>JGI12053J15887_10000221_pt1 | contig 21040 bp, 26 predicted proteins | sample MedBloCAOM1_O3_FD_15887 | JGI IMG/M metagenome (IMG submission 15887)
CCTAGTTGGCCGGCTTCAGCTTGACGAACATGGAGCGGGAATTGCCCCAGTTCGGAACCGGATCGGTGTACGGATTTTCCGATGTCGGAAAGCCTGTCCAGTAGGTCTGATCCATCGCCGTGAAGACGTTATACGCCATCAGCGGAATGGTTGGCATCTCCGTCACCGCGAGCTTGACATAGTCCTTGCCGAGCTCGATCGATTTTGGATCGTCGAACCCGATCGTGCGGGTCTCCTCGATGATCTTGTCCAGAGCCGGACTCGACCAGCGCTGCCAGTTGCGCTGTGGCTGTGATTTACCCGGCTCGGCGACAAATTGCGAATGCCAGCTGTCCATGAAGTAGGACAGATCCTGATGGCCTCCCCAGGTCTCGACGCTCCAGCCTATGAAGGTGTCGAAATCGCCGGCAGCCCTGCGTGTTGGCAGCGTGCCTTGCGCCACATCGACCTTGGCGTCGATGCCGGCCTGCTTCCATTGCTGCACGATCATGGTGCCGGCGCGCGTCATCACCGGACGCAAATCGCCCTCGACCATCACCCGAACGGTGAAGGGTTTTCCGTCCGGTGTGAACCAAGCGGCGCCGCGCTTGCTGAAGCCGGCTTTCTCAAGCAGCTCCTGCGCCGCCTGCGAATCGGTTTTCCACCAGCCCATCCCGAATGCGCGGGCGATTTCCTTCGGATCGGCCGGAATCTGCTCGCCCATTGAGGGACGCAGCATGTCGGCGATCTGCTTGCCGACGGTCGGATCGTATGGCTTGACCTTGCGCTTGCCGGTGTCGATTTCGAAACCCTTGAGCCACTCTTCCATCGGCTGGTGATAGGCCGCCGGATGCATTCCCGTGGGCGGCACGCCGATCGCCGAAATCGTCGCGGCACCCCGATAGGCCGCCATCGCGACCGCCTTGATGTCGATCAGCAACGCCAATGCCCAACGCACATCCGGATTCTTGAACAACTCGTTCTGGGTGTTGAAGATCACCGCCGGAAGCGTCGGGTCCGGATGGCCATAGGGGAATCCCTTGAACCACGCGCGCGTCGACTTGCTCTGCTTGGCAAGCGCGAACATGCCTTCGGGGGCGATGTCGTGGATGACGTCGAGCTCATGGTTGAGCTGCGCGATCACCCGCTTGTCCGGCGGGCCGGGATCGACATAAGCGAGGTATTTGGGACCAGGCTTGCCGTAACGCGCGATCGTGGTGCGCTGCCAGTCGTCGCGCAATTGCCAGATGTACCATTTGCCGTCGGGATCGTAGCTGTTCAGCACGTAGGCGCCGAGCGAAACCGGCTTGTTGAAGTCGAACTTGGCCGGGTCTTGCACCTTCTCGAACACATGCTTTGGCATGATCCAGATGGCGTTCCATCGCACGGTGAAGTTGGTGTGGAAGCGCGAGTTGGGCTTCTTGAGCTTGAACACCACCGTGTAAGGATCGGGTGCATCGACCGATGCGACATTGCTGGTGAGAACAGCGCTGAACCGCATCCCAGGGTTCTTGATCTGGGTCATCACGGTGGATATGACGTCATCAGCGGTGAACTCGACGCCGTCGCTCCAGAAGATGCCGCTGCGCAACTTCGCGGTCATCTCGGTGAAGTCGGCATTGTATTGCGGCTTGTCGGCGGCCAGCGAGTTACTCCACACGCCATCGAGACCGCTTTCCGGATCGATGTACCAGAGCGTATCGAGCGCAGCCTGCTGCAGCCCGTTGGATTGCGAGCCGGCATTGATCGCCCAGATATTGAACCAGCCGGCGTTCTTGATGGTCCCTTCCGGGTTTTCAAGAATCAGCAGTTCTTTTCTGGGAATGTCTTGCGGGATTCCCTGGGCGTGGCCCGAATTCGTCGACAATAACAGCTGCGGCAAGACAGACACGGCCAGCAGCAGCGCACGAATGCGGCTCATCGTTTTCTCCCCGATCGCGAAACGCTTCTTGAGCGCGTTATGCGCGCAAGCTAGACGCGGGAGATCGGATGAACAACAGAAATCGTGATTTATATCCGAAGATCGGGTTCAGTTAATTCACGACACGCGATTTGGAAATGCGCGATTAACGGCGCAATGGAAGGCCAGGATTGGCAATCATTCCAGCCTGACGCGGGGTTCGGGACGACCGATGGCACCGACGTCCAGAGTGAAAGTCATGCCATGCTGCGGATCCGCCGCCTTGGCCCGGTCGTCCATTCCCTCACTGGCGGTGGTGACAAGCAACCGGTCGAAGTTCCTGCCGACGAAGACTGGGCAGCTCGGCCGCGTCGCCGGCACGCGGATAGTGCGAGCGCGCTCACCTTCAGGTGTGTAAACGTCAATGCACGACCCGCCCCAGCGTGCATTCCAGATCAGTCCCTCAGCATCGACCACGGCGCCATCGAGAGCGCCCGCTCCGCCGCGATGGTCGTAGAGTGTCGAGGGATCTCCGATCGGCATGGCGTTCGCAGGATCGACGGCGACGCGGTGAAGAATGCCCTTCCGGCTGTCGGTAAAATAGGCCGTCGCGCCATCCGGCGAAAAGCAGATCGCATTCGGAATGGTCACGCCGGCATAGAGCCGAAGCAGTTCGCCGCGATGAAAGCGATAAATCGCGCCCGCGCCCTTTTCGGCCCTGCGGCCCATGGTCCCGATCCAAAGCGCGCCGCTGGAATGAACTCGTCCTTCGTTTGAGCGCGTCGCAGCATTGTCGGCTTCGAGCGGCGTGTGCAGCGTGAGGAGCCGTCCACAACGTCGCGGACATAGAGGCCGTTTTCGGTCGCGAGCAACTGGCGTTGGTCGTCAATGAAGGCAAGCACGCTGGCCATGAGGGGAAGCGCGCGCGAGGTGACCGCGCCGGATGCAAGATCGGCCTGAAACAGAGTTTGCTCGAGGATATCGAACCACCATGCGGTATCGGTCGCTGGATCATAGGTGCAACCCTCGCCCAAAAGACAATGGTGTTCGGACATGATCTTGGTGGCGACTTCCTCCATGCGATCTCCTTGGCTTGATGGCGCCGTCAACTCGCGGAAAATCGATACAGCGAGGTGTGACGATAGGTCTCGCCTGTATCGAGCCGCGCCGACGGATAGTCCGGATGATTCGGCGTGTCGGGATAGACCTGTGGCTCCAGGCACAGCGCGTCATACTGGCGGTGAACGCGGCCATATTTCCCGGTCACGGTCCCGTCGAGGAAATTGCCCGAATAGAACTGGACACCTGGTTGATTTGTCAGAAGTTCGAGGACGCGGCCCGACTTTGGATCTTCCACGCGGGCGGCAAGGCGGGGGGCGCTGGTGACGCCGCCACGCAGGCAGAAATTATGATCGTAGCCCTGGCGTATTTGAACCTGTTGATTCACATCGCGCAGCCGCACACCGACGCGATGGGAATTGCGGAAATCGAAAGGCGTCCCATCGACCGGATGCGGCGCACCCAATGGGATGCCGGCCGCGCTCACCGGCAGGTAACTATCCGCAGCGATGATGAGATGATGGTCTAGAATGCCGCCGCCGCCGGCTTCGACGCCCGCCAGATTGAAGAAGCTGTGATTAGTCAGATTGACGATGGTCGGCTTGTCGGTCTCTGCCGAGAACGTCGCCGAAAGCTCCATGCCGCCGGAAATGCTGTACGTGATGCTGGTCTGCAGCCTGCCGGGATAGCCTTCCTCGCCATCCGGACTGACATAGCGCAGCGTGACGAAAGGCGCGGGATTCTCGCCGATGGCCGTGATCGTCCACCATTTACGATCGAAACCCGCCAGACCGCCGTGAAGCGCGTTACCGCCGTCATTGGTCGACAACAGAAAGCGACTGCCATCCAGCTCGAACTCACCGTTCGCGATACGATTGGCATAACGCCCGATCGTCGCGCCGAGAAAGCGCCGAAGCGCGACATAGCCGGCCAGATCGTCGCGGCCGAGGACGACGTCGGCAAGGCGACCGGCGCGATCCGGCGTAAAGATGGACTGCAGCGCTGCACCATAGGTAATGATCCACGCCTCGAAGCCGTTGTCGCCACGCAACTTCACCATTTCGCTCGCGGCGCCATCAGGCGAATGTCCGAAACCCTCGCGCACGACCTTCGGCGTCTGCGATTGATTCATTTTGGTCATGCTCAATCCTCGGTGAAGGGTTCGACGTTGCGGCGCCGGCCGAGCATGAAGGCGTCGGCGACATGGACCAGCGGCGATAAATCGACATCGGATACTCGGCTGGCAATCAGTTCGACGAACCGCTGGTAGATGCCGCGATACTCGGCCTGCTTCTCGTCGACCAGCGTCCGGCCATCGTGAACGAGACGGCTGCCGCCGTAGGACAGCGTCAGGCGCCCATCATCGGTTTCGACGCGGATGTCCCAGGTCTGACGCCCGGTCTGGCGCCAATCGAACTCCGCCAAAATCGGCAGATCAGTGGCGTCGGAAAAGGCGAGATTGGCCGCGATGGGCGCGGCGCGATTAGTGGGGAAGGACAGTTCGGCCTCTGTGAGAAAAAAAGGCCGCGGCAGAATCCGGGTGAGAACGGAGAGCGCATTGATACCGGGATCGAAGACCCCGAGCCCGCCCGGCTCCCAGATCCAGGCCTGGCCCGGATGCCAGACTCTTACATCTTCCTTCCATTCGACGACCACGGATCTGATCTGGCGGCCGGCAAGGAAGGCTCGCGCCGGCTCAACCGCAGGGGCGAAGCGGGAATGCCAGGTGGCGAACAGCGTCAGTCCGGATTGCCGTGCCACGGCGATCAGCGGCGCGAGTTCGCTGACCGTCGCGCCGGGCGGTTTTTCGAGCAGCACATGCTTGCCGGCCCTAAGCGCCGCCGCCGCCTGCGCGTGGCGCACCTGCGGCGGCGTGCAGAGCGCAACGGCATCGATATCAGGCACATTCTCGAGCAGCTCGTTGAGGGTCGCGAAATGCTCGATGCCATCGATGGAAGCGTTGCGACTGGCAATGGCAGCGAGTTCGATGCCCGCCGTCTGAGCAATCGCGGGAATGTGCTGATCTCTGGCAATCTTTCCGAGACCGACGATGGCAATGCGGATAGCAGTCACGGCAGCCTGTCCCGGCCTTTGAGGATCGACGCGACGGGATTCACGAGCATGGCTTGGGCACTCTAGCGAAACGGCGTCGACAAAGCGACGCAAACCGACCTAATCGGCCCCGCGAAATACAACAATCATCGCCGGATCGTTAAGTACCAAAGGCAGGCCAAATGTTTTTGCGGCGATCCGGAATTCATTGGTCATCATTCTCTTCTGTACTCGTCCGGCACCTGCCCAAACCGGCGCAGCACGTGCCTGTGGTTAAATTTGCCCTTTTCGAAATCGCTGGTGCGGCTGAACGCGACGGCGCCGGCGCGCCCCAGGATTTTCCACTGCCCTTGCGCGGTTTGTATTGCGCCCGCGGGACTTGCGCAGTCGACGGCTTCGCCGGCAACCAGGCCGCCGTCGACGAGATCGAAAGGCAATGCCACGAAATGAGTGATTTCGATCATGAATGCCCGCTTTTGCGGCCTTCGTCTAACGTTCGACCTGTATAGCCGATGACCGAACCCATTGCATGGGTGCCGATGAATAGCGTAGGTGATTTTTATGTCGAGGGAGAGCAGCCAATGCACTTGGTTTTGAGACAAATTCGGGTTTTGGTTGTTGCCGCGGCCGGGCTGAGCGGATCGCTAGCGATGGCCGCTGACGCTAACCATGGACCCGATCTCGCCAAGCGCTAGTGCGCCGCCTGCCACGTTGTCAACCGCGACCAGAATCAGGCCAGCACCGACGCTCCCCCGTTTGCCGCAATCGCGCGCAAGTCGGATTTCACGCCGGAAAAGATCGCCTTCTTTCTGCTCGACCGCATCCGAAGATGCATGCCGAATTTTCCGTTGAGCCGCAGCGAGGCGGCCGATCTCGCCGCCTATATCGGCTCGCCGCGCAAATAGAACGCGCGAAAGCAGAACCAGCCCAAGCCGGCGCAAGCGGGCCGGACTCAATGGCTTATTTGCCCCATCGCAGCACCAGCGGACCGAGACGGCTCGCGATTTCGATCAACCCGGCTCGAACCGCCGGATGCAATGGCTGAAGCGGAAGGCGGACGGTTTCGTGCTTGATGACACCGCCCTCCTTCATCAGCGCCTTGCACGCGGAGAGGCCGCACTGGCGATTCTCGTAGTTGATCAGCGGGAGCCACCGCTCATAGGCCGCAGCCGCTTCGTCGCGGTGGCCGGCGAAATACGGATCGATGATCCGGCGAATACCGTCGGGATAGCCGCCGCCGGTCATCGCTCCCGTGGCACCGGCATCGAGGTCGGCCATCAATGTGATCGCCTCTTCGCCGTCCCACGGGCCTTCGATCGCCTCGCCGCCGAGTGCAATCAACTCGCGCAGCTTAGCGGCGGTCTGGGGGACCTCGATCTTGAAGTAGCAGATGTTTTCCAGCTCTCGCGCCATGCCGGCGAGGAAGGCCGCCGACAGCGGCGTCCCGGCCACCGGCGCGTCCTGGATCATGATGGGAATCGAGATTGCCTCCGAAACGGTTCGATAGAACTCGTAGATTGCGGATTCCCGGACCCGGACAGTCGCACCGTGATAGGGCGGCATCACCATCACCATGGCGGCGCCAGCCTGCTGCGCTCTCCGCGAGCGTTCGGCGCAGATGTGAGAGGCGAAATGCGTGGTCGTGACGATCACCGGCACGCGGCTCGCGACATGGTTCAACACCGTGTCGAGTACAACATCGCGCTCCGCGTCGGTCAGCACGAACTGCTCGGAGAAATTGGCGAGGATGCAGAGCCCGTGCGAACCGGCGTCGATCATAAAGTCGACGGCGCGCTTCTGTCCTTCAAGATCGAGCCGGCCGTCGCCGTCGAACACCGTCGGTACCACCGGAAACACGCCCTTGTAGGGCCGCCGAACGTTGGAGTTTCCCATGACAATCCCCTGTTTTCGTTCCGCCTCCTGGCGGTATGATGATTGTGGCCTGTCCCGGTACCTTTCAGCCCGGCTGCGCCATGCCGGCGCAGGCCATTGAAAATAACATTCACCATCGCTACGGAGGCCGCTTTTCCGCATCGCGGTCGGCGATTGCATCGACGATGCGCTCGTGGACGGCAGTAGTGAGCGTCGAGCGCGCCCAACGGAACCTCGCCTGCCGCAATCAGTGCGCCGAACTCTCACTTTTTTGGTGTGCGGTGTGCAAGTCAGGACTGATCAGCTCGCGGCCAAAAATGCAAATCCCCGCCGGTTTTAGCCGACAGGGATCAGCAGAAAAGTTGACAGGCGGCGAGTGGTGTCACCCGGTGGCCCGTCAAGGACCTGCCCTACGATTGAAATCCACCACGCAAATCCACGCAAGACTAATTTGTGGGCAGCGAACTTATCACTTCGGTGCATCTGATGTCACCGCCGGCGCTCCTATCGCCGATGGAGGCCGCCGGCCACAGCTACTAGAACTTGTCTTTCGACGCATCCTTCGCAGCGGACATGACCCCGCCGGTGATCTGTCTCATATGCTCCCCGGCATTGGTAAACTGGCTCCTCAAGAACTCCGATTGAATTTGCATGGCTTCCTGAAGATCGGTCGCGTGGACCAGCTTTCGCGCGTGATCGAACGCAGCCTTCATATTCTGCTCGGTGAACGACAGCGCCTGCCTGGAAATCTCCGTTCCCGGGGTCGGGACCGACGCCATCGACTTGCCTGCAGCATCAAAAAACATCCCGAACGCTTTTTCCGCCTGATCGATTGTTTTTTCGGCCAACTCGCGTAGTTCGGCCGGGACTTCCAATTTCGGTTCAATCATGCCGCAATCCTCCGGTTCAAGCGGAGAGTTACCACATTTCCGGAACGGCGTCAGTGCTTGCCTCGACTGGTTTTTTTATGGTCGACCTCATTTGGCGGCTTCAGCGCTCATCGTGGGGACGATCTCGCGCCTGCGCGTCCGCCGGTCCGGGCAATCCCACTAGCAATTGAGATGCCGGATAGCGGGGGGTGCGGCCGGAGCCTTGATCGAGGTCAATGCATCGCATCTGTCTTGTGCTTTGCCTGCTAACGTAAGCGAAGATCGCGGCGGATGAGATTCGGAGTGAGCTTCTCTTGACGCCGGGCCGCGGATGCTCTTGAGCGTGCTCCTTCTCGGGAGCATCTGTTTCCCTTCTTCAGCAATGACGGCCGCTGCGGAGCTATTATTTCGATATCAAGACCGCATTCCAACCCGGCAGGAAGGGATTATTTCCACCAGATCGAAGCTGCATTTCAACCAGAGCCATCGTGTGCAATGTCCTGGGTTACTTTCGCCCTGCTTCGCACACCGAAGAATGTTCTCCGCGATGTTTTGCACGCGGGTCGGGCTCACCGGATGCGGCAGCGTGGCTACGGCTCCCTCCAGCGCCTGGTCCGTCGCCTTGATCAGACCGGGAGAAAACGAGGCATTCGAAAAGTCTTTCATCCGCTGCGTCCAGTTCCCGATCGTGAGGGACTCCTGCAAAGACAACCTGCTCGCCAGCCACACGTTCCCCACCTCGTTCAGTGCCTGGGGCAAATCATGCCCAGCGACCATTATGCCCCCGTCGACAGGAGGCGCCTCAGATGCGGCGCGCCAAGCCAAAGCCCATCCGCAGCGATCTGTCCGATTCGGGACAAATAAGCACCTGGACAAGGCGGCTGGGCATCACCTCCGACGATCTCAAGCGCGTGGTCTGGAAACGGAATCCCAGCGTGATTTCTCGGTTGTTATGCTATGAAAAGAGACCCTTTTGAGTCTGCCATTGATGCAATCCTCGCGAGTGCCGATGGTGACGTGCAGCGCGCATTGCGCGCCATGCTCGGTGAAAATATAGAGCTGGAATCAGAACTCCGAAGCCTGTATGCAGCGTCCGAGCATGGCAAGTTCGCCGACACCAAGAACTCCTTGCACTAATTGGCGATGACCGCCGCACGCCACGCTCGCAAAACATGCGATGCGATGCATCGCCACGCCAGGAACCATCGGGTGAGCATGCTCTTGTGCTCAAGCAACGCGGCCTGGATGAGGAAAAGACATGTTTCCATGGTACTCGTCGGCGATGTTGGTCCTGGAGTCAAATCGTGTGATCGGCTTGCGGCTGACGAAACTCACGCGCGGAGGCTGCGAGGCCGGTGATGAGGCTAATTTGATGGTCGCCGAGAAAATGGCCGCGGCATTCGAAGCTGTCGAAACGCTCTTGACGGGTGGAGACTTCTCCATCGTTGTTGACCGCTATCGTGAGCATGTCACTGCCAATGCAACTCGCCTTATCGGTTAAGGCCGAGCTTTGCGAATTATCAGCCGCAAACGCCGACGGAAGATGATGACTGCACTGGTGTCGGGACGTCGCTACATTCAGCAATTGGGACCATACCAGTCGCTTGCGTTGGTGCTTTTGCCGATCATGCTTGCTGAGCCGCTGAAAATCGTGGCCTTGTTCTTTGCGGGCAACGGTCATTGGCTGACCGGTACCGTAATTCTGGTTGCGGCTTACGGAATCAGTCTCGTGTTCGTTGAACGCCTCTTCAAGATAGTCAAATTCAAGCTGATGACCATGAACTGGTTCGCCAATCTTTGGACATGGTTCAGCGCGGTGCGCGATAGGGCGCGGGGTTGGTTCCGGTCCCTGATCGGAAAACGGCTTCGGCCCTCTCCGCGTTGAACGGACTTAGTCTGGCGTTGGTGAGAGGGCAGCGACCGCCTTGTAGTCAAACGATGGACGTGATTTCCGCTTCGTCCTTGCCGGCCCTGATAATGTCACCGACAGTTTTCCCGAGCATCGCCTTTGCAAGGGGTGAGACGTGCGAAATTGATCCTTTGGCTGGATCGGCCTCATCCTCCCCGACGATTCGGAAGGTCTGCTCGCGCCCATCATCGCGAACGATCGTGACAGTCGCGCCGAAGCGGACTTCCGAAACGTCGTCCGAAGCGGGAACGACTCGCGCGGTCGCACGCCGCGCGCTCCAGTATCTGATCTCGCGTGCCGCGGCAGCGATCGCCGCCCGATCGGACGAACCCTGGGCAGCGGCGTGCGCCACTCGTGCTTCGGCAAGAGCGGCTTCGATCTGAGCCATGCCCTTATCCGTGACAACGTTCGGATGTTCGGACACCAGCCGATCAGGCAAGTGCTCGACGCTGTCGATATCCTGTTCTTTTACGAAAGCTCTGCTCATGGAGGATTCCGTAAAGGCTCAACCCCCGGCAACATCTTCCACATCTTCCATCGCGTAGATCGAAGTTCGCAAATTGTCAGGCTAGGTTTTTTCACCCGGCGGGTCGTCGCCCCGGTCCTGCCGACTGACTTGCTGGGCGCGCGCTTTGTCGCGCGGCTGCTCCTGTCCCCGCTCGTCGCGCGCGATGCCTTGATCCTTGCCTCCTCGCGGACGCGGCTCAGGCTTCGGCATGCCCTTCTGGCCGCCGTGCTTGCCGCCTTGATCCTGTACACCTTCCAGATCGTTTTCTGTGGGCATCGCGATCAGATCCTGCTTTTCGCGCTCGTCTGATGCGGATTAATGCGCTTCCACCCCGCCGGGTTCCATTGGCCGACAGACAAGGAAAACCCGCCTCGCAAAGACTGCGCAAGGCGGGTGTTCAGCTGGGAAAGTCTCGGGAGTGGAACTTCCGATCGATAAGCCTTCGATCGAGGCAGTGTTCCCTAAATGCTCCAAATTTAGCGCGAACCAGAGTCGGGTGCCGCACCTTGGTTCCGAAAAACCAGTGCCGGTTCCGGAACCCAAATCCCCGCTGCAAGTTTTGACTCCGGCATCATCATCGAAAGCAGGAGATTCGTTCATGCGATCCAAGCTTGCTATCTCGGCCCTCGTGGTTGCCTCGCTGTTGGGAGCAACCGCAATCGCATCGGCACAAACCCAGCCGGCCCCCGGTGCGTCCAGCGAAGGCAATGTCGGACCGGGCGCTACCGGTTCCAAAATGAAGTCCGGCAAAATGAAGTCCAGCAAGATGAAGTCTGGCACGACTACCGGAATGAGTGCAGGTGCCCACAAAGGCGATGCGCGCAACCCGTCCGGCCAGGGCAACGTTGGTCCCGGCACCGACAGCAACGCCGGCAGAAAGTAGCACACACTCTCCGTTGGAGGGCGGATGCATCCCTTCGACAAAAACAAGGGCCCCGGCGAGATGCGGGGCCTTTTCTTTGCCGCACGTACCGGGATTCTTGCTGTTCGACTGACCGCTGGTATCCTCATTCGATTTGGTAGGGTCCTGAATTTCAGCAAACCCAAAAACGCACTCGTCACAGTTGAAGAGGGCATCTGAAAAAGCCAGTGGCGCGACAATATCAATTCCGATTTTTGCAGAACGCATAATTGAGCGTCCGCTGAGTTGCCTGAGAGTTGCCGCTCGGCTCGACGGCAACGGTGGATTATCCCCAGTTCATAATCTGATGCGCATTTCGCGCGAGCCTGTGACTGATCCGCCGTCGCGCCGCCTTCCCAGGGTCAGGCCAAGGCACCGCCATCGCCGACAAAACGCCTCAATGCTGATTGATCACGCTAACGGTGCTCCTGAAATCTCAGAGGCTGCACAGGCGGCGTGTTCACGTTCTAGTGGTCCGTTCGATCTGATGGTCTGCGCGGGGCACTGGAATAAACAACGCGCGTCGAGGTTTCCTATTAATAACTGCGGCAGGAGAGATCTCGCGATGCCCACGGCTGCACTGGTTTCGTTGGAGACATCGGTCCCTCCACACGTGTTCTTGCAGAAGGATGTTCTCGCCGCGGCCTGGGATGAACTCGGACCGCGCTTTCCTGAATTCGCGACGTTCTCGAGCATCTTTGCGAACACCGGCATCGTCAAACGTCACGGCGTGAAGCCGTTCGACTGGTATCTCGAGCGGCGCGGCTGGCCGGAGCGGACCGCGGCATTTCTGGAGGGAGCCGAGGCGCTGTTCGTCGATGTCGCGCAGAAAGCGCTGGCGAGCGCGCAGCTTGGCGGCGGCGACATCGATACTGTCGTGACCGTTTGCTCCACCGGAATCGCAACGCCGAGTCTCGAAGCGCGCGTCGCCCGCGCGATGGGTTTTCGCTCCGACGTCATGCGCGTCCCGGTGTTCGGCCTTGGCTGCGCGGGCGGCGTTTCGGGTCTATCGATCGCGTCGCGCCTTGCGCAGGCGCGGCCCGGCACCAACGTGCTGCTGGTCGCGATCGAGCTCTGCTCGCTCGCACTTCGTCACGACGAACTCACCAAGGCCAACATCGTGGCCATCAGCCTGTTCGGCGACGGCGCAGCCGCGATCATCTTGCGCGCTGGCGACGGCGGCGCGACGCGGATCGAGGATGCCGGCGAACACCTTTGGCCCGATACACTCGGCATCATGGGCTGGAGCGTCGATCCGGAAGGGTTTGGCGTGATCTTCCGCCGCACCATCCCCGATTTCGTCGCCGCACATCTCAATCCCGCCGTGGTGCAGATCCTGGCGCGGATGCAGCTTTCGATGGCGGACATCGACCGCTTCATCTGCCATCCCGGCGGCGCCAGGGTCATCGCCGCGCTGGAGGCGGCATTTTCACTCAATCAAGGCACGCTCGATCACGAACGGCAGATCATCGCCGATTACGGCAACATGTCGGCGCCCACCGTGCTGTTCGTACTCGAACGCGCGCGCGCGAAGGGACTGCCGGCAAGATCGCTGTTGACGGCGCTCGGACCCGGCTTCACCGCAAGCTGCGTCACGCTACGGCACGCCGCGTGACGTCGGCTGAACTCATTCTCGGGTTGGTCACGCTGCAGCGCGCCGGAGAACTCGTCCTCTCACGCTACAACACTCACAAACTGCTGGCTCGCGGGGCGGTCGAGATCGCACCCCGGCATTACCTGTTGATCGTGGCGGTGCACGCGGCGTGGCTGATATCGCTGTGGGAGTTCGGGCACGATCAACCGGTCAATATCGTTGCCTTGCTCTTCTATCTCGTCTTGCAGGGGTTTCGTTTCTGGGTAATGCGGACGCTCGGCTCGCGATGGACGACGCGGATCATTGTTCTGCCGGAACAACCCCTGGTGTCGGCCGGACCCTATCGATTTCTTTCGCATCCCAACTACGCCGTGGTGACCGGTGAGATCGCTCTGCTGCCGCTGGTCCTGGGTCTCCCGCTGCTGACCGCCATCTTCACAATCCTCAACGCCGCGGTTCTCGCAATCCGCATTCGAGCCGAAAACCACGCCCTCGCCGCGTCCCATGAGACGATTGTGCGTGGCGCATAATGAGCGACCGGATTACCGAACCGAGTGCTGCCACGTGGTTTGGCTTCGTCCTGATGTGCCTTGGCATGTTCATGGCGATTCTCGACATTCAGGTGGTCGCGACTTCAATGCCCACGATCCAGGATGCACTCGCGATATCGCGGGATGCGATGAGCTGGATTCAAACGACGTATCTGATCGCCGAGATCATCGCCATTCCACTGACCGGGTGGCTTACGCGCATACTGACGTTGCGGTGGCTGTTCGTCATTGCAATCAGCCTCTTTACCGCCGCCTCCATCGGTTGTGCATTCAGCGGCAGTTTTCTGACGCTTGTCAGCTTCCGCGTGCTGCAGGGTTTCGCCGGCGGCGCGTTGATTCCAGCGGTGTTTTCCGCGGTGTTCTTGCTGTTCCCGATCCGTCTACACCCGATCGCCACCACGATGGCCGGCATCATGGCTGTACTGGCACCCACCGTCGGACCGGTGGTCGGCGGCTGGATCACCGAGACCTATTCCTGGCATTGGCTGTTTCTGATCAACGTCGCCCCAGGCGTCATTGCCGCAGCCGCCACGCCGTTCCTGCTGCCGAATGAGACGCCTCGTTTCGGCGATCTGGCGACACTCGACGGATATTCGCTGGCGCTGATGGCGATCTCGCTTGCGGGCCTGGAGATCGGCCTGAAGCAGGCGCCGCTCGATGGCTGGTTTTCTCCACTCTGCTCCATCCTGTTCTTGCTGAGTGTTGCCGCGGCAACTGCCTTTGCGGTCAGAACACTCAAGTCCAAGCATCCGGTGGTCGAGCTGTCGACATTGAAGAACCTCTCTTTTGCAATTGGTTGCGCGTTGAGTTTCTGCCTTGGGGTTGGGTTGTTCGGCTCGGTCTATCTCATGCCGGTATTCCTCGCATACGTTCGACATCATGACGCATTCGAGATTGGCACCATCATGCTTGTCACCGGCGTCTTGCAGCTCATGACCGCGCCGATTGCCGGCGCGCTGGAAAGCAGGCTTGATCCCCGCTGGCTATCGGCGGCGGGGTTCGGTCTGTTCGCGCTCGGACTGGGTTACAGTGCGCTCCAGAGCCGCGTCGCCGATTTCGACGAGATGTTCTGGCCGCAAGTCATACGCGGCGTCGCGATCATGTTCTGCCTGCTACCGCCGACGCGGCTGGCGCTGGGGGCGCTGAGCGAAGCACAGGTGCCCGACGCAAGCGGCCTGTTCAATCTGATGCGGAACCTGGGAGGTGCGATCGGCATCGCACTGATCGACACCATCCTCTATGGGCGCACCGGCGGACATGCCGAAGCTCTGCGCGACCGTCTGATCGCGGGCGACATCACGGCGGCGCGGGCGATCGGGCTTGATCTGCAATTGTTCACGCACCGGCCTCCTGACGTATCGGACGCTACCGTCGAAGCCTATCTTCGTCCAATGGTCGAGAAGGCGGCGTTTGCTCTCAGTACCAACGAGGCCTGGACGCTGCTCGCCTGCGCGGCACTGCTCGGACTGTTGCTGGTTCCGTTCGCGGGCCCGCCACCGCAAAGCACCGTTGCGGACGCCGGGGAACGTTGAACAGCGCCGCTGGGCTGAAGCGGAACAGATCCTGGACTGACGGGCTACGTTGCGGCTATTTTGACCCGGAGTCCTTCGACAATAGCGCGACGGCCTCCTGTACCGTCGTCATGAATTGGGCGGGGAAGATGATGGTGGAATTCTTCTCGATCGAGATTTCCGCCATGGTTTGCAGGGTGCGGAGCTGAAGTGCTACGGGATGTTGCGTGATGATGTCGGCCGCCTGGCCGAGCTTTACCGCCGCCTGATATTCGCCTTCGGCGGCGACGATCTTGGCGCGCCGCTCGCGCTCGGCCTCGGCTTCCTTGGCCATCGCGCGCTGCATGTTGTCGGGCAGCGTGATGTCCTTGATCTCGACCGCCGTTACCTGGGTGCCCCACGGCTCGGTGTGCAAGTCGATGACGTTCTTGATCTGGTCGTTGATACCGGCGGTATCCGACAGTAGCTGATCGAGGCTGAAGCGTCCGACCACATTGCGCACGGTGGTCTGGCTGATCTGATTGATTGCGTTGTAGACGTTCTCGATCACAATCACGGCCTTTTCCGGCTCGGTGATGTGGTAGTAAGCGACCGCCGCGATATCGATCGAAACATTGTCCTTGGTGATGATCTTTTGCGAGGGGATCTGCATGGTCACGGTGCGCAGGGACACGCGCACCATCTGCTGGATCGGAACGAAGATCAGCGTCAGGCCCGGCCCGCGCACGCCTGCAAATTTTCCGAGCAGAAACACCACCCCGCGCTCATACTGCTTCAGCACGCGAAGCGAGACGATGATATAGATGACTATCAATATGACAAGAAAGGAAATCCCCATGGTGTCCTCCTTTATTTGTCGCACCGGACTTCTTCGGTCAGCGGCCGCGCCCCCCGCGCTTGAGCTGAAGACTAGCACTTTGTAACCGGACAACCAGTGGCCTCCTGAAATCAGCGTGCATCGCGAAATGCGGATTCCTTGCGCAGCCGCCGCACTGGGATGCAGGCCGGTGGCCCACCGGCTACTGCCCGTGTCCGAACCGTCGATTTGGCAGACCCAATCACGCATCACGCTGAATTTATCGCCAGACGCGCATATCTTCCCTGCTTCAAGATCAGACCTCGGCGCGGTGTTCAGCGCGGCAGATGATGGTCGCGTGATAGTCATATCTTGATTTGTATGATGATCATACTTCAATACGTTCGCGACACGCACGTTTCGATCGTTTATTGAGTTACAGGGAGAATTCTTTTGCTTTTTTCCGGAGTTGATGGCGCGAGCGCAGCCGACATCCCATGTCGGTTGCGGGGGCTGAAGCCAACACAGAGAGAAGAAGATGAAGCCACTTTTGAAAATGAGCACTGCGCCTGCCGCAGCGTTGTTCGCGCTCGCATTGGGCGCAATGGCGCCGTCCTCGGCAAGCGCGGGCGAATATTGTCGCACCGACGTCACGTCCCATGTGCAAAGCTGCAGCTTCGACACCCTGGAGCAATGTCAGGCGATGTCGTCCGGCCGAGGCGGCAGCTGTGACCGCGATCCATTCCTGGCCGACGCCAAGAGCGCCTATGCCTATCAACCAAGACACCCGCATTCAAAAAGCGGGGCGCGTCCCGCGAAGTAATCCCGCATTGTCGCTAACGTAGATGCAAATTTCCATGAGGTCGCGGCCTTTGAAGTCGGATTTCAAAGGCCGCGATGACACCAAACGAGATTGCCGTTCAACCCGAAAAGCGGCTTCTATACTCCGAAGGAGATACGCCGAGGTGCCGCATGAAAGCCCGCCGCATGCGTTCATCATCGCCGAACCCTGCCCGCTGCGCTACCTCGACCACGCCGCCGATTTCCTTGCTTTCGAGCAGCAGCCGCGCGGTTTCCACCCGTAGCGCCTCGACCCCGTTTGCCGGCGTCATTCCGGTGCGGGTGGCATAGGCGCGCGCGAAGGTTCTGGGCGTCATTCCAGCTTTCTCGGCGAGAGTCTCGACTTTGAGTTCGCAAGCAATATTTTCGATAATCCAGGCATGCAGCGCGCTGAAACGTCCCTCCACGTCCGACGCTTGCGCTGCAAGCACGGTGGAGAACTGGCTTTGGCCGCCGGGACGTTTGAGGAACACCACCAGCCTTCGCGCGACGTCCAATGCAGTGGTGTGACCGTAGTCTTCTTCGATCATGGCCAGCGCGAGGTCGATGCCGGCACTCACGCCTGCCGATGTCCAGACCCGTCCGTCCTTGACGAAAATCGCATTCGGTTCGACGGTGATTTTCGAAAAGCCGTCCGCCAGTCTCGGGCAGTAGCGCCAATGGGTCACGGCGCGCTTTCCGTCCAGCACACCGGTCCAGGCCAGCACAAACGCTCCAAGGCACACCGACGCTATGCGTCGGGCCTTCGGCAGCACTTGGCAGATCCAGTCCATCAAGACGCTGTCTTGCCGCAGCTCCCATATGCCCGGTCCGCCCGGAATCACGAGGGTGTCGACCTGGTGCGGCCGGACGCTGCTGATCGGCGCGGTGTCGACCATCATCCCGACGTCGGTTGGCACCAGTCCCCCCGAGGTCGACAGATACGACAGCGAATAGCTCGTACTCGGCACCTCGATCCCCTGCAATTCTGCGAACACCTGCGCCGGACCGGAGATATCGAGCAGGGTCACCCCGGGAAAGGCGACAATCGCGATGCGCTTTGCGGAAGTTTTTTCGCGCAAGTCGGCTCGCCGGGATTTGGCAGATTTCGAGGGCATATTGTCCTTTAAGCGATTCAAGGCTGGCCTGTATAGCTACCTTGAACAGCCGGGGTGATGACATGTTGCGAGAGATGCGCCGCCAATATGGGACCGTCAGATCGCCTTGGGCCGAATATGCCACCTACAGTTTCCCGGACGCCTCGCTTGTCAGCCCCGGCGAGCGGCAGCCCCTGATGGAAGCGATGAACAACATCATCGCGACCAACTGGAAGGCGACGGAGCCGCATTGGACGGCGGCCTCCTCCCCGTTCGACAGCAAATTCAGCCTCATTCTCGTTTACGCCAGGTCTGGACTGGTCGCGTTTTCAGTCTACCGCACGTTGCGGGTCGCAGGCCAGCCCGCCATCTACCGAAGCGGCACCGAAGTGCTTCCGGCCCATCAGGGTCGCGGCCTGTACGGGTTTTTCACCACCGAAGTCTTGAAGTCTGCAGGCGCCTCCGACAATAGCGATGCCGGCATCCTCTATGGATGGCGGACACGCAATCCCATCGTTTGGGCGGCGAACGCCAGGATCTGCGAAAAAGTTACGCCCTCCCTGCTCGGCGACACCCGGGATGCCGCATTACAGGCGGCCTCCGTCGAGATGTGCTCGTTGCTGTATCCCGGCAAAAGCCTCGAGATTCCCAGCATGATCATGCGCGGCGCGTATGGCCATATCAAACATCACCGGCAGGTCTATCACGGCGCGGCGTCGCTGGTTGATGTGGCGATGCAACGCATGATCCCAGATTCGGCAGACGCGCTGTTCACTGTCGGCTTGGCGAGGCCGTGATGGCGCTAACAGAACAACACACCGTATTCGCACCCACCGCCGACGTATTCGCGCCCACCGGCCGCTCCCGGGATCGCGCCTATCTGGCATGGGCAACGGTGGCGACGGCATACGCGATCGCGTTCCTGCAGCGCGTGTCGCCGCAATCCGTCAGTCTGAGCTTCATGCAAGATTTCGGCACCGATGCCGCCGGTGTTGCGATGCTCGCCTCGAGCTACTTCTGGGGCTACACGCTGATGCAGATTCCGGCGGGCCTGCTGGTCGACCGTTACGGCGTTAAGCGTGTGGTGCTTTTCAGCATGGCGGCGTCTTCACTCGGAAGTGCGGCATTTGCGCTGGCGCCGAACCTGATGGACGTTTTTGCCGCGCGGCTGATCATTGCCTGTGGCGACGCGCTGGTATTCACCGCTCTTTTGAAGCTTGTTGCCCTCAGTTTCACCGACGAACGGTTCGGCGTGATGTCGGGCATCTCGCAGGTGTCGGGCTATGTCGGCGGCGTGATGGCAACCACGCCATTAGCGGCTGCGGTGACGGGCTTTGGCTGGCGCGCCTGCTTTGTTTTCATCGCATGCGTTGGCGTGGCCAACCTCGCCTTTGCTTCGCTGGCGCTCAAACCGGATCCGGTGTCACGCAGCGCCAAGACCTTGGGCGGTGTTCTCGCCGCCAGCCGAAAATCGCTTTCGCAAATGGCGAACTGGGGATGCGCCATGACCTTCGCATCGCACTTTGCCGTCGTGACGACGCTGTCGGGCGTGTGGGGGATTCCGATGGTGGCGCATTTCTTCAACATGTCGCCGTCGGCGGCGAGCACCCCCCTGCTGGCCTTTATGGTCGGCAATGCGATCGGTTCGATTGGCCTTGGCCATGCGGCGGATCGGGCGGCGGCGGCCCTCGACACCGCGCTGGTTCGCATTTGCCTGCTGCGCATGATCTTGATCGCAATGCTGTTGCCGCCGTTTGCCCATGCACTCGGCTTCCTTTACGTCACCGTGGTTTTCGCAGCGCTCGGACTCGTCGCCGGCGGAACCGTGCCGCTGGTGCTGAAGTGCACAAAACGGCTTTACACGTCCGATCTGATCGGTGTCGGAGCATCAGTCAACACGACGGCTGCGGGAATTTTTGCAGGCGCTTCACAGCCCATTATCGGGCTCGCCATGGTTGGCGTCAGCCGGCTTGCAGGGACCGACGTCGGGCATGGCCCGGGTTCGGTGGGCGATGCCGGTTACGGAGCGCTTATAGGAATTCTGCTGCTCATGTCGCTGCCGGGCATCGCTGGCCCATTGCTGATGAGGAGCAAATTGATAATTCGTAAATAGCACTAAAACTTGGGGGGACGGTATGTCGCGTTCTTATTTGAGAAAAGGCGAAGTCGGCCAAAACTACGCGGTGAGTTCGTGGCAAAGCGTCTTGTTCTCGGAATTCGAAGCTCAGTTGAGCAGCGAAGCGAGGCCCTTTCCTTGCGTCTTCGGGGTCTCGGGCTACCGCGCGGACCAGCTGCGGTATCTGTTTCTCGATCCGTTCGAGGTCGAGGTTCTCGGCACCCAGCTTGCGAATTTTGTGGCTGAATCGCGCTCGCTCGGGCCGAACACATCGCTCGTGGTGTTTACCCGGCCCCGGCCGGTGCAGACGATGGATGCTTATTACCGGAAAATGTGGCTCACACTCGACCAGCTTGCGCGGCTGGACAAGAGCCCCTGGCCGGACACCATCCCCGAACAGATCGATCATCCGATGTGGGAGTTTTCGTTCGCGGGCGAGCCAATATTTGTGGTGTGCAGCACGCCCGCGCATGTGATGCGGCAAAGCCGCCGCTCAAGCGCATTCATGCTCACCTTTCAGCCCCGATGGGTGTTTGAAAAGATCCTTGCAACCGAGAAAGCCGCATCGGCCGCGTTCGCTGAAGTGCGCAAACGGCTGATTCCTTACGACAGCACCAGTCCCTCACCGCTGCTCGGACGCTACGGCAACAAAGATGGACGCGAGTACCAGCAATACTTCCTGCCTGATGAGAATCATGCGGAGACGGGGTGCCCGTTTGCCAAACTCGCACAGAAAAAGGCCTCTCAAATCGAAGACAGGGAGCAAGCGGCATGACCCAGATCATCGCTGGCACGAAGACAGAATTCTCGATCGATCCCGCCATCTTGGACTTGCTTCCGAAGCAAGGCAGCATCGAATTGCAGCGCGATGCGGCCGGCAAGGTGCATCAGTTCCACACCCACCCCGTTGATGAGATCCTTGTCATTATCAGCGGCACGCTCAACTTTGTCTGGGAGGGCGGCGAGCGAATCTGCCGCGCCGGCGACACCATCATGTTGCCCGCCGGCACACTTCACCAATCGGAAGCGCTGGATGACGCGATCTACGCGATCGCGACGCGTCCGCCAGCCGCTATACCGGCCAGCAATTGAAACGGCGGACGCCCGCTGCTCAGGACAATGCGGGGTCTCGGTCCCCGGGGCCTGGTGCGTGGTCGGTCGCGAGACGCTCGACCAGTTCGATGATTTCGAAGCGCTGGCCGGGTGCAAGTTTGAGGAAGGCCTTCAACAGTCGCAGGCTTTCAACCGTTTCGCTCGATGGAGCTCCGAGTCTTTTCTGCAGCTCTGCAACAAATGTGGGATTCTTCATCTCGCACCTTCAATGAGGAACAGGAATGACATTTCCAGGCAAACGTGAGGGCTTGGCCCAAAAGGTCGATACCGCTGCTAAAGAGGCTGAACGTCTCGGCCTGACGACAGCTACCTTGATACTTCGAATGGCACGCCTGGAGATTGACCGGGCCGAACCCGACGAGGTTGAAAGTATGCCAAGGAACAACTGGCGCGG
>JGI12053J15887_10000222_pt1 | contig 21005 bp, 21 predicted proteins | sample MedBloCAOM1_O3_FD_15887 | JGI IMG/M metagenome (IMG submission 15887)
CCGTGACCGCGACCGCAATGACCACCTTGCGCAAGCTGTCGAGCCAGCCCGCGATCCGGTCAAACGACGGCCGAAGTCCCGCTGGCGGCTGATTCCTGGTTTGCGTGTCGTCCGGCATGCTGGCCCCTGCCCTCCACGCAGTGGTCGATCCTATGGTTGCATAGAAGACCTTGGCAACACGCGTCGGCGACTGTCTATCGCTGTTTCTTCGCCCGGCTGGCGAACGGATTGTTCGGCTTGCGCATGGCCAGGCGGATCGGCACGCCCGGCAGGCCGAAGTCGTCGCGCAGGCGATTGGTCAGATAGCGCAGATAGTCGTTGCCCAATTCCTGGGGCTGGCTGACCGACAGCACGAAGGTCGGCGGCCGTTTCTTGATCTGGGTGATGAAGCGCAGCCGAATGCGCCGTCCCTTGGCGAGCGGCGGCGGATGCAGCGTCTCCATTTCGCGCAGCCAGCGATTGAGCTTGGGCGTCGTTACGCGCTTGTTCCAGATGTCGTAGGTCTCGAACACCTTGGGCATCAGCCGCTCGACGCCGCGGCCATTGAGCGCCGAAAAGCCCACGATCGGCACGTCCTTGACCTGGGCGAACGACGCTTCCAGCCGGTCGGCGAGCTTGCGCCAGGCCCGGCTCGAGGCCTTCTGGTCGTCGGCCAGAAGGTCGGTCTTGTTGACCGCGATCACCAGGGCGCGGCCTTCGTCGATCACCCGGCCGGCGATGGTGAGATCCTGCTTCTCGGCCATGTCGGCGGCATCGAGCACCACGACCACGACGTCGGCCAGCCGGATCGCGTCCAGCGTGTCGGCGACCGAGGCGGCTTCGAGCTTGGCGTCGATACGGCTGCGGCGGCGCATGCCGGCCGTGTCGATCAGGCGCACCAACCGGCCGCGCCACTGCCATTCCACGCGAATCGAATCGCGCGTGATGCCGGCCTCGGGGCCGGTCAGCATGCGCTCCTCGCCGACCAGGCGGTTGAGCAGAGTCGACTTGCCGACATTGGGGCGGCCGACGATGGCCAGCAGCAGCGGTCGCTTGGAAGCCTCCTCGTCGCTCTCGTCGAGGTCATCGTCCTTCTCGTCGTCTTCTTCCGGCATCGGCTCGATGTAGCGGGCCAAAGCCTCGTGGAGATCGCTCAGGCCTTCGCCATGCTCGGCCGAGACAGGGAGCGGCTCGCCCAGGCCCAGCCCATGCGCTTCGGCCAAGCCCTGCTGGCCGGCGCGGCCCTCGCACTTGTTGGCGACCAGGATCACCTTGTCTTTGCGCTTGCGCAGCCAGCCGGCGAAGCTCTCGTCCATCGGCAGGATGCCCGAGCGGGCATCGATCAGGAACAGCACGACGTCGGAGCCTTCGATGGCACGCTCGGTGAAGCGGCGCATGCGCGCCTCCAGCCCCGCGCCGCCGGTGGTTTCCCAGCCCGCCGTGTCGAGCAGGGTGAAGGCGAGGTCGCCCAGCTGGGCCGGCCCCTCGCGCACGTCACGCGTCACGCCCGGCGTGTCGTCGACGATGGCGCGGCGGCGGCCGACCAGACGGTTGAACAGGGTCGATTTGCCGACATTGGGCCGCCCGACGATGGCCACCCTTGCTGGGGCAACGCGCCGCGGCGGACGCCTGTCGTCAGCGGAGGGCAACGAGTCGGCCCGAATCGGTCAAGACATAGATGGTGCGGTTGGCGATGACCGGTCCCAGCCGGACCGGATCGCGCACGTCGAGCTTGCCGAGGATTTCGCCGGTATAGGGCGAGACGGACAAGAGGTCGCCCAGCGTGCCGGCGATCAGGAGACGGTCTCCGGCCAGCACCGGGCCCGACCACAGCACCGGCTTGCGGCGCTTCTCGTCGGCATATTGCGTGAGCGGCGTAACCCACTTGATCTTGCCGTTGTCGCGGCTGACGGCGGCGACGTCGGCGCTGTTGGTGACGACGAAGGCGAAGCGACCGGCGACCCACGGCGTGGTGTTGCCGCCGATGCCGCGTTCCCACAGGCGCTGGCCGCTGTTGAGCTCGACGGCGGCGAGTTGGCCGGCCGTACCCATCGCCAGCACGACACCGCGATCGATCACCGGGCGGCCGCGAATGTCGCTCAGGTTGCCGAAGGCCCGCACCTCGCCGCGCGAACCGATCATCGATTCGTTCCAGACCGGCCGGCCATTATCCAGGCGAAGGCCGACCAGCTCGCCCGACGAGAACGGCGCCACGACGAAGTCGCCGGAGCCCGCCGGGCTGTTGCCGCCGACATAGCCCGCGCTTTCCGTCAGGCCGCTGAATTGCCAGAGGTCCGAGCCGTCGATGGCGGCAAGGGCGGCCAGCTTGTTGTCGATGCTGATGACGAACACGCGGTCGCCGAACACCAGCGGCGCGCCGCGCACCGGCGCGCTCACCGATGAGTTCCAGATCTCCTTACCGTCGTTGGCATCGAGCGAGAATACCGAGGCGAAGCCCGTGGTCACGAACAGCCGCCCGCCGTAGTAGGCGAGACCGCCGCCGAATTCGTCGTCGTCGCGCGCCTTGTCGGGCTTGAGCGTCACCCGCCAGATCAACTGGCCGGTATCGGCATTGAAGGCTGACACGGTGGATTGCGCGTCCTTGGCGAAGACCTTGCCCTCGGCGACGACCGGCGGCGTGGTCAGGATGCGCGACGAGGTCGAGCCTGCGCCGACATCGGCCGTCCAGATGACCTGCGGCGAAGGGCCGACCGCCAGATTGTGCATCGCATTGTTGGCGAAGCCGCCGGATTGCGGCCAGGAATCGTTGACCGTGGGCTGCGGCAGCACGATCTCGACATTGGCCATGTCCTTGTCGGGCTCGATTTCGCCGCGGTCGGTGAAGACCGCGGTGCGCTCGCCCGGCAGCGGCGTCTTGCTCTTGCCGAACCAGTCACCGACCATATCGGTGATACCGCATCCGGAAAGCGACACGCTGAGCAGAAGGGCAACGGCAAGGACCCGGCAATCGATCGCACGCAACGCGTTCGCCATGATCCTACTTCGCCTCCGCGGCGCCGTAGAGATTGAGCATCGCCGTGACACGCTGCTGGGTGCCCTGCGGCAGCTGCGGATCCTTCGAGATCTCCGTCCACAGCTCGCGGGCCTGCTTGAGGTCACCCTTGCGCGCCGCCACCAGGGCCTGCAACTCGCGCACGCTCAGCCGGAACGGGCGGCCGGGGGCGGCCAGCGGCTCGAGCTTGGCGATCATCTCCTCGGCCTTGGGCGTATCGACGCTCTTGAAGGCGGCGATGACGTTGGCGAGGTCGGCCAGCTCGGCCGACGACAGGGTGGGCGCCAGCGCCGCCAGCGCCGTGACCTGGGCATCGACCGGCTCGCGCAACTGCGCGGCGATCATGGACGCCAGCGAGCGATAAGGTTCGGGCGCGCTCGAAGCCTGCTTCTCGAACTCGGCCCGCGCGGCCGCCGAGTCCTGGGGGATCTTGGCCAGCGCCGCCGAGTAGGCGGCACTCGCCGCGGCGCGCTGCGAGGCGTCGTACTGGCGCCAGCCGACCAGGCCCGCCACGACCACGACCACGATCACGGCGGCGGCCACGACCAATGTGCCGTACCGGCCCCACCATTCCTTGAGCTCGTCCTTGCGGACGGCCTCGTCGACCTCATGAAATGCGGCGGAATCGGACAAGGATGGCTCCCGGATTATCGCGGAATATCAACAGCTTCAGGGGCGGTTCATAGCCCCCAACCCGAGCTTTGGCAAACCACGGACCGGGGCATTTTGGGGGCGCTTTACCGTGGCCGGCGGTTCTGCAACAATTCGTCCACACGACATGATTCAAGTCGCGGCTGCATGACCAACTTGTACCGTTTCGCCGACCAAAGGGCGCGGCGCCGGATTGTCTCATTCGATCGCCGGGAACTGTCTCGGCTTCTCAACCTTTACAGCCTGCGCGTCGCCTCGGGCGAATGGCGCGACTACGCCATCGACTTCCGGCCGGGCATGGCGATCTTCTCGATCTTCCGCCACACCGCCGAACAGCCTCTCTACGCCATTGCCAAGGTGCCGGGCGCGGCCGCCAATGGTTCAGGGGGCGGCTACATGGTCTACAACGGCCCGCGCAAGCTCGCGCACGGCGAATCGCTCGAAGACGTGTTGCGCGTCTTCGACCGCAAGCTCCGGCTTCTGCTGGGTTGAGCTACTTGTTGGACGTCGTGGCGGCGCCGATGCCGGCGCCCAGCGCGGCGCCCACCAGCGCCGGCGCCAAGAGCGGCCAGCCGGCCAGCGCGCCTACGGCAAGGCCCGCACCGGCGCCGATGCCACCGCCGCTCAGAGCCCGTTCGCCCCAGGTATCGCCACAGCCGGAAAGCGCCAAAGCGAGCGGGAGCACGATCACAGCAACGACCTTGGTTTTCATGACAGACCTCGAAGGAGGACGCGGCTGGTCTTTGCCGCCCGGATTATTATTCGCAGCCACTGAAGGCTTTAATGACGCGAGGGTCGACGATTTGAGGTAAGGAGTCAAGAAAGTGTTTTAATACATTGAAATAGTTATCTTTTTTCTAACAAAAACGTCTCTGCGTACTGCTCTGGCTTGAAGCCGACCAAAAACTTGCCGCCGACGTCGAGCACCGGCCGCTTGATCATCGAGGGCTGGACGACCATCAGCGCGATCGCCTTCTTCTCGGTGAGACCTTCCTTGTCCTTGTCCGGCAGCTTGCGGAAGGTCGTGCCGGCGCGATTGAGCAGGCTCTCCCAACCGACCTTGGCGGCCCAGCCTTCGAGGCGGCCGCGCTCGATTCCAGCCGTCTTGTAATCGTGGAAGCCATAGGCCACGCCGTGGCCGTCCAGCCAGGCTCGCGCCTTTTTCATCGTGTCACAATTCTTGATGCCGTAGATCGTTATCATCTTCGCCACGCAAGAAGCTCCTGGGTCTGAAAATTCCTGGCGAGGGATGTCGGCTCGCCGGCGCCTCGTTCGTCCTTGAGTCAGAAACGACCTTCCGAGGAGAAAATCAATGCCCGCCGATCGCGAGCTCACGCTCACCCGCCTCATCGACGCGCCGCGCGAGAAGCTCTATCGCGCATGGACCGATCCCACGCTCTTGAAGCAGTGGTTCGCCCCCCTGCCCTACACCACGCCGGTGGCCGAGCTCGACGTGCGGCCGGGCGGCTCCGCCTTCATCGTCATGCGCGGCCCCGACGGCAAGGACCTGCCCAACCATGGCGTCTATCTCGAAGTCGTGCCCAACCAGCGGCTGGTCTCCACCGACGCCTACACGCAGGCGTGGGAGCCGTCCGAGAAGCCGTTCATGACCTTGATCCTCACTTTCGAGGACGAAGGCGGCAAGACGCGATACACTGCGCGCGTGCGCCATTGGACGGTGGCCGACCGCGAGGCCCATGAGAAGATGGGCTTTCACCAGGGCTGGGGCATCTGCGCCGACCAGCTTACGGCGCTCGTCGCCAGGATCTGATCCAACCACCCGGCAAGAAAGGAATCCGGCATGTCCCAGTCACCCGCACCGTTCGTCTGGTACGAATTGATGACCACCGACGCCGCCGCGGCGGAAAAATTCTACAAGGATGTCGTCGGCTGGAAGGCCCAGGACATGAGCCAAGGCGACATGAAGTACACCGGCCTGCTCGCAGCGGACATGCCGGTGGCCGGCCTGATGACTTTGCCCAAGGACGCCTGCGCCGCCGGCGCCAAGCCGGGCTGGACCGGCTATATCGGCGTCGACGATGTCGACACCATCGCTGGCCGCGTGACCAAGGCCGGCGGCAAGATCCATGTGCCGCCGACNGACATCCCCAACGTCGGCCGCTTCGCCATGGTNGCCGACCCGCAGGGCACGGCGTTCTGNCTCTTCAAGCCCNACACCGACATGCCGCGCCCGGCCGCCGACCCGAACAAGCCGGGCATCGTCGGCTGGCACGAGCTTTATGCGGTCGACGGCGAGAAGGCCTTCCCGTTCTACGCCGACCTGTTCGGCTGGACCAAGGCGGAGGCGATGGATATGGGCGCGATGGGCGTCTACCAGCTCTTCGCGGCCGGCGGCGCGCCGATCGGCGGCATGATGACCAAGCCGCCCGGCGTGCCGGTGTCCTTCTGGAACTATTACTTCCAGGTCGACGGCATCGGCGCCGCGATGGAACGCCTCAAGGCGGGCGGCGGCAGCGTGATCAACGGCCCGATGGAGGTGCCCGGCGGCAACTGGATCGTGCAGGGCCTCGACCCGCAGGGCGCGATGTTCTCGCTGATGAGCGATCACGCCTGAGCACGCAACGGGAAGCGGGCGAGAACATTGTATCGGCTGCGGCCAAGCAGGCTGTGCACGAGGACGAACGCGTACACCGGCCAACTCACCGTGTCGACGCGCCGATCGGCGACGAGATGGTCTCCGTAGAGCAGGGTCACGTGCGGCGTGTAGTGCCTCACAGGGCAACCCAGCCCGGCTTTCGCCATCGCCAGGGCGAGCCTCTGCTGCAGCATCATCAATCCGGCGACGCCATCCTCGCCGCGCAGGACGAAGGGCCGATGGCCCGGCCTGCCGCGGAAACTTTCCGCGCCGTCGAACGCGACGGTGAAAGGCGGCATGGCGACGGCCGACGCGGCATCGCCAGCGCTGGCGACAATGTCCAGCGGCAGGCCGGCATAGTCGCCGACATGGTGCAGCGTTGCATGCAAGCGCTCGGTCGCGAGCGGCTTGCCTCGCAGCCCAAGTTCCAGGCGCAGCGCCTCGCGGAGTTGCGCNATGCGCGCAGCAGTGGCTNCATCGGGAAAGATCGCGAAGAACAAGCGATCCGTGAGAAGCCGCTGCGGCCACTCTTCGCGCCNCATGGGTGATGGCTGTTCGAACATGCTGTCACCGCTTGCATCGGCGAAGGCGACATTGCCTCGGCCTACGTCCTGTGGATGTAGGCCGAGGCGCCTCGGGATCAACGGCCGATCGCTACGTCTCTTGCCGATATGCGGCCAGTGTCTCGATCNGTCGGCAACGGAATAGCGGAGCGGAAGACGTTATCGGGATCGTAATGCCGCTTNGCTTTGACGANCCGTTCGACATTGGGGCCGTAACTTTTCGCCACACGGTCCGCGTCGCCTTCGACGAGGAAGTTCGGATAGCCGCCGGGCAGCGCCATCCCCTCAAAGGCCCGAAGCGTGGCCTTGGCCCATTGCCGATGCCGTTGCTCCTTGAGCTCGTCGCACGGATCGGGGATGGCGGCGAGAATCTCGATGAGCACGTGGTCGCGACGAAGGCCGAAGGCTGTCGCTTCCACAGGCACGCGAGAGGCAGCTCCCCTGAACTCATGGGTGAAGATGGCGCAACCCGGGCCAACGGCGGTCTCCATGGCCTCCATCATCACATCGATGCCGCCGCTGTCGAGCGCAGGGAGCCAGCACGTCTCCATGAACGTTCGCTGGCCGTTCGCGAGGTAGGCGTCGAATGCGGTGAGCGAAGCGCCGAAGGATCTCGCTTCCACGGTGCCCGCGAGCAGCGTGCCAAGCTTGAGAAACGGCGCGACCCACGCTTCACCCGCGTCGGGCGCGCCGCACCATGTCGGCACGACCATGACGACCGGCGCGCCATCGGGGCCGGCGGCGCAGCCAAGCTGCACCGTGAGTGCCTCGGGCAGGGAGGCCGCGATGTCGGCGCAGCGTTCGAGGATGGCTTTACCCTCGGAGAACGGAAAAACCAGGATGCCCGAGCGGACGCCCNACAGATGGTGCAGCCGATGGTGCATCTCAGTCACCACGCCGAAGTTACCGCCGCCACCGCGCAGCGCCCAGAACAGCTCCTCTTCGCTGTCTTGCATGGCGGTAACGATGCGCCCATCCGCGAGAACAACCTCCGCGGCGAGCAAATTGTCGAGCGCCAGGCCGAAGCGGCCGATCAGTGGCCCATAGCCGCCGCCCAGTGTGAGTCCGGCCAGCCCGACGGCGCCGACCGAGCCTGTCACGGCTGCGAGGCCGAGCGGATCGGTCGCGCCGACAACGTCGGACGCGCGGGCACCTCCCGCTGTTCTCGCCGTGCAATTCTCGAGATAGACGGCCACTTTGTTCATGCCTGCGAGGTCGATGACGAGCCCGTCGCACAGGGCGCGACCGGCCCAGTCGTGGCCTCCGCCACGCACCGACAGCGGCAGGTCACCGTCGCGGGCGGCACGAATGGCCGATTGGACATCCTCGGCTGTCAAGCAATGGGCGACGGCGCGCGGGTTGCGGCCGATGGGCTTTGCCCAGATCGCCGTTGCGGCCGCATAGCGGTCGGCGCCCGGCATCGACAAGCGGCCGTGCAGCTGCTGGCTGAGCCGGCGAAGGGTTCTCTCGATCAGATCGGTCATGCCGTGTTTCTCCTCGTCTGGCGGCGCGAACCAGGTCGTTCAGCGCGACGTCACGGCGATTTGGGGAGAAGCGAACGACCGATCGTGAAGATTCCTGCTATTTTGCCCGGGTTCAGGTGGCCAGTTTCGTGAGGGAAACCCCGTGAACGCGCCGTACCCAGCGCGACAAGTGGCTTTGGTCGGCGAAACCCGTGCGGGCCGCGACCTCGGCCAGGCCCAGTTGCCCGTCGCGGATGAGTTCGATCGCACGCTGCAGCCGGAGACGGACGACGTAACGATGCGGAGTCATGCCGACGGATCGGGTGAAGACGCGAGAGAAGTGGAACGGGCTGCTCCCCGCTACTTTTGCCAGGGCCGCGACTTCTATTGGCTCATCGATATGGGCGAGGGCATAGTCTTTCAGGCGCTTCAGCACTTCCTTGCGCAGCGCGCCCCGTGTCCGAGGTTCGGATGCCGATGTATGGCGAGCCACCAGGTTGCCGATGAAGCCGCTCGCAACATCGTTCCAGAACAGCGACCCGTTCGGGTAATCGTCGGCGCTTTCCAGCATCAGGATGCGCGCAAGTTCGAGAAGCCTTCGGTCGCGGTCCGAAAAGCGCTCGATCAACTGCGCATCGAGCGCCGACTCTTCGGCGGCCGCGAGTGCCAGGTGACGGGGATCGATCGTCACCAGAATGGCGCTGGAGCTGGCATCGGCGTCGGCGGCACAGTCGATCCCGGCCGGACAAATCGTCAGCTGATCGGCTCGTGCCTCGTGCTGCAGCGTTCGGCCGGCAATGCGGCAATCGAACCGCACCGGCGGCGATGTTTGAAACCAGATGAGATGGTGCCGTGGCGTTGCGCTGAAATGGGCGCCGTCCCGGAACCGCACGTTGACGATGGACACGCCGCTTTCGCCCGGTGCGCTGCCGTGGGTCGCAATAGTTGGCAAGCCGCCATCCGCTTGCGCCAAGTGAAGTTTACCGATGTCGATCATTCATGCCTGCTCGCACCGATGCGAGGCGAGATGCCCCGGCCTACACCCTGCATTTAGGCCGAGACGCTCATCGATCAAGCGGGCGCGTTCTTCTCTCAGGCGGGTACGACGTCGTAGGACCGCGGGCCTCGAGGTCCGCTTGTGGCTGGGAGGGCCACTGGTGGCTTGGGGGTACCACGGGTTGGGGTGAACCCTGGACCTCGAAGGCCCGCGGTCCGGCCGACGTCGATGGCGAAGGCGACAAGCCTCCGTCAACGCGGCACAGCCTGGATCAGGCGGCGCGGTAGAAATACGGATCGAGCACCCGCACCTCGGTGATGCGGTTCACCGGCAGCCGGTTCTTGACCGACACCTTGCGGATCGCCTCGGGGGTTGGCCCGTCATAGACGCAATAGCTCTTCTTGTTGTCGGTGCTGAAATAGGAGTGGATCCAGGTCACGCCGTCGGCGGTGTTGACGTCCACGACGGTGCGGCAAACATTGGCGCCTTCCGCGGTGGCCGGGATATTCAGTCCAGACGGGAAGTCGCGCTCCACTACGTAACGGGGCATTTGCCCTCTCCTTTTCGAAATCGATGCCGGAGGAGTCCGACGCGGCGGAACATGGCCACGACGGACCGCCATGCCATCGGGGATTCTCCCTATTTTTTACCGACCGGCTCCGCAATTTGCAGCTCGCGCAGGCCGAGCTTGGTCGCGGCCGCCACCGCCTCGCCGCGCGAGCGCACGCCGAGCTTGGCCAGCACCGCGGACACGTGGTGATCCACGGTCTTCTCCGCCACGAACAGCCGGCGGGCGATGTCGGCATTGCGTCGCCCTTCGACCAGAAGGCCGAGGACTTTCAGCTGGCGGTTGGTCATGCCGCAGGGGTTTTGCCGGGTCCGTTCCTGCGCGCCGCGCGGAATGTCGCGTACGCCGTTGGCGCGGAGCTTGCGGCGGATGATGGCGGCCATGGGCATGGCGCCCAGTCGCTCGACGATCTCCAGGGCCGTACGCAACGGGCCCTCGCGATCGCTGTCGGCCAGCGCCGTGGCCTGCTCGTAGGGACAGCCGAACGCCTCCCAGGCCTGGGCCGCGGCCTGCCAGTCGCCCGCCATCTGCAGCGCGAACGGTCGCGCGACTTTCTCCGGCATGTCGTCGAGACGGCCGTGGCGCCACAGCCAGAACGCCAGTTCTCCCTGGATCCAGGAATCGGCGTGCTTCAGGCCTAGTTCGTAGGCCTTCGCCACGTCCGCCACGACCTCCGACGCATCGGTGCCCTGCAACCAGGCCGCTTCGGCGCGTGCCGCGAGAACCTGCACGAGTCTTTGCATCTCGTTGGTCGGCACGGCCAGCCGATAGCCTTCGGCGAGAGAGCTCTCACCGCCCGCCATCTCGAAGTCCGGATCGCCGCGCCGGGCGCGGATGCGGCCCAGGGCGGCCAGCGCCGGGATCTTGCTGATCGGCGCCACCCGCGGATGGCGGATGACGGTTTGCGCGTCCTTCAGGGCATCGTCCCAATGGCCCAGCGCCATCGCGATTTGCGCGCGGTACGCCGTCATGTAGCGGATCCACGAATCGAGATTGTGCTCGTCGCAGTAGGCGATGCCGGCCTTCAGGTACTCGACCGCTGCCGAAAACTCGCGATGCCGAAACGACATGGTGCTGAGGTTGTTGAAGGCCCGCGCGGCATGCTCCTCGAATCCGCTGTTCAACGCGGTGTCCAGCGCCCGTTCGAGGTCTTCTCGTCCGGCAGGATCTTCGCTCACGAGCTTGGCCGTGCCGATGTTGGTGAGCGCATGCACCTCGATCTCGGTCTCGCCCAGACGGATGGCGAGCTCGAGCGCCTTGCGTCCCCACTCGAGCGACGCGGCGACGTTTTCCGCCAGCATATGGAGTTGTGAGCAGTTGCTGTAGGCCATGGCAAGCTCGCGTCCGGGCGGAAGCTGCTCGAGTACCGTCACCGCCTCGCTGGCATAGCCCTCGGCCGCCGCCTTGCGGCCATTGAACAAAGACAGTCGGGACAGCCAGCGCAGCGCATCGCCCTCCTTGCGGCGCGAGCCGAGCGACCGCCACACGGCAAGAGCCTTCTCGCGCGCCGCACTCGCATCGGCCATCTCGTCGGTCAGGTAGCATTCGTAGGACAGTTGCTCGAACAGATACGCGCGCTCTTCGTCGGGAAACGAAGCGCCCAGGGCGGGGACGTGACGCAGCGCGGTGTGCAGATGGCCGACGGCTTCGCGATGGGCGCCGAGCGCGGCCGCGCGCTCCGCCGCCACCGGCGCAAAGCGCAGCACCGCGGCGCTGTCGGCCGCGTTGTCGGCGTGGTGGACCAGGCGGGCGATCGCGACCTTGCCCTCGCGGTGCTTCAGCAGCATCGCCAGCGCGCCGGCATGGAGGTCCTGCCGCTCAGGCAGGGACATGCTGTCCTCGACGGCGCGGCGGGCGATCTCATGACGGAAGCCCAGCGAACAATCGCGATGGGCGACCATCCCGGCATTCAGGCATTCCTGCAGCACCTCACCGCCCGGGCCGATCATGCCATCGATCAGCCAGCGTTCGGCGTGCCGGGGCACGATGGACACCAGGTGCGCCACCCTGCGGGCCTCCTCGGACAGCCGCGCCAGGCGCGCAATCACCGCATCNCGCACCGTCGACGGCACCTTTTCCTCCGATGCGGCCAGGANTTCGGTNACGAAGAACGGATTGCCGCCGGTCACCTCGTGCAGGCCGGTCGNCGATCGACCGACCGCCGCNGCCAGCTGCCCGACCGCGCCCTCGCTCAGCGGTTGCAGCCGGATGCGGCAGAGCGCGGCCGGCGGCAGGTCGCCGATGACCGAACGCAGCGGATGCTTGTCGTTCACCTCGTCGTCGCGATAGCTCACCACCAGCAGCACGCCGAGCCCGTCCAGGCGCCGGCCGAGGAACTTGATGAGATCGAGGGTCGCTGCGTCCGCCCAGTGGGCGTCCTCGATGATCACGACCGTCAGCCCCGACAGGCGCGCAAACTGGTCGAGGGTTGCATTGAAGATCTCGTGCCGACCGCTCGCCGCGCAGATCGTCCTGGGAAAATCTCCGCCGATCTGGCGGGAAATGTCCTGCAGCGGCGCCAGGGGATGGGGCGTGAACAGCGCCTCGCAGCCGCCCCACAACACGCGCGCCGCTTTGTTCTGCGCAGCGGCAAACTCGCGAAGCAGCGAGGTCTTGCCGATCCCCGCCTCGCCGGAAATCAGCGCCACGCGGCCGCCGACGCACGGGATGCGGCCAAGCATGGCGCTCAGCTCTTCGATATATGACTCACGCTCAAGCAACTGCATTCACGTCTCCCCGACATGCTGCGCCAAGAGTGCAAAGGCTTGGACGACGAAGATGATTTTTCGGAAGCGAGGGTGATCCCTACTCCTGCTCGGTCGTGCGAGGCGACGATGGACCGTCAGCGGCGACGAGGCCGGCGTCGCGGGCCATGTTGATTATCCGATTGGCGTTGAGGCTCAAGAACAAGCTTTGCATCATCCCATCACAAAGTTGTGCATGTGCCCTGTGCGATTCCGCACTTTCAATGAGAGATGCTCTGCGGCGCACGCACGTCGGCGTAGTCGAAGTGAACGTCGTGCTGCGCCTTGGTACTGCCCTGCTCGAGCATCACGGTATGTTGGCGCAGCGGCAATCCGCTCGCGGGTGAAATCCAGATCTGCGAGTCCGTACCGCCCGACGCAGTCTTTGCCTCGACGCTGTAAAGATCTGCCGGCTGACCGTCGACCGTTTCGCTCCGCACGCGCGTGCAGTTGTGCTCGGCCTTCTGCATGGCCTGCCGCGCATCGTTCACGGCCTTCTGACCGTCATAGGGCCGGCTGGTCCACTGGCCACGGATCTGCATGTACAAAGTGTCACCGGTGCGGATCATCTCGCTTTGCAACGTCTTGCCGGGCATGGAGGCGCTTTCGATCGAGATCTTCTGATGAACCGGGATCGTCGCCTGCTTGATGACCGCGTCCAGCACGGCCTGGCAGGCCGCGTCGTCCGCGACGGCTTCTCGGCCGAGCGCGCCCAATGCCGTACCCAGCACGAGAATGGATAGTCGGCGGCCGATCGCCCTCATCACCTTCTCCTTCTCGGAAAACTTGTGGACGCTACCGACTGCCGCCGACTGGTTGTGGAGGGAGCACCATGGACAAGACGAGACGATTTTTCTGTGGCAATGATGTGGCCATTGCAGCCGATGNAGGCTGATTGCATTGACAGATCAATTTGCATGAGATTGANGGCTCTTCCTCTCGCGGTATTGCTGCTTGCGCTCGCCGGACACGCCAACGCCCAGGCAACCGACAGCGCGACGNCAGACCCCGCTCAACTCGTTTCGCGATGGCAGGCCGCGAACGCTACCTGTCGAAGCTCGACCGCCACTGCAATGGCAGCCGTTGGCGCGTGCGAACAGCGCGACACGCTCTCGAAGCTCTTGGCGCAGATGAACTATTGCTACGGACCGGCAGACAAGACCGGTCCGGCGACATGGGCTGCGTGTGGTGCAAAGACCTTGCAAGAATCAGTTCAGGCCCGCACGACGGCGCAGTTCCACCGGATGGGCGGCGTCTTCGTGCTGCCGGCGGTGATCAACGGCGGCACCAGATCCTATTTCATCGTCGATTCCGGCGCTGCGAACGTGCAGATCCCCGAGGAAGTCGCCGAGGAGATGAAGCGCGCCGGCACGCTGGCCGAGTCCGACTTCCTGGGACAGCGACGGTTCACCTTGGCTGACGGCAGCGGGCTGCAGCAGCGGGTGTTCCGGCTCAAGAGCCTGCAGATCGGCGACCGGACGATGGAGAACGTGCTGGCCGCTGTCGGCGCGCCGCGCAGCCGCGCGCTGCTGGGGCAGAGCTTCCTGCGTCGACTGAGCTGGTGGAAGATCGACAACGTGAAGAACGCGATGGAATTCGAGTTCACCGGCTCATTCTAGCGGCGCCGCCCGCACCAGCGGGCGCAGCTCGTCATGCCCGAGCCCGCGACGCCAGGCCGAGGGCGGCATGCCCACCATCTTCTTGAATGCGCGGCTGAAGGCCGCCTCGGAGCCATAGCCCGTTTCGGCGGCAACGGTTGCGATATTGGTGCTGCCGCCGCTCAAAAGCTCGGAAGCGATCTGCATGCGCCATTTGGCGAGATAGTGCATCGGCGGCAGGCCCACGAGGCCGGCAAAACGCTCGGCCAGAACCGAGCGCGACAGTCCGACATCCCTTGCCAGTTCCTCGATCGTCCAGTTTCGCGCCGGGCTTCGATGGATCAGCGACAAGACCTTGCCGACGAACGGGTCGCGCAAGCCAGCCAGCCACCCGGTCTGGACGGGCGGCGCCGCCTCGAGGTGTCGGCGAACCACCTCGATGAGCATCAGCTCGCTCAGCTTGGCCAGCACGCTTTCACCACCGGCGCGCTTGTTGGTCGTTTCGCTGATCGCCACGCGGATGAACTCGCCCAGCCAGTTCGAATCGCCGTCCTGCGGGTTTCCGGCCTTGATGACCGGCGGCAGGTTGTCGAGAAGCAGGTTGAACGGCTGGGCATGGCAGGCAAGGAAACCACAGACGAGCCTGGCCGACGGTGGCCCGCCGTGGTCGGCGCCATAGCGCACCGAGAACGGCAGCGGGCTCGCGGCCGCTTCGTCGAACGCATCCGCCGTGACAGGGAAGGCGCGCATGCCGGGACTGCTCGACATGACGTGCGGATCGCCCCTGGTGAAGACGACGACTTCGCCGGCTTCGACCGCGATCGGTTCCGCGCCGATCATGGCGGCGAAGCAACGCCCTTCGGTGACCACATGATAGGCGATCAGGTGATGGGCGCCCGGCAGGATCTTCGGCAGCACCATCTCGCGCGCCGGCTGCTCGGCAACCCAGGGCGCCCTGGCCGCGACATCGAAGTACAGCGCGCCCGCGAGCCGCACCGCGCGCAAGACGTCGGATAGAGCATCAGTCGCCATAGGAGCTCCGCCAGGTCGCGCTCTCGAAGAAGAAATTGCCGACGCCGTATCAAACAATGCGGACGCCGGGTCATACGCGCTGGTCGCGGCAATGCCTAGGTAACGCTCCACCGCGCTCCAACAACGTGGCGGAAACTGGATAGAGGAGCAGAACAATGAACGTCCAATCAGCCATTCCCACCGTCGACCTGTCGACGATCAAGGGCCGCCAGCAGCTTGCCTGGAGCTCGGGCGACTACGCCATCGTCGGCACGACGCTGCAGATCGTCGGCGAAACCCTCTGCGAGGCGGTCGACCTGCGCAGCAACCAGCGCGTCCTCGACGTCGCTGCCGGCAACGGCAACGCGACGCTGGCCGCCGCCCGCCGCTTCGCCGACGTCGTGTCGACGGACTATGTCGGCGCGCTGCTCGAAGGCGGCCGCCGCCGCGCCGAAGCCGACCGCCTGCCGGTCATGTTCCAGGAAGCCGACGCGGAGGCGCTGCCCTTCGCCGATGCGAGCTTCGACGTCGTTCTGTCGACCTTCGGCGTCATGTTCACGCCCAACCAGGACAAGGCCGCCCGGGAATTGCTGCGCGTCTGCCGGCCGGGCGGAAAGATCGGCCTGGCGAACTGGACCCCGGAGAGCTTCATCGGCCAGATGTTCAGGGTGCTCGGCAAATACGTTCCACCCGTCGCCGGCGTCGCCCCGCCGTCGCTGTGGGGCACCAAGGCGCGCCTCGACACCCTGTTCGGCTCGCAGGCGGTGGTCGCGGCGGAAAGCCGGACCTTCGTCTTCCGCTACAAGTCGCCCGCCCATTGGCTGGAAATCTTCCGCGACTACTACGGCCCGGTGCTGAAGGCGTTCGCGTCGCTCAATCCCGAATCGCGCAAGGCGCTCGAGAAGGACCTCTATGCCCTGCTCGACCAGAACAATGCCGCCAAGGACGGCACACTGGTCCTGCCCAGCGAGTATCTCGAAGTGGTCATCACCAAGAAGAGCTGAGTTCTTTTGCCGGGCGGCGCGCCATTGCTGCGGTGGCGCGCCCATCCCTGCCGATCTACCATCGGTCCCGCGCGTCGTTCCGTTTCGGCCGGCACGTTCGCAAGGAGTCCCTCGATGAAGACCGTCGTCGTGACCGGCGCATCCACCGGCATTGGCTGGAGCTGCGTCAAAGTCCTGATCGCCGGCGGCGCACGGGTCTTCGGCAGCGTGCGCAAACAAGCCGACGCCGATCGCCTGTCGGCGGCGTTCGGCCCGAACTTCACGCCGCTCCTCTTCGACGTGACGGACGAAGCGGCGGTGGCCGCGGGTGCCAGGCAGGTGGAAGCGGCACTGGGCGGCGAAACCTTGTCCGGGCTCGTCAACAATGCCGGCATCGCCGTGCCCGGACCGCTGCTTTATCTCAAGGTCGACGACTTCGCACATCAGNTCGCCGTCAACGTCACCGGCCAGTTGATCGTCACGCAGGCCTTCGCGCCTTTGCTCGGCGTCGACCGCTCGCGCAAAGGTGGCCCCGGTCGCATCGTGATGATCTCTTCCGTCGGCGGAAAGAACGCGATGCCGTTCCTCGGCGCCTACAGCGCGTCGAAATTTGCGCTCGAAGGGATGTCCGAATCGCTGCGCCGCGAGCTCATGCCGTTCGGCATCGACGTGATCATCGTCGCACCCGGCACCGTGGCGACGCCGATCTGGGACAAGGCCGATACCCTCGACCTCGCGCCCTTCGCCGACACGCCCTATGCCTCCGCGCTCGGGAAGCTGAAGGCCTTCATGGTCGCCAACGGCCACAAAGGCCTGCCGGTGGAGAGGCTGGGCGAAACGGTGAGGACCGCCCTTTTCCTCCCGAACCCGAAGACCCGCTATACGGTGGCTCCCAATCCGATTCAGAACCTGATGGCCATCACGTTGCCGAAACGCTTGGTGGACAACCTCATCGCGCGCCAGCTCGGACTGCGCGCGTCCTGAAGCAGAATCCACCGAGGTTGATCCTGCGGCTTCGGCCTCGTCGGCAAGACGCGCCCGCTCGGACGCCTCCTCCTGTTCCCTCCTGTCCGGTCCCTCGTCCCGCACCGGCCTGGGGCCATCGCGCCATTGCTGGGGACGGCGATTGCGCAGCCAGAAGATGCCGGCCCGGACGTCGGGCGGCTTGTGCACCGTCTGGGGCACCGACACCGGCTCGCCGCGGTGGAGCACGACCCTGGTGGTCTCGTAGGTGTAGCCGATGGCGCGCGAATAGAGGCCGTGCGCGACGCGACCGTCGGCGAGAGCGCGTCCCCGCTTCACCGACTGGGCGAACTCAGGGCGTTTCTGCAGCCAGTTGTCGATCGTGCTGTGCTCCACCTCGAAAGTGTCGGCCAGATCCTGGTTGGTGGCACCAGCCAGGCAAAGCTCGAAGGCCTGCTCGGTGAATTCCGGCTCGTAGAGCGAAGGCCGTCCGGGTCCGTCCATGATCGATCCTCCAGGCGATGCCAGGGCTACGCATTCGGTGCTTATCCGTCGTCCCGAGCGAAGCCGCCCGAAGGGCGGCGCTTCGCGCTCGGGTCGAGAAGACGGAAGTCGTCCGCGTTCGTCACGTGCGATAGCCCTGCAGGCGACGCGGGAGGGAGGATAACCAATACTTAAGATACAGTCAAGTGCATATCGATCATTACTTAAGTCGTTCAACGCGACGGGGAATGCCGGCGCACCGAATAAGTGGGTGCCACGCGACCCAAGTATGTAATATTTGGAAAGCACGGGCGCCGACCGTAGCTTAAGTATTGCTCTGGCAGCTCGCCGCGTCTGCGGCCGCCAGACCGGGACGACGAACATCGATCCAAGCTGCATGGTCCGTGCCTTCGACCAGCTTGTCGAGCGTGCAGGCACGCACGGCCGCCCGGTCGATAATCAAGCTATTACCCAATTAATGAATTACTGTGCGCGGACGGAAGGTCGGGTCGGCAGGAGGCGGTCGATGAGCATCCCCAGGACGTTCTACAATGCCAATTGTCCGGTCTGTTCAGCCGGCGTCGCCCACATCCGTCGGCTGACCGGCGGTGGCGACGATCTGTGGGTCGACATCACGGCCCGTCCCGACGCTCTGGCGAGCTACGGAGCCGACGTCGAAGCGGTGAAGAAGCGGCTCCATGTCATCGATCGGCAAGGCGTGCTGCGCGTGGGAGTTCCCGCCTTCGCCGCGCTATGGGACGAGACACCCCGCTACCGCCGTCTCGCCAGGATCGTGCGGCTGCCCGTGGTGCGCCAAGGTGCCGACGCCCTGTACGAGCTGCTCGCAATCGTGCTCTACGCCTGGAACAAGCGCCGCGAGCAACGGCAGGCGCGGGCCTGTCGCGCCGCCGTCCCGGCACGAGGAGCAGAGTGATGGACAGAGCGCACGAGAAAGTCGTCGAGGCCCAGTTCGGGCCGCGCGCGAAGGCCTATGTCGAAAGCGCCGTTCATGCCCAAGGTGCGGACCTCGACGCCCTCGAAGCGATCGTTCGCGAGATGCGACCGCCGCGCGCGCTCGATCTCGGTACTGGCGGCGGCCACGTTTCCTATCTGATGGCGCGCCATGCCGGTGCGGTCACGGCGTCGGATCTGTCACGCGACATGCTCGATGCCGTTGCCGCTGCGGCGCGCGAAAGGGGTCTCTCCAACATCGAGACGGTCCAGGCGCCGGCCGAGCATTTGCCGTTCGACGACGGCCGCTTCGATTTCCTGGCCTGCCGGTTCTCGGCCCATCATTGGCGCGACTTCCAGGGCGGCCTCAGCGAGGCGCGCCGTGTGCTGAAGGAGGGCGCGCGCGCCGTCTTCATCGACGTCCATTCGGCCGGTCCTGCCCTGTTCGACACCCATCTCCAGGCGGTCGAGTTGCTGCGCGACACCTCGCACGTCCGTGACTACACGGCCTCGGAATGGACCGCTGCGCTCGCCCATGCCGGATTCGCGCTGGCCGGCTGCCGGACGTGGCGGCTGCGCATGGACTTTCCCGTCTGGACGGCCCGCATGCGCACGCCCGACGAGAACATCCGGGCGATCCGCGCGCTGCAGGCCGCCGCCTCGTCGGAGACCCGGGCCCACTTCGCGATCGAACCCGACGGCTCGTTCCTGCTCGACATCCTGATGCTCGAGATGACCGCCGGCTGAAAACGCGCCGACTGGTCCTTTCAGCCATCGAGCCGCGGGCGGATGATTCGCTCGAAGGCCTCGACCTCGGCCTCCGGCATATTGTATCCGCCCGCAAGATCGTGCGCCGGGAAGAGGAAGACATCCTCGACACCTGCCTCTTCGCGCGCCCGCAGCAGCTGCTCCGCACAGCGTTCCGGCGAACCGAAGAGGCCGAATGCATCGGCAATCCGTCGCGCTTGGTCCTCGGGTATGGCCGCAGGGTCGTGCATTTCGGCAATGTCGAAACCGGCTTCCCCGAGCCAGCGCAGATTCGCGACGCTCGGATAGGCGAGGAAGGGCTGGCCGGGCGCAAACCAACTCCGTATCCAGCGCGCGCCCACCTCGGCGTCGGATCCAAGGCCGAGCGTGACGACGAACGTCACCGGAAAGCCCGCCAGGGAGCGGCCGGCCCTTCTTGCCCCCTCCTCGAGGTGGCGCAATGCCGCGCGGATGGACGCCGGATGCAGGCCGACCATGAGAAAGGCGCCATCGGCCACCTCGCCGGCGAGTTCGATCATGCGCGGGCCGGCGGCCAGCAAATAGACCGGCGTCGGCGCCGCACTCCGGTTCCTGAGACGGGTCGACGTCGTACCGAACCCGACCTCTTCCCCGGCAAGGAGCCGACGGAGATCGCCGATCGCGTCGCGCATGAAAGCCACCCCGGCGCGCGGCTTGCCGACGCTGCGCGTCGAGATGAAACCGGGCGCCACGGTGAGGCACGTGCGGCCGGGCGCTATTTCTTCCAGGCTGTGGGCGAGCGAGGCCAGGACCAGCGGATGGCGAACCACGGGACTCGAGGTGGCAGGGAACAGCCTGATCCGCTGCGTCGCCCGCGCCGCCAGCGCCAATGCCAGATAGGCATCCCGGCCGCTGGACGGATGGTCGTGGATGCCGACACCGTCGAAGCCCGCGTCTTCACAGCGGGCGACGAAATCGGCAATGTCGGGCAAGGGCCGCCCGACCGGCACCCGCAGAGCGACCCGAATCCGGGTCATCCGATGAGCGCTTTCAGTTCAACCTGCTTGCGCGGATTGTCCAATTGGTCGATGTGGGTTTTCGGCATCGAGGACATTAACCGACAATGGCAGATTTGCCTGAGGGATGGGATGACGATCATGGCCAACGACAGGATGAGGACGCAGATTTCCACCAAGGACGGCTTCATCGCCGCCCTCGACCAGAGCGGCGGGTCGACGCCCGGCGCGCTCCGCCTCTACGGCATCCCGGACAGCGCCTATAGCGGCGAGGCCGAGATGTTCCGGCTCATGCACGAGATGCGCGTGCGCATCATGACGGCGTCTGCCTTCACCGGCACCCGAATCGTGGCGGCCATCCTGTTCGAAGCCACGATGGACGGAGCGGTGCGTGGAAAGCCGGTGCCCGCCTTCCTGTGGGAGGATCGCGGCGTCGTCCCCTTCCTCAAGGTCGACAAGGGGCTCGAAGGCGAGAAAGACGGCGTGAGCCTGATGAAGCCCATGCCGGGGCTCGATCCTCTTCTCGCGCGGGCCGTCAAGCTCGGCGTCTTCGGCACCAAGATGCGCTCGGTCATCAACCTGCCGTCGAAAGCCGGTATCGCGGCAATCGCAGCCCAGCAGTTCGAGGTTGGGGCACAGATCGCCGCGCACGGGCTGATGCCGATCCTCGAGCCGGAAATCTCCATCAAGAGTCCCGACA
>JGI12053J15887_10000223_pt1 | contig 20989 bp, 16 predicted proteins | sample MedBloCAOM1_O3_FD_15887 | JGI IMG/M metagenome (IMG submission 15887)
CTTTTCCTGCAGCGCCGTTCCGGTCCATTCGTAGCTGTAGCCGGCGGGCAGGGTCGAGGCGGAGATGCGCTCCATGGCGGCGAGCGCCTGACCGGAACTGTAGCCGGGCTTGGGCGCGCCGTTCACGATCGCGCCGCGATATCCGTTGTAGCGGATCACCGTCTGCGGCCCCTGCACCAGCTTCGCTTCGGCCACCGCCCGGATCGGGACCATCCCGCCCTGGGCGTTGCGCACATAGATCCGATAGACGTCGTCGATATTATCGCGAAACGGCGTCTCGCCCTGGATGTTGACCTGCCATGTGCGCCCGAACACGTTGAAGTCGTTGATGTAGAACGTGCCGAGCGTCGACTGCAGGGCATTGAAGATGTCGCTGACCTTGACGCCGAGCACCTGCGCCTTGTCGCGGTTGATGTCGAGGTAGATCTGGGGCGTATCGGCGGCATAGGTGCTGAAAACGCCCGCCAGCTCGGGCTGTCCGTTGGCCGCTACGATCAGGCCGCGGAGCGTCGCCGCGACATCGGTCGGCGGCTGGCCCTGCAACGCCTCCAGCGCATATTGGAAACCGCCGGTGCTTCCGAGGCCGAGGATCGGAGGCAGGTTGAACGGGAATGCGACGGCGCCCTTGATCGCCGCCATCTGCGGGCGCAGCCGCGCAATGATGGCGCCGGCGCTCTGCGCGCGGTCGGTGCGTACCTCGTAGGGCTTGAGCCGGATGACGAAGAAGGCCTGGTTCGACGAGGCGACGTAGTCGATGAAGTTCAGCCCGACCACCGACAAGATGCCCTCGACGCCTGGAACCGGCCGCACCATGTCCTCAACCTCCTTGACCACGGTCTCGGTGCGGTTGAGCGAAACGCCTTCGGGCAGACGCAGCGCGGCGAAGATGGCGCCCTGGTCCTCGTCCGGCAAAAAGCTCTGCGGCGTCTTGCTGAACAGCCACGCCGAGGCCGCCAGCACGCCGGCCACGACCACGACGCCGACGATCGCGACGCGCACCAGGCGGCGCACCACCGCGACATAGCCGTCGCGGACATGGTCGATCGCGCCCAGCACGTAGCGCATCGGCCCGCGGCTTGTCTGGCCGCGCTTGAGCAGCACCGCGCACAGCGCGGGACTGAGGGTCAGGGCGTTGAGCGCGGAGATCAGCATCGATACCGAGACCGCCACCGCGAACTGGCGGAACAGCTGGCCGCTGATGCCGGGAATGAAGGCAACGGGGACGAAGACCGACAACAGAACCAGCGTGATGGCGAGGATGGGGCCGGTGATTTCGGCCATCGCCTTCTTGCAGGCGTCCGGCACCGACAGCTCGGGCTCCTCCTCGATGACGCGCTCGACGTTCTCGACCACGACAATGGCATCATCGACCACGATGCCGATCGCGAGCACGAGCGCCAGCAGGGAGACGGTATTGGCCGAGTACCCGATCGCCAGCATCACGGCGAACGTGCCGATGATCGAGACCGGCACGGCGACCAGGGGAATGAGCGTCGTGCGCAGCTTGCCGAGAAACAGGAACACCACCAGCGCCACCAGGACGATAGCCTCGGCCAGCGTGCGAACGACCTCCTCGATGGTCGAGGTGACGAACACCGTGGAATCAAAGAACACGTTATAAGAGAGGTCTTCGGGGAAACGCGTCGCCAGTGTGTCCAAGGCTTCGCGCACGAGGCGGGTCACATCGACCGCGTTGGAGCCCGGGGTCTGATAGATGCCGAGCGCGGCGGCGGGCGCGCCGTTGAAGCGGCTGTAGCGGTCCTGCGATTTCGCGCCCATCTCGATGCGGGCGACATCCTTCAGCCGTACAAGCGAGCCATCCGGCTTGGCGCGCACGACGAGCGCCTCGAATTCCTCGGGCCGCGACAGCCGCCCCTTGGTCTTGATGGTAATCTGGACCTGCTGGTCTTCCGAGATCGGTGCGGCGCCCACCCGGCCCAGCGCCGCCTGGACGTTCTGGCTCTGCACGGCCGCGATNACGTCGTTCGGCGTCAGATTGAGCTCGGTCAGCCGGTCGGGGTCGAGCCAGATGCGCAATGAATAGTCGAGNGGCCCGAACAGGGTGACCTGCCCGACGCCCTTGATNCGCGCCAGCGTGTCGATGATGTTGATGGTCGCGTAGTTGCTGAGATANACNGCGTCGTAGGTATTCTTCGGGGAGAAGANGNTGATGACCTGCAGCAGCGCGGCGGATTTCTTGCGGATGGTCAGGCCCGTGTGCGAGACCTCCTGGGGAAGCTGCGGCGTGGCGAGGCTGGCGCGGTTCTGCACGTTGACGGTGTTGATGTCCGGATCGGTGCCCAGCGCGAACGTGACGTTGAGGGTGTAGCTGCCGTCGGAACCGCTCGCGGACTGATAGTAGAGCGCGTTGTCGATGCCGTTGACCTGCTGCTCGATCGGCTGTGCGACCGTCGTCTCGACCACTTCGGCGTCGGCGCCCGGGTAGTTCGCGGTCAGGGTGACCTGCGGCGGCACGATATCCGGAAACTGGGCGATCGGAATCGCCGTGATGGCGATGATGCCGGCCAGCGTGATGACGATGGCGATGACGAAGGCGAGCCGCGGCCGGTCGATGAAGATACCGGAGAACATCCGTTTCAGTTTCCCGGCACGACGGTCGCCGCCACGATCTGTCCGGGGTGTACCTTCTGGATGCCCTCGACGATGACCAGCTCGCCCTCCTTGAGCCCGCTCGTGACGACGATGTCCCGGCCTTGCTCGACGCCGGCGGTGATGCGCCGCAGCTCGACCTTCTTCGCCGAGTCGACGACGAGAACGTATCGGCCGGCCTGATCGAGCAGGACGGCGGATTGCGGAACGGTCAGCGCGGAGCGCGGCGCACCTCGCTCCACCGTGACGCCGACAATACCGCCGGGGATGAGAACACCGTCCGGGTTCGGCAGTCGCGCCCGCACCGCCACGGTGTCCGTCGTGGGGTCGACCTGGACGTCGAGGAAGTTGCTGAGGCCGGGATGCGGATAGGCGCTGCCATTGGGCAGCTTGACGTGAATGGTCACATGCGGGCTCTTGTCGGCCGACTCGGCGATCCTGCGGCCGTAGTCGAGAACATCGCGCTCGCTCGCCTGAAAGATCACGTAGATCGGGTCCTGGCTGACGATCGTCGCAAGCGTCCCGGACGAGGGACTGACCAGGTTGCCGATGGTGAAGACGGCAAGTCCGATCCGCCCATCGATGGGCGAGCGGATCTCGGTGTAGCCGAGGTTGATTTCCGCCTGGTCGAGCAGCGCCTGCGCCTGCATCACATCGGCTTGCGCCGAGGCATCGTCGGCCGCGCGCTGATCAAGCGTCGATTGCGGGATGTTCTGATTGCGGACGAGCTCCTTGCCGCGCTGCAATTGCAGGGTGGTGTTGACCGCGGTCGCTTTTGCCTTGGCGAGGTTGGCGCGCTGCTGATCGACCGCCGCCTTGTAGGTTGCCTGCTCGAGCCGGAACAGGAGGTCGCCGGTCTTGACCTTCTGCCCTTCGGTGAAATTTCGCTGCTCGATGAATCCGGCGACCCGCGCGACGATGTCGACCTTCTCGATCGCCGTGACCCGGCCGATGAAATCGCCCGTCTCGGTCACCTGGCGACTCACCACCGGCATCACCGAGACCGCCGGCGGCGGCGCCCCTTGGGCCATGGCCGCGCCACAGCAGGCCAGGAAGCCGAGCACGCCAACGGCCATCGGCCGGGCGAGGAAGATGTTGCGACCAGGCATATGGGTTCTCCCGACTGCGGGTGGACATCAGCCTGCACCATTTCGTTTGCCGATGTCACCGGCTGGTTGATCTGGATAGGGCGCGGCCGTGGACCAGAAGGGGCAAACGCATGCGTGATCTGCCAACCCGCATAGCAGGGATGCTGATTGCATCGTGCGTGATCCGTGTTCGGCCTTCACTGCCTCGCGAAAGGTCTACTTTGGTTCGTCAGGTGAAAAGCTTGAGCTGCGCAGTTGTCCTCCGCAATGCCTGCCAAGGCGTCAGGGCGACGACGACGGAGGATGTTAAGGCCTTTCGCGCCGAATGCCTGGCCGGTACTTTAGGCAGCCCTCGCTCCCCCGGCGTTCACGTGACCAGTTTGCTCCCATGGGTACAAAGGAAAAAGTATGAGAACGTATCTTACATTATTCGTTCTGGTGGCCTTGGTTGGCGGTTCCTTTGCCGGTGAGATTCGAAAGGGAGCTGCAATGCAGGTGAAGCCCAATTCGATCTGGTTTCAGGACGCGGACAAGTTCACGCGTTGGCAGGAGCTGAAAAAAAGTGATTCCACAGCATTGGCGTCTTATCAGGACGAAGTGCTTTCTGACCGGGATGCCTGGCAGTTTACGAAGCGGCTCACCGTAAAAGTCCTCAGCTATGAGCCGCGGAAAAATCAGGTCAATGTGGAAATGAAGACGGCGGGCCGACTGCTCGGCAGCACATGGCTGCTGGACGCGGATGCGCTTGTGCAATAGCACGCTGGAGCAGTTTTCCCGCAACAACGAGCGCCCGAACTTCGCATTCGCGCTACGCCAATAACTTCGATATTTGCTTCCATCACTCGCCGTTGAAGCGGACATGTCGATTTGGCTTTTTGCCCAAGCCAGCCCCGGGCCTCGAAACCGAGCAGACATCGCTGCGATCAAATCGCAATCGCGGTGGCGTCGTAGTTATACAGCCAGTCCATCCGCTCCCGCAGGCGGACTTGCTGCCACTCGCGCGCGACCTCGTCGGCAATCCGGTCCTTGTCGGCAAGCCTCGGCGCAAACGCGCTCGCCTTGTTCTCGCTGGCCTTGCGGACAACCATCGAGGTCCGCTCCTTGCGGATCTCCTCGTAGCGGGCGAAGGCCACGCCCGGCTCGCCGAAATATTTGTCAAGACAGGCCGCGACGACATAGCCGTCCTCGATCGACATCACGCCGCCCTGGCCCAGGAACGGCAGCGTCGGATGGCACGCATCACCGACCAAAGTGACGCGGCCCTTCGACCAGGCCTCCATCGGCTCGCGGATCATCATCGCCCATTTGTAGGGCGTCTCGATCTGATCGATCATGAGCTGGACGTCGGCGTGCCAATCGCGGAAATCGTTGCGCAGCTCCTCCCTGGTGCCCACCGTGGACCAGGACTCGACCTGCCAGTCGTCGCGCTCCGACATACTCACGTAGTTCATGATCTCGCCGCGGCGCACCGGATAGTTCAGCACGTTGCCGTGCGGGCCGAGCCAGTTCATTCCGATCATGCGGGCAAGATGGCGCGGTAGCTTCTCCATCGGGATCAAGCCGCGCCAGGCGATGCAGCCGGTGAACACCGGCTTGCTCGGCCCGAACAGGCAGATGCGGACCTTGGAATGAATGCCATCGGCGCCGATCACATAAGGCGCCTTGACCGTGCTGCCGTCCTCGAACGTCACTTCGGCGCGTCCGGCGTGAGAGGTGACCGAGACGCAGCGCTTGTTCAGCGTGATCGCGTCGGGCCTCAGCGAGCGAACCGCGTCGGCGAGGAGGCCATGCAGATCGCCGCGGTGAAACATGAGATGCGGCGTGCCGAATCGCTCAATGCTTTTGTCGCCAAGATCGAACCAGTTCCAGGTTTCGCCGGTGCTCCAGTGCCGCAGCTCGCGGCGCTCCGGCCGGACTTGAACTTTAGCGAGGGCCGCTTCCAGGCCGAGCGCAAACAGGACGCGAGTGCCGTTGGAGCTGATCTGGATGCCGGCGCCGACTTCCTTGAGCTGGTTTGACTGTTCGTAAACCTGGACATCGATGCCGCGCTTGAGCAAGGCCAGCGCCGCGGTCAATCCACCGATGCCGGCGCCGACGACGGCGACATTTTTCGACGTGCTCATGGGCGACTCCGCACCTAGCGTAAATTGTCCGACCGAGGACTCATTGGGATTTCACGCCGGATGCTTTCACCACCGCGGTCCAGCGCGGAATTTCCGCCGCGACAAAAACCGCGAAATCCTGCGAGGAGCCAATTCTGGTCTCGAAGCCGAGCTTTTTCATGTTGGCGATCATCTCAGGGGATTGCAGCGCCTCGTTGATCGCGGCGTTGAGCTTTTCCACGATGTCGGCGGGAACTCCAACCGGCGCCCACATCCCGGCCCAGAATTCCAACGACAGCTCGTCCAGTCCGAGCTCCTTCACGGTGGGCACGTCGGGCAGATCGGGATTGCGTTCCGGGCTCGACGTGGCCAGCGCCTTGATCCGGCCCTCCCGAATGAGCGGCAGCACCGTCGCGGGCGTCGGCCAGTAGACATGGATGCGGCCGCCCAGCATGTCGGGGATGACGAGTGCGCCGCCGCGGTACGGAACGCTGGTGATATCCAGCCCGTGCAGGCGATTGAAATATTCGCCGAGGAATTGAGACACCGTTCCCTGCGCGAAACCAAGACTCAGCTTACCAGGATTGGCCTTGGCATAGGCGACGAATTCCTTGACCGAATTGGCAGGCACTTGTGCGTTGATGGCGAGGAGGCAGGAGTTGCGCGCAATGAACGCAATGGGCGTAAAATCCTTCTCCGGATCGTATTCGATCTGCTTGTTCAAGATCGGCTCGACCACGAGAGCCGAGCTTGCGAACAGCAGCGTATAGCCATCGCGAGGCGCGACCGCGGCCGCCTTGGAGCCAATCGTCGTGCCGCCGCCGGGCTTGTTGTCGATGACGACAGCCTGGCCAAGCTTGCCTTGCAGTTGCTGCGCCAGCAGCCGCACCATGACGTCATTTGGGGAGCCCGGCGTGTAGGGCACGATGATCCGCACCGGCTTGCTCGGAAAGCCTTGGGCATCGGCCGCCGACGGCTTGCCGATGAGCGCCAGAGCCGCGATGGCGACAACGGATGCGAATGTTCCAGCCGCGGATCGGCCCATGCCCTGTGCTCCATGGCGAATATTAGCGGATTTCAAAGCTCGAAGGAGCGCCTCAAAAGCGCCAGCTAAAAGTAGGCGTGAGATGTATTAAGTTCGCCGCGGGCACACTTCGTCTCCTCCAAACTCTTGCAGCCCTCACACCTCCTTCGCCATCTCGCGCAGCTTGAACTTCTGCACCTTGCCGGTCGAGGTCTTCGGCAATTCCGCGAACACGACGTAGCGCGGGCATTTGTAGCTGGCGAGGTTCTTGCGGCACCAGGCGATGAGGTCGTCCCTCGTCGCCGCCTGCCCCGGCTTGAGCTCGACAAAGGCGCAGGGGGTTTCGCCCCATTTGTCGTCGGGCTTGGCCACCACGGCGACGGCATGCACGGCGGGATGCTTGTAGAGCGCGTCCTCCACCTCGATCGACGAAATGTTCTCGCCGCCTGAAATGATGATGTCCTTGGAGCGATCCTTGAGCTGGATATAGCCGTCGGGATGAATGACGCCGAGGTCGCCGGAATGAAACCAGCCGCCGGCGAACGCCTTCTCGGTCGCCGCCTTGTTCTTGAGGTAGCCTTTCATCACCACATTGCCGCGGAACATCACCTCGCCCATGCTTTCCCCGTCGCGCGGCACCGGCGCGAGGGTGTCGGGATCGCGCACATCGAGCGCCTCGAGCGGCACGTAACGCACGCCCTGGCGCGCCTTCTTCGCCGCCTGCTCGGGGGCCGACAGCGCATCCCAGCCCATCTGCCATTCGTTGACAGTGGCGGGGCCATAGGTCTCGGTCAGCCCGTAGAGATGAGTGACGTTGAAGCCCGCGGCCTTCATCGCCGCCAGCACCGCCTCGGGCGGCGGGGCCGCCGCGGTGAAGAATTCGACCACATGCGGCAACGGCTTCTTCTCCTCGGGCGGCGCCTCGAGCAGGGTCGCCATCACGATCGGCGCGCCGCACAGATGCGTCACCTTGTAATCGGCGATGGCGTCGTACATGGCGCGGGCGCGGACCTGGCGCAGGCACACATGGGTGCCGGCGACGACCGATATCGTCCATGGAAAGCACCAGCCGTTGCAGTGGAACATCGGCAGCGTCCAGAGATAGACGCAATGCTTGCCCATGCTCCCCGTCAGCACGTTGCCCACCGCGAGCAGCGACGCGCCGCGATGATGGTAGACCACACCCTTGGGATCGCCGGTCGTGCCCGAGGTGTAGTTGAGCGCAATCGCGTCCCATTCGTCGCGCGGCAAGCTCCACGCAAAGTCCGCATCGCCCGTAGCGATGAAATCCTCGTATTCGGTCGCGCCCAGCCGCTCGCCCGTGCCGCTGAATTCGGGGTCGTCGTAATCGATCACCAGCGGCCTGGCCTTGGCGAGCGCCAGCGCCTCCTTCACCAGCTCGGAGAATTCGCGGTCGGCGATCAGCACCTTCGCTTCGGCATGGTCGAGCTGGAACGCGATGACGGCGGCGTCGAGCCGGGTATTGATGGTGTTGAGCACGGCTCCGGCCATCGGCACGCCGTAGTGGCATTCGAGCAGCGCGGGCGTGTTGGCGAGCACGGCGGAGACGGTGTCGCCGCGCTTGATGCCGTGCTTTGCCAGCGCTCCGGCAAGGCGGCGCGCGCGGGCGTAGAAGTCGGCGTAGCTGCGATGGAGCCGCCCATGGATGATCGCGGTGCGATCGGGAAAAATTGACGCAGCCCGCTCCAGAAACGACAGCGGCGTGAGGGGTTGATAGTTCGCCGGATTCCGATCGAGATCGATGTCGTAGGGCGTCATGTCCATCACCAGCCTGCCGCGGCAAGCTTACGAATGGTGTGCCCCGCGATCAATCCGCGACCGAGACGATCGCACGAGTGGCGGCTCGAGCGGCGATCGGCCGCGGTCAAGGACGCCTTCAGCCTGGAAGGGCGGCGATTCCTTGCCAGATCAGTCCGAGCGAAATGACAAACATCAGCAGATACGCAATCCTGTAGAACAACTCGGTCGGCGTCCGGCGCGCGAGCCATAGCCCGACAAAGTTGCTCGCGACGGCAAACGGCAGGAGCACGGCCGAAGTTCCCAGCGTTTGCGTCGAGAACTGGCCGAGCGCGAAATAGGGTACGAGCTTCATCACGTTCACCAGCGCGAAGAAGATGATGGTCGTGCCGATCAGGGTGAGCTTGTCGAGCCGCTGCGGCAGGATGTGGATCTGGTAGGGCGGGGCGCCCACCTGGATGATGGTCGACGTGAAACCCGCGAGCGAGCCCCAGAACACGCTCATCGGCACGCTCGGCCGCCGCGGATGCACCGGCACCTTGCCGAACCAGGTGTAGAGCGCAAAGCACACGCCGGTCACGCCGACCGCGATCTCCACATAGGCGTTCGGCACATAGGCTGCGAACAGCCAGGCCATCCCGACGCCGACAAGAGCGCCCGGAAGCAGCACTTTGAGATTCCAGCCGCTCCATTCGCGACGGTAGACCCAAACCGAGATCGCGTCCTGGCAAAGCAGGATCGGCAACAGGATCGCCGCCGCCTGCAACGGCGGCATGGTGAGCGCCAGCAGGGGCGTTGAGATCATGCCTACGCCCGCGAAGCCGCCCTTGCCGAGGCCGAGCGCGGCAATGGCCGGAATGGCGAGCAGGTAGAACAGCGGATCGGTGATGATGGTCATGCCGGGGTGAACGAGGGCGGGCGGCGAGGGGGCGTTAAAGCGGAGAAGCGCCGCGCGCGCCACCCGCGTTTGTGCATGGCGGCGGCGCGGCGTCAGGTCCGCGACATCTCGACCAGCGCGCTGCGGATGAGCTCGACCGAGATCAGGAACATCAGCACATAGGCGACGCGGTAGAACCATTCGGTCGGGGTTCGCCGGACCAGCCAGATGCCGCCGTAGTTGGCCATCACCGCCGCCGGCAGCAGCACCGCGCCGATCGCGAGATTTTCCGGCGTCAACTGCCCGAGCGCGCCGTAGGCCGGGATTTTCATCAGGTTGCTGGCGGCAAACAGCATGGTGAAGGTGCCGACATAGGTGAGCTTGTCGAGCCGCTGCGGCAGGAGATGCATCTGCCAGGCGGGCCCGCCGGCATTGGCGAGCATCGTGGTAAAGCCGCCGATGACGCCGAACAGGACGCCGGTCACGAGGCCGGGCTGCGGCGCCAGCCGCTCGAAGCGGGTGCCGAGCCAGTGCCGCAGCACGAAGATGCCGGCGATGAGCCCGATCGCCAGCCGGATATGGGCGGCGGACAAGGACGCCGCGAACAACCCGGCGACGGCAATGCCGGCGGCCATGCTGGGAATCATGATCTTCAGGTTCCAGGCGCTCCAGTCCCGGCGATAGGTCCACACCGTCAGCGCGTCCTGCGCCAGCACGGTGGGCAGGATGATCGCGGCCGCCTGCAGCGGCGGAACCTCGAGCGACATCAGCGGCAACGCCATCACGCCGAGCCCGAAGAAGCCGCCCTTGGAAAGCCCGAGCAGAATCACGGCGACGGTGGCGAGGACGTAGAACAGCGGATCGGTGATCACGGTTGCGATGGCGCTCGGGAGGAGGGGGCGACGCGCCCGCGGAGGCGCGATCAAAGCCCAGGCGCGGACCCCGCGCCAGCCTGTTGCCGCATGGCCGCGTTGTGACACCCGCGCGCCTTGCAAACCGCCGGTCTGGCCTCACAATGGCGGCGACAGTTCGCCTCAGCCGGAGGAGCCGCCTTGCTCGATAGCCGATCTCGGGTAGACCCGAGATCGGGGGCGGCGTCTCGAAGGGGGAGGCGCTCCACCCTCACCCTTCTAGACGGCTGCTTCGCAGCCTCTTCAGGATGAGGACCGCCGATCACCCGACGGGAGCAGCGCCATGGATGCGCGCACGAGCCGCTATCACGAGGTCTATGCCCGCTGGCAGCGCGACCCGCAGGGCTTCTGGGCCGAGGCCGCGCAGGCCATCGATTGGATCGAGCCGCCCAAGCGGGTGTTCGATCCCGATGCCGGCGTCTACGGCCGCTGGTTCGTCGGCGGCGTCTGCAACACCTGCTGGAACGCGGTCGATCGCCATGTCATGCAAGGGCGCGGCGAGCAGCCGGCGATCATCTACGATTCTCCGCTCTCCGGTCAGAAGCGTACGCTCACCTATTATCGTCTGCAGGTCGAGACGCAGGTGCTCGCAGCCATCCTGCGCAACTTCGGCGTCGGCAAGGGCGATCGCGTCGTCCTCTATATGCCGATGGTGCCGGAGGCGGTGGTGGCCATGCTCGCCTGCGCGCGCATCGGCGCGGTGCATTCCGTGGTGTTCGGCGGCTTCGCGGCGAACGAGCTCGCCACCCGCATCGATGACGCCAAGCCGAAGGTGATCCTGTCGGCGAGCTGCGGCCTCGAGCCCGGCCGCATCGTGAAATACAAGCCGCTGCTCGACGAAGCGATCAGGCTCGCCGGCCACAAGCCCGACGCCTGCCTCATCCTGCAGCGGCCGCAGGAGGAGGCGGCGCTGGTTCCCGGCCGCGATCACGATTGGACCAAGGTGCGCGACGAGGCGATCGTGTTCGCACGCTCGGTTTACGATTGCGTGCCGGTCGCCGCCACCGATCCGCTCTACATCCTGTACACGTCAGGGACGACCGGCAGGCCCAAAGGCGTCGTGCGCGACAATGGCGGCCACATGGTGGCCCTCAAATGGTCGATGCATAATCTCTATGGCGTCGAGCCGGGCGAGGTCTGGTGGTGCGGCTCCGACATCGGCTGGGTGGTCGGCCACAGCTACATCGTCTATGCGCCGCTCTTCCACGGCGCCACCTCGGTCCTGTACGAAGGCAAGCCCGTGGGCACGCCGGACGCCGGCGCGTTCTGGCGCGTTATATCCGAGCACGACGCCGTCGCCTTCTTCACCGCGCCGACCGCGTTTCGCGCCATCAAGAAAGAAGACCCGCAGGGCAAGCTGTTCACGTCTTACGACCTGTCGAAATTCCGCACGCTGTTTCTGGCCGGCGAGCGCGCCGACCCCGATACGATCCAATGGGCGGAGCGGCTCCTGAAGAAACCTGTGATCGATCATTGGTGGCAGACCGAGACCGGCTGGTGCATCGCCGGCAATCCGGTCGGGCTCGGGCAATTGCCGGTGAAGCACGGCTCGCCGACGGTGGCGATGCCGGGCTACGACGTGCGCGTGGTCGACGAGCAATGCAAGGAATTGCCGGCCGGCACGATGGGCTCGATCGTGATCAAGCTGCCGCTGCCGCCGGCGTGCCTGCCCACGCTGTGGCAGGCGGACGAGCGCTTCCGCGAGAGCTACCTCGCCGAGTTTCCCGGCTACTACAAGACGTCGGACGCGGGCTTCAAAGATGCCGATGATTACCTCTACATCATGGGCCGCACCGACGACATCATCAATGTCGCGGGCCACCGGCTCTCGACCGGCGGCATGGAGGAGGTGCTCAGCGCGCACAAGGACGTGGCCGAGTGCGCGGTCATCGGCATCGCCGACGCGCTCAAGGGCGAGGTGCCCTGCGGCTTCGTCGTGCTCAAGGCCGGCGTCAACCGACCCGTGGCCGAGATCGAGCAGGAATGCGTGGGCCTGGTGCGAGAAAAAATCGGGCCGGTTGCGGCCTTCAAGCTGGCCATCACGGTGGCGCGGCTGCCCAAGACGCGGTCGGGCAAAATCCTCCGCGGCACCATGAAGAAGATCGCCGACGGCGAGACATGGACCATGCCGGCGACGATCGATGATCCCGCGATCCTCGACGAGATCGGCTCCGTGTTAAGAGCCAAGGGCGTGCGCGCTTGAAGACGCTACCTGCACCGCACTCCTTCCCCCTGAGCTTGGTGCCGTGACGAAGCAAGGTGATCTGCGCATTCGTGCGATGCGGCCGGACGAGATCGCCATCGCCGCCGACTGGGCGGCGGCCGAGGGCTGGAATCCGGGCTTGGCCGACGCGGCGTGCTTCGCCACCGTGGATCCGGCTGGCTTTTTCATCGGCGAACTCGATGGCGCCCCGGCTGTAACGATCTCCTGCGTCAACTACGATGACAGCTTCGCCTTCCTCGGCTTCTACATCGTGCGGCCGGATCTGCGCGGACGCGGCTACGGGCTGCGCATCTGGAACGCGGCGATCGCGCATGCCGGGCCGCGCGTGGTCGGCCTCGATGGGGTGGTGGCGCAACAAGAGAACTATCGCAAGTCGGGCTTTGCGCTCGCCTACGCCAATGTCCGATATGGCGGAACGGTCACGGCGTCCGCCGCGCCGCGCGACGTGATCGCGTTGGCCGAGGTCCCCTTTGCCGCCGTTGAGGCCGATGATGCCACAGTCTTTCCGGCGCCGCGCACGTCATTCCTGCGCGCCTGGATCGACTCGTCAGGCCATGTCGGGCGCGCACTCGCGCGTGACGGCAAGCTCGCCGCCTGGGGCGTGATCCGGCCGGCCCGCACGGGGTGGAAGATCGGACCGCTCGTCGCCGATGATCGTGCCGCGGCGGAGCGCGTGTTCGCGGCGCTGGTCTCGGCTGTGGGCGGCGGCGAAGTCTTCCTCGACGTCCCAAGGGTCAACCGCGAGGCGGTCGCGCTCGCGGAGGGCCACGGACTCGCGCCGGTGTTCGAGACCGCTCGGATGTATACCGGGGCGATCCGTCCGCTGCGGCTCGAGCGCGTCTTTGGCGTCACCACGTTCGAGCTGGGATGATCTCGTACAATTAGGTGCGCACGGCTGCGCTACTCGTTCTTGCCGCCGATCTGCTTGAGCTTGGCGAAGACGGCATCGACGTTGAGCTCGTCCGCCGGTTTCTTCTCTTCCGGCTCGGGCTCGCGCCGAATGGTGGTTTCCGATGCCGGGAGAAGGGTCGCGCCCTGGGACTCGGCGTCGGCCGGCTTCTCCTTGGAGGCGCGATGAACCTCGAGGTCGAGGTCGATCTGCGAGCACAAGCCGAGCGTGACCGGATCCATCGGCTGCAGGTTCGACGCGTTCCAGTGGGTGCGCTCGCGGATCGCCTGGATGGTCGACTTGGTGGTGCCGACGAGCCGCATAACTTGGCTGTCCTTGAGCTCGGGATGGTTGCGGACCAGCCAGAGGATCGCGTTCGGCCGATCCTGGCGGCGCGAGACCGGCGTGTAGCGCGGCCCCTTCTTCTTCTTGGCCTCTGGCAGGCGGACCTTGGGGTCCAGGAGCTTGAGCCGGCGGTTCGGGTCGGCGGCCGCTTTCTCGATCTCTTCACGGCTGAGCTGACCGGTGAGGACGGGGTCGAGGCCCTTGATGCCCTGCGCCGAGTCGCCGTCGGCGATCGCCTTCACCTCGAGCGGGTGAAGCTTGCAGAAATCGGCGACCTGGTCGAAGGAGAGCGCGGTGTTCTCGACGAGCCATACGGCGGTCGCCTTGGGCATCAGCGGTGCTACCATGGCTAAATCTCCTCTGCGCTCCGCCCGCCCTTGGAGGCGAAGCCTGGATGTCATCGGTGATGACGGAAGTGGCCGGAATATAGGCACTCCTCCCGGCCCGGCGCAATGGGGCAGAGGTCCCCGGCAACACCCGGGTTCCGCGCTGCTGTGCGGGGGATCGACACCGCAGGTCGAATGAACGGACGTGCGTGGTCGAGCCCGCGGGTGGCGAGCGGGGGCCTAGCCCTGGGTGGGGTCGAGCACGATCTTGCCCAGCGATTCCTGCGACTCGATCAGCCGATGCGCCTCGACCGCGCGCGACAGCGGCAAAATCCGCTCGATCTGTGCCTGGATCTTTCCCTCGGCCGCAGCGGCGAAGCATTTCGGCACGTCGGGCGGATGATATCCGGGTCTGCCCCTGATGGTGATCCGTTTGTGGTAGAGATGAGAAAAATCGATCGAGACATCAGGTCCCGCATGGGCTCCGGCGGTGACCAGCCGGCCATCGAAGCCGATGGCACGAAAGGCCAGCGGCAGGACCTTCGGGTTGGCGACGTTGTCATAGAGCACGTCGACGCCCTTGCCGCCGGTGAATGTCATCACCTCGGCCTGCAGGTCGCGGGCGTTGTAATTCACGCCGTGATCGGCGCCGAGCTCGAGTCCCATCTTCACACGGTCGTCCGACCCCGCAGCCGCGATCACCTTCGCGCCGATGACGTTTTTTGCGATCTGGATGCCGATGCTGCCGAGATTGCCGCCTGCGCCCATGATCAGCACGGTCTCGCCGGCTTTGAGCTCCGCGACATTGAACAGCAGGTTCCAGGCGGTCGGTACGTGGCGCATGACGACGGCGGCGTGGTGGAAGTCAAGTCCCTCGGGAATTTCGATCGCAGCACAGGCCGGCACTGCAATCATTTCGGCAAAGCCGCCCGGCCGCTTGATGCCCATCATGCCGGTCGGACCGGTATAGTCCGCGTCGTCTTCATTGCAGACGTCGAGCGGCATGATCCCGGCAACGGCGACGCGCATGCCCTTGCGCCAGCGCGTGACGCCGGCTCCGACCGCGTCGACCACGCCGGCGCAATCGACGCCCGGGATCAGCGGCAGCTTCGGTCCGCGCGCGCCTTCCTTGCCCGCGCGCAAGCTCACATCGAGCACCCTGTTGACCGTCGCGGCATGAATCCGGATGCGGATTTCGCCTGCGCGCGGCGCAGGGTCCGGCACGGTCTCGTATTTGAGAACATCGGGCGGTCCGTATTCGTGGATGACGATCGCTTTCATGCACTTCCTTTGCCTTGGGAACGTGAACCAGCCATCCGTGTCCCGATCGCTGCGCCGGGACACACGATCGAGCCTCGATGAGGGGACATCAATCGATCTTCACGCCGGCTTCGCGCACGATGCGTTCCCATTTGACTGCGTCGGCTTTGACGAGGTCGGCGAATTCGGACGCGGTCATGACGGCGGGATCGATGAAGTTGGCTTCCAGCCGCTTCCTGGCGTCCGGGTCGTGGGCGAGCGCGCGCACATAGCCGCTGAGTTGGTCGATGATGTCGTTCGGCGTCCCCTGGGGAGCAAACAGTGAAAACCAAGTCAAAGTCTCAAAACCGGGAAATCCCTGCTCGGCGAAAGTGGGCACGTCGGGCAGATAGGGCGCGCGGGCGGGCGTGGCGGCGCCCAGGATGCGCAGCTTTCCCTGGCGGACGAACTCGATGTGCGGCCCCATCGACACGAACGTCACCTGCACGTCGCCGCCCAGCACGGCCGCGACCGCGGGCGCGGTCCCGCGAAACGGCACGAAGACGAGTTTCAATCCGGCCCGCCGGTTGAATTCGTGCGCCGCGAGATCGGGAGTGGTGCCCACGCCGGCCGCGGCATAGCTCACCTTGTCCGGTTGGGCCTTGGCATACGCGATGAACTCTTGCAGCGTGGCGGCGGGCACATTGCTGTTCATGACGAGAAAAAGCGGCACTGTCCCGATCGGGCCGATCGGCACGAGCTCGGTGAGAGGATCGTACGGCATGTGCCGCATCAGATAGGGATTGATGACGATGTTGCCGGTGTTGGCGACGCCGAGCGTGTAGCCGTCGGGCGGCGCCTTGGCGACCGCGTCCATGGCGATATTGCCGCTCGCGCCCGGTCGATTGTCGATCACCACCGGTTGGCCGGTCTTCGTGGTGATGTAGGCGCCGAGGATGCGCGCGGCGAGATCGGTCACGCCGCCGGCCGAGGTCGAGACGATGATCTTGACGGATTTCGAAGGATAGCCGTCGGCGAATCCGGCAACGGCCGTGACGCAGGCAAAGGTCAGGATCGCCAGCGCGCGAATGACGTTCATCAGGGTCTCTCTGCAAATCCGCGGCGATCTTAGCAAGCGCCTCGCCAAAGACCAATTGCAGCAACTCCGCGCGCTATCTAAGCTGCCGCGCTTTTCGAGACATGAGAGCGCGACGAGTCACAGTCCATGGATGACATGCACGATAAGTATGCCTGCGCCGAGGTGATCCAGGCCTGGGGCCTTTACCGCGACCAGGGGAAGTGGTCGGCGCTGCTCGCAACCTTCGTGCCGGACGGACAGATCGCCGTGTCCTGGTTCAGCGGAAGCTTTCGCGAATTCGTCGAGCGCTGTCGGCAGAGCTTTGAGGCGGGACAGCGTTCCAAGCACCACATTTTTCCGCCGCTCGTGCGCGTCGCGGGCGAGCGCGCCGTCGCTGAGACCAATATCGTGATCCTGGTGCGTCAGAAGATCGGGGGCGCGCTCGCCGATATGACGTCCTATGCGCGCTTCCTCGATCGGCTGGAACGAAGAAGCGGGCGCTGGGCCATCGTGGAGCGCGCCGCCATCTACGAGCGCGACCGCCTCGATCCCGTCGAGCCCTCGGAGGCATTCGAGCAGTTGTTTGCGGCGACCGACCTTTCGATCTATCCGGAACCTTACCGCTACATGGCTGCGCGTCTCACTGCCGCCGGCCGCGCGCTCGCCCCGGTGGTCTATAGCGATGGCTCCGCGCACACTGCGCAATTGTATGCACGCTACGACGCTTGGCTGGCGCATCACCCTACGCCGCTGGCCGGGCAATAGCGGACGGCGGAGCCGCAAATTCCGGATTTCTACACCGCAACCGGCGTCGCGAGCGGCGCGGTCCAGGCGTCATAACCGTAGAGCCAATCTGGGTTGGTGGCGTTGCGCATCCAGGTGTTGGCGCTGGAGCCGGTCTGGACCCTGGACGCGCGCGGCTTGCGCGTTGCCTCATAGAGCCGGAATGCATCTGCGCTGTCGTCGAGCTCGGCGATGGAGCGCGCGAGCACCGCGGCGTCTTCGAGCGCCATCGCGGCGCCGGAGGCCATGTAGGGGGTCATCGAATGACAGGCATCGCCGAGCAGGACGATCCGGCCTTTTCGCCAGGTCGGGAGCGGGTCGCGCTCGAAGATGCCCCACTTGTGGACATCCGGCGCTGCACTCAGGACCGACCGGACATCCGGATGGAAGCTGGCAAACGCCGCGCGCATCTCCTCGAGGTCGCCTTTGGTGGACCAGGATTCCTTGGTGATCCAATCGGCCTTCTCGGGCTGGCTGGTGGTGAAGTAAACCTCGTCGCGCGCCGCGGTGACGAAGTAGATGACGATGTGTCGGTCCGCTCCCCACCACTTGGTACGTGCGGACCCGATCTCGACTCCGCGCAGCCGTGAGGCGGGAAACGTGGTGCGGTAGGCGAGCCGCCCGATGAAGCGTGGCTGCTCGGGTCCGGCGACGTAGTCGCGGATGAGCGAGTGCACGCCGTCGGCGCCGATCACCGCGTCGGCCTCAACCTCGCTGCCGTCGGCGAAGCTCAGTTCGGTGCGCCCTCCGCGCGCGTTGATGGCGACGAGCTTCTTGCCCAGGTGCACGCAATCGGCAGGGACGATGGACGCCAGCGCGTCATGCAGATCGCCGCGGTGGAGCGTGAGATAGGGCGCGCCGTATCGTCGTTCGAGCTCGCGACCGAGCGGATGATCGTTGGTCACGTTGCCGGTGGCGGCATCGCGGTTGAGCGAAGATGCGGGGTGAAAAGCGACCTGGCGCAGGCGATCCTCGATACCCAGTCCACGCAACACGCGTACGGCGTTCGGGCTTTGCTGAATGCCTGCGCCCACCCGCGCGAATTTGTCCGCCTGCTCGTAGATTGCGACGGCAATGCCGCGCTGGCGTAGTGCCGCCGCTGCCGCTAAACCGCCGATCCCGGCGCCGATGATCGTGATGGAACGCACAGGATTTCCCACGGCCGAAGTCGCACTCTTATTCCAGCGGGATATTGGCGGCCTTGATCACGCCTCGCCAGTGCGGAATTTCCTTTTGAATGTGGGCGCGGAATGCCTCGGGCGTGCCGGTCAGAAGCTCGATCTCGGTGGCGGCGGCTTTGAGCCGCTCGCGCAACGCGCCCGACTCCACCGCCTTGTTCATGTCCCGTGCCAGCCGGTCCACGGTGTCTTTCGGGGTGCCGGCAGGCGCGAGGAAGCCGAACCAGATCGTTGCATCGTAGCCCGGCACGGTTTCCGCGATCGCCGGTATTTGCGGGGCAGCCGACGTGCGCTTGGCGCTGGTCACGCCCAGGACTTTGGCCTGATCGGCATAGGTCATCCCGCCCGCGGTGAAGGTGAGGTCGACGTGCCCGGCGATGGTGTCGCGCACCGCCGGCCCCGAACCGCTATAGGGCACATGCGTCATGTCGATGCCGGCGAGTATCTTGAGCAGCTCCGCGGCCAGATGCACCGACGAGCCGGGTCCGATCGAGGCATAGTTGAGCTTGCCCGGCTCGCGTTTGGCGAGATCGACCAGTTCGCGCATGGAGTTGGGCGCGAGGCCGCGCCGTGTGATCAGGTATTGCGGCGACACGAATGTCAGCGCAATCGGCTCGAAATCCCGCACCGGATCATAGGGCAGCTCTTTCTTGACGCTCGGATTGATGGCGAGGCTGGTCACGCTGCCGAAAAAGATCGTCGTCCCGTCGGGCTTGGCGTTGGCGGCGAGGCGGGCACCGATCATCTGCGTTGCGCCCGGCTTGTTGTCGACAACGAAGCTCTGGCCGGTTTGCTGTGCGAGCACGTCCGCCATGGCGCGTGGCAGAATGTCCCCGATGCCGCCGGCGGGATAGGGTACGATGATGGTGACGACCCTGTGGTCCTGCGCCGACGCAGCCGCCACAGCCAAGGCGGCCACGAGCGCCGTCATGGCAACGGCGTAGCGCAGCGCGGGGTGCAGATGGATGGCGAGGTGCATTGGGAGTTCCGGCAGGCGATCTGATTCTAGCGCGGTCCGGATTTGAAGTTCCTAAACCAGTTTGCGGCCATAATAGTAGAAACATCAAATCCACCGCACGAGCTGCCATCGCTTGACAGAACGAGGGCGTCAGCCCATGTCGAAGATCTGTGACCGTGCCGAACCGAGGTCCGTATGACCACCTCCCAAGCCCCTGAAACCAAGGGAAAACCCCCGCTCAAGGTGCTGCTGTGCTCGCCGCGCGGGTTCTGTGCCGGGGTCGTGCGCGCCATCGATACGGTGGAGCAGGCGCTCGCCCGCTACGGGGCGCCGGTCTATGTCCGCCACGAGATCGTGCACAACCGCTATGTGGTCGAGAGCCTGAAGTCCAAAGGCGCCGTTTTCGTGGAAGAGCTCGACGAGGTGCCGGAGACCAACGCGCCGGTTATCTTTTCCGCGCATGGCGTGCCGAAATCGATCCCGGCAGAGGCCCAAAGGCGTAACTTCTTCGCTCTCGACGCTACCTGTCCGCTGGTCACCAAGGTCCATCGCGAGGCTGAGATCCATCACAAGCGCGGCCGCGAGATCGTGCTGATCGGCCATGCCGACCACCCTGAGGTGGTCGGAACCGTTGGGCAACTGCCGGTGGGCGCCATTACGCTGCTGCAGTCGGTCGAGGAGGTCGCGCGCTTCGTGCCGCGCGATGCCGGCCGGCTCGCCTATGTGACGCAAACGACGCTCTCGGTCGACGATACGGCCGGCATCGTCGCGGCGCTCAAGGCGCGCTTTCCGGACATTCACGGCCCCCACAAGGAGGACATTTGCTACGCCACCACCAACCGCCAGGAGGTGGTCAAGAAGGTGGCGCCCATGGTCGAAGCCATGATCGTGGTCGGCTCCCCGAACTCCTCCAATACGCAGCGCCTCAAAGAGGTAGCTGAGCGCGCAGGTTGCCCTCGCGCGGCGCTGGTGCAGCGCGCCAACGAGATCGACTGGGCGCTGTTCGGTTCGATCGCAAGTCTCGGCATAACCGCCGGCGCTTCCGCCCCCGAGGTCCTGGTCGAGGAGGTCATCGGCGCCTTTGCCGAGCGCTATGCGGTGAACGTGGAGACCGTCACCACCGCCGACGAAGACATGTTCTTCCCCCTGCCGCGGGCGCTGCGAGGCACCGAGGCCGCGGAATGACGCCGTGTCCCGGTTGCAGTGCGCTTTCAGGAATCGGTGAACGGATGTCGGCCATCGGTACGCGGCAACCGCACATGTTCCCGATTGCTGATTGCTGAATGCGGTCACCTGGAAACCGGAACGCGCAAGAGGGATCGCAGTGGCCGTCTACACCGATGTGGTGGCGGAAGACCTTGGGGCCTTTCTCGCCGGTTACGACATCGGGGAGCTGCTCGCCTACAAGGGCATTGCGGAAGGCGTCGAGAATTCGAATTTTCTCGTCCATACCAGCCGCGGCTATTTCATCCTCACGCTCTACGAGAAGCGCGTCGCGGCCGAGGATCTGCCGTTCTTTCTCGGCTTGATGGAGCACCTGCACGCGCGCGGCATCACCTGCCCGCAGCCGGTCAAGAACAAGCGCGGCGAGGTGCTGGG
>JGI12053J15887_10000224_pt1 | contig 20956 bp, 16 predicted proteins | sample MedBloCAOM1_O3_FD_15887 | JGI IMG/M metagenome (IMG submission 15887)
CTCACCGACAAGGAATACCAGATCATGCGCGACGCCTCGATCGCGGTGCTGCGCGAGATCGGGGTCGAGACCGGCGGCTCGAACGTGCAGTTCGCCGTCAATCCGGCGGACGGGCGGCTGGTGGTCATCGAGATGAATCCGCGCGTGTCGCGCTCGTCTGCGCTCGCCTCGAAGGCGACCGGCTTTCCGATCGCCAAGGTCGCGGCCAAGCTCGCGATCGGCTACACGCTCGACGAAATCGCCAACGACATCACCGGCGGCGCGACCCCGGCTTCCTTTGAGCCGACCATCGACTACGTGGTCACGAAAATCCCGCGCTTCGCCTTTGAAAAGTTTCCCGGCGCCGAGACCACGCTGACCACCTCGATGAAATCGGTCGGCGAGGCCATGGCGATCGGCGGCACGTTCCAGGAGAGCCTGCAAAAGGCGCTGCGCTCGCTCGAAAACGGCTTCACCGGCCTCGACGAGATCACGATCGAGGGCCTCGGCCAGGGCGACGACAAGAACGCCGTGCGCGCGGCGCTCGGTACGCCCACGCCCGAGCGCCTGCTCAAGGTGGCGCAGGCGATGCGGCTCGGTTTCTCCGACCAGGATATCCACGGCTCCTGCAAGGTCGATCCCTGGTTCCTCGCCGAGATCCGGGGTCTGGTGGGGACGGAGGCGCAGATCACGGCCAAAGGCCTGCCGACCACGGCTGGTGCGTTGCGCCGGCTCAAGGCGATGGGTTTTTCCGACGCGCGGCTGGGCAAGCTCACCGGCACGCCCGCGGAGACGGTGACGCAAAAACGCCGCGCGCTCGGCGTGCGGCCGACGTTCAAACGCATCGACAGCTGTGCCGCCGAGTTCGCCTCCCCTACCCCTTACATGTACTCGACTTATGCGCAGCCCTTCGCCGGAGCGACCGTCTGTGAAGCCGCGCCGTCCGACAAGAACAAGATCGTGATCCTGGGCGGCGGGCCGAACCGCATCGGACAGGGGATTGAATTCGACTATTGCTGCTGCCACGCCGCGTTCGCCCTCAAGGAGGCCGGCTACGAGACCATCATGGTCAACTGCAATCCGGAGACGGTCTCGACCGACTACGACACCTCCGACCGGCTCTATTTCGAGCCGCTCACCGCCGAGGACGTGCTCGAGATCATCGAGACGGAACGATCGAGCGGACACCTGCACGGCGTCATCGTGCAGTTCGGCGGACAAACGCCGTTGAAGCTGGCCGAGGCCTTGGAGCGGGCCGAGATTCCCATTCTCGGGACCTCTCCCGACATGATCGACCTGGCCGAGGACCGCGACCGCTTCAAGAAGCTGCTCAACGAGCTGGGGCTGCGCCAGCCCACCAGCGGCATCGCCACCAGCCCGACCGAGGCGCGCGCGATCGCCGAGGCGGTCGGCTATCCGATCGTGATCCGGCCATCCTACGTGCTCGGCGGGCGCGCCATGGAGATCGTGTTCGATGCCGTCCAGCTCGACCGGTACCTCGCGCGGCTGGCCAACGATCTCGACCGGCCCTCGGAGCTCGTGGTCTCGCAGAAGCGCCCGCTGCTGATCGACCGCTACCTTTCCGACGCCATCGAAGTCGATGTCGACTGCCTGGCCGACGGCAAGGACGCCACCATTGTCGGCATCATGGAGCACATCGAGGAAGCCGGCATCCATTCCGGCGACAGCGCCTGCGCGCTGCCGCCGCATTCGCTCGGCGCAAGCGCGATCGCCGAGTTGGAGCGCCAGACGCGCGCGCTCGCGCTCGCGCTCGAGGTCGGCGGCCTGATGAATGTCCAATACGCCATCAAGGACGGCGACATTTACGTCCTCGAGGTCAACCCGCGGGCTTCGCGCACGGTGCCGTTCGTCGCCAAGGTGATCGGCCTCCCGGTCGCCAAGATCGCGGCCCGGATCATGGCCGGCGAGAGCCTTGCGAGCTTCAAGCTCAAGCCCCCCCAATTCGACCATATCGGGGTGAAGGAAGCGGTGTTTCCGTTCGCGCGCTTCCCCGGGGTCGACACCGTGCTGGGGCCGGAGATGAAATCGACCGGCGAGGTGATGGGCATCGACCGCAACTTCGCTATCGCCTTTGCCAAGAGCCAGATCGGCGGCGGCTCGCGGCTGCCGCGCGAGGGCACCGTCTTCGTCTCGGTCCGGGACGCCGACAAGCCACGCGTGCTGGAGGCGGTCCGCCTCCTGGTCGCGCTCGGGTTCCGAATCATCGCCACTTCGGGCACCCAGCGCTATCTCGCCGAGCAAGGGCTCCCGGCCAGCAAGATCAACAAGGTGCTGGAAGGGCGCCCCCACATCGTCGATGCCATCAAAAACGGCGAGGTCCAGCTCGTTTTCAATACCACCGAGGGGGCAACGGCCCTCGCCGACAGCCGCTCGCTGCGGCGGGCAGCCCTCTTGCATAAAGTGCCATACTACACCACTCTTTCTGGGGCCGTCGCCGCAGCGCAGGGAATCAAAGCTTATCTCGGGGGCGACCTCGAGGTGCGCACGCTGCAGAGCTATTTCGCCGGCAAGGTCCCATCCGGGGAACCGGGGCCGGCCGCCTGACGGTACGTGTATGGGACAGGGTTTAAGGTCGCGTGGCCGGATGAAGCTTCGGCCCGCGATCGGAATTGTTGTCTCTTGGCTGGAGCCGGAGGTTTGAAGCAAGCAGATGGATAAGATCCCGATGACAGCAGCGGGCTATTCGACGCTCGAGAACGAGCTCAAGCACCGCCAGCAAGTCGAGCGGCCGCGCATTATCCAGCAGATTACCGATGCTCGCACGCACGGCGATCTGTCGGAGAATGCGGAATACCACGCCGCCAAGGAGTCGCAATCGCACAACGAGGGCCGCATCGCCGAGCTCGAGGACAAGCTGGCGCGCGCCGAGGTGATCGACGTATCGAAACTCTCGGGCGACACCATTAAGTTCGGCGCGACCGTGACGCTGGTCGACGAAGACACCGAGAAGAAGCAGGTCTGGCAGCTCGTCGGCGAACCCGAAGCCGATGCCAAGAAAGGCAAGATCTCGATCACCTCGCCGCTCGCGCGGGCGCTCATCGGCAAGGCCAAGGGCGCCAATGTCGAGGTGGTGACGCCGAGCGGAGCCAAGGCCTACGAGATCAAAAAGGTCGAGTGGCGGTAGCGGATAACCTGAGCCACCCGATCCGCGGTCATCGCCGGGTTTGTCCCGGCGATCCCGATTCTTGAGCTACACGATCTCCTGATAGGGATCACGCCACGCAGGATTTGACTGCGCGATGAGCCTGGTTTTCCACCCGCGTGGCCAGTGCTTGATATTTTTCTCTCGTTGGATGGCAATGTAGGCCGTGTCGTACACCTCAAAATAGACGCGACGGTCGATCCCGTATCGCTTTGTAAATCCTGGAACCAATCCGCTCTCATGCTCGTAAACACGGCGCACGAGATCATTCGTGACGCCGACGTAGATCGCGCCGCCTGGGCGGCTGGCAAGAATATAGACGTAGTATTGCCGCACGCCCCGAGTTTCCCTAATCGGGATTGCCGGGACAAGCCCGGCAATGACGGTCCGGGGGGTCGCTGCCCTGGTTGTGCAGCATAGAGGTTCTCCATGAAATTCGGGGTGTTCGACCACATGGACGACGCGGGGGTGCCGCTCGGTCAACTCTACGCCGATCGGCTCCTGCTGGTCGAAGCTTATGATCGTGCCGGCATCCGCGGCTATCATCTCGCCGAACACCATTCGACGCCGCTCGGTTGCGCGGCCTCCCCCGGGCTGTTCCTCGCTGCGGCGGCGCAGCGCACCAAGACGCTGCGTTTCGGCCCCCTGGTCTATTTGTTGCCGTTCTATCATCCGCTGCGTCTGATCGAGGAAATCTGCATGCTCGATCAGATGAGCGGCGGGCGTTTGGAGCTCGGCGTCGGGCGCGGGGTGTCGCCGTTCGAGACCAAGGCCTACGGCCTCGACTTCGCCAATACCGGCGAGATCTATCACGAGGCCTTCCAGCTCATCCTGAAGGGGCTCGCATCGGACGAGCTGACATTCGAAGGAAAGCACTACCAATTCCGCAACGTGCCGATGATCCTGCGGCCGGTGCAGCGCCCGCATCCGCCCCTGTGGTACGGGACCACGATGCCCGAGAACGCGGATTGGCCGGCGGCAAACGACGTGAACATCGTCACCATTGCATTGCGTCCGACCGTGCGCGTCATCACCGATCGATATCGCGCGGTGCGCGCCAAGCTCGGCAAGGAGCCCAGCGGCGGCCCGCTCTTGGGCGTGGCCCGCCACGTGGTGGTGGCCGATACCGACGAGGCCGCGCTCGAGATCGCGCGACGCGCCTATCCGCGCTGGCGCGACAGCTTTCGCTGGTTGTTTGCGCGCCACGGCGCCGAGCCGCGGATCGCAGGGCTTTATCCGCCCACCTTCGACGAACTGGCCGCCATCGACAATGGCATCGCGGGATCGCCCCGCACCGTGCGTGACTTCGTGGCGGCCGAACTCCAGGCGAGCGGAAGCAACTACCTGCTGTCATGGTTCGCGTTCGGCAACATGACGCTTTCGGAATCGCTGCGCTCGGTCGAACTGTTTTCGCGTGAAGTGATGCCGGCCTTCGCCAACGCGCGCGCGGACGCCGCGGAATGAGCCGACAGGTTCCGGGTGCCGCCCGACGCGATCCCGCTCCCGCTGAGCCGCGCATGCGGCGCGGTCGCGATATCACCGGCAACGTTCAATCGCCGACGGCACGCGGCAACTCTCCCGCCGGCGCCATCAAATCCATGGGTACCATGGCGGCGTCCTTGGAGTTGCGCAGTGTCAGCGATGTCTTCACGTTGCGCACATGCGGCGCGGCGGTCAGCTCGGCGACGAAGGCCTGGAAGGTCTTCAGGTCGGGGGCCACGCATTTGAGGACGAAGTCGATCTCCCCCGACAGCATCCAGCATTCGCGCACCAGCGGCTGCGCACGTACGAAATCCTCGAAGGCTTTGAGGTCGGCATCGGCCTGACTGGTGAGGTGGACCATGGCGAAGACGGTCACTTCGTAGCCGAGACGCTTCTCGTCGAGCAGCGCCCGATAACCCTTGATGTAGCCGGCCTGCTCGAGCGCGCGGACGCGCCGCAGGCAGGGCGGAGCGGAAATGCCGACCCTACGGGCGAGCTCTACGTTGGTCATGCGGCCGTCATCCTGCAGCTCTTTAAGAATCTGCCGGTCGATGGCGTCGAGACGAGCGGCCACTGGGGGCTCCGATCATCGTCATGTCGTTACGCACTTTTAACGATGTTTGCGCTTGCCACGAAACATTATTGCGCTTGGAGGTAATATAAGACCTCCGATGCCTTCACAACCCTGTGGCATTCTGGTCTGCATATCTTGCATAGCTCCCTGGAACCCATAAATTGTGGCAACCACAAACGGTTTCGGGACCGGCCTGCCACTCGGCGCATGCTTTTGAGGCCCGTCGCACCGGCTGGCCGCCTGGAAACGCGGCATCTGATGAGTGAGAGCGCGTACAGCAGCTGAGTTTACGCAATCTGCCAACGCTGACTGCGTCGAACACCGGCTTCCACTCTGCTGAACGCGCGCCGCAAAGCGCACAAAGGGTCTTTTCTCGATGGGCAAGATCACCCACGCCAAGGTCGTCATCATCGGCTCGGGCCCTGCGGGCTACACGGCCGCGATCTATGCCGCTCGCGCCATGTTGGATCCGACCCTGATCCAGGGCATCCAGCCCGGCGGCCAGCTGACCATCACAACCGACGTGGAGAACTATCCCGGTTTCGCCGACGTCATCCAGGGCCCCTGGCTGATGGAGCAGATGCAAAAACAGGCCGAACATGTCGGAACGAAACTGGTCACCGACCACGTGAGCAAGGTCGATCTTGCGCGCCGGCCGTTCCGGATCGAATGCGACTCGGGCGACCGCTATCACGCCGACAGCATCATCATCGCGACCGGTGCGCAGGCGCGCTGGCTGGAGTTGCCGTCCGAGCAGAAATTCAAGGGTTACGGCGTCTCCGCGTGCGCCACGTGCGACGGCTTTTTCTATCGCGGCAAGGACGTGCTGGTGATCGGGGGCGGCAACACCGCGGTCGAGGAGGCGCTGTTTCTCACCAATTTCGCCTCCAAGGTGACAGTAGTGCATCGGCGCGACCGTTTCCGCGCGGAAAAAATTCTCCAGGACCGCCTGTTCAAGAATCCGAGGATTTCGGTGATCTGGGATACCGCGCTGGAGGAGGTGGTCGGCAGCGAGAACCCGCTCAAGGTCAAGGGAGCCATTCTTCGTAACGTGAAGACCGGCGCTTTCAGCGAGCGGCTGACCGACGGCATATTCATCGCGATCGGCCACACGCCCGCATCCGAACTCTTCGTTGGACAGGTGGAGATGAAGCCCTCCGGCTACATCAAGACCGCGCCGTACTCGACCGCGACCTCGGTGCCGGGAGTATTTGCCGCAGGTGACGTCACCGACGACGTCTACCGCCAGGCCGTGACCGCCGCCGGCCAGGGCTGCATGGCGGCGCTCGAATCGGAACGCTACCTCGCCGCACACGGCGAGGCGGAGCCGGCGGTGGCCGCGGAATGAGACAGCGGATGAGCATGGACTGGGACAAACTCAAGGTCTTTCACGCCGCCGCCGAGGCAGGGAGTTTTACCCATGCCGGCGAACAGCTGGGGCTGTCGCAATCGGCGGTGTCGCGGCAGGTGTCGGCGCTGGAACAAGAGCTCGGGGTGTCGTTGTTTCACCGCCACGCCCGTGGGCTCATTCTCACCGAGCAGGGCGAGCTCCTCCACCACACCGCGCACGACGTATTCATGAAGCTCGAGGCCGCGCGGGCCAAGTTGACCGACAGCAAAGAGCGTCCGAACGGCGAACTCAGGGTGCAGACCACGCCCGGCATCGGCGTGCATTGGCTCACGCCGCGGTTGGGCGAATTCATCGACCTCTATCCCGACATCCACATCACGCTGATCACAACCGATGAGGAACTCGATCTGGCGATGCGCGAAGCGGACGTGGCGATCCGGCTGCGGTTGCCGACTCAGCCCGACCTGATCCAGCGCAAGCTGTTCTCGGTCCGGTTCCACGCCTATGCCTCGCCGGAATACATCAAGCGGTTCGGCACGCCGCGGGCCCTCGATGACCTCGACAATCACCGGGTTTTGCTGCTCGGCGGCACGGTGGTACCCAATCATTTCGAGAATCGGCGCTGGCTGATCGAGGTCGCGCGCAATGGGAAGGGCCCGCGCGAGCCTACGCTCACGATCAACAATGTCCTCGGCATCATGCGTGCGTGTCAGCGCGGCATCGGTGTCGCCCTGCTACCGGATTACCTGGTCGAGGAGAACGGCGGGCTCGTGCAGTTGTTTGGTGAATCCGACTCGATCGCGCTCGATGCCTTTTTCGTCTATCCGGAAGAATTGAAATCGGTGGCCCGCGTGCAGGTATTTCGCGATTTTCTGGTAGCGAAAGCGCAGCGCTGGCATTTCTAGTCGGCCAACGAACGATGCCGTCGGCATCGATTCCATAACCAATCGCCGACCCTCCATAACCGGCGGCGACCCCGCATGGCTGGCATGCGACCCTCTGTATTGTATGAGCAAAATGCCTCTGCATACTGTCACTTACTGACGGCAGTCGGTTGCCCATCCTCCCAGATTGCAATCGTCGACTGTCAGTTGTTCCCCTCTGGAAGGTGATTGTCGGCCCCCGCGCCGACGAACTGCAAACCGGACCCGCGAGGGTCCGGTTTTCTTTTGTGCAAATTCCCTCCGGACATTTGAGGCGCGGTTTTCTTTTGCGCTATTGCGGACTGCGGTCTTGCGCACGCGCCCAAGCCGATTTACGCTATTGACGCTCAAACAAACTAGGGAAGAACACCATGGCCTGGACCACTCCCACCCTCGTCGAGATCTGCATCGGCCTCGAGATCAACGGTTACCTGCCGGCCGAGTTCTGATCCCCGACCCTCTGCGTCGGTCCTGAATGGGGCGCCTCTCCGCCATCGTGCTCGGCTCGGCGGCGGGGGGAGGTTTTCCGCAATGGAATTGTCGCTGCCCGACATGCCGCTTGGCATGGGCGGGTGATGTACGCGTTCGGCCGCGCACCCAGGCAAGCCTTGCGATCACGGCGGACGGCGAAAACTGGGTCCTGATCAACGCCTCGCCCGACCTCCCCCAGCAGCTTAGGCAATCGAAGCCGCTGCATCCGCGCGTGGGAACGCGTGGAAGCCCGATCAAAGCCGTGATCCTCACGGGAGCCGAGATTGATCAGGTCACAGGCCTCCTGAGCCTGCGTGAGCGCGAGCCGTTTGCGGTTTGCGCAACCGCGCCCACGCTCGCCGCGCTGGCCGACAATTCCATGTTCGGCGCGCTGGCGCCCGACGTGGTGAAGCGCCAGGAGGTTGTTCCCGGCACTCCGGTGACGCTTCCAGGCGGCTTGCAGGCTGAGCTCTTCACCGTGCCGGGCAAGGCGCCGCTCTACCTGGAAGGAGAGAATCCGCAAACCGCGATCGAGACAGGCGCGAATGTCGGGGTCGAGCTGTCGGCCGGCAGCGCACGCATCAGCTTCATTCCCGGCGCCGCGGCAGTGACCCCGGCCGTGGCAGAACGGATTGCCCGCGCCAACGTCGTTTTCTTCGACGGGACGCTCTTTCGTGATGACGAGATGATCGCGACCGGAACCGGAACCAAGACCGGCCGCCGCATGGGGCACATGCCGATCGACGGCGACGGCGGCTCGCTTGCGGCACTGATGGGCGTCGCCACGCGGCGCATCTACATGCACATCAACAATACCAATCCGATTCTGGTCGAGGGCTCGCCTGAACGTCTCCATGTCGAGCGCGAAGGCTGGGAGGTCGCAGAGGACGGCATGGAGATTGTGTTGTGAAGTTGATGACGCCGCAGGAGCTCGAGGCGCAACTCCGCGATATCGGCGCGCGACGCTATCATCGTCTGCATTCGTTCCACGCGCTCTTGCATGGCGGCAAGTGCACCAAAGGTCAGGTCCAGGCCTGGGCGCTCAACCGCTATTACTACCAGGCGATGATCCCGGTGAAGGATGCTAGCCTGATTGCGCGCTGCGACGATTCCGCCCTGCGCCGGGAGTGGCGCAGCCGCCTCGTCGACCACGACGGCGAGAGCGAGGGCGACGGCGGCATCGCGCGCTGGCTCAAGCTCACCGACGGGGTCGGGCTCGACCGCGATTACGTCATCTCGCTCGCGGGGCTGCTGCCGGCAACGCGGTTTGCGGTCGAGGCCTACGTGCACTTCGTGCGCGACAAGACGCTGCTCGAAGCCGTCGCCTCCTCGCTCACCGAACTGTTCTCACCGCAGATCATCAGCGAACGGATCGACGGGATGCTGAAGAGCTATGACTTCGTCAGCGCCGACACGCTCGCCTATTTCGCCAAGCGGCCGCCGCTTGCTCAACGCGACTCCGATTTCGCTCTCGACTACGTCAAGCGCAACGCCAAGACCCCGGACGCCCAACAGACCGTTCTCAAAGCGCTCGAATTCAAGTGCGACGTGCTCTGGGCGATGCTCGATGCGCTCTATCATGCCTATGTGGCGCCGAAGCATATTCCGCCCGGCGCCTTCGTGCCGAAGGACTGGAGCACCGCGTGAACGATCCAAGCCCCGCCATCGCCGTCGAGGCGCGCCCGCGATTGCCGCGGGGCGTGCGTCTCGTCCACAACGAGGCGCAGGGCGGCTGGGTGCTGCTTGCGCCGGAGCGCGTCTTCAAGGCCGACCACATCGCAGTCGAGATCATCAAGCGTTGCACCGGTGAGGCAACCTTCGGCGAGATCGTCGATGACCTCGCGAACACCTATGCCGCACCGCGGGAGAAGATCCTCGCGGATGCCAGCGCGTTGTTGCGCGGTTTGGCCGACAAGCGGCTGCTGGAATTGTGATATCCTGCGGCGAGTTCGCGCTTGCCAGCAGGATGGCAGCGCCATACTAGTGCCCCGAACCCGAAATTCGCGCACACCGTGCGGCTAAACGATCGCGAACTTCGGGTTCAAAAGGGGCACTAGAATCATAGAGTTGCTAGTGGTCCTTAGATTCCGAAGTTCGTATCTGAACGTGCCGAGAGTGTGGACGAACTTCGGAATCGGACCACTAGAGATGCGATCAGGCCATAGACGCCGACCTCAACCTCGTTGTCCGGAATGACGGGAGCGGTGGGCGCTGCACAAGGCAAGCTTGACGTGGCATTGGCCAACACAGCTCCCCTGCACACGCCGCTCGGCCTGCTCGCCGAGCTGACCCATCGCTGTCCGCTCGGATGCCCCTATTGCTCCAACCCGCTCGCGCTCGACGCGCGAGACGGCGAGCTCGACACTGCGACCTGGATCCGTGTCTTCCATGAGGCGGCGGGCCTCGGCGTGTTGCAGGTGCACTTGTCCGGTGGCGAGCCTGCCGCGCGACGCGACCTCGTGGACATCACCGCCGGCGCCCGTGCGGCGGGCCTCTATACCAATCTCATTACGTCAGCGGTCGGCGTCACGAACAAGACGCTGGACGCACTGGCCGACGCCGGGCTCGATCATGTGCAGATTTCCATCCAGGACAGCGAGCCATCATCCGCCGACCGCATCGCCGGCTATGAGGGGGCCTTCGCAAGGAAATGCGCGCTCGCAGCCGAGGTCGTGCGGCGCAAGCTGCCGCTCACGGTCAACGCGGTGATGCACCGCGCCAATATCGACAGGATCGGTGAGATGGTTGATCTCGCGCTCGCACTCGGAGCGAGCCGGGTCGAGATCGCGCATGTACAGTACTACGGTTGGGCGATGAGAAATCGCGCCATGCTGATGCCGACCCCTGAACAGGTCGAGCGGGCCGCGGCTTTGGTCGAGGAATTGCGCACGCTTCACCACGGCCGCATCGTCATCGACGCGGTGGTGCCGGATTACTTCGCACGCTATCCCAAACCCTGCGTCGGCGGCTGGGGCCGACGCTCGCTCAACGTGACGCCCGCGGGCAAGGTGCTGCCCTGCCATGCCGCCGAGTCGATTCCCGGCCTCGAATTCTGGAACGTGCGCGAACATTCGCTCGCCGATATCTGGGCGAACGCCCCGGCGTTCAATGCATTCCGCGGCACCGCCTGGATGAAGGAGCCCTGCGCGAGCTGTCCGCGACGCGAGCAGGATTTCGGCGGCTGCCGCTGCCAAGCCTTCGCGCTCACCGGCGACGCGCGCGCGACCGACCCTGTCTGCCATCTCGCGCCGGACCACGCCCGGGTCGCCGAGCTCGCAACGGCTCGGAGCGACGCGCCATACGTCTACCGGCGCATGGAGCCCACGGGCGGCAACCAGCGACCAATCGTCAGGAGCCGAGAAGATCAGACCGTCTCCTGATCACCGGGACTGCCCTTTTGTGTCCGAAACCCAAACCCTGATTCCGATTGCGCATGTACCGCCATCTGGCGGACACTGCGGCCAACAAACCTATGTGAGGGAGGATCGCATGCCCATCCGCTTGTCGCCCCAGACTGGCTTGTTGCTTCCAGCTATGCTCGCGATTGCGTTGGCAGCCTGGCCGGCCGCCGCTCAGCAGTCGACGCCGACGCCACCGCCGCCCACGCCCAACCAGCCGACCTCCGACGCGGCCGGCAAGCTTCGCGGCATCAACCCTCCGCCCTTCCCGATGGCGGCGGACAAGCTGCCGGTGCCGCAGCTCAAGGTGCCCAAGGGATTCAAGGTCGACGTCTTCATGAGCGGCATTCCCAATGCCCGCTCGCTGCGGATCGGCGACAAGGGCACGGTGTTCGTCAGCAACCGCCTCCTCGACAAGGTCTATGCCGTGGCCGAGAAGGGCGGCAAGCGCGAGCTCAAGACGCTTGCTTCGGGCTTGGATCGGCCGAACGGTCTCGCCTTTCACAACGGCACGCTCTACATCGCCGAAGGAACCAAGATCTCCAAGCTCGAAAAGATCGAGGACAACCTCGATAATCCGCCCAAGCCCGTCGTGATCTACGACCAGTTCCCGAACCACCAGTCGCACGGCTGGAAATACATGGCGGTGGGGCCTGACAACAAACTCTACATCAATGTCGGCGCGCCCTGTAACATCTGCCTGCCGCCCGAGACCAACGCGCAGATCGTACGCATGAATCTCGACGGCAGCGGCTTGGAAAGCTATGCGCGCGGGGTGCGCAACTCGGTGGGATTCGATTTCAATCCCGCGACCAAGGAGCTCTATTTCACCGACAACGGCCGCGATTGGTTCTCTGAGGATTTGCCGAACGACGAGCTCAACCGCGTGACCAAGGCCGGGCAGCATTTCGGCTACCCCTATTGCCACCAGGGCAATCTGCCCGACGACCAGTTCGGCTGGGGGCGCTCGTGCAGCGAGTTCGAGCCACCGGTCGCGCTGATGGGGCCGCATACGGCTGCACTCGGCATGCGCTTCTACACCGGCGGCATGTTCCCGGCCGCATACCGCAACACCATCTTCATCGCGCGTCATGGCTCCTGGAACAAGACCACCAAGCTCGGCGGTGACATCATCGCCGTGAAGCTGAACCCGAATGGCAGTGTGAAATCCTGGGAGCCGTTCATGACCGGCTTCTTGCAGGACAACAATTATATCGGCCGCCCGGTCGATCTGGAGGTGATGAAGGACGGCTCGTTGCTCGTGTCAGACGATTACGCCGGCGCGATCTACCGCATCAGCTACGACGGCCGCCGCGTCGCCCAGCGCTGATCGCCCGCGCCAGATCGTGCGCCGCTCGGTCCCGGGGAGGCGGCTTCGCCTCCTCAAACCGATTGCGCGTGGGGGCCGAAATATCGGACACTCAATGCAAGGAAGCTCATCGCACGCCGCCCCACAGCGTGGGGCGGCGTGGCAACAAAAGACTAGTCTTCTGCATCAAGGAGGGATCACCATGACGCATTCATCGCAACGGCAGAGTCTCGTGCTCGCCGGAACCGTCGGTCTGCTGCTGGCCACTGTTTGGCCCGCCGCCGCGCAACAGCCCGCGCCCGCCCAACAGCCTGCGCCCGCGTCGCAGGCCGCGCCGTTGCCGCCGGGTTCGCCCTTGATCGGGCGCCCCGACACCGCCGACGCCAAGAAGCTCGCGCCGGTGCCGGCCCCGCCGGTGGCGGCCGCCGCCGACAAGCTGCCGCTCGACAAGCTCAAGGCGCCGAAGGGATTCAAGGTCGAGGTGTATGCCAGCGGCATGGCCAATGCCCGCTCACTGGCGCTCGGCGACAAGGGCACCGTCTTCGTCGGCTCGCGGCTCCTCGACAAGGTCTATGCCATCGTCGACAAGGGCGGCAAGCGCGAGGTGAAGGTGATCGCGTCGGGCCTCTACCGCCCGAACGGCGTCGCCTTCAAGAACGGCACGCTCTACATCGCCGAGCTATCGCAGATCTCGAAGATCGAAGGCATCGAAGACAAACTCGACAATCCGCCGAAGCCGACTGTCATCTACAGCGATCTGCCGAAGGACGAGGCGCACGGCTGGAAGTATCTTGCCATCGGGCCCGACAACAAGCTTTATTTCGGGGTCGGACAGCCCTGCAACAACTGCATCCCGTCCGATCAACACGGGCAAATGCGCCGAATCAATCTCGACGGTAGCGGCGCCGAGGTGATCGCGCATGGTATCCGCCAGTCGGTCGGCTTTGATTGGCACCCGGTGGCGAAGGAAATTTACTTTACCGACAATAGCCGCGACTGGATGTCGGAGGACCTTCCCAACGACGAGCTCAATCGCATGACCAAGGTCGGCCAGCACTTCGGCTCGCCCTATTGCTATCAGGGCGACCTTCCGGATCAGGAGTTCGGCTGGGGCCGCAAGTGCAGCGAGTTCACGCCCCCGATCGCGCTGATGGGGCCGCACGCTGCCGCGCTCGGCATGAAGTTCTATACCGGCAGCTCGTTTCCGTCGAAGTACAAGAACCAAATCCTGGTCGCGCGCCATGGCTCGTGGAACAAGACCAACAAGATCGGCGGCGACGTCGTCCTCGTGAACATCAAGAAGGATGGCAGCGCGGGGCCGATCGAGCCGTTCCTCACCGGCTTTCTCGACAACAACAGCTATGTCGGGCGCCCGGTGGACGTGCTGGTGATGAAGGACGGCTCGGTGCTCGTCTCCGACGACTGGAACGGGGCGGTCTGGCGGGTGAGCGCCGGCGGCAACGCCCGCACCGCCACCGCGCGTTGATGGATCGGGATCGGGGCCGGGGGCGCGCGCTCCCGGCCCCATTGCTTGCAGAGAGCGTAGGAGTAACGACATGCGCAGCCTTGCGGTCGGCGCGATCCTCGCCGGTTTGGCTGCCCAGGCGGCCGGAGCGCAGCCGCTCGAGGCGCGGCTGCCGACCTGCTTCGCCTGCCACGGCGAGAACGGCACGTCGCAACTGCCCGAAATTCCCTCGCTCGGCGCGCAGCCGGCGTTTTACACCACGGTGCAGCTGCTCATGTTCCGGGACAGGCTGCGCGTCACCGAGCCCATGAACGAGATGGCGAAGGGCCTCACCGACGCCGAGTTGCAGAAAGCCGCCGATACCATCTCGAAGCTGCCGCCGCCGACGCCGGTGTCCAACACGCCCGACGCCGCCCGCATGGACAAGGCGCGCGCGCTGAGCCAGCAGCACCGCTGCAATTTCTGTCACCAGGCCAATTATGCCGGGCAGGAAAACGTCCCCCGGCTGGCCGGCCAGCGCGAGGACTATCTGCTCAAGGCGCTGCGCGGCTACAAGGACAATTCGCGACGCGGCTACGACGCCCAGATGTCGGAGGTCGTATACGACTTGAAGGACGAGGACTTCGTCGAACTCGCCTATTTCCTCGCCCGGCAGAAGTGACGCCGGCGGCTACTCGTCGCGCCCGGCGATCTCCGCCTGCCATGGCGCGACCCAGCGCTCGATCGCCCCGATCAGGTAATTGAGTCCGATCGCCATCACCATGAGGACCACGATAGGAACAAACATTGTGGCGGTGTCGAAATTGTTGGCCGAGGTGATGATGATCGCGCCCAACCCCGAGATCGAGGTGAAGAACTCGGCGATCACCATGGCGACCACGGCCCGTCCCACCGCCAGCCTAATGCCGGCCATGATGTAGGGCAGCGTCGCCGGCAGGATGATCCGGCGCAGGATGACGGAATTGGGCGCGACGAACGACTTGCCGACCTCGATCAGCGTCTTCGGCACCGCGGTCACGCCGAGCCAGGTATTGATGCAGATCGGGAACACCGACATCAGGAACACCACCGCGACCTTGACCGCGAACCCGAGCCCCAGCCACAGCACCAGGAGCGGCACCAGCGCCACCAGCGGCATGGCGTAGCCGGCGGTGATGTAGATGCCGATCGCCGCCTCGACGGTGCGGAAGCGCCCGGTGATCAGCCCGATCGGAACGCCGATGACAATGGCGAGGGCGTAGCCCAGGAAGAACGGCCGCAGGCTGTCGAGCAACGCCGTCCAGAGCTTGCCCGTGCGCGCGAGCTGCCAGGCCGCCTCGGCGATCGCGCTCGGATAGGAGCCGAACACCGGGTTGATGTCGCGGCCGAATATTTCCCACGCGCCCAGAAGGACGACGAGCGAGCCGACGGTGATGACCCAGCTCGGCACCGGGCGCCGCGCCTTCGCCTCGTCGGGCGTCTCCGTCCGCGCGCCTGCTGAATCGACGACATCCACCATGTGATCGCTCGCGCCTCAGTGCAATGTGCCGATGGGCGCATGCAGCGCCTGCCACACGCGGTAGCGGGTGTCGGCGAATTCGGACGTGCCGCGCACGACGCCCAGATCGGGCCGCGGCCGCTTGAGCGGCACGGTCATGATCTCCTGCACCATTCCGTGCTTCATCACCACGATCCGGTCGGCGATCAGCACCGCCTCGTCGAGATCGTGGGTGACGAACAGGATGGTCTTGCGCGTGCGCGCATGCAGTTCCAGCAGCTCCGCCTGCATGGTCTCGCGCGTCTGCGCGTCGAGCGCGCCGAACGGCTCGTCCATCAGCAGCACCTTGGGATCGATGGCGAGCGCGCGGGCAATCCCGACGCGCTGTTTCATTCCGCCGGAGAGCTGATGCGGGCGGCGGTTGAGCGAATCCGAGAGCCCGACGAGCTCGAGGTAGCGCCGCGCGGTCGCCCGCAGCTCCGCTCCGCGCATGCCCTTCATTTCAAGGCCGAACATCACGTTTTGCATGGCGGTCAGCCACGGCAGGAGTTCGGCGAATTGAAACACCATGCCGCGATCGTGGCCGCAGCCTCTCACCTCGCGGCCGTCGACCGTGACCTTGCCCGCCGATGCGGTTTCGAGCCCCATGGCGATGCGCAGCGCCGTGGTCTTGCCGCAGCCCGAGGGCCCGATGAGCGAGACGATCTCGCCATCCTGCACGGTGAAGTTCACGCGGCTGAGCGCCTGCACGGTCTGCGGCGCGCCGTCGATGCGCAGCGTGAACCGTTTCGATATGTCATGCAGGGTCACCTCACCCATTCTACATCCTATCGAGACCTGAGCCCTCACCATCCGACAGTGCCGCCCGCGGGCTTCACCCGCAGGTCCATCCTTCTCCGCAAGGACTTTTTCGCGAAGGAGATGGATTGCACCGGAACTCGGGCCTGCCCGAGTTCCGCATTCCAAGTGCCGCAAATCGCGTGAACGCGACTTGCGGTGTCAAGCCCGGCAATGACGACCCGAAGGCCTGCCAATTCACCGGTCGCCGACGCCAACCTCCTGGCATCAATTGCCGATGCGCGCCAGCGCTTCCTTGCGGATCTCGGGATAAATCAGCCTGTTGATGTCGCCGCCCTTGGCGAGCTGGCCGAGCGCGATCATCTGGTCCTGGGACCAGATCAGGCTTTCGACCGGAATGGAGAAATCGGGATCGACCGCGCCGGGCTTCAATCCCTCCTCGTAGACGAAGGCCGGGCGCGGGTCGTCGGGCTTGCCGCCGGTCGCTTCGCGCGCCAGATCGATGGTCTGCTCGCGATGGGTCACGGCGTAACGCAATGCCTTGATCTGCGCCATCATGAAGCGGATCGCGTCCTCGCGCCGCTCGCTGAGCGTCTTCCCGGTCATGAGCGTGCAGAAGCGCAGGAACTGGGGCAGGACCTGGCGCGCCTCGACCAGCACGCGCATGCTCTTTACCGACGGCAACGGCAGGTACTCGTTGGACACCACCGCGGCGTCGACCACGCCGCCCAGAAGCGCGGTGAAGCGATCGCGATCGCCGCCGACCGCGGCGATCTTCACTTCGGCAGGAGGCACCTTGGCCCGCACCAGCGCGGCACGCGCCACCATGTCGGGCGGCGTGCCCGGCGAGGATGCGGCAATGGATTTGCCGCGCAGATCCTCGATCCTGTCGATGCCGGGCCGCGCGAGCATGACATAGGGCGCCGCGTGCCAGTTGCAGCCGAGCAGTTTCACGTCGGCGCCGCGCGCGGACGCGGCGATGGCGCCGTACACGCCTTCGTAGCTGTCGACCTCGCCGGACAGCAACGCCTTCATTCCGATCGGGTCGTCCTTGACGTCGAGCACCTCGACCTTGAGCCCCTCGCGCTCGGCAAAGCCGCGTTTGGCCGTCATCAGAAAGAAACCGGCGTCGGCCTTGGGAAGGATCATGGCCTGCCGCCACGGCTTGAGGCTCTGCGCCTGCGCCGGCAACGCCAGCAGCACCGTGGCGGCGACCGCGCCGCCCAACCGCACCAGACAGGTCATTTACTCGCTCCCTTGCTGCAGCGGCCGCTCATTGCCGCCGCTCATTTCCGCCGCGCCTATTTTCCGGCGCGTTCCACCGCTTGTGCGCGGATGTCGGTGTTGACCATCTTGGCGAGGTCGCCGGCCTTTGGAATCTGGCCGAGCGCGACCATCTGCTCCTGCATCCAGGCGAGCTTGTCCATCGGCAGCGGCAGGTCGGGCGCGATCGCGCCGACCTTGACGGCGTCGTCGAACACAAAGCCGGGGCGCGGGTCGTTGGACTTGGCATCGGTCGCCTCGACCGCGAGCGCGATGGTCTCGTCGCGGTGCGCGAGCGCGTAGCGCAGCGCCTTCGACTGCGCGGTGAGGTAACGGATCGCGTCCTCGCGCCGCTCGGCCAGCACCTTTGACGTGGAGAACATGCAGATGCGCACGAAATTCGGCAGCGCGTCCTTTCCCTCCAGCAGCATTTTCAAGCCCTTCGAGCTGTCCAGCGGCAGGTACTCGTTCGACACCACGGCGGCGTCGACCACGCCGCCGACCAGGGCGGTGTAACGGTCGCGATCGCCGCCGACCGCGGCGAGCGTTACGTCGGACGGCGCGATCTTGAACTTGGCGAGCGCGAGCCGCGCCAGCATGTCGGGGAACGAGCCGGGAGCGGACACGGCCACCGCCTTGCCCTTGAGGTCTTCGATCTTGTCGATGCCGGCCTTGACCATGATGCCGTGCGGGACGACCACCCAGTGGCAACCCATGATCTTCACGTCGCCGCCGCGCACGTTGACCGCGATCGCGCCCTGGACACCGCCTTCGTAGCTGTCGAGCTCGCCGGACAGCAGCGCCTTGAGCCCGATCTGGTCGTCCTTGACCTCGAGCAGCTCGAGCTTGAGGCCCTCCTTCTCGGCAAAGCCGCGCTTGGCCGCCATCAGCAGAAACCCGGCGTCGGCCTTGGGCGCGATGATGCCGTGCTTCCACGGTTTTTGCGCCTGTGCGGGCGCCGAGCCCGAGGCGGCGGCAAGCAGCACCGCGGCCGTCGCCAGCCGGACAAGGACGAATGGTGTCATCTTGTTATGGCTTTCCAATTTTGGCCTCCCGATTCTTGATTTCGATCGGTCGTCAGCGGCCGCCCGAGGATCATCTAGCAAAATTCCGCTCAAAGATCATGCGCGCCGGCCCTGTTGTCGGGGATTTGACGCCGGTGGAACTTGTTGCGCGGGGTCATTGCGCACGGCGTGCGCGGCCAATAACAATGCCCGCGCAGCACGGGGAGCCTCCATGACGACGCAAGAGAAGCCAGCACAAACGACATCGGCACACACGACGCCGGCAAAAGCGAAGCCCGCCGCGTCGGACACGCGCGCGCCGCAAATCGTCAGCAGCAACGGCACCGCATCGGTGCATCTCACGCTTGCGGTCTGCGACTACGAGCACGTGCGCGAGATCACGCAAGGCCTGGTGCGCGCGGATGGCATCACGCTCACGCCGCTCATCTTCCCCTCGATCGAGGAGATCACCTTTCGATTCACCAAGTCGCTCGAATGGGACGTCTCCGAGCTGTCGTTCGGCAAATACATCTCGCTGACCTCGCAGGGCGACGCCCCGATGATCGCGATCCCGGTGTTTCCGTCGCGGGTGCACCGGCATTCCGCGATCTACGTGCGCGCCGACCGCGGGATCAAAACCGCGAAGGACCTCGAAGGCCGCGCGGTCGGCATTCCGGAATGGGCGCAGACCGCCGGCATCTATGTGCGCGGCTTTCTCGCCGAGGACCACGGCGTCGACCTCGCCAAGATCCAGTGGCTGCAGGCCGGGGTCAACGAGCCCGGGCGCGCGGAGAAGGTCGAGCTCAAGCTGCCCGCCGGCATCCGCTACAAGGCACGGCCCGACACCAGCCTCTCCGCCATGCTCGCCAGCGGCGAGGTCGATGCCATCATCTCCGCGCGCGCGCCGGAGGCGTTCGCGCCCGGCGGTGCGGTGGTGCGCCTGTTCCCGGACTATCGCGCCGAGGAGGAGCGCTTCTTCAAGAAGACCGGCATTTTCCCGATCATGCATCTCATCACCGTGCGCCGGGCGGCTTACGAGCAGCATCCCTGGATCGCCATGAACCTGTTCAAGATGTTCGACGAGGCCAAGCGCCGCTGCCTCAACCGGCTGCGCGACTTCACCTGCGCGCGCATCCCGCTCCCCTGGGCCGCCGCCATCGCCGACGAGATCGCCGCGAATTATGGACCCGATCCCTATCCCTACGGCATCGAGGAGAGCCGGCCGACGCTCGAGGCCTTCTGCCGCTACGCGCACGACCAGGGCGTGACCCACCGGCGCATGACCATCGAGGACCTGTTTCCGCGCGAGGTGCGCGCCATGGCGCGGGTGTGAGTTGCTGGCGCGATCCATGCGCGGTCGAAACCTGCCGTACCGCTCCGTTACGATGCAGGCGAAGCAGTCCCTTCGGTGCCCTTCTGAGGTCGAGAATATGGAGCAACCTCCGGCGAGCCCGCCGGCGATGATGTCGCGCTAACCTCGCGATGGCGTCATGCCACGCTTGTCGAGACCCGGGCGTAGCTTTTAGGCAACGCTTCGCCGCGCAGGCGAACGAGCGAAATCGCCGTCGTCAACGCGCACGTCACCGTCCGGCTGCCAGCAGCCCCCCAGGAGGGAACCGCAGCCGGGCTTCGTCCGTATTTTTAGATGATGCCTTTGTATACGAGATTCGCTGTTACATGTCAAGTGACGTAACGACCTCGGAGATTTGATGCAGGAGAGCGTGTGCCGGTAAATTGGAATAAAAAGCGCCACGTGAAGAGCTTGCGGTTTTACGCCTGACCCTCGCCGCGTTGCGCGCGGGCACCAACGCATGACTGGTCCCGCCCGTGGCGAGCTTGATAAGGTCAACTTCGCGTCGGCCGGCAACGGAAGCTCGCACCATATGGCCGGCGAGTTGTTCAAGCGGATGACGGGCGTCGACATAGTGCACGTGCCTTATCGCGGGTCGGCACCCGCGCTCACGGATTTGCTCGGCGGACAGGTGCAGGTCATGTTCGCCACGATGCCATCGGCAATCGAGCACATCGAAGCCGGCAGGTTGCGGGCGTTGGCCGTAACCACAGCGAATCGCTCCGGGCGGCTGCCAGACATCCCAACCGCGGATGAATTTGTGCCGGGCTATGAGGCGAGCGCGTGGTACGGCATCGGCGCACCGAAGAATACACGTGCTGAGATCATCGACAGGCTCAATATAGAAATCAATGCGGCCCTCGACGATCCGCGGATGAAGGCTCGGCTTGCCGACCTCGGAGGAGGCACCGTGCTCTCGGGTTCTCCCGCCGATTTCGGCAAGCTCAT
>JGI12053J15887_10000225_pt1 | contig 20935 bp, 21 predicted proteins | sample MedBloCAOM1_O3_FD_15887 | JGI IMG/M metagenome (IMG submission 15887)
GGACGTGCTGGAAGCGATGATGGAGACGGGCGAGCCAGCCGCCGCCATCGTCGAATCGCGCGGGCTCCGTCAGGTGACGGATACGGGCGCCATCGACGCTGCGGTCGAGAAGGTGCTTGCCGCCAATCCCGACAAGCTTGCCGAATACAAGTCGGGCAAGCAGAAGCTCTTCGGCTTCTTCGTGGGCCAGGTGATGAAGGCGATGGCGGGCAAGGGCAATCCGGCCCTGGTCAACGATGCCCTCAAGCGTCGCCTATAGCCGGCGTTCGGGCCATCGCCGTCATTGACCCCGCTGGACCGGCCCGGTAGAACTCCGCCCGCAAACGCCGTGTTATGCGGATGCCTTTCCCGGCGGAGGGGTGGCCGAGTGGCTGAAGGCGGCGGTTTGCTAAACCGTTGTACGGGGTCAACCCGTACCGTGAGTTCGAATCTCATCCCCTCCGCCAATCGCGCAACCTAAGTCATTTTGGCCAAACATAATCATCGAGTGACACCCGGGAAATTCCCTCGTTTGTCCCACGCGGAGGGCGGTGACAGCCGAACGGGGGCAAACGCCAAGGGACGGCCAGACGCTGATGATAGGCGCGATGAATGTTGGCACCCGGCTGTCGGTGGTCCGTATGAGCACGGCGGGTCGGCTAGCCGTCGCTCCCAAGTGGCGGGCTGAGTTGGGTCGGCTGGTACCGAGGCCGCCGTCCGCGGACGACGATGCCCTCACCTGTCAAATATAACTTCATTCGGCGTCCGACCAGTTCGATTTCCCCACGTTCTGGGATCGATGCTAGAAGAGCATTGTAGGAGACCCTGACGCGTTTTCTTCTACTCTGAGCTTCCGTAGGCTGCGCAGCGTAGTTTCATCAGGTGCCTTGTGACCGCACGATCTGCCACGAGCCATGCTGTCCCGACCGACACAGCGCCCGAGCAGAATCCGCCACGACTTCTCCGTTTGTCGCTAGCCGTGGTTTCCACCTCGCTCCATGCTGCCCCCGTAAATCAGCGAGCGCGCGGATAACCTCCAAAAGGTCAGCGAACTCTGCTTTGACCTCGTCGGGGTCGGTCGCGTCAAGCAACTCCTCCAGCAGCTTCGCCGCCAAAGCGTGTCTCATTTCAGACGGCTTCAGGCGGGACTGCAAACTGCTCCGCCGAGACCGGCAATCTGTGCAGGCATTTCATCACGAACGAGCTTATAAAAGTGCGGCGCGGGACCGCTATTGGGAACCGCCGACGCGATTGCTGGCCTTCAACCGAAGACAATCGACGGCCTCCAGATGACGGCTCTCGTCGTCCTCGGCATATTGTTAAAGGGGCAGCGCGAGCTGGAAAGATCGGCGTCAAGGTCTTCCCCACATGGGGAGCTGTGTTAGAACTGTTCAAGACGTTATCAGGGGAGTTTCAGCATGAGCGAGCGTCACGTCGCCTGGCGCGGCCTGATCGCCGGCTCAGCTTCGCTGCTCGTCGCGGGGCCGCGGCGACAGGGCGAAGGTAGAGGAACAGGACGGCAATCTATTGGCGCTCTGTCGTGAGTTCGAGGAGCGGGAGGCGCAATTCATAGTCTGGGACGACGAGACAGAAGACCCCGACCTAGCCCTCTGCGCATGGGGGGGGTCCGGAAGTTGGAGCGGGCACTGCTGGAACGCAGTTGGGAGATCCGCGAAGAGGTGGCAGAACTGAAGGTCCACACCCCAGACGGACTGTAGGCAAATGCTAGGATGATGCTCATCGAGCTCGAAGCTGAGGCCGATCCGACCAAACCTTGCTGAGCCGCGGCGGTGTCCCTCGCCCGTGACATTCGGGGGAGAGCCTAAAGCCTTGGTGCAGAGAGCATCAAATCGATCGCCACTCTGATAGGTTCGATCACAAATCTCTTCTTCGCCGCTGATCTTTATGGGCTGAACGCCATACGGTATTGGGCCAAAGAAAAATCCAAGCCACTCACCACAGCTTCCTCGATATGGACAACTGCCTCAAGCGAATGCGGCATCGAAAAGAGGGCAGGGGCCCCGAATAGTAAGCCGCTCAACTCCAGCACCGGCGCGGAGCCCCGTTCTCACCAGGCGGTGTTTTCTTTTGCCGACGCGGCAAGGAGCTTGGGCACGCTACGTGCTTCCGCGATGATCTCGATGGCTGGTTAGCGGTGCGCGACCAGGCCGACACCCCGGCCGGCCGGGAGGCTGCCTCAACGTTACCCAAGGCGTCCGCTGGCGGCGTGCTGGCCTTGTAGCTCACGACGGCACCGCTGGTAGGAGAGCGATACAGGACCTCGCCCTCGCGTGGTCGCTGGTCGCGAACAGGCCGCCCTGCCGCCTGCCACGAGCGCGCAGTGCTATTTCGCAGCGCGCGACCTGGCGCATCTTCCCACCCGACACCAAAAACTGTCGCGACGAATGTGTCGGCTGCAGCCGCCCGCACCAGCGCTGCTAGACAATCGGCGTGGATGTTGGCTTCGGTTGCCATAAGGAAGCGCGTGCCTATCCATGCGCCTGGGGCTCCCAGTGTCAACACGGCAGCTAACGCGCCGCGAGTGGCGTCTGATGATCGATAGCCCCTGTGACACATCTCGAGGCGACGGATACACCTTCCTTGAATCCGAGGAGTGGTGCTGACGCTGGATGAGGGAAATACCCATCACCGCGTCGCATGACGTCCCGCGGGAGCAACCGGCGGCCCGATCTCAGCTACCAAGCCAACGCCGGACTATCTCGTCTAGCAGTTGCAACGGGTTGGGCATACACATGGGCCGCCTATCAGGACCCCTCGGCGCCGGAGGCAGCGGATGCAAGCTTGGAACGGTCATGGGTGAGGCCGGTCATGATGTCCTGTTCTGGGTCGCGCGGAGTCGACCGCAATGCTGTCCGCCAAGGATATATGGTGTCCGGTTGCGTTCGAACCTACGTCTGCTGCGGAACGCCATACTCCGAGCGCCGAGGCGTTGGCGCCTGGAACCTCCTGGGCTGCTCGAGCCGCACCTTTTCGGCCAAGGGCGCCCGCTCTTTGCGACTCGCCATGCGAATCGTTGAGACTTTGATCACGCGTCGGCGCCGGGTGATCGAGAAAAACTAGCCATCATGGGTGGGATTCCTTTTCTGTTCGGCGCTAATCGTCCACAATCGGCGTTCGGCGCAACCGAAGAGAGATCGAGTGGCAGTCAAATTCGAGGCGAAAATCGGGTCGAGAAACGAATGGATCTCGCTGTTCCATACTTTTTTGAAGGCCTCCCCTGATCATTCCAGAGAACTTTCGGAGGACGAGAAACTGGCTGTCGTGCCGGGCGCGAAGCTTCATGCTCGACTGTTCGGTTCGGAGGAATGCTTTTGGCGTATTGCGGATGCCACAATCGACGGCACGCCTGTGCCGGCGAACCTTTCGTATGCCTTTAAGTCACACTGGAGTGTTCGCGATCCGGATGCAAAGCAGGAGCAGGCAACCCTCGCCAATCTTCCCTCCCCGAAGGCAAGAGTTTCAAAATGGTATTTCTGCGTCGGCCGAGAGGGGTGTGAACGGCAATCCTATCTAATCAAAACATCCGTGATGTCTGCCCTAGGCCGCACGTCGCTCCGGCCCATATGCATCTACTCCGGAATGACAACTGAGGTTGAGGATTTTCTAAAACGTCACGGAGTGACGATGATTCCCGCGTCATTTCCGTTGACGGAGGATCTCGATGAAACTCTTGCAGGCCGGACAGACTATTCAAGCGCCATGGCGCACGGCTCGTATTTACGTCTGATGATTCCAGTTATCGAGAAAGATGACGAGTTCGTGCTCTATGCAGACTATGATTGCATATTCGCCCGGGATCCTGACATCAGCGCGGACGGAATTCAATTCGTAGCCGCCGCTCCAGAGACGGATCAGAGCAACTGGGGTTGGTTCAACAATGGTGTCCTAGTGATGAACGTTCCAGCTCTTCGCTCAATCTATGACAGGATGATCAGAATAATATCACTTCGCCTCAGGAGCGGACTTTTCGCAGTACATGAACAGGGCGAGATGAATGCAATTTTTTGGATGAAATGGAATCGACTCAAATTACAGCAAAACTGGAAACCATATTGGGGAGCAAATGAGTCTGCGGAGATCATCCACTATCATGGGCCAAACCCTCTTGAAATAAGCCGACGTCTGCAATCTCAGCAGTTCGGTGATGATACAATAGCTCATTTTCTGACAAAAAACGTGGAGGGATATCGATATTACAATGAGATGTTTGCATCATATGGATTCTTACAGGGCTAATACTCGACGCAGCCGAAATCCTCTTTGGACTCACGACCTCCATGACGACGTCACGTGAACTGCCGGCAAGGCCAAGCTCCTCGCGGCGGCCGCTTCTAGCGGCCCTAAGCGACGCTGGAGCAATGACTTAACTGCAGCATGGTTTAGCTGCGGGTTCGCCATCGGTTTTTCAGAGAGTGTGGCCGCACTCGACGACCGATCTGGCTGGAAATTAGGGGACGAACCAGGGATGCCGCAATATTGGTGCCGCTTGCTTAGGGAAAGACGGTGGTCATCTCCGCCGAACAGGTGACGGGCACCAGGCCAGCGGCGCGGCGGGAAGGCTTCAAAGCCTCGTTCGCCGCGCTTTCGGACGCCACCCGACGCGGAGCTCTGGAGCAACTCGGGCGGGCAGATGCTTCGATCACGGACCTTGGCGAGAAGTTTCACATGACCCTCACGGGCATGAAGAAGCATGTCGCCGTCTTGGAGCAGGGGGCTCGTCACCACAGAAAAGGTTGGGCGCGTGCAGACCTGCAAACTCGGCCTCCGCCGACTGGAGGAAGAAGCGGCATGGATCGAGAGTTTCCGCCAGCTCCGGGACGCGCGCTTCGACGAGCTCGATAAGGTTGTCGCAGAACTGAAACGGGAGGAGAAGGTCATTGGACGCAGGAAAAGGGCGTGAGCGTACCCCCATGAAGAACCGCACGACGGTGGAACGGAAGTCCGAGCGTGAGCTAGTTCTTACGCGAACCTTCGATGGCCTGGCGCCCATCGTGTTCGAGGCCTGGACCAAGCCCGAGTTGCTCAAGCGATGGTGGGCACCGACATCGTTTGGGGTGTCATTCGTTTTCTGTGAGGCCGACGTTCGTGCGGGGGGTAGCTACCGCTTCGTGTTCGGCCACCCTGCCTCGGAGCAGCCCATGGAGTTCTTCGGTAGGTACATCGAGGTGACGCCGCACTCCCGCCTCGTCTGGACGAATGACGAAGCTGGTGAAGGTGGGGCCGTCACCACGGTGACCTTCGAAGAACGGGATGGCGAGACTTTGGTCGCCATGCACGACTTATATCCCTCGAAGGAAGCTCTCGACGGTGCCATCGCCTCCGGAATGCAGGGTGGGTTTAGCGAGACGTTCGAGCAGCTGGACGCGCTTCTCGTCACCCTGGGCGCGAGCATGAAACGCCTGACACGCTAGCGTGCCCGCCGTCGGACTGCGAGAATTGAAGGTTGATTGCGAAGAGTTCCATGCCGAGTGGTGCCAAACTGTCGCTAGTGTCCTGATTCCGAAGTTTCTATCCACATCTCTGCTGGACGTCGACGGTTCTTTGGCAGAAGCGCTGGATTGACGCCAAGATGTCGTCTGCGGACTTGGTCCACCGAAAAGGCTTGGGATCGGCGTTCCGGGCGTCGATGTAGGTGCCGATTGCCACTTCAAGCTCTCGAACGGAGCGGTGCGTACCGCGCCTGATCTGCTCGTCGGTTAGCAAGGCAAAAAAGCGCTCGACCTGATTGATCCAGGATGCCGACGTCGGGGTAAAGTGTGGGTGCCAGCGAGGGCGCTTGGCAAACCAGCTGCGGATCTGCTTGGTCTTGTGGCTTGATGCATTGTCCATGACGACGTGCACGTCGAGGTCGGCCGGAACGTTCTTCTCAACCATAGCGAGGAAGCGCCGAAACTCGGCGGCGCGGTGTCGCGCCATGCATTTGCCGACAATCGTCCCAGCCTTGATATCGAGTGCGGCGAACAGCGACGTTGTGCCATGCCGTTTGTAGTCATGGGTGCGCCGCTCGGCCTGCCCCGGGCGCAGCGGCAGGATCGGCTGGGTGCGGTCGAGCGCCTGCACCTGGGACTTCTCGTCGACACAGAGCACCACAGCTCGGTCCGGCGGATTTAGGTAGAGCCCGACGATGTCACGCACCTTGTCGACGAACAGCGGATCGGTCGACAGCTTGAAGGTCTCGCTTCGATGCGGTTGCAGCGAGAACGCTTTCCATATCCGCTGCACCGTCGATGGAGCCAGCCCCGATGCGCGTGCCATGCCACGCGAGCTCCAGTGCGTCCGACCGACAGGGAGCGTCTCCAGTGTCGTCGTGACGACGTCGGCAACTTTCTGGTCTGTAATAGTCCGGGGTGCCCCAGGGCGTCGCTCGTCCAGGAGACCGTCCAAGCGCTTCTCGGCGAAGCGCCGTCGCCAGGTCGTGACCGTCACGCGCGTAATGCCGAGCCGCTCCGCGATCGCAAGGTTGCTGACGCCCTCGGCTGCCAGTAACACGATCTCAGCCCGCATGGCATCCGCGCGGGCCACCTTGCGTCGCCTCAGCCGGGACGCAAGCTCGGCCGCTTCAGTCTCCGACAGCTCGATCGCAATCGCCTTCGGTGTCGCCACGCGTCGTCTCCTGCGCTGCCAGGAACTCAGCGAATCATAGCCACGCGAAGGTGTCTAGTTATTTCTCGGCCAGGACACTAGCCGACGACTGCTGGTCCATTCCAAATCTCCGGACCATGACGGTCAGCCCGCGGTTCTTCGGCAGTCCAGCGGAGGCGGTGGGGGAGAATGCAGCTTTGGACTGTTGATACCGGAGTGATGCTCCCCAGAAGCGCAGTTTGAATTCTCCCCAAGTCGCCTTGTTTGCTGGGCTTGCGGAGCTAGCTCCGCAAGCCCAGCGGCCGCGATGCGTGGATGCTTCCCCCGATCGGCGGGAGGGGCGCAACGGTGGTCAGGCTGGAGGGGATGGTGATGATCCTGGATCTGCATCGGCAGGGGCTCACGATATCTGATATCGCCCGACAGTGTGGGCTCGATCGCAAGACCGTCCGCCGTTACATCGAGCGTGGGCTGGAACCGCCGGCCTATGGGCCGCGGCAGCCGAGACCGACGCTTCTGGACCCGTTCACCAGCTACCTCCGTGAGCGGGTGAAGACCTATCCCGGGTTGACCGGCTCGCGGCTTCTCCGAGAGCTGAAGGAGTTGGGATACGCGGGCAGCTACACGGCCGTCACCGACTTCCTGCGCGACGTGCGGCCAAGCGCCGACACCAAGTTCGAGGCGCGCTTCGAGACCGCCCCGGGGAGCAGGCTCAGGCAGACTTTGCACGGTTCCAGGTCGTGTTCACCGACGAGCCCACGACGCCGCGGATTGTTTGGCTGTTCTCCATGGTGCTCGGCTACAGCCGCCTAATCTGGGCGAGATACGTGGTGCACCAGGACCTCGCGACGGTGCTGCGTTGCCACGTTGCCGCCTTCGAGGCGTTTGGCGGCGCGCCACGGGAGATCCTCTATGATCGCATGAAGACCGCGGTGACCGGCGAAGGCGAACGCGATGGCATCGTTTACAATACCGTCGCCAATCCGCGGGTGCACGCCACCACACGCCGGGTCGTCAACGAAGCCTTTGCCGAGGAGAAGCTGCATCTGCGTCCTTTGCCGCTGGCACCGTTCCGGGCAGTCCTGCGACTTGAACGTCGCATCTCTCGCGACGGCATGGTGAGCGTCGGCGGCAATCTCTACAGCGTGCCGGATGCCACCCGCCGCCGCATGGTGGAGGTGCACACGCTGGCCGAGGAGGTCCACATCTTCGAAGACGGCGCCCTGATCGCCGCTCATCCCGTCCTGGAAGGCCGCCACCAGCGGCGCGTTGCACCGGGCCACCGAAAGATCGGTGCCGAGACGCGCAGGCGCAGGGACGAANCGATAACTCGGCTCGGCCGCACCGGCGACATGGTGACGCCACGGCCGTTGGAGTTCTACGACGCCGTCGGCCGCCGACTGGCGCGGGAGAACCGCCCATGAACGCGCTCGCCGAGCTCACGCCTTCCATGCTCGACCGCATCCGCCACGACCTGGTCGGGCTAAAAATGCCGCGGGCGCTGGAAGCCCTGGACCAGATCGTCCGCCGCTTGGAGCGCGCCGAGATCAGCGCCTTGGAGGCAATCGACATCCTGCTCTCCGAGGAACTGACGCTACGCGAGAACAGCCGCATCAAGACCGCGCTGCGCATGGGCCGCCTCGCCACCATCAAGACGCTTGCCGGGTTCGACTTCTCCTTCCAGCCCTCGCTCGACCGTGATCGGATCCTAACGCTGGCCCAACTCGGGTTCGTCGCGCGCCACGAGGTCGTCCACTTCCTCGGACCGCCAGGCACGGGAAAAAGCCACTTGGCGACGGCCCTCGGTGTCGAGGCGGTGAAAGCGGGCCGCAGTGTCTACTTCTGCACATTGGCCGATCTGCTCGGCCAACTCGCCCGCGCCGAGCGCGAAGGTCGATTGCACGAACGCATCCGGTTCTTTGCCCGGGCGGCGCTGCTAATCGTCGACGAGATCGGCTACCTGCCGGTCGTACCCGGCGGTGGCAATTTGTTCTTCCAACTCGTCGCTGCACGTTACGAACGCGGCGCTATGATCTTGACCTCCAATCGTGGCTTTGCCGAATGGGGCGATGTCTTCGGCGACCCAGTCGTCGCCACGGCGCTGCTCGACCGCTTGCTCCACCATGCTGTCGTCGTGCAGATTGAAGGCTCCAGCTATCGCCTACGCCAACATGCCGAACTCATGCCCGAGCACGTCCGCTCGAAGGCGATCATCACCCCACCAACGTCAACATTAGCGACGCGCCGGCGCGGTCGGCCACCCAAAAATGACCATGCACACCCTGGCCCCTAACCGGCGAAAGTGAGGAATCTTACTTCGGCGGAGCTGCGGATAATTCACGCGGCATTGACATTGGACTTCTAAGGCCGCTCCGATGACCAACGGAAGTCGGCAAGCATCTCGGTCGCCCGCACGCCCCCTCGGGGCAAGCTCGGGCCTCCAGCACGGCAATCCGGCGATCCAATGACTGCGACATCGTCCTCACGCCCCTCGCTCACCCCACGAGACGACTGCCAATGTCTGGCGAGGGCTTGGTGCTTTGCATGCGCCAAGATCTGCCTCTTCTGAAGGTGACATTCCGAGTGGCATCCAGACGGAGGCCTTTTGTAGAACAGCGCCAGTCGCATTGGCCTCCAAGGCCTCAAGACGGCGGATCAACGAGATAGCATCCAGATCGCTCCCCCCGGCATGCAGACGAGATCCCATGAGCGATCGAGGAACGCGACGTTTTCGCGGCCGGCAGCCGCGCCCCTCAAAAATATCAATGCTGGAGTGTGTCGACGGCTCGTCTGGCGCGGCTGAGCCCGCAATCACCTCGAGAGTGCTGCAGGACGCTTCGGACGATAGTCCCGCCACCAAAGGATCGTGCCCCTCCGTTCAGAGCGCTCTTGATTACGGAGTGGAAAGCGGCGACAGGCGGCGCAGCGAGGATGCATAGCGTCTCCCAGCAAGCTCATTAAACACTGCTCCATGATATTTACTTAAATACACCTTTGCTTTCGTCTCGTTTCGGCAATATGTCGCGAAATCATTGTCAGCCGACAAACCACTAGCATCTTCGGCACACCAAGCATGGATCATGCCTTCATACCAGTTTAAGAACCTGTATCCCTTTAGGCTGAGTTTTCTGAACCAGTCAGTTCCGATGTCGAGACTCAGTGTGCCGAACGGTTCGATCTCTCCGATCGGGGAAACGAGATTTCGCACCATCTGAAGATTGACCAAGCACCCAAACTCATTGAGGCGGCATTCCGGGAAAGGCATTGGGCTTTCGCGGTCGATGCCCTCGATAAAGGTGCGCGGCGAGGGGTGATTTTGAACGATCGCGGCGGCCTCTGCATAGTCAGGCTTGTAATTTGCGTAGGTGTTGCCGTCACAGAAGCCGGCACTGTGGGCGGGGCAATTCCAGCACTGCCCAACCCGTCCGACGCCCGCGTATTCTTGACCTTCCAATCTCCGAAGCATGCCTCCGATGATATCGGTCTCGTAGAGACAATCGTTGTGGGTAAGGAACAAAAAGGGCTTGTCGCTTTCCTCCCAACCATACTGATAGCGTATGGAACGTCGATAATCATCTTGCTTGAGGCGCTGCTTGTCCGTGAAGGCGACCCCAATGTGATGCTGCGGTTTGAAATGCACGATGCTCTTGTGGCGGAAGCATTCGACAACTGACACTACTTCGTCGTCGAAGGGTTGCTGCCTCTCTTCCTGAAAGTATATCTTGTCGATATGCTGACTGCAATGCTGGAGGAGTGATGCTAGAGTTATGGCAGTTTGGTATGGTTTGCCATAGGCGCAAATTACGACATCCACCAAATTCCGTGGCTGTGTCGGATCCTCCCGACCGGTTGCATCATCTGCTGACGAGCGTAGAGTTGCATCTACATCCGGTTCCAGCAATTTCCACTGATCTTTATGCACGAGATTGATGTGTGGCTCGACCGCTCGATCATCAACTGTCGCTTCCGCGATGAGCCAATACTTGTCAACCTCGCCGGCAATGACGCCTCTAAGGAGCATGCCTTTTCGCACGGCCCTCTTTTGATCGTCAGGCAAATCGCGTGAGTGACGGAGTTTGGACTTTAAGAAAGTATCTATGAGAGCGAGCCACTCTCGCCGCTCTGGAGACATCAATTGAGCCACCGCACCCTCGACCAATGGAATATCCCGCTCACATGAGAGCGGTTTAGCCTTTGCTGCCTTGCTTGAAGGGATGGCGGCCTATTGGTTCACCAATTGCCTTCAAGTTCGGCATTCGCAGAAGAGACCCAGGCTAGCGCAAATGGGTGCGAGCGCATACCGTGTTAGGGCTTTGATGGACCCAGCCAAGACCTTAGCAGGACTGGAGAACGGAACCGATGACGACCGTGTGCGTGACGTCCCGCGGTTAGACTACGGGCACGACGAGTCGCGGCGCGTTGGCGGCGGGCAGGCCGTCAAATCGTGGCTGAACCTGCACTGGCGCGGTCGAGACAGCAATGGTGTTGTTGCGGTGATTTGTCCTGGGCATTGCCTCTCGCCATCCGAACCGTGGTGGGCCGCCGGATGGATCAGGTCTTCGACAACTTTATTTCCGCTTTCGGCCGCACCTGCTTGACGGTGGCGGAAACGGCTCCAAAACAGCTCGCTCAGAGCTGGTCAGAAGGCGGGCGAAGGGGGCCCTTCCGCCTTACGAGCCAGAGCTAAACGCCGCGCAAGCTGCTCTCTTGTGAGAGCCATGCAACAACATCCGCGGCGTTCCGGTCCGGCGGGAATACGGGATAGAAGACGTGGGTTATGGTTCCATCATCGATGATGAGCGTGAATCGCTTTAACAGTGTCATGCCGCTCGCTTCGAAGGTCGGCAAAGCCAGCGCCTTGGTCAGCACCTCAGCTTCATCGGACAGTAGTGGAAACGGAAGGTGCAGACGTTCCGCCGCCTCGGCCTGATAGTTAGTGTCCTGTGTCGATAGGCCGAAAACATGGCTGGCCCCGAGGGCCTGGAGCTCCGCGAAGTGATCCCGGAAAGCACAGGATTGAGGGGAGCAACCGCGCGCCCCCGGGATCATGTCCCAACCCTCAGGATTGGGGATGCCGGGCCGACCAGTCCGAGGATAAGCATAAACCACGGAGCACCCCGGAAGCGCCGCGAGGTCCACAGTGCGACCATCCGTCGCGGCCAGCGGGACCGAGGGTAGCTTGGCGCCCATTAAATGCTTGATCGCTCCGTCGTCCTGAGGAGCCGGAATGCTCGTCCAATCCGGCGTATCAACGAAGGTTTCCGCCATCAGACATCTCCCTGCTGCCAAGCGACGTGATTGCCTGCAAGCCGTCGCCTGGCCGATGGTGATACCCGGCGATTTTAACTCTGATACGGATCGAGCGCACGCCGAGTTTTGTGGGGTCTCCCCGGCAAGGGATGCGGATTGTCTCATTCCGGAGAAGACGCGCTGGTCCGCGTAGTGCCGCCCAGGCTGACCGTGCTGATGGCGACTTCCCCCGCCGCGCAATACCCCGCCCTTTCGCGGTGAGGCGATAGCTGGCAGCCTGGGGCATGCTCGTGTCGCTGCTACCCTTTTTGGCCTTCGCCATCGTGGCCTCCGCGACGCCGGGTCCGAACAACCTCATGGTATTCTCGGCTGCCGCCACGCACGGCCTTCGGGCCACGATCCCACTCATCCTTGGAATTGCGTTGGGCTTCGGGGTTCTGGTTGCCGTGGTCGGCAGCGGCCTCGCGGGTCCGCTCACGCGCTATCCCCCGCTCTACACCGCGCTGCGCTTGCTGGGCGCCGCTTGGCTGTTGTTTCTCGCCTGGAAAATCGCGCGGGCAGGGAGTAAATCCTTGCCCACCAAGGCGGCATCGCGCGCCCCTATGGGGTTTTGGGGCGGAAGCGCGTTCCAGTGGGTCAACCCAAAGGCCTGGATCCTGGCGTTGGCCACGACCGCGATCTACACGGTGCCGGGCCACAACCTTTATGCCCAAGTTTGCTCGCTGGCGCTGATTTTCGTTCTTATTTCCGTGCCATGCGTTGGAATGTGGGCGATTCTTGGACTAGGCGTCAGCCGGCTTCTCGAATCCCCGGCACGCTTACGCTTCTTCAATTTGCTCATGGGGGTGCTTTTGGCCGCCTCGGTCATACCGGTGATCTGGGATAGGTAGTTGCCAGATGCTTTTCTGGCGTCATGCGACATCTACCACTATTGGGTGTTCAGAATTTACTTGCTCCGGAACAGAATTTGTTGACACTTCCAGTCAATATCACAAGAAACTGGAGGGCGGCTATGAGTGGCACACAATCCGGGACATGCTTTTGCGGTGCTGTCGAGATCAAAGTGACCGGCGAGCCGAATGCAATGGGCTATTGCCATTGTGAATCATGTCGTTCGTGGTCGGCTGGCCCCGTCAATGCTTTCACACTTTGGTCGCCAGAGGCCGTGGAGGTGACAAAAGGCGCGGAGAACATCGCGACATTTCAAAAGACAGATATGAGCCAGCGCCAATTCTGCCAGCTTTGTGGCGGCCACGTGATGACCGCGCATCCTCCTCTGAATATGATTGACGTCTATGCGGCAACGATACCAGGGCTAACCTTCGTGCCCCAGGTGCATGTTAACTACGCCAACACCGTTTTGCCGATGCGAGACGGGCTGCCAAAGTTGAAGGACTTTCCGGCCGAATTTGGTGGCTCCGGCGAACTCGTTGCGGAATAGGTCGATTGCGGGGCTTTAGTCTCACCCGGCCGGAGATATCGTAAAGCGGTCGCAGGCTGCTTTAACAGCCTGCGACATTCGCGATGCGGACAATCGTCAATCCGCCGGCTGGACCGGCTCCCAGGCGACCTAGGCCAGAATGGGCCTGTGGACGGCGCTTCGGAGGGTGGTTTCCGCCCTCCTTTTTGCTTGTTGCGGCCGGTGAAATCGGCCGGCGGGTATGCTAGCTTCGAAAAATGTCCCTCACTATCGCGTTGATCGTCATCTTGTTCTCGACGCTTATGGCCGCCTTCGCGAGCATCGCCGTGCATCGGAAGGTCCACCTGGATGTCCGGCGGCGCCATAGCGAGGTTGGGACCGCTGTCTTTCTTCAACTCGGGGTGATCTTCGCTGTTTTGTTAGCATTCGTCTTCAGCGAGGTCTGGAGCCAGTATAACGCGGCCGCGAGCGCGATTGAATTCGAGTGTGGTTCTCTCGAGGATGCGGCCACGCTCATGAGCGCGATGCCTGCAGATCAGGCGCGGCCGCTTCTCGCGGCCGAAGCTGCCTATGTTGCTTCCGTCGTGAAAGACGAATGGCCCGAGATGTTCGCGAATCGCGCACCGAACAACGGCGCGGACCGGAAGCTCACAAGTCTGATCCAAAACGTCGTGCGGCTGCGGCCGACCAGCCCGGCGGATCTAGGGACACGACAGCAACTGTTGATTTACCTGGAGCAGGCACATAGCCAGCGAACCATGAGGATCTTCCAGCTGGCGAGCGGTATTCCCATTTTTCTCTGGGCGCTTTTGATAGGCTTGGGCGCGATCCTGGCTGCATTCGTGACCATGGCAGGAGTTGAAAGCGGTCGCGCGCTTGCAAGCTTCTCGATGACGTTCGCTGCGACAGTCGCCGCGATCCTCGTCCTGATTCACCTGCTCGACTATCCGTTCGAAGGAGCGCTCGCCATGCAGCCTGATCATTTTGTCACAACGTTGCAGAAAATCACGGCGCTCGAGCACTCGTTGCAATAAGAAATGGCCCTCCATGTCCTAATAGTCTCGCAAACTCTCGCCTTGCGCGAGCTTGCCGTCTATTGTGGTGATGAAGGCTAGAAAAGCCCACGTTTAAGTCAGGAGCGGTGATGCCAACAGATATTCGAGTCGTGGCGATACTCAAGTTCAAAGCCGGCAAAAAGGACGCGGTGGCAGCGGCCATTCGTGGCTGCCTGCAGCCCAGCCGCGCGGAGCCTGGCTGTCTTTTTTACGTTCCGCATTGGGACAAGGAGGACGACCAACGGGTCGTGTTCGTTGAGCATTGGCGGAGCCAGGACGACCTCGACAAACACATGCAGACCCCTCACTTCAGTGCCCTGATCGAGAAGCTCGACGGTCTGCTCGATGGTGCTCCAGACATTCGGACCCTAACAGAGTTTGAGTAGTCCCTGCTCGGAGGTGACAGCTTGGGAGCCTAGTGGCTCGTCGGCTGTCCAGGTGAGTATCGCAGCCTAAACATGTCCTCGCGCGCTGGGAGATTGAGTTTGTCGGAGGAAAGCGGAACGCGCGAGACGATGGCGTCGTCCGTTTACACCCAGCTGCGAGACGAGCTGCTGCATTGTCGTATCCAGCCGAACAGTAAACTCCGCGTGGAATGGGCGGTCGCGCGATATGGCGCGGGCGCCTCGCCCGTAAGGGAGGCGCTGAACAGGTTGGCGTCGGAGGGGTTGCTCGATCGGCGGGACCAGCGCGGCTTCTTCGTGACACCAATCACTCTCGAAGAACTCGAGGAGCTGACGAGAACGAGATGCTGGCTGGAGGAGCGCGCCCTACGCGAGAGCATGCTCCACCGGACGACGGAATGGGAGGAGACAATCGTGCTCTCGCTCCACCGTTTGTCACGCGTGCCGAGGCGGATGGCGAACACCGGCGCCTATAACCCGGAATGGGAGGCGCGGCACCGCGCCTTTCATCGCGCCCTCATCGCGGGATGCCGCTCACAACCGCTGATAGGTTTTTGCGAACAGCTTGCGGATCGCGCCTATCGCTATCGGCAGGTAGCGCGTGAGGGGGTCGGCGCGCCGCGAAACGAACTCACGGAACACAACGACATCGCGTCAAAAGTGATCGAGGGCAATATAGACGCCGCGGTGGACGCCCTGATGCATCACTACATCCTCACCAGCGAGCTATGCGCCAGTGGCCTCGTTCAACAGCCCGATGCGGCAGTTGTCGTTGCATCCGCCGCGGGATAGCCGAGCTTACTCCGCGGCAAGAGGAACGTCGTTCCTGGCAAGCCGGAATGTAAGATCGATGACTGGCCGCCCATCCTTCTGCTCGGCAGCCACGATCAACGATTTGCGCACCCCGAAAACCGCGTCGCTGCCGAGATAGCGGTCACCCGCTACGAAAATCTCGGTAGTGACGGAACGGTGACCGGGCGCCATCACAAGGAAATGAAAATGTGCCGGTCGCCATGCGGTTCGGCCACCGGCACGCAGCAATTCGCCAACGGGGCCGTCGTCCGGAACCATATAAGGTCCCGGCAATACTGTGGTGAAACTAAAGGTGCCATCATCCGCGCAACGCATCTTGCAGCGGAAGGCATTGTCCGGAACTGCGTCGTCTTGAGTAGCGTAGAGACCGTTCTCCGCCGTCTGCCACATGTCGATCGCCGCGCCGGGTACGGGTGCCCCATCAACATCGACGACGCGACCGAGCACCAGCTGTCCGGTTCCATCAGCGGTCGGCCTCAGATCTCCGCCAAGCGGAACCTGCGGGCTATCCGACGCGTAAAACGGTCCGAGCACGCTGCCTTCTGTCGCGCCCTGCGGTGCGTCCGTCATATCGACGAGTGAACTCAGCCCCAGCACATCCGACAGCAACATGAACTCGTCGCGCTTATCCGAGCTGATCTCGCCGCAGCGAAACAGAAAGCCAATCGCCTCGGCCCATTCGGCATGGGTAAGCTGGTTTTCCCGCGCGAAGCTGTGCAGATGTCCTACGAGGCTGTTCAGCAACTGCTGTTGTCGTGGCGTCTTCATGACGAAGGAGGCGATGACCTTCTCGGTGACATTCGCCGGGCTGATATCATAGGCGGGAGTCTGACTTTGGCGATCCATGAGGGTTTTCCCTGTCACGCGGCGACGAGTGGCGAAGCGGCTCGTTGCGCCACCTCATCCTGGATGACATTGCGCAGAACGCCAATTCCTTCGATCTCGACCTCCGCGACATCTCCATGTCGCATCCACAAGGGCGGCTTGCGCGCATGGCCGACGCCGGAGGGTGTTCCCATCACAACGACATCGCCTGGCTCCAAGGTAATGCATTCCGACAACAGCGCGAGGGTTTCCGCCACTGGGAAGATCATCTCCCGCGTATTCGCATTCTGCACCACTTGGCCGTTCAGCCGGCAGGTGATGCTGAGGCCGCTGGCCCCGCGTGGCAATTCGTCAGCGGTCACCAGGTAAGGACCGAAGCCGCCGGATTGTTCGAAATTCTTGCCCATCGTCCACTGAATCGTCTTGCGCTGATAGTCGCGCACGGAGGCATCGTTGAAGCAGGAATACCCGTAGACTGCATCGACCGCCTGTTCAGGCGTGGCGTGGCGGATGGGTGAGCCAATCACCAGGGCGAGCTCTGCCTCGTAATCAAGCTGCTCGGAGACGATCGGGCGGATGATAGGGGCGCCATGCGCCGTCAGGCTCCGAGGGCAACGCAGGAAGATGGTGGGCCAGGAAGGGCGCTGATAGCCTCCCTCCGCCGCATGCTCCGTATAGTTCAGGCCGAGGCAGAGCATCTTGCCGGCCGACGGGATCAGGGGTCGGAAGGTTATGCTTTCGGGATTGAGAAGCGAGTGGCCGGCCCCAACCGCCGCGAGAGCTTTGTCGCGTAAGACGGCTCCGCCGGTGATGAATTCGACGAGTTCGCTGGGAAATCCCTCATCCAACCCGGTAAGATCGAGGATACCCCCCTCTTGCGCGATGCCGACCGCGGGTCGGCCGTTCTTCAAGAACGATAGCAGACGCATTGTTCCCTCGTTTTCCCACCCTTCCCAAGGATCTAGCATCGGCGAACAGGTCCGACAAGGAAAATCGATATTTCGCTTGGAATGGTAAGTTCTGACGACGACACCGCGAACGGATCATATTACCGCGCAATGTGCATTGCAGCATAACAAAATCGATATTTCAGGTTTACACTCGAAAACATATGCCGCAAGATGGGCTTCTCATCGGGGTCGGTGAGATAGGGCCGCCGTAGAGCCGCCGTGGGGAGCGTTGATGACCGAGACGCGCATACTCGAAAATTTTTTTAGCCTTTCCGGAAAAGTCGCGATGGTGACTGGCGCTGCGGGAGGGCTCGGCCGCGCTATTGCCGCGGCCTATCTCCAGGCGGGGGCTAAGGTGGTCCTCGCTGACTTGAAGGAGGGCGAGCTTCAGAGCGCTGCGGAGGAGCTTGGCGCTCTGGGCGATGTATTCCCGGTCGCCGTCGATGTCACTAAGGCTGCTGCCGTCGAGGAAGCTGTCTCTTCCGCCCACGCGCATTTCAAGCGCCTCGACCTCCTGGTGACGGCCGCAGGGATCGCGCGGCGCAAGGCCGCTGAGGAATTGCCGCCCGAAGAATTCGACTTTGTAATGGACGTCAACGTTAAGGGCACGCTGTTCTGCGCGCAATCCGTTGGCCGTCATATGATCGCGCAAGGCGGCGGGCGCATCATCACCATCGGCTCGGTGCGTGGTCTTGTCGGCCATCCGCTTGGCTACGTCGCCTATGGTGTGAGCAAGGGCGCGGTTCATCTGCTGACACGTCAGCTTGCAACCGAATGGGCGAAGCATAGCATCAACGTGAACTGTATTGCACCGAGCGTGCTCAAAACACCTCTCGCCGACTTCATCCTGAAGACCCCGGAAGTGCGGGATCTCTTCATGTCTCGCATTCCTTTCAATCGTGCGGCCGAGCCGGAGGAATTGAGTGGCACCGCGATCTTCCTGGCCTCCCCAGCAGCCAGCTTCATCACGGGTCAGATCCTTTTCGTCGATGGCGGAAGTGTCGCCGGGTAGCCAGAAACTTCGGTCTCAGCGTCGCGGCCAAAGAAGCCGACAAAAGCAAAAGCATTAACGGAGGAGACATCCATGAAAACGCCAAAGAGCCAGTCCTGCAGAGGCGGAATGTTCCGCCGTAGCCTGTTCGCGGCCAGCTTCGCCGTTGCCGCGGTAACGTCCATGGCGACGGCCTATGTCTCGCCGGCCCGCGCGGCGGAGAAAGGCAGCCTGATCATCGGCATCGATGAAACAGCATCGGAATACTGGGCCGAATATACCCAGGGCGCCCAGGATATCGCCGACTCGATCGGCACGAAGCTCACGGTCATCACAAGCAATTACCAGGGTGCGCAGTTGCTCGCGCAGCTTGGCGCGATCTATGCCACCGGCTGCAGCAAATGCGCGCTGGCGACGGACCCGTCGTCCAACGCATTCGTCAAGGCGGTGGTCCATCGTTCGGCGGTCGCGCAAGTGCCGATCGTCACCATCTGGAACCGCCCAGAAAATATCCATCCGTGGGATACCGACCCGAAATACTGGGTGGCTCACACCTCCTTCGATGGTGTGATGTCCGGCTATTACCAGATGACGGCGCTTTGCAAGGCACTCGGCGGCAAGGGTCAGATCGCGGCAGTCGAGGGGGTGCCTTCCACGCCGCCCGCCTATCAGCGCATCCAGGGCCTGCACAAAGCGCTGGCTGAATGCCCTGGCGTGAAGCTTCTCGATACCCAGGTCGGAGACTGGCAGGAAACCAAGTCTCAAAACATCGTGCGTACCTGGATTGCGCGCTATGGCGACAAGCTGAACGGCGTTTTCGCCTCGAATGACGCGATGGCTCGTGGTGCAGTGGCCGCTTTGCGCGAGAAAAACTTGAACGGCAAGGTTTTCGTGACCGGTTCGGATGGTTCGAAAGTCGCGCTCGATATGGTGAAGAGCGGCGACATGCTCGTGACCGTGTGGAATGATCCCGTTCTACAGGGCGCCGTTTCCATCTCGCTTGCCCATGCGGCAGCGGTCGGGGACATCGATCCCGAGAAGCTGACCCACGCGCAACGTGACTTCTACCTAAAGCAGGAAGTGGTCGATAAGAGCAACGTTGACCAGTATCTCGCGCTCAAGGCCAATGCACCGAAATACACCTACGACCAGATGAAGGCCAATTTCTGGAAAGACTCTGCTGGCCAGATCCCGGTCGGTGCCAATAAATAGGCTATCTCGAGGAGCGGGAGGCGCGGCCGGATCATGAAGCTCGTCGCCAAGGCCGGGGAGGTGCCCGGCCAGCCCGCTTCCCGTTCGCTGCGTTTCCCGGCCAGGCCGGGCCGTTGGCTGCAAAGCATCGGTCCGGTAGCTGTTCTAGTCGTCCTTGCTCTCGCTTTTCAACTTGCGAGCCACAACTTCCTCTCGCCTGGAAACCTCGCGGCTATTGCTGAGGCGGTAGCTGTTCCCGTCATCCTGGCGACCGGCCTGAGCTTCGTCATTCTCCTTGGCGCCATCGACCTGTCGCTCGAAGGCGTGATGGCGACATCGAGCATGACTGTCGCGTTGCTCGCGGCTAATAATGTCAACGGGCATCACTGGGGCATCTGGGCCATCGTCGCGGCGCTCGGTGTCGGCGTCGTCTTCGGGGCCTTCAACGGCGTTCTGAATACCTACTTCCGAATGCCTTCGCTGATCGTGACGCTCGGTTCTTGGTTCATTGGCCTCGGTATCGCGAGCGTGCTGTTTCCGAGCCAGGTGCCTGGCATCCGCGATCCCATCGTGCTCGGTCTCGCCTCGACGCAATTTGCCGGCCTTAGCCTCATCGTCTTTATCGCCGTCGCGGTGCTGGCGATTTTCCACCTTGTCCTGAACTACACTCATCTCGGCCGCATGATCTATGCGGTCGGCGGCGGGGAGGCGACGCTGGTCGCCACCGGCCTGCGCGTGCCGCTATTCAAGCTCGCCGCCTTCATGATTTCCGGCTTTCTCGCGGCCTTGGCGGGCCTGCTGCTGTCGGCGCAACTAGGTGACGGCAATGCGGATATCGGCAATGGCTTGCTGTTTCCAGCTGTCAGCGCCTGCGTGCTCGGCGGCACATTGCTGAGCGGCGGACGGGGCGGCGCGATCCAATCCGCGATCGGCGCGGTGATCCTGGAAGTGCTCAATAACGGTCTGATCCAGATCGGCGCCGGACCCTATGTGCGCAACATCATCAGCGGTGCGGTCATCGTGACGGTCGTCGCGATCAGCGGCCTGCATCTCCGCCGCAAACTGAGGATCGTCAAATGACGAATCTTCTGGAAGTCCGCAGCGTCGGCAAAACCTTCGGCCGCGTTGTCGCACTCGAGCCGATCGATCTCAGCCTTCGCCAGGGCGAGGTGCTGGGGCTGGTTGGCCAAAATGGCTCGGGCAAATCAACGCTGCTCAAGATCATGGCCGGCCTGGTGCAGCCGGGGCAGGGCGAGATGCTTCTGCGGGACAAGCTCGTCCGCCTAAATAGTCCTGCCGAGGCCACCATGCATGGCATCGGCATGGTGCATCAGGAACAGTCGCTCGTGCCGAACCTCACGGTCGCCGAGAATATCTTCCTGGACAAGCCGAACGCCGCCAAACGCCACGGCCTCTATCGTTGGCGCCGTTTGTTCGAGGCGGCGGAGCGGCAA
>JGI12053J15887_10000226_pt1 | contig 20934 bp, 17 predicted proteins | sample MedBloCAOM1_O3_FD_15887 | JGI IMG/M metagenome (IMG submission 15887)
AAAACGGTGATGGCGGTGATGATATAGAGCAGAAAGTCGTGAAACCAGACGATGTTCTCCATGACCGGCGAGGCTGATTGCTGCAGCCCGATCTGCCATGATGAGGGCTGTCCGAGCCCGGCCAGAGCCGCTCCCTCGCTCGCCACGATGGCAAGCACCGTCACTGCCACTACGGCCAACCGCTTGAGGACCAGCATCGTCGGTATTGCTCCTTCGAATGAGGCTCTCGGGCGTCCGTCGCACCGCGCCGCCAACCCGAGCCACTGCCGCCGCCCGGATTGAGCGCAGCATCCGCCAAGGACGCTCTTCCTCGACGGGCTTCCTCGGCGCGCGTGCGGCGGGACCTGAGGGGAATCCCGGCTTCTCAAACCATAATTCCGTGGCCGTCGCAATGCACCCATTCATATCTCCCATGCGACCAAAGGCCAGCAAATCGATCGCATCTCCAGGGCCGCCTTTTCGTCCCTTTCTCGGCCACAATGCCCTGTTTTACTAATCCTTGACACGTAAGTCCGACCATGGTCCGAGGGACTTGATTCGACCGAGTCGGCCGGAACAGGGCGCGACGCAGGAATCGGGACACGGACACGATGGGTTCATTCAGCCCGCGAATGCTGTTTCACGCGACCAGATTGCTGCTGGCCGTCGTCGCCATAGCATGGGTCGTCGGGGCCGGATTCGGAGAGTCCGCCTGGGCCCAGGGGGCGGTCAAGTCGGTCCACAACGACTGGCAGGTCCGCTGCGACACGCCACCAGGCGCCCAGGGCGAGCAGTGCGCGCTGATCCAGAGCGTCACCGCCGAGGATCGCGCCAATGTCGGTCTCACCGTGATCGTGCTCAAGACCGCCGATCAGAAGAGCCGACTCATGCGTGTGGTCGCACCCGTCGGGGTGCTTCTTCCGTCAGGCCTGGGCCTAAAGATCGATCAGGTCGACGTCGGCCGCGCCGGCTTCGTCCGCTGCCTGCCCAACGGCTGCGTGGCCGAGGTGGTCATGGACGATAACCTGGTCAAGCAGCTGCGCACGGGCCAGACCGCGACCTTCATCATCTTTCAGACCCCCGAAGAGGGGATCGGCTTCCCGATGAGCCTAAAAGGCTTCGGTGAGGGCTACGACAAGCTCCCATAACGAGACCGTCACTCCCATAGCGGCTCTCTCGGCGCCTGAGCGTCTTTGGCCCGCTCGGCTTGCGCTTGCGGCCCTCGCAACTGGGCGCGAGGGCGCTTATCTTTGGCCGGACCGCCCAAATCCGGATTGGAACCATGACCTCACCCACCACGTCGCTCCTCGATCGTGCCGGCCTCGATCGCCAGGCGGCGCGCCGACACCTAGCCCGCGGCCTCGAAGGCGCCGACGACGGCGAACTCTATCTCGAGTATGCCCAGTCCGAGATGCTCGTCTTCGACAACGGGCGGCTCAAGCAGGCGACCTACAACACCGACCAGGGGTTCGGCTTCCGCGCCGTCAAGGACGAGGCGGTGGGCTATGCCCATTCCTCCGACCTCTCGGAGGCCGCGCTGGCGCGCGCCGCAGAGGCCGTGCGCGCCGTCAAGGGCGGCTATTCCGGGCGCTATGCCGAGCCCCCCGGGCGCACCAATGTCACTCTCTATGGCGATGATAACCCGCTCGGAGGACCGTCGTTCGAGACCAAGGCACGGCTTCTGGAAACCATCGACGCCTATGCCCGCGCGAAGGACCCACGCGTGCGCCAGGTTTCGATATCGTTCGGCGCGAGCTGGCAGGTGATCGAGATCTTGCGTGGTGACGGCGAGACCTACCGCGACATCCGCCCGCTGGTGAGGGTCAACGTTTCGGTCGTTGTCGGCGACGGCGACCGCCAGGAAGCCGGCAGCCACGGCTATGGAGGACGCGAAGGCTTCACGCGATTCCTGGAGACACAGACTTGGCAGAGCGCGACCGACGACGCAGTGCGTCAGGCCCTGGTCAATCTCGAGGCGGTGCCGGCGCCCGCCGGCGAGATGGACGTGGTGCTCGGGCCCGGCTGGCCCGGCGTCATGCTGCACGAGGCGGTCGGTCACGGGCTCGAAGGTGACTTCAACCGCAAGAAGACCTCGGCTTTCGCCGGCCTGATGGGGCAGCGGGTCGCATCGAAAGGAGTTACTGTGGTCGACGACGGCACGCTCGCGCAGCGGCGCGGGTCGCTCTCTATCGACGACGAGGGGACGCCGACCAACCGTACCGTGCTGATCGAGGATGGCATCCTCGTCGGGTACATGCAGGATCGGCAGAACGCCCGGCTCATGAGCATGAAGCCCACCGGCAATGGCCGCCGGCAAAGCTATGCCCACGTACCGATGCCGCGCATGACCAATACCTACATGCTCGCGGGCGACCGCGATCCCGGCGAGATCATCGCCTCGGTCAAGAATGGAATCTACGCCGTCAATTTCGGTGGCGGGCAGGTCGACATCACCTCCGGGAAGTACGTCTTCCAGGTCACCGAGGCCTACAAGATCGAGGACGGCAAGCTCGCGCAGCCCCTGAAAGGCGCCATGCTGATCGGCAATGGCCCGACTGACCTCAATCGCATCGGCATGATCGGGAACGACCTGGAGCTCGATACCGGCATCGGCACGTGCGGCAAGAACGGCCAGGGCGTGCCGGTTGGAGTCGGCCAGCCCACCTTGCGCATGGACCGCATCACCGTGGGCGGGACGGGGTGACCTACGATCGCGGAATTTGTTCAGAGCGGGTCGCCATCTACCACGCGCCCGGCGATGCATGCGGTCAGCCGCAGCGCCCGACGTCATCGCGCGGCACCTGACCCCCGCGCCGGCTTCTGACCGGCGGTTAGAAATACGCGATGCTGCGTCCGCAAGCGGCGACGAAGACCCAGATACCCAGCGAGAGTATGCCGGCGATCTTGGCGCGCCGCGGCATCGATTGGCCGGGAGCGAGGCCTTCTACCGCGCGCTTGGCCCCGAATTCAAAAATCGCCACGTTGACCAGACCGGCCGCAATCAGGACGGCTTTCAATTGGAACACGGGATTGAGAACAAGATGGCTGGCCTCGGCCGAAAATAGCGTGAAGCCCGTCACCACCATGCCTGCCAGCGCCCCGATCGCGAAATTACGGGCGCGTGCGAGCAGAGCTCCGGGGGCGGTAGCACCCAAGCCTCCTAGCAGACGGACATCCATCACCGTTATCGCACCGGCGAAAAAAATCAGCGAGACAACGTGTCCGACGTTGGCTGTCGGGTAGAGCCAGGGTGATTGGCGGACCGCCGCAGCGAAGCCGGACTGTTCGAGCGCCACAAAAATTGCTGGCGCCGCATCGGTCATCAGCGCAGTTCGTAAGTCTTGCCGTCGACCGTGATCCGTTCGGCTCGCATCTCCTCCTTCTCGACTGTCGAAGGATAGCCGTAGGCGGAGACGGTCTGGCCGACCGCAATGACTTTCTCTGTCGCTCCACGACTGCTCATGCGCGACGTCGGCGCGAGCGTGACAGTCCAGACCTTGTCGCCACCGCGCACCGTGATCGTGGCGTGCGGGTTCTCGAACTTGGAGGTCACGATCGGACCGGTGACCGTTACGGGTTTCGCAGCGTCATAACTTCCCCAGCCGTGATGCGCGAAGGCGGCCCCCGTGAGCAGCGCCAAGGCACACGATAGGGCGGTAGCTCTGATCATGCATGCCTCCAACAAAGAACTGGTTTCATCATACGTAACGCTCCAAAGGCTTCGGGGTGCCCCGATTTCGACGGCAAATTCTGCGGCAGAGGGACAAAATGTGGCGAAATCCACTATCTTACCACACCCGAAATACAGCACGGCTTACGGACCGGGCGCGTGATGTGGTTCTTGAGGTAGCAAACCGCCGAAGAGCCAACATAACCCGGCCGCACATACGTCCAGGCCCGGCAGCCTTCCTCGCCTTCACAGGCGGCTCCGCAGCTCTTGCCGCTGGCATCGGCCGGCAGTTCGAAGTGTCGATAGTCGCCGCCGTTGCGATCGACCCCAAATTCCGTCGGTCCGCTCCGCGGCTCGATGACCCCGGTCCCGCGTACGCCGGAGACGCAGCATGTCGATGCGAGCCGCGGCATGACCTTGGATTTCAGCCAGCAAACGGCATTGGCATTCTCTGTTACGGGATAGGAGAAAGCCCATGCCCGGCAGCGCGCATCCCGCTCGCAGCGGGCGGCGCATTGGGCAGGATCACCGGACCGCATGGGAAAGCTCGCGTAGTCTCCCCCCGGCCGGTCGAAATTGACCTGAGCGCGGGCCGGCGCGCCGAACACGACAAGCGCGATCAGCAAACCAACACTCATCCCGAGCCACTCGCGCATCATGCCGGCCTCTCGCTCGCGCCGCTCGAACCATCGGAACCATGTTAGAGAAGCGCACAGGCGCAGGCGAGTGCCGTGTGAGCGATATGCACTCCACGCAGCATCCCGGGGCGCGCGCTCCGGCCCCACGATGGAATTTACAATGCAGCATGGCGAACTTGGCTTCCTGACGTTCGGGTTGGTGCTCCTTACCGCTGCCGTTCTGAGCGTTCCGATCGCACGACGGCTTGGGCTGTCCGCCATCGTTGCCTATCTCATCGCCGGCATCGTGATCGGTCCGCATGGGCTGGCGGCATTTGGCACGCCTGAGAGCATCATCCCGGTTTCCGAGTTGGGCGTGGTGATGTTGCTGTTCCTGATCGGGCTGGAGCTCGAGCTTGGCCGGTTGGTGGCGCTGCGTCGCGCCATATTCGGTCTCGGCGCGGCTCAATTGGCGCTGACGGCGCTTGCAATCGGGGCGCTCGCCTACGTGATCGGCCTCGTCGATTGGCGCGGGGCGGTGGTTGCCGGCGTCGCATTGGCGATGTCGGCGACCGCCATTGCGCTGGAAATCCTGGAGGAGCGCGGACAGCTTCAGCAGGATTACGGCCAGCGCGCCTTCGCCATTCTGCTGTTTCAGGACATGGCGGTGGTGCCGCTGTTGGCGGCACTCCCCCTGCTCGCACAAGCGGGCGAGAGCACGCCCGCCAATTTTGCTGATGGGCTGCGCGCGGTGGCCCTTATCGTCGGCGCCATCCTGCTGATCGTCGGCGCCGGACGCTATCTGCTCAATCCGTTCTTCCGGCTGCTGGCGCAGACCGGGTCGCGCGAGGTGATGACCGCCGCGGCTCTCCTCGTCGTGCTGGGCGCTGCATTGGTCATGCAAAAGGCCGGCATGTCGATGGCCCTTGGCGCTTTCCTCGCCGGCGTCCTCCTGGCGGAATCCAATTACCGCCACGAGCTGGAGGCCGACATCGAGCCATTCCGCGGCTTGTTGCTGGCACTGTTCTTCATGGGCATCGGAATGAGCATCGATTTGGCGGTCGTGCGCGCCAATCTCTTGCTCATTGTGGTCGCGGCCGTCGTCATCACCGTGCTCAAGGCGTCGATCGTTTGGCTGCTGTTCAACGCCACCTGCGTGCGCCGGGCCGATGCACTCCGCGCCGGATCGGTGCTGACGGCCGCCGGCGAGTTCGCATTCGTGCTCCTTCCCCTCGGGGGCTCACTCGGCGTGCTGGACGCGCGTCAAGCCAGCATCCTGACGGCCATTGCTGCCATCACCATGCTGCTGGGTCCACTGGTCGCTACGCTCACCGATACGCTACTGCGGCGCTTCAAACCGTTGGACGCCCGCGAACTCGATGACTTCTCCGATGCGCGCGGATCCGTGCTGGTGATTGGCTTCGGGCGCTTTGGCCAGATCGTGTCCCAATGTCTGCTTGCCGAGGCCATCGACGTCACCACCATCGACAACGATCCAGAAATGATCCAGGACGCCGGGGGCTTCGGCTTCAAAGTCTATTACGGCGACGGCACTCGGCTCGACGTGTTACGCGCCGCTGGCGCGGGCGACGCTCGGCTGATCGCCGTGTGCATCGACAACCGCGAGGCTGCCAGCCGCATTGTCGACCTCGTGCATGCCGAGTTTCCGGGGACGAAACTTTACGTGCGCTCTTTCGACCGGCGTCACACATTGCAGCTCATCGCCAAAGGTGTCGATTTCGAATTGCGCGAAACCTATGAATCCGCACTCGTATTCGGCCGCAACACGCTCGAAGCGCTGGGGATTGATTCCGAGCATGCGGCGGCGACTGAGCAATTCGTCCGCTCCCGCGACCTCGATCTTCTCGCCCTACAACAGGCCGAAGGCCTATCCGCCGGGGCAGATTTGTTGCGGACACGCATGGTGCACGAACCGCTGAGCACGCCGGCGCGCGAGGTCAAGCCGCTCAATCCTGAAGCCGAAGAAATCATCAGCCGATCGCCGGCCGCAGAGTGACACCCATCGCTGGAGCCGACCCGGCTGGAACAGGAGCAGCAGTCCGAGCGCAGGGCTCAATCCGGCGATGGCGGCTGTCGGCGGCGAGGTCGGCCGCGCAGCGACAGCGACGGCATTGCGTCTGCAGATCAGTCGAACACGGTCATCCAATCGGCCGGCAAATCGTGGGCAGCATAGAATTTTTCCAGTCGTCCGCGCGTGCTGCTCTCTCCGAACTTTTCCCACTCGTCGCTGCTGAGACCGAGAAAGCGCGCTGCGTTCCTGAACATGATTTTCTCGATCTGGCTGTCATTGTATCCGACGGTCCTCAGGAAAAAGGTCATGAGGTCGGGAAATGGTTTGGAAGACAAGAGTTTCGGGAACCGTTCTTCCTGTGCAATCATCGACCAGTCAGTACCGTAGAGCAGCCGCTCGTCGCTGTCGGGAAAGTGCTCCCTGAAGGCGCGCAGGCATTCGACGATCTTCTTACTCGGACCACTCTTGAGGATTTCGCCAAGCGAGCTGATGTCAGCATAGACGTAAGAATCACTGGAACTGACAATCATTTTTCCGATCGTCCACTCCCAGCATTTGTCCACGTAATTTCTCGGCTCATTGTACCGCACAGCCTTATTGAAATGGCCGAAATGAGCCAAGTTGATACGCAGGCCTGGGAGTGCATCCTGTTTCAGGACGTTGACCCAGAATATTGGATCTGCCCGCTCCTCATAGTCGGCGTTCGGCCCGAAGCTGTGACTGGTATGGACCATGACCGGCACATTGTTCGCGCTGCACCACCCGTAGAGCTTTGCGAGAGCCGCATCGAGCTGTCTCCCGATCTGTGATCCGAGGCCGCCGTCGGCGGACCGCAGGTAGGACGGTTCGCTGAACCTGGCGTCAGGTACGTCCTTGTTGTCGGTCGCCTGAAATCCCATGGGGGGATAGAGCTTGACGCCGATAAACCCGCCAGTCGTCTTGGCCGACTGGCCGACAGAAATTTGATTGACCTCGATCGCACCACGCACCACCGCCATCGGGTCCTTATCTCCGGGTTTGCGCTGCTGATGGTCATAGAGCGCCTGTCGTAGCGGATCGAAGCCGACGAAACCATGGACGCGCGGGCCCTCCTTGCGACGCGCGATGCGCGCCATGACTTCGACCTGATCTTCGATCCTCTGGTGATTGTCGTCCTCGAGCCACTTGGAGAAATCGACGATTGCCGGCGTCATCAGAACGAGGCGCGACTTCTGCTCTGCCCTGCCATGAAGTTGATCGAGTTCCTCGGCCAATTCGTAACGATAGCGCGTATACAGGAGCGTCCAATGAATGTAACGGCCGAGCAAATCGTCACGCGAATAAAGCTCGTCTGCGATGGCGTCGATTTGAAATGGCTCCAGGTTTCGCAATACCTCTCTTTCTTCCGGCGTCAGGTCTGGCTTACCGAAGTCCTCATGGAGCTGCTGGTAAAGAAGCAATTGAACGTGCTCGATCGCGATTTCGAGCGCGAAGCCCTCTGGCAATGAGAGCTCACGGCTGCTGAAAATTTCGGAGTTGAACCAGATGAGCCGAAATGCACTTCGCAATTGCGTGCGATCCTGGTCTCGGCGCCATTCAGTTGTTGGCTTTTTTTGCAGATCCCTTTCAAACTCCTCGATCACCTCGATTTCAGCTTGGCTGTCGGGGGCCCCACGCTTCACCTGAACGGCGACAGCGTGCACCAATGCCTCGAGGGCACCCGGATATTCCGCGAAGCGAGCGACGAGTTCGTTGCTCTGTACGGTTCTGGGAACCATGATCTTCCGTGCAAAGCCCTCGATCGGCAGATCGGCGGCGTTGAAGATATGGCAGTGCGCGTCGACGATGCGATCGACACGCGGCGTCGACGTGGTCTGGGCCAACGTCCCTGCTGGGAATGCAAGTTGGGCCGCTGCCAGCGCCGCACCACCGGCGACAAATTCACGTCGACGCATCCCTCACTCCGTCGATTTCGGGCGCACCGGATGCTATCTGGGATCGGCGGATTGTCCAGTTGTGCGGCAGTGGGACTAAGGCAAGAGCGGATTAGGATTTCCGGCTTGGCGACAATTCAATATGCGTATTCCTTGAACACCGGCTCCACGCTACCGCCCCAAGGGCCGTGGAATTTATCCAAGAGCTCCTGGGCGGGGGTAATACCGCGCGCGACGTATTCCTCGATCGGTTGCAGGTAGCGGCTTTCGTCGTAGCCGCTGGCGTCCAGCCGCCGGCGCCGCGCAAGGCCCTTCTGCGCGAACGCCAGCGTCGTCTTCGCCAGTTGCAGCACGTTCTGGCCTGCAATGGTCGCTGCGAAACCAAGCTTCGGCACATCGTCGCGTAGTTTTTGGCGCTCCGCGGCTGTCCAAGGCTTGACCAGATCCCAGGCGGCATCGAGCGAATCGTCGTCGTAGAGGATGCCGGCCCAATAGGCTGGCAGCGCCGGAAGTCTGCGCCAGGGACCGCCGTCCGCACCGCGCATTTCGAGATAGCGTTTGAGCCGTACCTCCGGAAAGATCGTGGAGATATGGTTAGCCCAGTCCGAGATCGTGGCGCGCTCGCCAGGCAGGCCCGGAAGTCGCCCCCCCATCAGGTCGCGGAACGATTGGCCGGCGACGTCGATATAGTGATCACCGCGCTTGACGAAATACATCGGCACCGAGAGGGCGTAGTCGACGTAACGGTCGAATCCCATCCCCGGTTCGAACGCCCACGGCAGCATGCCGGAGCGATCGGGATCGGTGTCGCGCCAGATCTCCGAGCGGAACGACAGGAAGCCGTTGGGTTTGCCCTCCGTGAATGGCGAATTGGCGAACATGGCGGTCGCGACCGGCTGCAGCGCGAGCGAGACCCGCAGCTTCTTCACCATGTCGGCTTCGGATGAGTAGTCGAGATTCGTCTGCACCGTGCACGTGCGGTACATCATGTCGAGGCCATGCTTGCCCACTTTGGGCATGTACGCGGTCATGATGCGGTAGCGCCCCTTGGGCATTGTCGGGATCTCGGCACGGCTCCAATTCGGCGTCATGCCGAGCCCGAGGAATCCAATACCCAGCGGTCGCGCGACTTCCTTGACCTGCGCAAGATGCGCCATGAGTTCCGAGGAGGTCTGGTGCACGCTCTCGACCGGCGCGCCCGAAAGCTCGAACTGGCCGCCTGGCTCGAGCGAAATCGCGCCGCCGCCGGTTACGTCGAACAGACCGATTACGTTGCCGTCCTCGACGATCGGCTCCCAGCCGAGCAGATACTGCATGCCTTCGAGCAACGCGCGGATGCTGCGGCGGCCATCATAGGGGACCGGGCGATGACCCTCGACCGTGAACACGAACTTCTCGTGCTCGGTACCGAGGCGAAACTGTGACTTGGGCTTGCTGCCCCCGTCGAACCACGCAACGAGTTCCTGGCGCGTCTCGATCGGCGTCATGTCGACTTGGTCGCGAGCCATGCGGGGGGTTCCGACGGAAAGGGCCGCGACCTTACACGGCGGTTACAAGGGAGGGCAATTGGGTGACGCGCCGCGCGCATGATCGCCCAAGGTGTCGCAAGACCGGAACGCGCGAGATCGGCAGGATATCGACCATGGGTCCCGGCCAAGCGCCAGGATGCCGGCGGCGAAGCAATCCGCGACCGTGATTTAATCGCCACCTAGATATGGCTGAAAGCCAATCCAGCAAGCACCGAGCCGCCCGAGGTCTGTCCGTTCCCTCGACGGTGAAAGCTGCGATTGCGGGGCAAGTCCCCCGTTGGGACCATTTTGTCGCTCGCGCGTTAGACCGGCGCCGGACTAAAATCCGGTTCAGCACCGATGGACACTTTTGTGATTCTCACACCAAACCGCAATATCTGGCGTCTCGAGCGGGCTCGGCGCGTCGCGGTGTTGATCGACGGCGCCAACTATTTCGGCGCACTCCGACAAGCCCTTCTCAACGCGCGCTCGACCGTGTTCATCATCGGCTGGGATCTGGACAGCCGCACGCGTCTCGTGGACGAGAGCGGGCACGCGAACGACGGATACCCGGAAGGCTTCGTTGACCTTCTAACCGCTTTGGTCAATGAGCGCCCAGAGCTGACGGTGCACCTCCTGGTGTGGGACTTCTCGGTTCTTTACGCGCTCGAGCGCGAGCCGTTCCCGACCGTTTCGTTGGGTTGGCGCACGCCGCGGCGCATTCGCTTTTGTCTGGACGAAGATTTGCCTCCTGGCGCATCGCATCATCAAAAACTCGTGGTGGTGGACGACGCGCTCGCTTTTTGCGGGGGCCTCGACGTGACCATTCGGCGCTGGGACACCGCCGAGCATCGGCTCGACGATGCGCGCCGGGTCGATCCGGCGGGCGCCCCCTATCGTCCGTTCCACGACGTACAAGCAGTGGTCGATGGGGCTGCCGCCCGCGCGTTGGCGGAATTGGCGCGTGAGCGCTGGCAGCGTGGCGCCTGTGAGCGGGGTCCGCCTGTGCATCCGGCCGGGGATCCTTGGCCGACCGGCGTGACAGCCGATTTCGGCGAAATTGACGTCGGCATCGCGCGTACCGCGCCCGCCTCCGACGAAACCCAAGAGGTCCGCGAAGTCGAGGCACTGTTCTTCGACGCGATCGGTCGTGCGGTGCGCACCATTTACATCGAAAACCAGTTCCTGACCGCGGGCCGCCTCGCCCGGCATCTCGCCAAGCGCATGCAGCAGCAGCCTGAACTGGAGGTCGTACTGGTGGTGCCCAAAGGGCACCATTCATGGCTCGAGACGCACATCATGCAGGCCGGACGCGTCCGCTTCATGCGCATTATCGAGGCTGCGGGCGTGGCGGAACGTGCAGCTTTGCTCTGTCCGCACGTGACCGACGGCGAGCGCAGCATTGACGTCATGGTGCACTCCAAAGTGATGGTCGTGGACGATGTCCTGCTGCGCGTGGGCTCGGCGAATTTGAACAATCGTTCGATCGGACTCGACACGGAATGCGACGTCGCAATTGAAGCGAAGACGGCGGACGAGCGCCGTGATGTTGAGCGGATGCGCAATAGCCTGCTCGGCCATCACTGTGGCGTCAGCGCCGCAGAGGTCTCGGCATCGTTCGCGCGCACCGGCTCGCTGATCGAGTCCGCGCGCACACTGACCCGCGATGGACATCATCTGCAACCGGTGGACGACAGCGGCGTCGAGCCGTCAGCGGTATTGACCCTGGAAAGTCTCGCGGACCCAGAGCGGCAAATTCCCCCGCCCACCTTCCTGCAGACCTTCGTTGGGAAACAACCGCGGGCACGGCGTCTCGGGCGTCTCGCCAAGATGATCGTCACCGGCCTCTTGGTCCTCTCGCTAATACTTGCTTGGCGCTTCACCCCGCTCTCGGCGCTGGCGCATCCTGACAACATTCGGCAATGGCTTGTCGACGTCGCGGAGATACCGGGCGCTCCCTTGATCGTGCTTGCCACATTCATTCTCGGTGGCCTGGTTGTGTTTCCAGTTATGCTGTTGATTGCGGCCACCGCGGCTGCATTTGGGCCGTGGCTGGGCTTCGCCTTGGCCGGTACCGGCGCAATTGCGAGCGCAGTGATTACTTACGGCATCGGCGCCGCCATTGGGCGCGATGCGGTGGAGACCGTGTTAGGACCGCGGCTCCATCGCGTGCGTCGCAGCATCACTAAGCGCGGCGTGCTCGCGGTCGCAGCGATCCGCCTCGTTCCCATTGCGCCTTTCACGCTGGTCAATCTGGTCGCCGGCGCGAGCAGGATACCGTTCGCCGACTACGTTCTCGGCACGGTCATCGGAATGGCGCCGGGTCTCATCTTGATGTCGGCGCTCGGCCACCAAATTTGGAGCATGATCAGCGAGCCGACGCCAACCAATATACTGCTTTTCGTTCTGGCGGTGCTCGCCTGGTTCATCGTTTCGATCGGCGCGCAGGCCCTGCTGCTGCACTGGAGGAGACGCAACGCTTGAACCGCACTGGCACAACCGTTCGCGTCATGACATGGAACATTCACAGTGGCGTGGGCACCGACGGCCGCTTCGATCTGACCCGCGTAGTGGAAACGATCGCACGCCATCGCCCCGATGTCGTCGCGCTCCAGGAGGTCGATTCCCGGCGGACACTTGCTCCGGCACGCTCGGCCTTTGCAGTATTGCGCGATGCCATCGGCGAGCACGGCATCGAGGCGAAATCGATTGTCACGGCGGACGGCGCGTACGGCCAGATGGTGGTAAGCCGCTGGCCATTGGGCGCGACGCACATCCACGACATCACCCATGCCAAGCGCGAGCCACGCCGCGCCATTGAGGTCGAGATCGCAACGCCGACCGGTGCATTCCGGCTGATCGCGGCCCATTTCGGCGTGACCCTCACCGAGCGACGCAGACAGGCGCGCCGGCTCGTCGCGATCGCGCGTCCCCACGCCATGACGACGGTGATGCTGGGCGACTTCAACGAATGGTTCTGGCCGGCTTCACTGCGCGGGGCGCTCGGCCGCGAGCTGCCCGCCCGGACGCAGTATGCAACGTTTCCGTCCTGGTATCCGCTCTTTCGTCTCGACCGTATCTTCTGCTGGCCCCCTGGCGCGATGCGGGCGAGCTTCGTCGATCGAAGCGCGCGCATCGTCTCCGATCACCTGCCGGTGATCGCCGACATCGAAATAAGCTGATGCCGGTGATGCCTGCTCAGCTCTCGATCGGCTCGCCTGACTTGCGGAAATAGCGGCGGCCGGTTGTGTCGCGCTCCATCAAGAAATCGACGTCGGGATAGTGCACGCGCTCACTCGTCGCGCGCGTGCCGACCTCGAGGTAGACCGCATCGCGCCCGGTGCGGTTGATAAGGCAATGCGCTATGCCGCTGCCGGCCTTGAAGCCGGCGGCGTCGCCGGGCTTGAGCACGGTCTCGCCATCGTTCTCCTGAAGTATCAGTTCGCCCTCGATCATGTAGATGAACTCGTCCTCCTGCTCGTGCCAATGGCGCAACGCCGAGGCCGAGCCCGCCTTGATGCGGGTGACATCGACGCCAAATTGGGTCAACCCCGCAGCATCGCCGATCCTCTGTTTTTCTCGTCCGGAGATCACGGCGGCAAACTCTTTCGGATAGGATGCAATCTGCTGCGCTGGAATCTTTGCGATGTCGATTCTAGGCATCACCTCTCCCTGCGCTATAGGCTGCGCGCGATCACAACCTTCATGATTTCGTTTGTGCCGGCATAGATACGCATGACCCGCGCGTCGCGATACATGCGCGAGATCGGAAATTCCTCCATATAGCCATAGCCGCCAAACAACTGCAGGCAGCGATCGATGATCTTTCCCTGCAGGTCCGTGAGCCAATACTTCGCCATGGAAGCGGTGACTGTATCGAGCGCGCCGTCGAGATAGCGTTCGATGCAATGGTCGTGAAACACGCGTCCGATCGTCGCTTCTGATTTGCATTCGGCGAGCACGAACTGAGTGTTCTGGAATTCGATGATCCTTTTGCCGAAGGCCTGCCGCTGCTTGACGTATTCGAGGGTGAGGGCAAGCGCGCGCTCGATCATGGCCTGGGCATGGACCGCGACAATGAGGCGCTCGCGCGGAAGATCGTTCATGAGCTGAGCGAATCCCTGGCCTTCCTCAGTGCCGAGCAAGTTCTCCGGCGGCAACTGCACGTCCTCAAAGAACAGTTCGGAGGTGTCCGCGGAATCCAGGCCGAGCTTCTTGAGCTTGCGGCCGCGGCGAAACCCGGGCGCATTGTCGGCTTCCACCACCATCAGCGATACGCCCCTGGCACCCGCCCTCGTATCGGTCTTGGCGACGACGATGATCAGATTGGCGTGCTGGCCATTGGTGATGAAGGTCTTCGAACCGTTGAGTACGTAGCCGTTGCCCGATCTGTTCGCCGTGGTGCGCACCGCTTGCAGGTCCGACCCTGTCCCAGGCTCGCTCATGGCGATCGCGCCGACAAACTCGCCGGTGACCAGCTTGGGCAGCCAGCGCCGCTTTTGCTCGTCGGTGCCGTAGTGCAGGACGTAGGGCGCGACGATGCCGGAATGGAGCGGCGCGCCAAAAGAATCGAAGCCCGCCAGGCTGAGTTGTCGGGCAATCACCACTTCGTGCGCGAATGTGCCGCCGACGCCACCATATTCTTCGGGGAGGGCCGGGCAAAGGAGGCCGGCCGCGCCGGCCTTGGTCCAGACTTCGCGATCATACATGCCTTCCTCGGCCCATCTATCGAGCTGTGGCACGTACTCGGCTGTGATGAAGCGCCGTGCCTGCTCTTCGAGCAGCACGAGGTCTTCGGTCATCCAAGCAGGACGAGGAAGGCTGACGGCGTCCATCACAAATCCTGTTGATCGCACAACCTTACATGGCGCCGCCTCACAATGCGAGAGCGGCAGGCGTTGACAAGCGACCGGCACTTTTTCACAACACCTTCGTCGGGGGAATCGAGATGGTCTTCATGTCCTTGATGAATTTGCGGCGGCACGCCATCCGACCGATCAATCGGCCCCGGCTGCCGTTCCGTGCGGAGGGGCCCCGCCACGCGGCCTAGCCACCGATGCGACTGGGCTTTGAGCTCGAGGAGCGCTTCCCGATGGCGAACGAGCTGTGGGTCCGGTGCGCGGTCGTGGGCATCAGCTGTCGCCTGACGCCCTCGGCGTTCCTGCCCTGCGCGAAGATTCGCCATTGACTGTCTCCGAGACCTGGACGGCGCGCAGCTTGGCGGACGTCCGTCGCGTCGCGCCTGGCTTGCTGCTGTCGTCGTTCGTCGCAGTCAGCGCGGTGCTGGCTGCTCCCCTCCTCGCCGGCGTCGCGCCGGTTCCGGCCATGGTGATCGCGCTTGTGATCGGTATCGCGCTCTATCCTGTGGCGCGAAGGTCATCGTTCCAGCCCGGAATCGTATTTTGCTTGAAGACCCTCTTGCGCTGGGCGGTGGCATTGCTGGGCCTGCGGGTTGCGCTGGGGGAGATTGCGGCGCTCGGCCTGATGACAGCCGTCTTGGTCATCGTCTCCATGGGCGTAACCTTGACGGCCGGTTTCTTGCTCGCGCGTGTCTTCGGGTTGGACCAGGCTTACGGCGCATTGGCTGGCGCGGGAACCGCGGTGTGTGGAGCTTCCGCCACTCTCGCCACTTCGATTGTCTTGCCGGACTATAAAGGCAAAGAGACCGACGTTGCCTTCGTTGTCGTGGCCGTCAATGCATTGTCGACGTTGGCGATGGTGCTTTATCCGCTCGTCTGCGTTTTGCTTGGTTTCGACCCACAGACCACGGGCGTCATGCTCGGGGCCACGATCCACGATGTGGCGCAGGTTGTCGGTGCGGGATACGCGGTCTCGGAGACAGCTGGAAATACTGCCGTCATTGTCAAGCTGTTCCGCGTCTTCTTGATGTTGCCCCTTGTGCTCGTGATCGGTTGGTTGTTCGCACGCCGAGCGGTGGCGGCGGCCGGCAAAATTCCGATTCCAATATTCGCCCTCGTCTTCGTGGCCCTATGCGTGCTGAACAGCGTTGCATCCGCATTCCCCAGCACTGCCTCGATATTCGCGCAAGTCAAAGGTCCTTTGATCGAGGCATCGAGCTGGGGTTTGCTGATCGCGATCTCGGCGCTCGGACTCGGCACGTCCTTGACTGCCATTGCTACACTCGGCTGGCGTCATGTCGCAACGGTGATTGGGACGACACTCATCATCCTGTTCGTTGTGACTGGCGGCCTGATCATGTTACGGTGAACGACCGGCGCGCGCCCGCGAATGGCACGAGGACTCACGTGTCCCGATCAGGGTGCTGGTAGCAAACGAAACGCTCGGCGAGGCGCGGCGTGATGAAATCGTCGGTGCGTTTGCCCGGCAATGCCCTGATCGTCGGGAACCACGATAACGTGCGCTCGATGCTATATTGCAGCACGGGACGAGCCGCTTCGGGATGATCGAGGCTTCCGATGGTAACGCTTATGTTGGGACCTTCGATAAAGTTGTAGGTCAGCGGGGTGCCGCATGCCGCGCAGAATTGGCGCTCAACCAGGCTGGACGAGCGGAACGCTGCCGGCTGGCCCCGCGTCCAGCGCAGGCCGGCTTTCTTGACCCGCGCGAATGCCATGATCGGCCCACCGGAAGCCTTTTGGCACATGCGGCAGTGACAAACACTCGCATGGTCGGGTGCGCTCGAGAGCTCATAGCGTACGGCGCCGCATTGACACCCTCCGGCAAAGCGCACGCCATCTTGACCAGTCATGTCGCCCTCGTGTCGCACCAAATCGCTTGATCATAGCGCAGGCGTCGGGTTGGCGGAGCCGAATGCCTGTGTTGGGGAACCCATCGTCTCGCTATCGCTCCGGGAACCTGGGCTGCGCGATTTGTCGGCGTCGAAATGGGCCTGCTTGAAAGTTTGGCTCGCCCCCTTTCGGATCGCCATCGCGGGGGCCGTTGTACCGCTAACCGGCTGCCAAGCCGTAGGTCCTTAACCGCATCTTTACCCGGAGGACAAAAACTGCCCCGGGGATCAGGGCCGCCATCCACTGCCTATCGACGCTTGCCGGCTCACAACGGCCGTTCGGGCTTCGCTGCACCCTGTCCAACACGCGGATGCGGCAATGAAATCTGGGATTCCGGGGCAAATAGCAGAGGTCGGGCGGCCAGGGCACCGTGAACCGGCCAGTCTTGCTCACCGCGACGTTTCGGTGGCCAAAGGCCAAGATCGTCCGGATGACGAGGGCTACCGGCGTCTCGAAGGCCCGGAAGACTACCGCTCCACGGGTGATAGGGATGCTCGTGCCGACCCAACGGCGGCCCTGTTCGCCTTTGGCACTGTCACCCCCATCACTGGCGCCACTCCGTCGAAGCAGCCCGGCCGCGTCGAGCAGCGCGTCGATACGTTGCGCAATGATCTCGCCGAGATCCGTTTGATACTGCAAGAGGCCAGGCCGCGGAGCGTGATCGAGGCACTTCAACGTCAAATAAGCCAGCTCGACGAGCGCGCGGATCAGTGCCGCCGCACCGGCATCGATGCAGCTGCGGTTGCAGCGATCGAACGCCGGCTCGCCGAAATCCGCGATGCGTTACGCACCCTGAGGCCGGCTGAAAGCCTCCTCGGCGTGGCGCGCGTGGTGCAGCAGCTCTCCCACAAGATCGACATCATCGCCGGCGCTTGGGACACAGCGGTTCTCAAGCAATTTGAAGGTGCCGTGGCCGCGATGCGCAGCGTCGTCTCCCATGCGGCGTCACACGCGGCGCTGGCAAAGCAGTCGGAAGAAGTACGTGCTCTCAGTGCCAAGCTCGATCAGGCGCGGAACGGTGCTGACGGCAGGATATTGTCCACGCTCGAAACCAGGATCGCCATGCTTGCCGATCAGTTCCAAGCGCGCGATCGAAGCGGCCCGAATGTGTCCGACGAGTTGAAGGCGCTGGTCGAGCGCCTGGTTGAACGGATCGAACGGATGGAGTTCATACCCGCAAGCTCCGCCGCGCCCGCTCGCCTTGAGAGCCTGATCGCGAAACTGGTCGAGAAGCTCGACGCCTGCGATGCCCGTCTCGATCAACTCGCAACGATCGAAAGCACGCTGGCGGAACTGCTTATCCATATCGAACGCAGGCAGGTGCCGACTCTCGGCCGAGACGCTGCGCCCCCACCCGCTGTGGAGGCGCTCTCGCGGGATGTTGCCGACCTCAGGCAAACGGAGAAGCAAACCCAGGATTCGCTCGAAGTCGCTTATGGCACCCTGGCGCACGTCGTGGATCGGCTGGCCATGATCGAGACGGACATGCATGGCAAGCCTCCATTGGCCACGCCAGCGGCGCCCACAGCGCCCTCGCCGCTCGAAGAACCTGCCACGCCCCCGGCGCGGCCCGCCATCGACCACTATCCACCGGACGGTCATGTCCTGCCCGATGGTCCGCTAGAATCCGGTTCCGGCGCGGCCTACGACCCCAATTCGGGTTCCTCCGTGGATCGGGGCATCCTCCCGGAAACCGCCCTCAGGCGAGCCAAACCGCCCATCCCGGAGGATATTGGCGGCACATCGAGCTTCATCGCGGCTGCGCGCCGCGCCGCGCAGGTGGCAAGTCGAAGTGATCTCACGGAGAACGGCCCTGTCCCAATTGAAGTCGGCGCTGACGATCGGTCCGCGAGGCACCGCGGCAAGCTGGGCGCCTTGATCGGCGGCACGATCATCATAATGGTGCTTGGCGTCCTGCAGGTCATGGGGTTCCTGCTTTACTTTTCGGGCGCGGCTGACGTGAGCGCGCTGCCCCGGACTGCCACCACCTCAAGTGAAAGTATTGCCCCACCGCCGATGCCGGACCAGGCCCTCGCGGTTCCAGTACCCGCAACCGAGGATCACCGAGGCGTTCCGATGCTATCGCCGGCGCGCCGTCAGTTGGACCTTTTCCGATACATCGACGGCTCCATCATTACGACACCGGCGCCGGGGCCCGTCGTGCCGGGCTGGACGCTTGAGCAACTGCTGGAGGCACAGATGTCCTCCGAGCGCTGGAATGACGCAACGAGCGGGGTCGCCGCCGCGGTCTCCGCGCCTGCCCGACGCAAGCTCCCCGTGGTCGGACCCGCGCTCGAACCTGGCCCCTCGCGTTGGGCACAATAAAGGTGCGCGAAAGCGTGGCACTCTTGATGAACATGGGTAGAATGCGCCCACCTGCCTGCTGAGTCCCGAACCCATTTCGCGGGGCGTCCTGCCGGCGACGCCCTCTTGCCACGATCAGCGCAAGTGGCTCCCCCGGCTCCTGCCTGCGGCGATTTCGTCAGACGGCCATTTGGGGGTTGCGCCGCGAATTCGCTCGAGACTCACTCGACTTTTCGCAGCACCGGTGGCACCGGTTCTGCGAATATTTGAGCCTCGAGCCTAGGACCGCGCGCTTGCAGATCTACCTTCCGATCGCAGACCTGCCGGTCAATGTGTTCGTCATTCTCGCGATGGGGCTCGCCGTCGGATTCATCTCCGGCATGTTCGGCATTGGCGGCGGGTTTCTGATGACGCCGCTTCTGATCTTCCTCGGCATCTCGCCTGCGGTCGCAGTGGCGACGGTGAGCAGCCACATCGCCGCTTCCTCCATGTCTGGCGCGATCAGCTACTGGCGCCGGCGGACGATCGATCTCGCCCTCGCCTTCATGTTACTTGCCGGCGGAATAATCGGCACAGCCTTCGGTGTCTGGCTATTCACGACGCTGCGCGCCATTGGCCAACTCGATATCACCATCGGTATTTCCTACGTGCTCCTCCTCGGCATCGTGGGCGCGTTGATGGTCATCGAGAGTGTGCGTGCGATCATACGAGCGCGGCAGGGCAAACCGGTCGAGCTGCGCCGGCCCGGCAGCCACACCTGGATCCACGGGTTGCCGTTCAAACTGCGCTTCAAACGCTCGCGCATCTATGTCTCCACGATCCCGGTGTGGGGGATCGGCTTCTCGATGGGATTCATCGGCGCGGTTATGGGCATTGGCGGCGGGTTTCTGCTGGTACCGTTGCTGATCTATGTGCTGCGCGTGCCGACGGCGACCGTGATCGGAACATCCATGGTGCTCACGCTCATCACCATGGCATCGGCAACGGTCATGCACGCAGCCACCAATCACCTCGTCGATGCGCTGCTGGCCCTGCTTCTCATGGTTGGCGGCGTGACCGGCGCACAATTCGGTGCGCGCGCCGGACAGAAAATGCGCGGCGAACGGCTGCGTCTTCTGCTGGGCCTGCTCGTGCTGGCGGTCGGAATTCGCTTTGCGCTCGATCTCATATTGCCGCCGGACAATCTCTATTCCATCCGTGTGTTGGACACCGACTCATGACGAGGCGCTCTCTATTCGCGGCCGTCGCGGCGCTCGGAGCCCTCGCGGGGTCCATTGTTCCGGCCGCGGGCGAGCGGCTGGTGGCATCGCTGTCCAACCACCGGGTGATGGTTACGTCGAATTTCACCGGCGAGGAACTCGTGCTGTTCGGCGGAATCGAGCAGGATGGAGCGGCCCGGACGCGGCGGGGAGGCTACGACATCATCGTCACCGTGACCGGGCCACGGCAGACCGTGGTAACTTTCCGCAAAGCGAGGGCGCTCGGGATCTGGGTCAATGCCGACTCGCGCGTGCTTGAGAATGCGCCCGCCTATCTCGCCGTACTCTCGAACCGACCGCTCGACGCCATCACCAATGCCGAGACCCTACGCCGCCTGCAGCTCGGTCTCGACAACATCCCCTTGCCGCAACGCGCCAGTGTCAACATCGCCGATGCCGCGAGCGATGATCCGTTTCGCCTGGCGTTCATCAAAATCAAGAGCGACCAGGGGCTTTATCGTGAGGCGTCGAACGACGTAACTTTTCTCACGCCGGCGCTGTTCCGGGCCTCGATACCGTTGCCGGCCGAGGTGCCAGTCGGCACCTACGAGGTGGACGTCAGGCTTTTCGCGGACGGCGCACAGATCGCACGCGCCCCGTCTCCATTCGAGGTCTACAAATCTGGTTTCGAACAGGTGGTTACCAACGCCGCGCGCGAACACGGTCTGCTCTATGGCCTTGCCACGGCAATGATGGCAATCGCGACCGGCTGGTTCGCCTCGGTCGTGTTCAGACGGGATTGAGGCACCGGATGTCGCGCGCAGGTGTTGCCGAATACGTCCCCAATTTGCGATCATAGCTCGATTTCCAGCGTCGCATGTGGCAGGCGGCCCGCGCAGCAGCATAAGGGACTTGCCTCAATCCGCCATGCAGCGGGCCGCA
>JGI12053J15887_10000227_pt1 | contig 20879 bp, 17 predicted proteins | sample MedBloCAOM1_O3_FD_15887 | JGI IMG/M metagenome (IMG submission 15887)
CCAAAGCCCGCGCGGGCAATGACCTCGTTGACGCCGTGCGCATTATTCTTGACGGCAAAAAATTCTTCCCGCGCATCGCCTCTGCATCCTGAAACAGGTCACTCACCCGGGCGGTCCGTACATCTCCCTATTCAGCATTGGCGTTCGTGAAATGACACACATCTTCTAAGAAAATAAGAATTGTTAATGATGTTAAGAGCGAATTTATTTTTGGTAATTTTTTCCTACAAACTTCCCCCGATTGCACCGCTGTCTTTGTGGACCAACCATAACCGTAGAGCGAGTCTTGCGTTGTAGGTTGCTGCCTGCACGCATGAAACTGCTCCAATCTAAACAAGTCGAGGAACATCATGACTGATAAACAATTAAACGGACTGCGCGTGGCTATCCTGGCCACCGACGGATTCGAAGAAGCCGAATTGCTGGAACCCCGCAAAGCTCTGGACGCTACAGGCGCAAAGACCACCGTGATCGCTCCCAAGAGCGGCAAGATCCAGGGTATGAAGCACGATGAGAAATCAGAAAAAGTTGCCGTGGACGCTACCTTCGATAACGCTAACCCCGCCGATTTCGACGCCGTGCTGCTCCCCGGCGGAGCCCTGAATGCCGACGCGCTTCGCGTGGTGCGACCCGCACAGCAATTCGTGCAGGAATTCAACAACGCCCACAAGCCCATCGCCTTTATCTGCCACGCTCCCTGGTTGCTGGTTTCTGCCGGCTTGACCAAAGGCCGTACCGTGACCAGCTATCACACTATTCAGGACGACTTGCGCAACGCCGGCGCAAAGTGGGTGGACAAGGAAGCCGTGCGTGACAGCAATTGGGTCAGCAGCCGCCAGCCCACGGATATTCCCGCGTTCAATCGTGAAATGATCTCGCTGTTCAGCGAACCCAAAGCTAAGGCGCGCTCCGCATCTTAAAATTCAGTCACTAAAACCCCGGGGTTTCATTAGCCCCGGGGGTTTTCTTTTTCTGCTTCCAGTGGAGCCGCGCGTTTTCTGCGCGCCCTCCTTGTAACTCCGCTACGCTATCGCATAAAATCCATATTCTTCTGACCGGGTCATTCTTGAAGGAGTTTCATGTCTCATCGCATCGCCGCGAAAATTACGGGTGTGGCAGGTTGCGTTCCTCCCAAAATCCTCACCAACGCCGACTTGGAAAAAATGGTAGCCACCAACGATGAGTGGATTCGCACGCGTACCGGCATTCGCGAACGCCATATCGCCGAAAAGGGCACGCCCACGTCGCATCTCGCCGTTCAAGCCGCCCAAACCCTTCTCGCGCAGACCAAAACAGATCCCACCGAAATCGATTTGATCGTCCTCGCCACCGTCACTCCGGACATGATGTTTCCCGCCACCGCCTGTCTTGTTCAGGACAAACTCGGCGCCACGAAGGCCTGGGGCTTTGACCTCTCGGCCGCCTGCGCAGGATTCGCCTACGCGCTTACCGTAGGTTCGCAATTTGCGGCCGGCGCGCACAAGAAAGTTCTCGTCATTGGTAGCGACACCATGAGTTCCATCATCGATTACAAGGATCGCGGCACGGCCATTCTCTTCGGCGACGGTGCTGGCGCGGTTTTACTTGAGCCCGCTGGCGACAACGAAGGAATTCTGGACTTCTCTCACGACGTGGACGGTTCCGGGGGCAATTTTCTGTACATGCCCGGCGGCGGCTCGTTAAATCCCCCCACCCACGACACCGTGGATAAAAACATGCACGTCGTGCACCAGGAAGGTTCGCAGGTTTTCAAGTACGCGGTACGGCGCATGGCCGAGCTAGCCGTGAATCTGCTCGAACGCAATGGTTTCAAGAGTGAGGACCTCGCCTTGGTCGTCCCTCATCAAGCCAACCTGCGCATCATCCGCGCCATGCAGGAGCGCCTGGGCGTCGACGATTCGAAGGTGATGGTCAATATCGATCGCTACGGCAACACTACCGCAGGCACCATCCCCCTGGGCCTGCGCGACGCGGTAGCCGAGGGCCGCCTGAAGAAAGGCGACCTCGTCCTCCTTGTCGCGGTCGGCGCGGGGTACACCACCGGCGGCATCCTGATGCGCTGGGCTTATTAAAAAATTAGTTAACTGAAATTTCTCTTCGAAGTGGTTGTCTGGTGGAGGCCCTGGATTCGCTGAACGAATCGGAAAAGTATTGGCTGGTCAGAAGGAAACGCGCGTAGCTCTTAATGGATCTGGAGATTTTTTCTAATCGGGTATCCCCAGACGACATATTTACGTCTGGGATTTTGTGGCTCTACCGAGCGCGCGTTAGCAGGATCGCAGCGCCGCAGCTAACTCCATGTTAGCTTGCAACCGTTGATCAATCTGGACCGCAACATATCGCGCGCAAATTGCGCCTTCCCGTTCTATCCACTGCGCGACCGCCGGAATGCGCACACCGACCAACGTATTTGCCGCGCGGGTCAACCCATAATAAAACCGCACCAAGCCGAGGCCCGCTCCACGCGGAGTCAAGTCCGGCGTCAGGGCATGCAGCCCGGCAAACTGCACGAAGTCAGCCGCTTGTAGCGGCCGGTTCTCTGCGGATATTGCTGCGAGCACGGATTCAGAAACTGGTTGCGAGGCGACACTGGCTAGAACAGCGCGCCAGTAATACATCCCAAATTGGGCTATGGCGACAGTCGAGATAGCAAAGAGCATAGCGGCGAACATGCTTTTTTCCTCACCCGTATTCTCGCGTTCCCCACTGATTCGCCCTATAGCTCACCAGTACCAAGCTTATAGGACTTGCGACTTAACTATATGAAAGTATTGTAGTTGGGTTAAAGCCAAAATCTCGATCTGTTGCACATTGCCCGGGGACGGTCCTTTGAACTATGCTCCCCGCGCAACTCCCCAGGGAATACATGCTCAATACTCGTCACCGCCAAACTGGAACGAAGTTCGCCGCTCTACTGCTACTTACTTTTGTCGCTGTAACGCCAGCCGCCAGATCCGCGAACGAACCCTCCGACCGCCAGGCTGATGGCAGCGCCATTCGCGCCGTTCTCAACGCCCAACAAGAAGCCTGGAACCGCGGCGACATCGACGCATTTCTGACCGGCTACTGGCATTCCCCCGATCTCACTTTTTCCGGGAGCAACGGCATTTCCCGAGGCTGGGACGCCGTGCGGGCGCGTTACCAGAAGAATTACCCGGGTCGCAGTTCTATGGGCACGCTCGATTTTTCCAACTTGGAATTTCGCTTCCTAGGTCCCGATGCTGCCCTGGTGCTAGGCCACTGGCATCTAAAACGCGAAAAGGACGAACTCGGCGGAGTCTTCTCTTTGGTTTGGCAACGTTTCCCCGCAGGCTGGCGCATTATCCATGATCACACCAGTGTCTCGCCACCGAACACAAATCCAAAATGAGTCTTGAATTTTTGTTCTGAGAATTTGATCCGTGCGCGCGATCAAGCGATTTGGCGCATTACAACAATTCCAAAATATCTTCATACCGTTTAAACGGCGGTATCAAATAAGCACCCGCCACTTCCGTCCGCGCCCACTCCATCATTTTTCGCGCCACTTCAAACCCGCAATCTCGCGCCGCCGCGCCCGCCACTTCCATGGACTTCAACACCGCAGGCGGAATCACAATTCCGGGCACCTCATTGTTCAATCGCAGCGCCTGCTTGTAGCTATTAAGCGGCCACACTCCAATCAGCACGGGAATCGCCGGCTCGCCCCCCAATTTTTTCAAAAATGCATGCCAGTGGGCTGGATCAAACAATGGCTGTGTCATCGCGAAGTGCGCGCCCGCTTCTACTTTCGCGTGGAATCTTTCAATCTCACCGTCCAGATCGTCCGCCACGGGATTCAACGCCACCCCGATCGCGAAATTTGTCGCCCCGCCTAATGTTTTCCCCGCCCAGTCCGTCCCCTGATTTAGCCGGTGCAAAACTTTCACCAGCCCCACGGAATCAACTTCGTACACTCCACTCGTTTCCGGATAGTCGCCCACCGATGGCGGATCACCGGTAATGGCCAGCACGTTGCGCACGCCGCCAACCGTCCATGCCCCCAGCAGCATCGCCTGTAATCCAATAATGTTGAAATCCCGAGTGGTTAGGTGCGGCACCGTCTCCACGCCGCGAGCCTCCAATGCCCCAGATACGATCAGCGCATCCATCCCCACGCGTGCCATCGCTCCACTATTTATGTCAATGGCATCCACGCGGCCCGAAGCCATGATTTTTTCCACTTGCTCGTAAACGCGATCGAGCGAAATTCCTTTTGGCGGATCGATTTCCACGCACACCGTGAATTCTTTGTTCTGCAGCTTCCGCCAGAATTTGCTCTCCGGGTCGCGTTCCGTCAGCGCTGCAGGTCGCGCCGCATATTCTACGTGTGCAACCGTCGCGGCTTTAACCGGGCGCAGCGATTTTACGGCGTCAGCCATGGCATGAATGTGTGCCGGTGTAGTGCCGCAGCATCCGCCCAGAATGCGCACGCCCATCGCCGCGGCTTCACGCGCAAACAACGCAAAATATTCGGGAGAAGATTTGGGATAAACAATGCGGTCGCCTTCACGCTTGGGGAACCCCGCGTTAGGCATGCCACTCACGCGCAAATCCGCGACTCCCGCCAGTTCCTGCAAAATCGGCAGCAAAGCCTGCGGGCCCAACGTGCAATTAGCCCCCACCACCTGCACGTTTTTCTGTTTGATCTGCTCGGCGGCGGCCGCAGGACGCAAATCCCCGTATGTCGTGCCCTCTTCCGAGTACGTCAGTTGCGCAATGATAGGCAACCCTGAAAATGACCGTATCGCATCGACGGCGATCAGCAACTCTTCGATATAAGTAAAAGTTTCCAAAATGTAGAGATCGACGCCACGCTCTTCCAGCGCCAGCGCCTGCTCGTAAAAAATTTCTTTGATCTCCTCCGGCTCGGGATGCCGCGACTGCACTCCCAGCCCTAGCGGTCCCATGGACCCCGCCACCAAAACTTCACTGCTCGCCGCATCCCGCGCTTCGCGAGCGATTTTTACGCCCCGGCTGTTCAGCCGCTGTACTTCATCGCCAAGTCCCAGCGGCGCTAGTTTGAAACGGTTGGCACCGAATGTGTTTGTCTCGATGATTTGCGCGCCCGCTTGAATGTACGACTGGTGCACGCGAAAAACCGCTTCCGGCTCCGTGCTATTCAGTTCATCAAAACAGCGCTGCGCCCCCACGGTTTCATGCAGCAGCGAACCCATCGCTCCATCGGCAATGAGAATTGCGTTCTTCAACCGTTCATTGAATTCCTGAATCTTCAATTAGCTTTTCCAGTGTCTTGAATTTTAGGAAGCGAAAGACGCCATCAACGCTTTTGTTCCATCAGGCTGGCGACCGTGCTCATTAAATCGTACTTCGTGAGGATTTCAAACCGCGCGTTGCCCATCTCTACGAACACCGCCGGATTTTCGTGGCTCAAAATATGCGTGATACGTTCCACCGGCGCGCTCCCCGGTATCTGCGGCAGCGGCTTGCTCATCATTTCACGCACCACCAGCTTGCGCAAATCCTTGCCTTGCAGCGCCAGGTTCAAAATTTGATCCTCATAAATCGTGCCGATGGGCAAGTTTTCCTCAAACACCGGGATCTGCGAAATATCCTGCTCCTGCATGGTCTTCAGCGCATGAAACACCGTCTGATATGGGCGAGCGATAATCAGCTCGCGCGCTTTGTGCGTCGCATGCTTGGCGTGTACTACTTCCGCCGCCGTAATGGCCACCGCCGCGTCCACGTATCCGCGCTCGCGCATCCATTCATCGTTATAAACCTTGCTCAAGTAGCGCATGCCCGTATCCGGCAACAGCGCTACCACAAAAGCCTCTGGGCCCAAATCCTTTGCCAGCCGCAGCGTTGCGGAAATGCACCCGCCGCCCGACCCGCCGGTAAATAACCCCTCCATCTTCACCAGCCGCCGCGCCACCACAAAGCATTCCTCGTCGCTCACCTGCAGCACATCGTCCAAAATCTTTAAATTCATGGTGCTGGGGAAAAAATCCTCGCCAATTCCTTCCACCACATACGTCTTGGCGCGGATCGTTTCACCGCGCTTCACAAAATCGTAATAAAGCGACCCAATCGGATCGACGCCGATAATCTTGATATCCGGGTTTTTCTCTTTCAAGTAACGGCCCACCCCGCTAACCGTTCCGCCCGTACCTATCCCGCAAACAAAATGCGTAACTTTGCCTTCGCTGTCTTCCCAGATTTCCGGCCCGGTGGTCAGATAATGCGCTTCCGGATTCATGGGGTTGTCGTACTGGTTCGGATAATAGGAATTGGGAATTTCGCGCGCCAATTTCTTCGCCACCGAATAGTAGCTGCGCGGATCGTCCGGCTCGACCGCCGTGGGGCACACAATTACTTCCGCGCCCAGGGCCTTCAGCAAATCCACTTTTTCCTTGGATTGCTTATCCGTAATGGTAAAAACCATTTTGTAATTGCGCACCGCGGCCACCAGTGCCAACCCCATCCCGGTATTTCCAGAGGTGCCCTCAATAATGGTGCCGCCGGGCTTCAACAAGCCTTTTTTTTCCGCGTCATCGATCATGGTGATGGCGATGCGGTCTTTCACCGACCCGCCCGGGTTGATGTAGTCCGCCTTCACGTAAAGCTGCGGCTTTAGCCCCTGATTGATGCGGTTCAGGCGCACCAGCGGCGTGTGCCCGATGGCTTCCAGGATGTTGTTACACTTCATCGCGTCCTCGGGCCCCCGCGAGCCCGCAACTCGCGCTCTATTGCGTGCATGATTTATTCAGTTTAGCACGCGTCCACACCAGGCATCGCAACAGCCGGAGCTTGTTAATCGTTAAAACAACCGCGCAAGCAACCTACAGCGGAAACGGAGCAACGTAGTAGTTATCGTAACGAATTGCATTCTGGCGAATCACATTGTAAAGGATCGCGTTTCTTATCATCCTTAACCTACTTGGGTATCCTGATGACCTCACGCCCCTCACTACTGAAAAACGGCAAGAAGCGAACCGAAGGAGAAACAAACGTGTCACGTCAAAATATTTCCAGCGGCGCCCCCTGGGAGCCCATCGTCGGCTATTCCCGCGCCGTTCGTGTCGGCAACATAATCTCCGTCTCGGGCACTACCGCCACCGGACCCGACGGCAACATCGTGGGCGTCGGCGATGTTTACATCCAGACCCTGCAAACCATAAAAAATATCGAAGCCGCCTTGCTCAAAGCCGGCGCCACTCTTAATGACGTGGTGCGCACCCGGCTCTATGTCGTCGACATCGCTGATTGGGAAAAAATCGGCCGCGCCCACGGCGAAATTTTTGCCGCCATCCGCCCGGCAACTAGCATGCTGCAGGTCAGCAAGCTCATCTCTCCGGACATGCTCATCGAAATCGAAGCCGACGCCGTCCTCTCCTGAACTTACCGCGCACGCTATTTCTCCCGATTGTCGGATTGCAAGCTATGGAACTGCTGCCAAAACGAAACCGCACCCTCCGGTTTCAAGGGTGCGGTTTTTCTTCCGGTCTATTTTTTTCCTTCTACCACCGCGCGCGCACGCGATACTTCAGCACCGAAGTCCCATCCTTCTGGACCGGCACATGAAACTGCGCCGCAAATGCCGCCGTCTTCGTAGCCTTGTACGTTGATGACAGCATCTCCCAATCCCCGCCAATTGGCTCATTCACTTCCACTACTATCGGCGAATCTTTGTGGTTGCGCAGCGTAATCTCAAATTCCATCTCCCAGGTATGATTATCGATACGCTTGTAATCCGTCTGCTTCCGCTCCGACACGATGTCAAACGCATTCCCGATATGCACGGTCACAGTTTCATCTTTGGGAGTGTGATCGATGCGGTCTTCGCCAATGAACAACACCCCGCCTTTCGAATCTTTCTGGTACACACGCACGTTCCCCGCTGGCATCGGCATACCCAGTCCGGCTTTCTGCTCGTTTTTGAATTTGTAATACACCAGCACCGCATCCTTCAGCGGCGAGCCCGGGTTCTGCGCATTGTGGTAATAAAAATTCTGCCCGTTCACGATAAAGATTTTTTCGGTCGGCACATTCGTCCCTTGCAGCAAACTGATCTGCTTGGTCTCTTTGTCTTCGATGGAAGTCCGCCGTCCCAGCGTGTAAAGATGATATTCGCTGAAGTTTTCCTGCTGGAATTGCGGCGCCGCGTTCATAGACTTGGTCATAACGTCCCCTCGCATTTCCATCGCTCTATTCGCTTGCGGCAAGCGATTCAATTCTCCAGCCACCAATTGCAGCCGTGCATTGTGAAATGCCGTGCCACTGGTATTCCCGAGCGTCACCCAGCCATCCAAATCCGCCGCCTTATCTTCGCGTCCCACGGTCAAAATGTAATCCGCATTCCACGAAAGATTACCCGCCAGGTAAGACGCCTCGATCTGCTGCTTCCGCCCGCCCGAATTTTCCAGTGACATCAGCAGCGTGGGCCGTTCGAAAAGATTTGCAGGCACTTCTGGGAACCGGTAACCCTCCGCATAAACTCCGGTAACGATGTCATTCCCGATCTTCCACACCGGCCCGTTGTTATCCGCCAGCAACGTAGCTTTCACGTCTTCATGCTTGAGCTCGCCATTCTCGCGAGACGTGCGCACCAGCGTCACTTCCTTGCCCACGTATTTGTTCAGCAGTTTCGCCGGCTCCAACAAATCGTATTCATAATTCTGTTCGATCACGGTCAGCTTGTCCGGCTCTGTCAACGACCGGAAATGCACCGTGGCCGGATTCACAGTAGCTGCAATGTCCGCAAACTTCAGGTTGAACATCCCGTTGGGCAGCGTCAGCTGTCTTACATCCCGCACCAGGGCGATATTCGAGTTATAAACTGTGACGTTCAGATCGGTCTGATCGCCGAGGGTGGTCGACTGCGCATTCTTCTCGCGGCTTGCCTCTGTTTCCTGATTCGCGCCCCCATCACCACGATGCCCCTTGGCATAAATCCCGGTACCCACAGCTGAACCAGCCAATACGGTCATCGTCGCGGCGATCAATTTCCCTTGAAATTTACGGCGCTGGGCTTTCATCGTGTCACCTCGTTTGGAATTGTCGTACTCCCTTAGAACGCCGCCACCAAAATTTCTTGCAGCCCATGGTGAACGTGCCTGCCAGACCGTTTTGTAGGTCGCGGCCTTTTAGCCGCGACATAAATGAGCCACTAAACGCCGGGCTTTAGCCTTTGAAGGCCTGTGCCGCCTATTTGTTGGTGCGAAACCATGTGACCCCTCCATCGTTCGTAGCAAATCTGACCGGGATGACGGCGGTCCCGTCATACACAATCGCATGCATCGCATCCAGGCCTTCAATCCCGCTAGTCTCTCCCACGTTGAGCGAAGCCACCCTGCTCCAATGACTACCGCCATCGGTCGTCTTCAAAATCGTCCCGCCGCGTCCAATAATCCAGCACACCGTATTGCTCGGCGCGGATCCCGCGATTGGGTCTATATTCACTCCACTATTTTGTGGCAACCAGGTGAGGCCAGCATCGGATGATCGTTCAATTCCTCCCCCAGATAGCAGTCGCCATCGCACCCTTCCTTTGGGCGCCAGAATGATCTTCGCGTTTTCAAAGACGCCCTTCTTCAACGAAGGCGCCAGTTCGAGCTTGTCCATTGCTACAACTTGCTGCGCAATATCCCCGTTCGAACTACTCTCGACTGTCTTAGTAGCATTAGCGTCCTGTTTCACAATCTTCTTTGCCGCCTCGCCGCCTGGTACAGATTCCGCCCGTGCATCGCCCGAAGTTTTCTGCGCCGCGGTAGGCGGACCTGCCGACGCTACAGCATCCTCGGGTTCGCTCGACGGACGCGACTCCGGCACGACCGGTGTAGCAGCCTGCAAAGTCTCATCCCCGGATTCCCGCGACACTTGCGGGGCATTCGCGCCGGAAGTTCTGGTGCCGGCTCCAAGGTCTACGCGACTCGCAATTGAATCCGATATCGAATGCTTGGGTGCACTCAGGGCGCCAGGTTTTTCAGGTGGTTGCTTAAATCTGCCGTTGTCTTTCCGCGGCTCGTTCAAGCGGTTGGTATTCGTGTTGCGTTCAGGTGGAGGCGCAGCTGGTAACGGCCGAGGCGACGCCAGTTGTTCGTTCCTGAGCTCCTCCTGCGCTACTTGCACGTGGTCAAAACGACCTGGCGCTTGGACTTTGCTGTCACGCACCGCAATCCAAATCAGCAGCCCCGCCGCAATCGCTCCCGCAGGAGCAGCCCATCGNAAAGCCCTGAAACCGCGCCCCCCCGAAATATCCTTCGGCGCCTTCAACGACGGTTTAGGCTGCGCCGCGACCGNCATGCTTGGCTTTTGTGTCGCACCATAATCCAGCGCGCCGGTGGGCAGAACCGGCTCACGCATTTGCAACTCCTTTTCTGCCTCAACCTCCAACGGAATTTCGTCCGTCGCTTCTAAATGCAAGAGAATCTGCTGACAACGCGAACACCCAGCGATGTGTTCCGTCGTGACATTCATTTCCTCGCTCATCAGCAAACCCTCGTGAAACGCCGCAAGAGTCTCGGCATCCGGACATGTAGCTGTCCCGCTCGTCTCATCGCCAACGTCAGCACCTGCGTCTGCTTCATTTCGCGCGCCGGCAGCGTTGCGCCGCAAATGTCGCTCTAACGCCTGCTCAAATTTCCGTTCGTGTTCCTCGCGACCCATGCTTACCCATCCTTAGAACGAGTCCACGCCGTTTTTCTTGCATCAACGCAAACCCCAATGACAACAATGACTACTTACCTCAAGTTCCTCGCCTCGGCCAGCGAACTTCTTTGCCGCCAGTCTCAACTCTTCCCGTCGCGCTTCGCGGAAACAATTTGTTCAAATCTATCGGCGCATCTTCCGCACCATACTCAAAGCACAGTGCCATCTCCGCCTCGCTCAACCCACCGGTCCTGCCATCGCCATTCACCGCGTCCGATCCTCCGCGCAATATTTCCTCTACTGCCCGCCGCACATTGCCCCGCACTTTTTCGAGATGACGCGAAACGCTCGATTCGTGTTCCCCCAGTAGTCGTCCAATCTCCGCTAATTTTTTACCCTCGGCGTAATACATGCGTAAGGTCTCAGAATCGCGAGCATCCAAATTTTGTAACGCCGTTTGCAGTGCCTTCGTAAACGTCAGCAAATATCTTGCCCGATGCGGATCGGCTACCTGCAACACCCTCGCCGCAACCGGCAGCTTTGCGTTATCCACTCCCTCCTCATCCTCCAGCGCCTCAAATTTCCGCCCCGCGCGAATCTTGTCCACGTGCCGTTGCGCCAACACTGCACGCAACCACGTCTTCAAGCTGCTTCGTCCATGAAAATAACGCAGCAGCGAGCCACGCTTCTCAGCACTCAACCCGTAGAGCTCGGCGAATAGCGAATCGGCCAACTCCTCCGCCTCCGGCGCCCTGGCACTACTCTTAAGCATTGCCCCCGCGCAGGCGCGTAGGTAGCCCCGGTAAATTCCGACAAACTGGTCCCAAGCCTCCGCCACACCATCCGCGCAAGCGCAAGCAAGGCCCAGATCCTTAAGGTGGAGCGCGCCTACGTAGGCATGCAAATCTTCGGCACTGGCCTGTTGGCCCCGAAACCTCGCCTCCGCACAACGCGCCAACTCGTCAGTAAACCGTTCTCTGGAAATTCCCCATTCTTCGATGCCTGCCAGAACACACCATTGCGCCAGCACCGCAGGGTCGCTTCGCAAGGTTCTAGCGACTTCGCCCCTCCTTCGGGCGCCCTCGGCAGAATTCTTTTTCGCCTGCATGTCCATAAGATTCAATCTGATTCAGCTGTCTCGCGAGAATATCCCCATCGCCGGAAAATCGATACACAATTGCGAGGCACCCCTAATCCAGTTTGCTGTATCCTATAACTGTGTTGCGCCCCCTGCCCCCGCAACCGAACCGCTGAAGGCGGGTTAGAACACGGTGCGTCACACAGCGCTTAGTGAGATGTGAATAGCAATAGCGACTTGGTGACTCTGGTACCAAAGTCCTATTCGATCTCTCCCGGCCCGCTACGTACTGTGATACTTCTAGGAAGAGAGCTCTCTTTTCTAGGGGCTGCGGGCGTTGTGCCCTCTAATTCTTAGCCCAAGGCGGCAACTTTTTAGGCGGGCATACGGATGACGACAATGATTTCAGATCGACCAACAAAGACGAGCATGGGAGTTGGTTTCGCCGCCAACCGACCGCGTTCTACGGCGAATCAAGAAGCCTGGCGCCGCGCTATTGGCACCAAACCGGTTGCCGCTCGGCTGGAAGTTCTTCCCGAGGGGAAGCCGCGCTGGAATCGCATTGGCGTAAGCGCGATCATTCAAATCGTGCTGATCGGCTTTGTGCTTCTCGTACCGCTGTTGTACCCCGAAAGAATCAAAACCGTTTTGCACATGGACATCGTGCAGTTGGCGCAGCCCGTGATCGAAATTCCGGTCGCGCCGCCGCCACCGCCGCCCAAAGTTAGGCCTCGGCCCACTCCGCCTGCTCCGAAACCGGAAGTGGTCGAGCCCATTAAGCTGAATCCTCAGCAGCCACACATTTTCGTCACGCAAAAAGTAATTCAGCCCAAGATCGAAAAGGTTGAGACCAAAGCGCCAGAACTGAATCCCGTTCTTCAAGCAGCCAACATCAACACCGACACCAATCAACCCAAGCGCCCGCGGGACGAAGTAAAACTGAACAATTTGAATACCGGCAGTGCGGCACCCGCTACCGTGGTTGCACCTGTGAACAAAGTGCAGACCGGCGGGTTCGGCGATCCCAATGGCGTACCCGGCAATGGCGATCCGAAAAAATCCACCAACATCAATCGCCTGGGTTCNCCCGCGCTTCCTGGCGGTCCCGGCTACGGCAACGGCACGGGCGGCGATAAAGGCATCAAAGGTACAGTGGCCAGCACCGGCTTCGGAAACGGTGTCGCCAATCCTCCGCAGGGTGGCGGCAAAAAAGGCTCCGTGCAATCCACCGGTTTCGGTGATCAATCCGTCGTCGCGGAAGCTCCTAAAAAGAAAGCCGACGTGGCCAGCGGCACCGGCTCCGTTACCATTCTGGACAAGCCTCGTCCTGAGTACACCGCGGAAGGGCGTAGTCTGAAACTAGAAGGTGACGTTGTTCTGGATTTGGTGTTCCTCGCCAACGGCACAGTGCATGTTAACCGCGTCATCAGCGGTCTAGGCCACGGTTTGGATGAAGCCGCTATTCGCGCGGCGCAACAAATTAAATTCAAGCCTGCGAAGCAAGACAATCAGCCCGTCGATTTTCCGGCGCGCGTGCGAATTGAATTCCACATGGCTTCCTGAGGGAGAGAAGAAAATGTGCAAGTTAGTATCCGCCATCCGGCGATCAGTTCTGTCCATCCTCGTCTTTAGCGCCTTGGCAATAGCCGTTTCCGCTGCGCCCGCGGCGACGCCCGTTCCTCCCCAAGCGACCGCTAAGACCATGGACGAAGTTATTGACCGCGTCATCACCAATGAAAATCGCTTGAACAACCAGATTTCCAAGTATCAACCGCTGGTGGAAACCTACATCCAAAATCTCAAGCCGGACAAGGACCTCGGGTTCACACCTGCCGGAGATAAATATTTCCTCGGCCGCGCCCAGTTCACCAAGGGCGTCGAGCTGATCTCTTTGTCCGATACCGGCGGCAAAGGCAAAAAAATCTTCACCGGCATCGGGAATTTTTTCTCTTTCGCCATGCAGTACCTTCCCGACGGCTTCCTGCAGATGATTTTCATCGACACCAATGGTTTCGACAAACAGCATTATAAATTCGACTATGTGCGCCGCGAATTTCTCGGCGAAGTGCGCTGTCTGGTGTTCGACGTTACTCCTCGAGAAAAAGCTGGCAAGGGCCGCTTCCTCGGACGCATCTGGGTTGAGGATCAGGATTACCACGTAGTGCGTTTCAACGGCGCTTACGGCGGCGGCGGACACTCCAGCTGGTATTTTCACTTTGATAGCTGGCGTAGCAACGTGCAGCCAAATCTTTGGCTGCCCTCCTTCGTTTACAGCGAAGAACGCGAGCTGCATTACGCTCTAGCTAAGAAGCTCGATTTCAAAGCGCAGACCCGCTTGTGGGGTTACAACCTCGGCCATACGGCGCAGGAGCAGGAGCTAACCAAGATCCTGGTCGAAACTCCCGTGCAGGATGAAACCAAGAACGCCAACGACCTTACCCCCGTGCAGGCTCAGCGTTCCTGGGACCGCCAGGCGGAAGACAACGTCATCGACCGCTTGCAGCGCATCGGCCTCGTTGCTCCCAAGGGCGAAGTCGACAAGGTTTGCGAAACCGTCGTCAACAACCTGGAAGTCACCAATAATCTGGACATCGATCCCGACGTTCGCTGCCGGGTCATGATGACCTCCACCCTCGAATCCTTCACTGTGGGCCACACCATTGTGCTTAGCCGTGGCTTGATCGACGTGCTGCCCGATGAGGCCAGTCTCGCCACAATGATTGCTCACGAGCTTAGTCATATCGTCCTAGGCCACCGTCTCGATTCGTCTTACGCTTTCTTTGACCAATTGTTAGGTGTGCAGGATAAAGACACCTTCCGTCATTTCGGATTTGCGCGCACGCCTGAAGAAGAAACCGCAGCCAGCGCCAAGGCCGCCCAGTTGCTTGCCAAGTCTCCGTACAACAATCAATTGACCAGCGCGAAACTTTTTATTGCGGCCCTTGATTCACGGCAAAAAGAAATCCCCAATCTCATTAGCCCGCACCTCGGAAATCGCGTGCTCATTGCCGACTTGAGAGTCGCAGCGCCGGCTACCACCGACAAGAAAACTCAGACGATTACCGCGCTGCCTATCGGCGGCCGCGTTAAGCTTGATCCTTGGAACGACCGCCTTGAGCTGTTAAAGAGCAAGCCGATCGGCAACGTCGCCGAACGCGAAAAGATGCCCTTCGAGGTCACTCCCTTCATGCCCTATCTGACGCGCTTCGGCAGCGAAGCCGCCAAGCCTGTAGCTGCGAGCGCCAACGCGCCCGGCGACCCCGCATCCAGCGTCAATGCGGCCACGTCGCCCAACAGCGACCAACCCGCGGCCGCCCCCAAGCCCAACTAGAGTGAGGGTCGGTATCGCCCGTCGTTGATTGGTGCTTCGTAACCCAATCCCCAGGTGTTGTTTTGCACCTGGGACTTTTGTATTTAGAGCCCCGTGAATCTTGTTCCTATGCGCAAAAGTCCTCCACTCGACACGATCACTAGAGCGGCCAGAGTCCTCGACAAACACATAATTATTCTTGTAGCGGACGCAAGGGCCAAGCGAGCATAGCCGCGCGTTGCCTGCTGTGTTGATTCGCAAAGAAAAACTTGGACCAACCTGTGTCCGAATCACCCCGCTAATCGGTAAACACCACCCCCACTGCGCTGTGCCCCTTTTCCGTTCCGGCATCAATTCGCACCACGTAACCCCTCAACCGCATGGTCTGCAATCCGTCCGGCCCGGGCGTTTCCATCGTCACCTGTAACTCCGACTGCAACCGCGGCAAATGCTGTAGCGAAATCAGCGCGCCCTGTAGCGACAGTTCGTGCACCACCGTGTCCTCCTCAAACGGTTTGCCGCCTTCCGTCACGCCGCAAATGCGCGCCCGAAACTGCGCTTCTCGCCGCAACGCTGTGCGCGTTCCTGGCATATGCGCCTGTACCCGGTCACCTGCTGCTCCAAGCGTAATTACCATGCCCTCGCTGGCTGCAAACACCGAATCAAATTCTTCGCGTGCTTCCCGCAAAATCGTATCCACTGCGCGGTCNGCGGAATCCGGGTCATGGTGGAAAAGCACNAATGTCGTCGCGCCTGCTTGCCGCGCCACTTGCACGCCTTCCTTCCACGACGAGTGCCCCCAGCCCTTCTTCGTGGTCGCCAATTGCTCTGGCGTGAATTGCGCGTCATTGATAAAAATGTCCGCCCCGGCAGCTAATTCCCTGAGACTTTTTTCCAGCTTGACGTCCCCCGGCTCGTTGTCCGTGGCGTACACCACCGTTCCCGCCGAAGTCTCGATGCGGAAACCCAGGCAGCCCTGCGGATGATTCAGCCAGCGCGCCGTCACCTTGTTTTTCCCGATGCGAAAGCTGTCGCCTCCATCCACTTCCTGAAATTTGCGTTTGGCATTCATCGCCGACATATTCACCGGAAAATACGGCAGCGCCATCTGCGTCTCAAACACTTGCTTCAAACTGTCCCGTCCCAGGTATTTCGAGCGGAAACTGTAAAAGTGAAAGTGATTTTTTTCGTCATACAGCGGCGCAAAAAACGGAATCCCCTGGATGTGATCCCAGTGATAATGCGTTACCAGGATGTGTGTCTCCGGCGCCGTATCCCCGTTGGGCGCATCCCAGCGGCTGCCCAGCATCCGCAGTCCAGTCCCGCAATCCAGAATGATTTGTAGCCCGTCCGGAGTTATCAGCTCGAGACAAGGCGTGTTCCCGCCATAGCGCCATGTGCCTGGGTCCACCGTTGGCGTCGATCCTCGCACACCCCAAAAACTCAGCTTTGCTACGGGCTCACTCATTGTTTAAACCGCATAGCGCTCGCGAACACCGCTATAGTCTCGCTAGCAACTCCGCACAAGAACTACGTTAAACATTCAGGTATTCTCGCGGACTGCTGTCATCGTGGCAGTCGCTGGCCAGACCGTCAATCAATTCACGCAACGCGGGTGTCAAACTGCCCACTAAGCCGCTCTACAGCTTGCGCCTCAACCCATGCCGTGCATAGTTAACTCTTCACTCATCCGCATGGCAGCCCCTCTACTGCGCTTAGCAAGGCGACCCGCGTAGAATAGGAGCGATGCCTTCGCAGCTCCACGATCACGTTCACGGCCGAGCTGGTCATGTACACAGCCATGCCCATGGCCCCCACACTCACGGTAGCCACGCCGGTCACATGCATCCAGTGCTCGAACCTTCCGTTCTCGGTTGGGCCATGGTTGCCACTCTAGGTCTGGTTGTCGCCGAAATTTTGGGGGGTATCCTGGGCCGCAGCGTCGCGCTTCTGAACGATGCGGTGCACAATCTTTCTGACGTCCCCGCTTTGGGCATTTCCTATCTCGCGATGCGCTGGGCCCAGCGTCCCGCCGACGACGAAAAAACCTACGGCTATCACCGCGCAGGAATCCTCGCGGCCTTTACCAACGCCACCGTGCTGGTGCTTTTGTCTTTATGGTTGGGTTACGAAGCCATTGAGCGCTTCCGTTCGCCCGTTGCGGTAGTGGAAAGCTGGATGATCTGGACATCGCTCGCCGCTCTGGCCGTCAATGGCGGCATCACTCTTGCGCTCGTGCGTGGCCGCGGCGATCTGAATTTGCGCAGCATCCTGATTCACAATTTCGGCGACGCGCTTTCCAATATCGCCATCCTCGTCGGCGCAATCATCATTCATATGACTGGGCTTCGTTGGATCGATCCTCTGTTGGGTGTCGCGATTGGCTTGCTGGTGTTGTGGTCCAGCATCGGAATTTTGCGCCAGTCCGCGCATATCTTGCTGGAAGGTCGCCCTCAGGGGATGAGTGTGGAAGACGTAGCCCGCGCTGTTCTCACCGTCCCCGGCGTGCAGGAAGTTCACGACGTACATATTTGGTCGCTGGGAGACGCCCACAACGCTCTCAGCCTCCACGCGCGCATCCCGGACATGCATCTCGATGAATGCGAACGCATTCTCTCCGACATCCAGGGAAAAGTAGCCGACAAATTCGGCATCGGCCACACCACCGTACAACTCGAACGTGCCGGCCTGCCCGCGCAATCCGGCTACGTCATGCCCGAACCCTTCAAAAAAGTCGAATCGATCTAGTCCGTAAACGCCCATCCCCTGATTAGCGGCTTATAAAATTGACGTGCCGCACGGTCCGGCGCGCCAACCTCGCGTGCTCCGGAGATCTGCGGGGCGTGCTCTAAGATTTGTAGGTGGCGGCTTTAGCCGCGAGATAAAGAAAGCCCAAAGATGTGGGCTTCAGCTCCTGAAGTTAGATTTGGCAGGAAACTTATGCGGGAGAACGAAACCTCAACCCGCGTTCTTCATTAAATTGCTGCGTCGCTTTTAAATCCAGCGCGTCGCGCGAAACACTGTGTTTCATTCCTTCGCTCGAAATGTAGCGCAATGAGCCTTGGTCCCACGTATAGGCCACGGCAAAGAAAACTGTCCCGTCCCGCCGCACAAATACGTATTCAGCAACATCAGTCTGCGGCGCTGGCTGCTCCACCGGCAAACGTTCAGCGCTTGCAGCACCGTCAGAACGACGACCATAAGGCCGATCAGAAGGGCGGTCATCGGGCAAATCATTCCCCCCACCCTGGTCTCCCGCGTCCTCAACCGCTTGCCCGTCACCTTGCGCGTCCACGGCCATGTCCGGTCCGGTCGGCACGTAATACCCGCCTCCGCCAAAAAAAGGAAACAGCACACCGAACTCATTCCCACGATCGCGGCCATGCTCCCTGTCGTGGCCGCGGTTCCCACGCGTGGCCGCCACATGCACAGCATCGAATCCAAGTCCCGGCACGTTCGAATCGTCTGAGAAGTCCGGTCCAACTCCTCGCTGGCTTCTGAACTGTTGCGTTCGAGGGCTAGTACTTCCGGTGGACCGCCCGCTTCCGCGCATCGCGGTCCCGCGCCGCGGCATAATCTGCCCGCCGGGTGACCGTGTAATCGCCAGGTGACTCCCGGGCGAACTTGCTACGTGTCCGGCAGCCCTAGCAGGCGTCATCGAATTCCCACGCATTGGCGAGGACGCGCCAGCGCCCATGCCGGCACCGTGTGCACCCATGGCCGCGCTGCCACCACCATGCGCAGCCATGCCAGCGCCCGCACCGCCACCCGCGCGGCCCTGTGCCGCCAATCGATTTGCATTGCCAATTAAAAGAATCGTTGAGAGAACTGCAAGAAAGAGTACCCGGCCCATGTTAGTCACCTGCATACCTGCCGCTGGATCGTCAGCGGTCGAACCACCATTACTCATTTGATGCAACAACTACAGCCCGGGTTTCAGTATGCTCCTTTTACCACGCTTCTGCGCCTGCGTAGGAGAGGCTAGCACTGGGGCGTGGAAAGACGATACCTATGCCTGTGAACCCGTTTTACATACCGTTCTCACTAGCCGCGCTGGACGATCTTCGGGAGCGGCTTCGGCGAACGCGCTGGCCTGAAGACTTGCCAAGCTCTGCTTGGCAATACGGCTTCGATCTCGGCTTCCTGCAGGAGATTTGCACGTATTGGGCNGAGCACTTCGACTGGAAAGCGCAGGTGGAACGACTCTCACAGTTCCATCATTACCGGTACACCTGCGATGGTATCGGAATTCATTTCATTCATGAGCGTGGAAAAGGACCTGCTCCGATCCCGCTGATCCTGACACACGGATGGCCTGGTTCTTTCCTTGAGATGATGCGAATCGTTCCTTTATTGACCGACCCGGCGGCCTATGGATGCGATCCCTCGGAATCGTTTGATGTCGTCGTTCCATCCTTGCCGGGATACGGGTTTTCGGACCAATTCGTTCGTGCTGGCATGAACACCTTTCGCATCGCCGACCTGTGGACGCGACTCATGAAGGAATTGGGATATAACCGCTTTGCAGCTCAGGGAGGAGACATCGGTGCCAGCGTGAGCACCATCCTCGGTTTTCGTCATGCCCATCACACCATGGGCATTCATCTGAACTACATCCCAACATCATACCGGCCTTACATCGAGCCAGAAGCGAAAGTCACGCCGGCCGAAGACGAATTTCTTAAAAACGCTGCTCGATGGAGTGAGAATAGTGGTGCCTATTCACACATTCAGCGAACGCACCCACTGACTGCGGCTTATGGTCTGAACGATTCGCCCGCAGCCTTGGCCGCCTGGATACTCGAAAAGTTCCGNGACTGGTCCGACTGCGATGGCGACCTTTACCGCAGATTTAAGCGTGATGAACTTTTGGCCAACGTAACACTCTACTGGATGACGAAAACGATCTACTCCTCTTTTCGTTTGTATTACGAAGGAAGAAAGGCGCCGCTTCATTTTCAACAGGGCGATTTCGTTCCTGTGCCCTGCGCCATCGCCCATTTCCCGAAGGAGGAACCTTTTCCTCCGCGCGCCTGGATCGAACGCGGATACAACGTTCAACACTGGACCGACATGCCGCGTGGTGGGCACTTCGCCGCTGCCGAAGAACCTGAGCTGTTGGCGGAAGACCTTCGCACGTTCTTTCGCACCTTTCGCAAGTAGTGTCAGACCCTTTCGGTGACGGGGCCACCCGCAACGCTTCCCCGATTTCCGGGGATGTGCTATAACCTTCGAACCGTGCAACCCGCAACCAAGCAGGTGCCAACCTACGACGCTCCCCAGCCGGATCATTCGATGCACTCTCCGAATGCTTCTACTTCCGCGCCGTACGAACACGCTTCGCATTTTTGCCCCGTCTGCTCGCAGCGGCTCGAGTCCCGGCGTTGCAAGCTGATTTGTGCGGTATGCGGATATTACATGTCCTGCGCGGACTATTATTGATAAGCTTTGCGGCGCCGGTTCATCTAGGTCCGGAGCTCTGTTTTTGATTGAGGAGGAAACTAAAGTGGCATTGAAATTTACGACTCGCGAAGTGGACGGTGTCACCGTCGTAGCCCTGGATGGCCGCATCGTGCTCGGTGAAGAAAGCAACGCACTGCGCGAACGGGTGAAGGCTTTGGTGGCCGAGGGCAAAAAGAAAATCGTGCTGAACATGGCCAATGTCACGTTCATTGACAGCGCTGGCCTCGGTACCCTGGTCGCCGCGCATCATAGCGCCAAGGCACAAGGCGCCTCCCTCAAGCTCTGCAACCTGGGCGCCAAGTTCCAGGAAGTCCTGCAGATCACCAAGCTGCTGACCGTTTTCGACGTGTATAACAGCGAAGCGGAAGCCGTGGCCAGCTTCAAGTAAGCAAAGCCGAA
>JGI12053J15887_10000228_pt1 | contig 20845 bp, 14 predicted proteins | sample MedBloCAOM1_O3_FD_15887 | JGI IMG/M metagenome (IMG submission 15887)
AAGAGGTCATAATAAAGCAAATGTGCAACATACAACCTTAAATTCTAAAACCCGTAATGGAGCTTTTGGTATTAAAGGTTGAATAAGTAGTAAATAAAAAAAGTACCCTTTATCTGTTTCGCGTCGCATTAACTATATATAATAAATAAAAATGAAGAAATAGTCTGAACCATTTTGTAAAAGATGGAAATAAAGGATAAAGAACCTTTATGTTAACAAATTTTGAACAGGCTAATTGCGCCAGGAAGTACAAATTGAGTGCGCAGTTTGGCACCTCGATGTCGGCTTAGCTTATCCTCATTAAAGCAGAAATCATGAAGGGTTCGACTGTTCGTCGATTAAAAAGCTACACGAGCTGGGTTAAATACGTCGTGAGACAGTATGGTTTCTATCTTCTAGAGGAAATTAGAATAAAATAAGGCAATACCCTTCGTACGAAAGGAGCTGGGTACATTAACCTCTGGTTTACCTGTTGTTTATGTGTCCAATATTAATCATAGTATATAAAAAATATACAGGAGTATTATTTACACTTAAGTAATATTCTACATAGGCACGGCAGGAACGCTACGTTAGTTAAAGATAAGCGCTGAATGCATCTAGGTGCGAAACTAACTTTAAGATATTCTTAAATATACGTAGCATAACACTACGATTTTGCAATGTATAACATTGTAATAAATAGGCTTTAGCTGGAAGGGTTTTAATATTCTTAGGCATAAAGTACTAATTTTTTTAATTAACTGATTATTATATATATCTTACATGAAAATATCTTTTTTCTTATAAACCTTCTCTTGTTATTATGCCTGGTTAGCATAAAAGTAATGTAGCTGTTTTGTAACCAGCTGAAGTAAGTGCGATACTTGCACTGGGCTTCTCAAAGAGGAATAAGGCCTTATAGTCAAGTGGTAAAGACATAATGTTTTCGTCATTACATACGAGGGTTCGAACCCCTCTGAGGCTATTACATATATGCGGATTGATGTAATAGTAACATACCTGGCTCATGTCCAGTATATATGGGTGCAATTCCTATGTCCGCACATAAAAGGTTATAGCTTAATTGGTAAAGCAAACTGCTCATGACGGTTGAGATGAGTGTTCGAGTCACTTTAGCCTTATAACATCAAAGATGTTAATGTATATAACATATAGTCCAAGTGCTGGAATGGTAGACAGGGTAAGCTTAAATTTTATTGATAAAAATCGTGAACGTTCAAGTCGTTTCTTGGATATATAAAAAAGTTATACGGGGGATTAGTAGCAATTGGTAAAACAATAACTTTGCAAGTTATTCTTCCAGGTTCGAACCCTGGCTCCTCCAAAAACTCTCGATTGAGAACTTAATTAGTAAAAGTGAAATACTAAGGATGTATTTATTGTTAGTTCAATTTTTTTATAGTGACTATTCGTATTAGCATTTAAGGACCAATTCCTGATATGTTTTATATACATTGTATAGCTTGAGAAGCTCAATTGGTAGAGCGGAACACTGAAGATGTTTAGGTTGTAAGTTCAAATCTTATCTTAGGCATATATCACAATATAAAATATTTTTATTAAAAAGGTAGTGATGGAATTGGTAGACATGAATAATTTAGGCTTATTTGAGTATAATCATATCCGTTCAAGTCGGATTTACCTTATATTGTATTTTTATATCTTTGTTGATATTTTTTAATAGGTATATATGTTGTAGACTAATAGGTAAGTCATAAATTTTTGGTATTTAATACTGAGTGTTCGAACCACTCCAACATAAATATATAGGTGGATGTAGTTCAATCGGTAGAACAACTGTATGTGGCACAGTACGTTCCCTGTTCAAATCAGGGTATCCTCCCTAAATACACATAAAATTATACATAATTTTTATATTATAAGCCAGGATAGTTTAATTGGTTAAAACCTTAATTTCATGCATTAATAATGAGAATTCGAATTTCTCTCCCGGCTATACAAACTTTTGGGGTTAAGGGTTTATACATTGTATTAATGTATATTAATACTAGGGCTTACCTATACTGGCATACAATAAGGTTCAAGTCCTTAAAAAATTATGCTAATTTATTCAATATTATTCATATTATTATCAAATGCCGTTAGTTTAAGACGAGACAAATCAATTCTTTTCAGTAGAGCTGCTATTACGGTCTTATTGTATTCCTCTCAAGTAGGAATGCAAAGTTTATATGTAACTTCTTTAGAAACAGGTATAGGTTTATACGGTGCTCTATTTCAAGTTACAAGTACAACTCAAGTTTTTCATATTTTTATTTTTATTATATGTGCTATAATATTACAATTAACAGGGTTTTACCCTAGAAGAGTTTGATTAAAAGAACATTCTTCATTGAAAAATATTTTATTTTATAATTTAAACTACTATAAAACAAAAATAACTAATAAAATGGGAGAACAATTTAAAATAATTGAGTACCCTTTAATCTTATTATTTATAATAACAGGAGCTGCTTTTTTAATATCAACTAGTGATTTAGTATCTATATTCTTAAGTATTGAACTACAGAGTTATGGTCTATATTTATTAAGTACAATATATAGAAACTCAGAATTAGCTACAAGTGGTGGTCTGACTTATTTTTTATTAGGTGGTTTAAGTTCTTGTTTTATACTTTTGGGTATGAGTTTATTATATGCCAATTCAGGAACTACAAATTTAGATGGTTTATATGTTATTTCTAGCTTAAGTGATATGATCACTGATGATAGTAGTGCTTTAAATTGATACAAATCTCATTATATTAACATGTCATTGTTAATACTAAGTGTAGGATTTTTATTTAAAGTAAGTGCTGCACCTTTTCATTTTTGATCACCTGATGTTTATGATGCAATACCTACGATAGTTACAACATTTGTTGCTATTGTAGCAAAGATATCTATATTTATATTTTTATTAGAATTAGTTCATTATACTGGTAGTTCTTTATATACAAGTCAGTTTAGTTGAACAAGTAGTTTATTAGTTAGTTCATTATTATCTATGATAATAGGAACAGTAGTAGGTTTAACGCAATTTAGAATAAAAAGATTATTTGCTTATAGTACTATTAGTCACGTAGGGTTTATACTATTAGCTTTAAGTATTAATAGTGTAGAATCTATCCAGGCTTTTATTTTTTATTTAGTACAATACTCTTTAAGTAATTTAAATGCTTTTTTTATATTAATTAGTATAGGTTTCTCACTATATTATTATATAAATGACAATAAAGAGTATAAAGAATTAATAGATAAAAATAATTCACCTATACAATTAATTAGTCAAATGAAAGGTTTTTTTTATATAAACCCGGTTTTAGCTCTAAGTTTAGCCATTACAATATTTTCTTTTGTAGGTATACCACCTCTTATAGGATTTTTTGCTAAACAGATGGTTTTAAGTGCTGCTTTAGACAATGGTTATGTTTTCTTAACATTAGTTGCGATATTAACTAGTGTTATAAGTGCCGTATACTATTTAAATATTATAAGACAGGTTTTCTTTGATAAACCTGAATATGTCATAAACCCCGCAATAAAAAATGTAGTTATGCATATTAGTATATCTAGAAAAAAAGATCTTATTAAAGCATTGACTTTTAGATACAATAGTATAATTTTATCTAGTTCTTTAACTATAAGTATATCTATACTTACTTTATTTATTTTATTATTTATCTTTATACCTCAAGAATGATTAAGTATTGCTAATATATTAGCATTAATATTATTTAACAGTTAAATGACAAGTATTACATTTTTTTTAGTTTTCATACCTATATTAGCTTTGATTTTATTAGCGGTTAATTTGTTACTTGCTCCACATAACCCGTACCAAGAAAAAGATAGTGCCTTCGAATGTGGTTTCCATTCTTTTTTAGGACAAAATAGAACACAATTTAGTATTTCTTTCTTTATATTTGCACTTTTATTTTTACTATTTGATTTAGAAATATTACTAGTCTACCCTTATGTAGTAAGTGCCTATACTAACAGTATTTATGGGTTAATGATAATGCTTATCTTTTTTTTAGCTTTAACTTTAGGTTTTGCTTTTGAATTAGGTAAAAATGCTCTAAAAATAGATAGTAAACAAACTTTTATTTTAACAAATAAAACAATGGAAACAACCACATCTTTAGGAGATATAAGTAGTTTAATACAGTATATTATCCTAAAAATATAACAACTAGTTATATAAATTTATATTTTTTATTAATTTTTTTTTGCAAAGTTAAAATTATACTGTTCTAAGGTTTCCATAGTGCGTAAGATATTACACAAATATTTGTGTAAAAACTTATAAGTAAATGGAAAAAACATTGATTAAATCAAAATATGTTTAATTTATTACTAAATAATTTTCTAGTTAGCTGTGACACAGCTAAGCCTTGAGGTTTATATTTCCAAGATAGTGCAACACCCCAAATGGAAGGTTTAGTGGAACTACATGATAGTATCATGTTTTATTTAATTACAATACTATTTGGTGTAGGATGAATAATGATTTCTATAGTTAGAAATTATGTTAACATTAAATCACCTATCTCACATAAATATTTAAATCATGGAACATTAATAGAATTGATATGAACTATTACTCCAGCTTTAATATTAATACTTATTGCTTTCCCTTCTTTTAAGTTATTATATTTAATGGACGAAGTTAGTGATCCAGCCATGTCAGTATTTGCAGAAGGTCACCAATGATATTGAAGTTACCAATATCCTGATTTTTTAAATGAAGATAATGATTTTATAGAATTTGATTCATATTTAGTACCTGAATCTGACTTAGAAGATGGAGCTTTAAGAATGCTTGAAGTAGATAATAGAGTTATACTTCCTGAATTAACACATGTTAGATTTATAGTTACAGCAGCTGATGTTATCCATTCTTACGCCTGTCCTGCTTTAGGTATTAAATGTGATGCATATCCCGGTAGATTGAATCAAGTATCTGTTCTTGTTAATAGAGAAGGTACCTATTATGGGCAATGTTCAGAAATATGTGGTATTTTACATAGTTCTATGCCTATAGTAGTAGAATCAGTCTCTCTAGAGAAGTTCCTTACCTGGTTATCGAATCAGTAAAGACGCATTATTATTAGATATGTATGATTTTAGTTTACTAGAATTTCTAAATAGTTTAAAAACAGAAGAAAAAATACCTTTATTTAATCAAGCGTCTATGGGAGAAACATATGGAAATCTAAGTGGGGAAAACTCTGGGTCAACTAATCCTGTACAACCCAGTGCACCTAACGGTGGACCAAGTGCACCTAATAATGGATCAAGTGGGCCTAATAAAGACCCAAATAATCCTACCCTAGGGGCTAACCGGGATGAATACCCCGGAATACCTAAAGAACAATTCGAGCAATTTAAAGCAGACACAGCAGTGAAACTTAGAAAATTATTTTTAGAAAAACCTTTTAGGGCAAAGTTAATGATGAATGATCCTCAATATGAAGATCAAATAACCTCAATGGATCATAATGTTGTATGTAAGGTAGTTCTTGATGAGTTCTATTTTGAGAAAAAAAGAATAACTTCTATTATAATAGACGAAATAACTGGGGGTGTTAGATACAAAGGTTGTATCGATCACCCTATATTATGAGCTTTGGAAAGAAAGGATTAAAACCTTTTAATAGTTTGTACATATATTATATTATATATGTATTAGGTATTTAGTAATACTAAAAAAAAACATTCTTAAAATAAATTTAAATCTTTTAAATTTAAATAGTAGGCAGGATACTTTAACGTAATGTATCTTGTCACTAAGTTATCACTTTTTAGAGCCTAAAAAAGAGTGATAATTAAACAATAGTTAATTTTATTATTAAACAATATGAATTTATCCTTAATACTTTTTTTAATCGGAATATTAGGTTTCGTATTTAATAGAAAAAATATAATACTTATGCTTATTTCAATAGAAATAATGCTTTTAGCTATTACATTTTTAATATTGATAAGTTCACTTAGTTTTGATGATATATTAGGTCAAACATTTGCTATATATATTATATCTATTGCAGGTGCAGAATCAGCAATAGGTTTAGGTATTTTAGTAGCATTTTATAGATTAAGAGGAAATATTGCAATAGAATATAAATAATGTACTTAGCAATATTAACCTTACCATTACTAGGATCAATAACTTCCGGATTTTTTGGTAGAAAAGTTGGGGTTACCGGAGCCCAGTTAATTACATCTTTATGTGTAATTATTACAACTATCTTAGCTATAATTGCTTTTTTTGAAGTAGGTATGAATAATATACCAGTATCAATAGACCTTATGAGATGAATTGATAGTGAATCAGTTGATGTTTTATGAGGTTTTCATTTTGATAGTTTAACAGTTAGTATGTTAATACCTGTATTAATTGTTAGTTCTTTAGTGCATATATATTCTATAGGTTATATGAGTCATGATCCACACAATCAGAGATTTTTTAGTTATTTAAGTTTATTTACATTTATGATGATTATTCTTGTAACAGCTAATAATTTTTTATTGATGTTTGTTGGTTGAGAAGGTGTAGGTATTTGTTCATATCTATTAGTTAGTTTCTGATTTACTAGAATAGCAGCAAATCAAAGTTCTATATCAGCCTTTTTGACAAATAGAGTGGGTGATTGTTTTTTAAGTATTGGTATGTTCGCTATTATATGATGTTTTGGTAATATAGATTATAGTAGTGTTTTTTCATTAGCCCCTTTTATTAATCAAGATATTGTTACAATAATTGGTATTTGTCTATTAATAGGTGCTATGGCCAAAAGTTCACAAGTAGGATTACATGTTTGATTACCTATGGCTATGGAGGGTCCTACACCAGTTAGTGCATTAATACATGCTGCTACAATGGTTACAGCTGGGGTATATTTATTAATACGGGCAAGTCCTCTATTAGAATATAGTTCTACTGTTCTAATTTTATGTTTATGAATTGGAGCTATCACAACTTTATTCAGTAGTCTTATTGGTTTATTTCAACAAGATATTAAAAAAGTTATTGCTTATTCTACTATGAGTCAATTAGGTATGATGGTTATAGCTGTAGGTTTATCTTCATATAATATAGCATTATTTCATTTAGTTAATCATGCTTTTTATAAAGGATTATTATTCTTAGGGGCAGGAGCTGTAATTCACGCTGTATCAGATAATCAAGATTTTAGAAAATATGGGGGATTAAGACCTTTTTTACCCTTAACATATTCAGTGATGTTAATTGCTAGTCTTAGTTTAGTAGCTTTCCCTTTTATGACAGGATTTTATAGTAAAGATTTTATACTAGAGTCCGCGTATGGACAATTTTTCTTTAGTGGTACTATTGTTTACTTTATAGCTACTATAGGTGCTATGTTTACTACTCTATACTCAGTTAAAGTTTTATACTTAACTTTCCTAGCTAACCCTAAAGGACCTATAATTAACTATAAAAATGCTCACGAAGGTGATATTTTTATGAGTTTACCTTTAATAATACTAGCTGTATTTTCTATCTTTTTTGGTTATATCTCTAAAGATCTGTTTATTGGTTTAGGTTCAGGATTTTTCTCTGATAACAGTATATTTATACACCCTACACATGAAATTATGTTAGATACTGAATTTGCTGTACCTACTTCATTTAAATTATTACCTCTAATATTCACTATATCCTTTACTATAATTGCTATAATTATCTCTGAATTCTTATCTTCAATACTTATTAACTTCAAATTAAGTAGATTAGGTTATAATATATTTGGTTTCTTCAATCAACGGTTTTTAATAGAACTCTTTTATAATAAATATATAACTGGTCTTGTGTTAAAATCTGGAGGTCAAACAACTAAAACCTTAGATAAAGGAAGTGTGGAATTAATAGGACCTTATGGTTTAGAAAAAGGTTTAGTAACATTAAGTGAAAATATATCTAAATTAGATTCAGGTGTTATTACAAGTTATGCCTTATATATACTGATTGGTCTTATATTCTATTTATTTATTCCTTATATTAATATATATGATAATAGTTTATTATTATTAATATTATTATCTCTTTTTGCTATACCTATAACAAAGGTGTAATATATTTTATTACTATATTTGTTTACATAAAATTTATCTTTAAGGTAAGTTTTAATTTAACTAGTTTAAAGGCAGAACAACTTTTTTTTAAGTAGTAAATGTTCGAATCATTTGTTAAATATCTTTTTTGCATGTAAAATATAATTTTTTTTCGTCGTTATTTTCATAATTGACACTAAATAACCTCTTAAACCTATTTGTATTTTTTATATTACAGATAGTTTTTAAAAAGGTTTAAAAATTATATATACATAGGTAATTAAACCGTAAATATAAAGGCAGTCAATTTATAAAATATATTCATTATAAGTTGGATGTAATTTATTTATGACCTTTCTTATATACAATAGTAGTGGTATAATTACCTAGCTTCCCCTACGAATTAGGGTATAAAAATAGAGTTTGTTTAACTATTAGAGTTTTATTTATAATGTTTATATTATAAATAAATGAATATTCAGTAAATAATAAAGTATGTTATTGTTTATATATTTAGTGTGTTACCTCTAAGATAAAAATTAAAAATAAATAATAAAATAAAAAATATGCGTATCTTTAAAAGTCATCCTTTATTAAAAATGGTTAATTCTTATTTAATCGATTCACCACAACCCAGTAATTTAAGTTACTTATGAAATTTTGGTTCTTTATTAGCTCTTTGTTTAATTATACAAATAGCAACAGGTGTTACCTTATCAATGCATTATAACCCTAGTGTGTTAGAAGCATTTAATTCTATAGAACATATTATGAGAGATGTTAATAATGGTTGATTAATACGTTACATACATAGTAATACAGCTTCAGCTTTTTTTGCTGTAGTATACTTACACATAGGAAGAGGTATTTATTATGGATCATACAAGGCTCCTAGAACATTAGTTTGAACACTAGGTGTTGTAATATTTTTATTAATGATCATTACAGGGTTTTTAGGTTACGTGCTTCCATATGGACAGATGAGTCTATGAGGTGCTACAGTTATTACTAACCTTATGAGTGCTATACCTTGAATAGGACAAGATATAGTTGAGTTTATTTGAGGAGGATTTTCTGTAAATAATGCTACTTTAAATAGATTTTTTGCTTTACATTATTTAATGCCTTTTGTATTAGCCGCATTAGCTTTAATGCATTTAATTGCACTTCATGATACCGCAGGGTCAGGTAATCCTTTAGGTGTTTCTGCTAATTATGATAGATTACCCTTTGCTCCTTATTTCCTTTTTAAGGATTTAATTACTATATTTATCTTTATTTTTGTTTTAAGTGTTTTTGTTTTCTTTATGCCTAATGCTTTAGGAGATAGTGATAATTATATTATGGCTAACCCTATGCAAACTCCTCCCGCGATAGTTCCTGAATGATATCTTTTACCTTTCTATGCTATATTAAGATCTATACCTAATAAATTATTAGGTGTTATTGCTATGATTAGTGCTATATTAATTTTATTATCTATGCCTTTTATAGATTTAAGTGTAAGTAGAGGTATACAATTTAGACCGTTAAGTAAAATATTCTTTTTTATTTTCGTAGCTAACTTCTTAGTATTAATGGTGTTAGGAGCTAAACACGTTGAAAGTCCATTTATAGAATTGGGACAAATTAGTACAATCCTTTATTTTTCACACTTCTTAATAATAGTTCCTTTAATTTCTTTATACGAAAATACTTTCGTTATATTATCAAAATCGAGGAGAAGTTACAAATAATATAAATAATTTCTTTTTAATTAGATGATTTAAAAAGTTATATAAATCTAGCTATTTAAATATAGCTACTTTGGGGAATAAAATCCATTTACCTAGTGCTATTTCTGCTATATTTATTTGTCTAATAATCTATTATGTTTTTATTTACAATGCGACAGTTGTTTATGCAGAGGATGATTTAAATCAACTTTATAAAAAGGCAGCAGCATTAAAGTCTGACATAATAGTTTTTGAAAAAAGTCTACACCCATTAACTGAAGAGCAACAAAAAGCTGATCGTTTAATTGGTCAATTCCAAAAATTGCCTGAGTATATAGCTAATTTACCCCTTAAATACCAGAATCACGTTTTAAATCCGTATTTAAACAAACATGCAATTCACCCGTCAAATCAATCTGTACAGGAGATTGTATCACAAGCACAACGAATACAAAGTATACTAAAAACTTACCATAATGTTTTAGAAGAACTTAGTACAGTTGAAGACAAGATTATGACACTTGATCGGTTTTATGGTAAAACCTTTACTAAGCCGGATATAAGACAGGATATAGCCTTACTACAAAGTAAAATTAATACCTTAACAAAATAAGGTTTTTAGTGCATTAAATTGCACAATAGAAATATGCAGTAGATGGTTCTGCATTTTGATTGCAGATCTTAAATTTGGGGTTCGATTCCTCCATGTTTCTTAAATAAATTTTGAGTACAATCTTATTTAGATATAAGCTATATAAATATATACAATGAATATTTTATTAATACTTTTAAAATATTTCAAACTAATGAAGGTTTCCTTTATTGATAAAATCAAAAAAAAATATGTTAGAAGCTGCAAGACTTATAGGTACAGGTTTAGCCACTACTGGTTTAATAGGAGCGGGTGTAGGAATTGGTGTTGTTTTCGGTGCATTAATATTAGGTGTAGCTAGAAACCCTTCATTAAGAGGTCAATTATTTTCATATGCTATTTTAGGATTTGCATTTGCTGAAGCTACTGGATTATTTGCTCTTATGATGGCATTTTTAATATTATACGTTGCTTAATTATTTAAATATATATTATATAATATTTATATAAAATTCTTATTAGCTTAATGGTAGAGCAAAATACTTCTGATATTTAGGCTCAAGTTCGAATCTTGGATAAGAGTCATATAATAATTAAATATATATAATTATAAAAAATTCTATTTTTTAAACAAAATAAATTTACTATCTTAAAAAAAAGACAAGAACTAACTTTATTACTCTTGTGTAATAATAACTTAAAATATTAAGAGTTAATCCCTTAATATTTTTGTTTTCTCATTAATATTTAAATAAATTGTATAAATTTATTTAAACTTAAGGAAACTATTTGTATATAAATAATATGCCTACCTAATGTTTAAAAAACATAGCGTTAAATATATAATACTTGATAATAACACATTCCCCTTCAGAATATCCTATACAATCTAAAGTCTTTTTCGAAAATAGTGATAATTTAAATGGTAAAGTTATGATAAATAATGTCGAGTCAAATATAAACAAATTAAATTCAGGTATTTCTCTTTGGACAGAAAGATGATTTTTATCATCTAATGCTAAAGATATAGGTACATTATATTTAATTTTCGCATTATTTTCTGGATTATTAGGTACAGCTTTTTCAGTTTTAATAAGATTAGAATTAAGTGGACCTGGTGTTCAATACATAGCAGATAATCAATTATATAATAGTATCATTACTGCTCACGCTATATTAATGATATTCTTTATGGTTATGCCTGCTATGATTGGAGGATTTGGTAATTTTTTACTGCCATTATTAGTAGGAGGTCCAGATATGGCATTCCCTAGACTTAATAACATAAGTTTCTGATTATTACCACCTAGTTTAATCTTATTTTTATTTGCTAGTGGTATAGAAAATGGAGCAGGTACAGGTTGAACACTTTACCCTCCTTTATCTGGTATACAAAGTCATAGTGGACCTAGTGTAGATTTAGCCATTTTTGCTTTACATTTATCAGGTATAAGTAGTTTATTAGGTGCAATTAATTTTATAACTACTATACTTAATATGAGAAGTCCAGGAATTAGACTACATAAATTAGCTTTATTTGGATGAGCTATTATTGTTACAGCTGTATTATTATTATTATCATTACCTGTTTTAGCTGGTGCAATTACAATGGTTTTAACAGATAGAAATTTTAATACATCTTTTTTTGAAGCTGCAGGTGGTGGTGACCCTATTTTATATCAACATCTTTTCTGATTCTTTGGTCACCCAGAAGTATATATACTTATTATACCAGGGTTTGGTATAATAAGTACAACCATATCCGCTAGCTCTAACAAGAGTGTATTTGGGTATTTAGGAATGGTTTATGCAATGATGTCTATTGGAGTTTTAGGTTTTGTAGTTTGAAGTCATCACATGTATACAGTAGGTTTAGATGTTGATACAAGAGCATATTTTACAGCAGCTACTTTAATTATTGCAGTGCCAACGGGTATTAAAATATTCAGTTGATTAGCAACGTGTTATGGAGGATCTTTACAATTAACACCTTCAATGTTATTTGCTTTAGGTTTTGTTTTCATGTTTACAATTGGTGGGTTAAGTGGTGTTGTATTAGCTAACGCTTCTCTTGATATTGCTTTCCATGACACTTATTATGTTGTAGCTCATTTCCATTATGTATTAAGTATGGGTGCTGTATTTGCATTATTTAGTGCTTGATACTTTTGAATCCCAAAAATATTAGGATTAGATTACAATGTAATGTTAGGTAAAGTTCATTTCTGAATAATGTTTATAGGAGTGAATGTAACTTTTTTCCCACAACACTTTTTAGGATTACAAGGTATGCCTCGTCGTATAAGTGATTACCCTGATGCTTTCGCAGGATGAAATTTAATCAGTAGTTTCGGTAGTATAATAAGTGTTGTAGCTACGTGATTATTTTTATATATAGTTTATATTCAATTAGTTGAGGGTAAAGCGACATCAAGATATCCTTGATTAACTCCACAGTTTTATAGTGATAGTTTACAAACTCTTTTAAATAGAAGTTATACTAGTTTAGAATGAGCATTAACTAGTCCACCTAAACCTCACGCATTTGTAAGTTTACCTTTACAAAGTTCTATTAACTTATAGTTTTTATATGGTCGTCTAGTAATTTTTTATGTGGATTTAAATTAACACTAAATGTGTTGCTAAGTAACTTGTATTTATTTAGTCTCGGTATTCTTATATTGCTTAATTATTTAATTTTTTATATAATAAAATTCTTATTAGCTCAGCGGTAGAGCAAGATATTCTGATATTTAAGCTCAAGTTCGAATCTTGAATAAGAGTCCTATAACTTTTATTAAATATCCTTAATATTTAAGATGTAAAGTTATATTTAGACAAACATAATAATAAATAAATTTAGGTCATTGATTAAATCTTCTAATAGTATTTTTATACCAAATATTAATAACTAGAATATAACTAGTAATAGTTATAGTACTACTACTAATATTTGTATTTTTACCCTTTTTTATGTTATATTACCCTACATTAATCTCAATAATAGAAGTTTTATTGGTTACTGTTCCTGTCCTATTAACTGTAGCATATATTACAGTAGCTGAAAGAAAAACAATGGCAAGTATGCAAAGAAGATTAGGACCTAATGTTGTTGGGTACTATGCCTTATTACAGGCGTTTGCGGATGCTTTAAAGTTATTATTAAAAGAATATGTTTCACCTACACAGGCTAATTTAGTTTTATTTTTTCTAGGGCCAATAATAACTTTAATATTTTCACTATTAGGTTATGCAGTAATACCTTTTGGTCCCGGTTTATCCATTAGCGATCTTAATTTAGGTATATTATATATGTTAGCAGTTTCTTCTTTAGCTACTTATGGTATATTATTAGCGGGTTGAAGTGCTAATAGTAAATATGCTTTTTTAGGTTCACTTAGAAGTACAGCTCAATTAATTAGTTATGAATTAATATTAAGTTCAGCTATATTACTTGTAATTATGCTTACAGGTAGTTTAAATCTTAGTGTAAACATAGAAGCTCAAAGAGCTGTTTGATTTATAATACCCTTATTACCCGTGTTTATAATTTTTTTTATAGGATCAGTAGCAGAAACTAATAGAGCTCCCTTTGATTTAGCTGAAGCTGAGTCAGAACTTGTTAGTGGATTTATGACTGAACATGCTGCAGTTATTTTTGTATTTTTCTTCTTAGCAGAATATGCTAGTATTATCTTAATTTGTATACTAACAAGTATATTATTTTTAGGTGGATATTTATATAATTATTTACCTTATTCAATAATTAGTTTAATTCAATATATTAATTTTGATTTTTATCTTAAATATATAGTTAATAATAACATATTTATTACAAATTCCTTAATAGAAGGGTTAACATATGGTTTAAGTTTAGGTTTAAAATCATGTATTATGATATTTATTTTTATATGAGTTAGAGCTTCTTTCCCTAGAATAAGATTTGATCAATTAATGTCTTATTGTTGAACAATATTATTGCCTATAGTTATTGCATTTATTATATTTGTTCCTTGTGTGCTATATAGTTTTGAAATAATACCTTGAAATACTACATTATTATAATATAATAAAATTTAGCATATTCTACACGCTTTCACAATAATCTACTAAGCAGTAGCTATCTAGATTATACATCATAATCTTTAAGTTTCCTTATTTTTTACAAATCCTTTTTATTATGTTTCTTTTATCATTACTATTAACACCCTTATTCGGTTTATTATTTATCTCTGCTAGCATGTCTTATGAACTATCTACATTAAATATTAAACGTATAAAAACTATAGCTTTAACTACATCTATAGTTAACCTTATTATTTCCTTAATAATATTTATATTATTTGATTTTTCAACTAACCAATTTCAATTTGTACAAGAACGTTATGAAATAAATTCATATGATTTATATCTAGGTGTGGATGGTTTATCTATGTATTTTGTATTACTAACAACAATAATTGTACCTATAGCACTATTATCCAATTGAACATCCATAAATGAAAATATAAGATCTTATTTAATAATAATATTATTATTAGAAACTCTTCTATTAGGTGTTTTTTTAGTTTTAGATATTTTTTTATTTTATGTATTCTTTGAGAGTATTTTACCCCCATTATTTATATTAATAGGGTTATTTGGGTCAAGTAATAAAGTAAGTGCTAGTTTCTATCTATTTTTGTATACTCTATTGGGATCTTTATTCTTATTATTATCAATACTAAGTATATATTCTATAATGGGGACTACGGACTTGGATGCTTTATACAAAAGTAATTTTAATTATTCTACACAATTATTCTTATTTTATGGTATATTTATAGCATTTGCAGTAAAAACTCCCACTATATTCCTAAATGCATGATTATTAAGAGCTCACGTTGAATCCCCTTTAGGTGGTAGTATATTATTGGCAGCTATTGTGTTAAAATTAAGTTTATATGGTATATTTAGATTACTTTTACCTATATTACCTAAAGCTTCTTTAGACTATACTTATATAATATATCTTATAGGTGTTATTACCATTATATATGCCAGTTTTAGTACTTTAAGAACTATAGATATTAAAGAACTTATTGCTTACAGTTCAGTATCACATGCTGCTGTTTATCTTATAGGTGTATTTAGTAATACCATACAAGGAATAGAAGGGGGAATTACCTTAGGGTTAGCCCACGGGTTTGTCTCAAGTGGTCTTTTTATTTGTGCTGGAGGTGTATTATATGATAGATCTGGTACTAGATTAATTACTTATTATAGAGGTATAGCGCAAGTAATGCCCTTGTTTTCTATATTATTCTTTATTTTATCTTTAGGTAATTGTGGTGTTCCTCTTACTCTAAATTTTGTGGGGGAATTTATGTCTTTATACGGTGTGTTTGAAAGATTACCTTTATTAGGTGTAATGGCGAGTTCATCTATAGTATTTTCTGCTGCATACACTATATATATGTATAATAGAATAGCATTTGGGGGAGCTTTCTATTTAGGTATATTAACTCAAAAGATTATACCTGATATAAATAAACGTGAGTTTCTTATATTATTAACATTAGTAATGTTTACCGTAGTATTAGGTATACATCCTGCTCCTATATTAGATGGTTTACATTTTTCTGTTTCTTCTTTAGTTTTTAACAGTTAATTTTTAATTAATATATATTTAATATAAATAAAATTAAAATTTAATACTTAGTCTTTTCTATCCTAAAAGCCTATTGCCTTTAGGTAATGATACATTAACAATTATTTTAAAATAAAAGTATCAAAGCTATTATGTTAAATAATTTATGCCACAATTAGTACCTTTTTACTTTATTAATGAAGTTACATTTGCTTTTGTTTTACTTACGCTAATGATATACCTTTTTTCTAAGTATATTCTACCTAGATTTGTACGTTTATTTTTAAGTCGTGTATTTATAAGTAAATTATAGTGGATTATCTAGCCAAAACCTTTTTTAAACAATAATACATATATATATATATATTTATCACATACATATTTCATTAAAAATCTTAACAATAATAAACAAATACATGGCTAATAATTTATTTACAGAAATTTTGAGTCCTTTAGATCAATTTGAAATAAGAAATTTAATAAGCTTAGACGCGCCTATCCTAGCTAATCTACACATATCTGTTACTAATATAGGATTATATTTAACAATAGGTACTTTTATAATTTTAATGTTAAACATATTAGCTGTAAATTATAATAAAGTAGTTGGTAATACTTGATCAATGAGTCAAGAATCTATATATGCTACTATACATAGTATAGTAACAAATCAAATAAATGCAAGAAAAGGTCAAATGTATTTCCCTTTTATATACACTTTATTTATCTTTATTTTAATTAATAATTTAATAGGTATGGTTCCATACAGTTTTGCATCTACTAGTCATTTTATATTAACATTTGCTCTTAGTTTTACCGTAGTTTTAGGTGCCTCTATATTAGGATTTCAAAAACACGGTTTAGAGTTTTTCTCTTTATTAGTTCCAGCTGGTTGTCCTCTAGCATTATTACCTCTATTAGTTCTAATTGAATTTATTTCATATCTAGCACGTAATGTTTCATTAGGATTAAGATTAGCAGCTAATATTTTATCAGGACATATGTTATTAAATATTTTAGCTGGTTTCACTTATAATATTATGACTAGTGGTATTATATTTTTCTTCTTAGGATTAGTTCCTTTAGCCTTTATAATTGCGTTCAGTGGTTTAGAACTAGGTATAGCTTTTATACAAGCACAAGTTTTTGTTGTTTTAACATCTTCTTATATAAAAGATGGATTAGATCTACATTAATAGTTGGTAATTGCTTACAATTAAACTCAATTTAAGAAACAAGTCCACAAAGGGTATATTACCTACAACTTTAACAGACCTTATTAATAAGGTCTGTTAAAGTTGTATAAAGACATAGTTTGTCTTTAAATTATTATGGTTGTGTTATTTAAAAGTACAGAAATAAAATAAAAATTATTTAGGAAAGTCCGGTGCTTATCAAACATGTGCATGTAAAGATGCTAATGCAAAGATGCGGGGTATTATGCAGAAAATATCTAATTATATTATTTAAGCTAAATTTAGCTTAATATATATAAAATAATGTAAACAACCTATTACATATTTTATAGTAAAATATATTTACGAACACACAAGCCTGTGTTAAGCCTTAATTTAGACCAATAACTTTTAACAAGAACCGGCTTAAAAATAACCAATAAATTTAAAAGCCATAGTATATAATTAGACAAAAGCTAATACGGATAATATCTGTATACAATTACAATATAATAGTAGTAGTAAATAAAAACTACTAAAATATCCTAGTTATGAATAACCACTCAATAGTATAATGTGAGTCTAATATAGTAATTATTATATTATAAAGTAGCAACATTATAATAACCACTAATATACAATAGTAGTGATATTGAAAATACTGATTAGTTTTTCTGCGAAAAATTAATTCTTTATTAATTCATTCTTTATCATAGTTGTAAAAAAGTAGCTAATTTTCTATTTATTACAATGAATAAAAAAAAAATTTTGAGTTTGATGATGGCTCTGAATGAACGCTGTTCAAATGCTTGACACATGCTAATCGTACGTTTAATTTAATATAATTATATATTTCATTAAAAGTGGTGTACAGGTGAGTAAATGGTATTTTGGCTGCCTTAAAGCAAGGTACTAAATCCCTTATAACCAAAGGAAGATGCTTTTTCCGCTTTAAGATGACAATCTATATCTCGGATAGGTAGTAGTTAGGGTAATGGCTTAACTAGCCCAAGATTCCGTAATCGAGACTGAGAGGTCGATCGATCACATTGGGTCTGAAAAAACCCCAATACGTCTAGCACAGCAGTGAGGAATATTGGTCAATGGCCTAACGGCTGAACCAGCAATTTGGAAGAATGTATAGCTTCGGCTAGTTAATGTTTATATTTATAAGCATGAGATCGACTATGTCGAATAAAGTTCTAGATAGAATGCAGATTATGACTTTTTCTATCTATATGTCTTGACCAAATTACGTGCCAGCAGTCGCGGTAATACGTAGAAGACTAGTGTTATTCATATTTAATAGGTTTAAAGGGTACGTAGGCGGTATTATTAGCCCAAAATAGGGTACAATATTACTAGAGTTTTATATGAGAAGGGGAGAATTTACGGAGTAGAGTTGAAATTCGTTGATACCGTAAGGACTGGCACAGGCGAAAGCAACCTTTTATCTAAAAACTGACGTTGAGGGACGAAGGCTGGGGTAGCAAACAGGATTAGATACCCTAATAGTCCCGGCAGACAATTATGAATGTCATACATTAGACCTAGGTTTGGTGTATAAATGAAAATGTAAGCATTCCACCTCAAGAGTAATGTGGCAACACAGGAACTGAAATCATTAGGCCGTTTCTGAAACCAGTAGTGAAGTATGTTATTTAATTCGATGATCCTCGAAAAACCTTACCACAATTTGAATATTACCTGTTTGTTTAATAATGTATTTATATTATTAAACTAGGGTATTACAAGTGTTGCACGGCTGTCTTCAGTTAATGTCGTGAGATTTTGGTTAGTTCCATAAAATTAACGTAAGCCCTTGCTCTATTTATAAATACTACTTATAGAGCAGTTCGCCACTATATTGGTTATGATAACAGGGACCAAGACAAGTCATCATGGCCTAAATGTTGTGGGCTATAGACGTGCCACATATTCCTAGACAAAGAGATGCAAAAACGCGAGTTTAAGCTAATCTCAAAAAATAGGATATATTAAGGATTGTAGCCTGAAATTCGGCTACATGAATAAGGAATTACTAGTAATCGTGAATCACCACGTCACGGTGAATCTTATCTCAGATAGGTACTAACTACTCGTCAGGCGCCGAAAGATGTTTGTACAATAAGTTTGGTTCGTTATTATTTTAACTTTAGATAATAAGGTCTAAAGATTTTAGTAATGAAACTTCGTATGCGCGGCATTGATTGGTGTTAAGTCGAAATATGGTTCGTGTAGTGGAAGTTGCACGGGTTGAATAGTCGCCCTTAACAATAAGCTGTATGTATATATTTATATATACATACCAAGGAAACTACCATAATTGGCAATATGGGTTGAGCTGTAAACTCAATAGCAATATGCTTCTAAGAGTTCGAATCTCTTGTTTCCTAATGTTTATAAAAGTATTATTTTATTGTTTTATCGTATCTTTTCCTTTTATTACCTAAAAATATTATTTTAGCGTAATACTAAAGTCATTCAAGGTATTGTTATTAACCTGAGCCCTTATAGCTCAATGGTAGAGCGAAATACTGTTAATATTTTTATAGATGTTCAATTCATCTTGAGGGCTAGATAGAAATAAGCTTAAGTAACAGGTGTGTTAGCTTAATTGGTTAAGCATTGTGCTACGGACACAATTATTATAAGTTCGAGTCTTATACATGCTTTATAAACTTGTATATTTTTCTATGATTTTCTCTTATTGTTATTATATTAGATATATCCCTAATATATATATATTCAAGATAGAAAATTTATATTTATGCATAAATGAGGTATAAATTACTTTATAAGAATGAACAGTATTATTATCTTAAATGAAACATTCACTAATGGTTACAGTACAGAAATATTAGATTTTATATCTCTAATTTCTGTTTTATGTGGTATATTAGTAATTGTAAGTAAAAACCCTATAGTCTCAGTATTATTTTTAATAGGACTTTTCTTAAGTATATCTAGTTATCTTCTTATACTAGGTATAAACTTTATAGGTTTATCTTACCTTTTAGTTTATGTTGGAGCAGTATCTATACTGTTCTTATTTATTTTAATGTTAATTAATGTTAGAGTAAGTGAATTATTAAGTTCTACCAGTAATAGTATACCATTGGGTATAATAACTATAATAGCCTTCAACTATCCTGTTTATCAAATATTACCCTATAATTTAATAACATTTAACAGCTATATCGTGGAGTTTAATACACTTATAGATATTTGATATAATAATTATATCGATTATATTCTATTTTTATTTAATTTAAATGGAGGGGAGTCTGATAAAGGAGAAATTGTTTTTGTTACAAGTAAAATGTGAGATGGTAATTTGGCGGAAACAAGTCATATTACTACTATAGGTAATATAATGTATACTAGTTATAGTATATGACTAATATTAACTTCTATAATCTTATTATTAGCTATGGTAGGTGCTATTATTATAACTATAAAACAAAAAAATGTCTAACTTTTTTGTTTAAAATAAAGTTTAGTTTCTTAATATTATAACTGGCTATATTTAAAAAGAATACTTTATTTAAGGGTATAGAATCCTAAAGATAAGGACTATTATAAATAAGCATATATATACAATAGTAGTATAGTATATTACATATCCAAAAAAAGGGAAAAATGGTGTAAT
>JGI12053J15887_10000229_pt1 | contig 20839 bp, 19 predicted proteins | sample MedBloCAOM1_O3_FD_15887 | JGI IMG/M metagenome (IMG submission 15887)
GCTGGCGGATTGAACGTGATCGACTTGGTCGGCCAAACGATGGCCGAAGTGCGGAAGAGGGTTGCGGCCCTGCCTGATAGGAGCGCGATCGTCTATTCGGCGATGTTTTCCGATGGGGAGGGCACCTACTATCCGCCGGCTGCGGCCGTCTCGCTCATCGCAGAAAAGGCAAACCGGCCCATTGTGGTCGCCTCCGAGACATTCCTTGAACCGGGCGGCACAGGAGGGTTCGTGCTCCTTCCCGGTCGAATTGGTGAAGACGCTGCCAGGCTTGCACTGCGAATTCTAAATGGCGAAGCGCCGTCGAGCATTGTCCCGGCGGTGGGAGATGCCGTGAAGCCGGTCTTCAATTGGCTGCAGATGCAGCGGTGGGGCATCAGCGAGTCCAACCTGCCTCCCGGCAGTGAAATTCGCTTTCGCGAGCCGGGTCTTTGGGAGAAGTACCGGTGGCAGACTATCTCCGTCGCAGCCGTGTTGCTGATCCAGGCCGCGCTGATCTCCGTCCTGCTGCACGAACGGCGTAAGCGGAACAATGCCGAACTTGAATCCCGGCATCGCATGACGGAGCTGGCCCATGTGAACCGCCAAGCGGCAGCCGGAGAGCTGTCGTCTTCGATCGCGCATGAACTCAATCAGCCCCTCGGTACAATTCTGACCAACACCGAGACGGCCCAATTGATATTGAATTCTACCTCTCCGGACTTGAGCGAGATCAAAGAAATACTTGCCGATATAAGGCGCGATGACCTGCGCGCCAGCGAAGTCATTCACCGGATGCGCAGCTTTCTGACGCGGTCGCCGTTTGAAGCCAAAAACATCGATATCAACGATACCATGCGCGAAGTATTCGATTTTATATCGGTACAGGCTTCGGCCCGAAACGTTGCGCTGTATCTGAACCCATCTCCGGAGCCCCTGAGGGTCAAGGGCGATTCGGTTCAACTACAGCAGGTAATTATGAACTTGATCCTGAACAGCATGGATGCGATGGTTGCGATGCCCAACGGGCGGACGGTGATTGGTCGAACCAAAATGGATGGCGGATCGTCCGCAGTCATTTCGATCTCCGACTCCGGTCCCGGAATTCCGTCGGAAAAACTGAAGGAAATCTTCGATCCCTTCTTTACGACCAAGAAGCAAGGCATGGGAATAGGCCTGTCGATCGCGCGCACCATCGTTCAGGCGCACAAGGGACGTATCTGGGCCGAGAACCAGGCTGAGGGAGGGGCGGTATTTCACCTTTCTCTGCCACTCGCTTTATCCTAGGAGAGACTCTTGCCGGGGCTCGTGCATGTAGTCGACGACGATGCTTCCTTTAGGACGGCGGTCGAACGTCGTTTGAAGAAAGCCGGCTACGAGGTCGCGACCTATTCGTCGGCCCAGCATTTGCTGGATCGGTTGCCGGGCGAAAGTGAACTGGGCTGCATTCTCCTCGACGTGCGGATACCGGGATTGAGCGGTCCGGAGCTCCAGGGTCGCCTGAGCGAGCTCGGCTCGACCCTACCTATCGTGTTTCTCACTGGTTACCCCGATGTTCCGACCACGGTACGGACTATCAAGGCGGGTGCGGAAGATTTTCTGACCAAGCCCGTATCGTCGGACGATCTCCTTCGAGCAGTTGAACGGGCTATGGCGCATCATGAAGCGGCGCGTGGCCTGAAGAGCAAGCTGGATATCTCTCGCGCTCATATCGCGACATTGACGCCGCGCGAGCGGGAAGTCTTCGAACTTGTCATTCGCGGCAAGACCAACAAGCAGGTCGCCAACGTATTGGGCACGACCGAACGCACCATCAAAGCCCACCGCCAACGGGTGATGGAGAAAATGCAAGTCCAATCATTGGCGGAGCTTGTCTCCGTTGCCGAGCGAGTCGGCATTTTGGGAGATTTGTCGGGTGCCCGACACACGATTTAAGCAATTCCATCAACAGCATTTGAATCGCTATTGTCCCATGGGACAATAGGAAATGCGCTGTGCTCAGCATACTAAGTGATTGCTCGGAGGGGATTCGTTGGTCCCCTTTTGTGAGCTTGATCGGTTCGGATTTGCTTTGCTGTAGTGGACCTTCAAGACCGTGTCGGCGGACGCGCCAGGGATGTCGCTCGTGCCAAACCGAAATTCCGTCTTTGTTGTCGATGACGATCCTGGTACCCTCAGGGGCTTGAAGCGGCTGCTGCGGGAATACGGGTACGACAGCGTCTTGTTTTCCTCCGCGCAGGCTTTTGAAAGCCACAACGATTTCGAAAATGTGGTTTGCGTCATACTTGACATCAACCTGAACCATGAGTCCGGAATCGACTTGAGGCATCGTCTCAAAGCTGCTGGAATTTCAGTGCCGGTCATCTACATCACTGCGAACGACAACCCTGCCACCCACATGGCTGCGCTGGAATCCGGATGTCTCGCCTATCTCACGAAGCCGTTCTCGGCGAAGTCGCTGATCGAGCCGCTTGAGAAGGCATCGGCCGGACTGGCTTAGGCCCGTCGTCGCCAGCAACCTCGATGCATTACTCGTCGACAGCTTGTTCAAAGGTCTGCGTCGGCGGACCTTGTCGAACCGTCGCGAACTGATTGATAGGCAATGAGGTGCTCACGGACTGTACGCTGGAATCGACGACCTCAAGCAGGAGCTTTTGACCGGTCTCCATTTCCTTGAGTAGCGCGGGATCGGCCAGATCNGCCGCGATGCAGGTGTTGGTAAGGCACCAGACATAGGGAATCCGATAGCTGGCACCCTGGTCGATCGTGATCTTGACGCCGGCCTGCAGGTAAAGGCCGACAGGAAGGAACAGTTGTAGCCGCGCGGCCTTGTCGCCCTCGCGTTCAATCAGGTCGATGCGGACGGCGGACTGGCCTGTCTGAAATGTACCGGTGATCGTGGTCCGGCACACGATGTTCGTTCCAGGAACCTTGAAACAGAACTTGCGCCAGTCCGAATACTGGATCTCTCTCGCCGCGCGCTGACCGCGCAGAGCAAATTCTTGACCGGGAGGCCTCCCGCTTGGTGGGGGACCTTCCGGTTTTGCAGTCTGCTGTCCGTAAGCGGCTCCAATCCAAAAATCCAGCAACAAAAAGATTGGCAGTGCCGCCAATCGGCTTGCTCTAAGGTGCGATCGGGTGGGCCGCTGCTTGATCATCTTCCGTCTCCATCACATCTCTGCGCGATCTCATCCCTGCTTATCCAGGAACGGACCCACCAAAGGCGCCCACAACGGAATGGCGTCGGGTGAGTCGACCAGGAAATGCCCATCGCTGCCGAACGGGGGAAGCAGGTGATATTCCGCACTCCCGCCGGCTTCGGTATAAGCCTGGTGCATTCTCTTCGATAAGGCCGGACCAAAGAACGTATCGTTCTCGACGTAGATCCACAGCATGGGTACACGCGCGGTGCGCCCGAACTCACCCGTTGCCGCAACCAGCTTGTCGGGTGCGCAATTGTTGTTGGGTTTGCCACCAACGCGTCCGCCACGGCCCGCCGCAAACGTAATGATTGCCCGCACTCCTGGTACGTTACGGCTGGAAAGCGCGATCGCCGCCCAACCGCCAGCAGATTGGCCGACCACAATGACGTTGTCCGGCACGATCAGCTTCTGATCGGCCAGGTAGTCGATGATCCACTTGTCGATCAGGGCCACCGCAAGTCCGGCATCGCGGAAGTTGGGATTGTCGCATCCGCCGATCTTTGAATAGAACAGCGAATAAAGGCCGCGCTCCGGTTCATCGAGCGCCGCGGCGCCATATCCACCAGAGGGCGCAACGACCATGTACCCCCTCCGCGCGAACCACATCGCGGCATCCCTGAATTCAACGAGCGGAAAAAAGCCGCGCTCTTTTTGGTCGAGCGAAACACCGTGGTTCATGACCACCAGCGGGAACGGACCATCGCCAACGGGACGGACCACGTAAGCGATTGTCGGCAAGGTGACAGGGATTGCCCACACTTCCTCTTGAATGCTTCGATTTACGGGTTGATCGTCGGCGAAGGCTGTCGCAGCCAACACCATGACCGCGATTATACAGACCACGAGAACACGCAGCAGATATCGAAGCATGGCTCTTGTTCCCTATCCTCCGGCAGCCGCAGCCGGGAAGAGCAAGCCTTTTCCTGATCGTCGCGCCGGACTTTGATCTGGATCAACGGGGTCGGTCACCACATCATCCGGCGGAGGTAAGTGTCACGATCACGGGGCCGAGGATGGTCAGGAGTACGTTTCCGACCGCATAGGGCACTGCGACCCCGAGTACCGGCGTCTGGCTGTCCGCCCGTTCGCAGCATCCCGTGACGGCCGCATCCACCGTCATCGCTCCGGCGAGCGCACCACAGATGATGACCGGGTTCAGGTGCAGGATGCGGTGCGCCACGATGGTCGCCACCGTCAGGGGAACGAGCGTCACGACCACGCCCATGGACAGAAGCAGCAGGCCGTGGGATTCAATGGCCGCAAGCGCTGCTGGCCCGTTTGCAAGCCCGATGGCGGCGATGAACCCACCAAGGCCGATGTCGCTCAACGTTTGCTGCGCGGCCGGGGGGAAGCTTCCGATGGTGGGCCGGCGCGCACGCAGCCAGCCGCAGATCAGTCCCACGAGCAATGTGCCGCCGGCGCCTCCAAGCGTCACAGCGAAAGACCCGACCTTCATGCTAAGCAATCCTATCAGCAGGCCTGCTGCAATTCCCGCCGCCAGGAAAGCAATATCGGTCCGGTCACCATAGCGCAGCACTTGGCCGACTTCCGCCGCGGCGCGTTCGACGTCGTGCGTTGCACCGACCAGCGTCATGACATCGCCGACATAAATTATCGTGTCTGGGGTGAGTGGCACTTCTTGCCCTCTGCGCGTCAGATCCCGCAGAAATACGCCGCGCGCGCTATCGCCGATCTGGTCGGCTATTTCGGTCAAGGTCCGGCCGTGGAGCGCCTGATTGCTAACGAGAACGCCGAGCGCATCGCCCAATACCTCGCGCAACACCTCGGCGCCTTCGATTTCCGGGCCGATCGAAGCACCGGCCCTGACGAGGGCCGTTGTTGGTCCGGCGAGTACGATTTCATCTCCACCTTCAAGAACCGTCGTCCTTGAAGAGTCGACATCGCTGCCGTCGCGGTCGATGCGTTCGACGACGACACGCTGGCCGACACGATCTTCGATTGCTCCAACCGCCTGTCCGGCAGCGGTGACGACCCGGTAGGCCCGCGCCTTGAACTTCTGGTAACCCAGGTTTCCGGCCTTGCGGGCCTTGCCCCCGGAAAGAGCCGCCTCCAGCTTCGCGGCTTCTTCCTTGAGGTCAACCCCCATCAGCCACGGAGCGGCAAAGGGCACAAACAGCAGCGTCAGGATGTAACCAAGGATGTAGGTGACCGCATAACCCGCGGCGATATTGGCTTGCTGCTGTCGCAAGACATCGTCGGCAAGCCCGAGTTGTGCCAGCGCACCCGTCGCCGTCCCGATCATGGATGACTGGGTGAGACTGCCGGACGCAAGACCGGCAGCCGTGCCGGAATCCAGATGAAAGGCAAAGGCGAAAACGAGAACCAGGGCCAGGCCGGTGGTGCTGACAACCAGGGCAACGCCAACCTGTGACAGCGTGCGGAGGCTCAGCGAAGCAAAGAATTCAGGTCCCGATTTATACCCGATCGTGAAGACGAACAGGCTGAAGAATATCGACTTGAACAACGGAGGGATCACGAAGTTTCCGAGTTGTCCAAGCAGCACGGCCACGACCAGCGTGCAGGCTGTAGCGCCTACCGAAAATCCCTTGATCTGGAGCCGCCCAAAGAACGTTCCAAGTGCGATTGCGAGAAGCAGGAAAATCTCTGGCGCGGTCGAAATGACCCATCTGATGGTGTTCATAGGCGCGATTCTCAAGCCCAGACGCGCGCAAGGTCGGATCGACCCCATTCAAGTTCATTGATTCAAGTCAAGCCGGCATCCTCCGCCGGGATCATTTTCTCGGCGATCTGTCTGTTTTTCTGTCCAAACCATCGCCCAGCGGAATTTTATCGTGTCGATCCCGCAAGCCGCCGCCGTATCGTTTCCCCGCGAGGAGGCGCTGCTGATCGCCAGCCTGCTGGCGCTGACCGGCGGATATCTCGATGCCTACACCTGGATCGTTCATCGGGCTTTTGCCAATGCGCAGACTGCCAATCTGGTGTTTCTGTGGGTCTATATGACCGGGGGAGAATGGGGCAAGGCGCTCCACTATGTACCTCCGCTATTCGCCTTTGTGCTCGGCGTGATCATGGCGTCGTGCTTGCGAAAATTTGCGCCGCACAAAGCCCCGGAGATCAGCGTCGTGACCGAGATCGTCTTCCTGTTCATTATCGCGATCCTGCATAACAGGCTGCCAGGAGTCGCTGGCACCCTTGGCCTTTCCTTCGTCGCCGCCTTCCAGACGGCAAGCTTTCCGAAGGTGGAAGGATGGAGCTACAGCTCCGTCATGGCGACAAGCAATTTTCGCTACACCATCGAAGGCTTGTTCGCCGCTTTTGCCGGAAGCTCGGAGGCCGGACCGTTTCGCCGGCCCTACGTGTTCGGAGCGATGTGCATCGCTTTCGGAATGGGAGCCGCCATCGGCGCGGTCATGACGGAAGTGACGCGTGCCTACAGCCTCGCCATTCCCGTGACACTGCTCGTGATCGTGTTGTTGCTTTGCGAAATGAACCTGACGGCCGCCAGGGAGTAGCCGCCGTCGTGAGTGTGGAGGCTTGATTTAAATCAAGGCCCGGTTCGTGCGGAGCTGACTACGCTTGCTCAACCATAAATCGCAGGTTGGGAGAACGGTCATGCCGCAGGAAATTCAGGAACGTCGGATCGATCAGTTTTTCTCTGGTCCCGGCGCTCGCGCGGACGAATGGCGCGGATTGGTCGAGGCGGCCAAAGCATGGTCGAGCGGGTCAGGAGATCGCACCGGCTTCGAAGAAAAACTTTCTCAGCTAGCGATCACCGAAGAATATCATGCCTATCCCGGTCTCCGCCTGATGGCGGCTCTGACGGAGCGCGCGACCGCGGGTGATGTGGCAGGCACGCTCGCGCTGGCGATGCGCATTACGCAATCGCTGCAGACGCGCTCGTTCCGCCAGCATGCCGGCGATTGGGATGCGCATGCGGATGCCGACGCTGAAATGCCGGATCTGCTGCCGCCTGGATTTGGCGGGACCAGCGCGCGGCGGCCGTATTTCGAAACCCTGATTGTCACCGGCATCCCGGCCACGAACTGGTCCAACCTTGCAGCCGAATGGCGGAAGCTGCGTCGTCCGGTAGATGCTTTCATCTATGAGCCGGTCTTTGCCGGCAGTTTCGAGGATGCATTCTGTGCCGCGATGCTCAATCCTGACCTTGCGGCCGTTATCGTCAACGAAGGATTTGCACAACACTCCCGGCATGATGCACCGGTGTTGCGCTCCCTCATGGCATCGATGGACCGCCAGGAAACGTCCGACTCGGCATTGGCGCTGGCGCGCACGTTGAAGCGTATTCGCCCCGAGCTCGACGTCTATCTGGTTTCCAATCGCGACGTCGAGGAGTTGGCCGGCAATCCCGAGGCCGATGTCGTTCGCCGCATCTTCTACTCCGTGGAAGAGCTGCTCGAGCTGCATCTTGCCATCCTGGAAGGTATTCAGGATCGCTTCGAAACGCCGTTCTTCGACAATCTCAAGAAATACGCCCAGCGCCCGATCGGAACGTTCCACGCGCTCCCCATCGCCCGTGGCAAGTCCGTCTTCAGGTCTGACTGGATTCGCGACATGGGCGAGTTCTACGGTCCAAACCTCTTTCTCGCCGAGAGCAGCGCGACCACGGGAGGTCTCGACAGCCTGCTCGAGCCGACCGGCAACATCAAGAAGGCTCAGGAAAAGGCGGCGCGCGCCTTCGGGGCCGATCAGGTCTTCTTTGTCACCAATGGCACGTCGACGTCCAACAAGATGGCGGTGCAGGCGCTGATCGGTCCAGGCGATATCGTGATCGTCGACCGGAACTGCCACAAATCACATCACTACGGCATGGTGCTGGCGGGCGCGCAGCCGCTTTATGTCGAAGCCTTCCCGATGACGGAATATTCGATGTATGGCGCAGTGCCGCTCAAGACCATCAAGCAGGCGCTGTTGAACCTGAAGGCCGACAACCGGCTGCACCGGGTCAAGATGGTGGACCTGACCAATTGCACCTTCGACGGCCACATCTACAACACCCGCCGGGTGATGGAGGAGTGTCTGGCGATCAAGCCCGATCTGATTTTCCTGTGGGATGAAGCCTGGTTCGGTTTTGCGCGCTTCTCGCCGTTCCTGCGTCCGCGCACCGCGATGGGCGCCGCCAACGACATCGAGGCGTGGATGCACGATCCCCAATCGATCGGGGCCTATGAGAAGCATCGCGCCGCGCTCGGCGACAATCCATCCGATGACGTCTTGCTGAACACCCGGCTACTGCCGGATCCGCGGCAGATTCGGCTGCGCGTCTACCAGACCAATTCCACGCACAAATCGATGTCCGCAATCCGGCAGGGCTCGATGCTGTTCGTCAAGGACGTGGATTTCCACACGGTGGAGGCGCAATTCCACGAAGCCGTTTTCACCCACGCATCGACCAGCCCCAACCAGCAGCTGATCGCGAGCCTCGATGTTGCGCGCCGGCAGATGGAGCTGGAAGGATACGGACTGGTCGCCAATGCTATCGAGATCGCCTTCGCGATCCGCAAGGCGGTCGCGGCCAATCGGCTGATCTCGAAATATTTCAGCGTGCTCGGCGCCAACAAGATGGTGCCGGCGGAATTCCGTTCCAGCGGCTTCACCGACTTCCTGGCCGAGGGCGTCAACTGGGGACAGGTTCTGCACAGCCTGAAGGAGGACGAGTTCTGCCTCGATCCAACGCGCCTCACACTGGTTTGCGGCACCGCCGGCTTCGACGGAACGCAGTTCAAGGGTATCCTCGCAAACCGGTACGGAATTCAGGTCAACAAGACCTCGCGTAATTCCGTGCTGATCCAGTCCAACATCAACAATACCCGCAGCGATGTCGCCCATCTGATCCGTGTGCTGGCCGAGATCAGTGGCGAGATCGAGCGCGATCTGAGCCAGGGCGGCGTCAATGCCGTCAGCGCGTTTGCAGCGCGCGTGAAGAGTCTCATGACCGATGTGCCCGATTTGCCGAACTTCTCGCACTTCCATGATGGCTTCCGCGGCGATGCCGGAGACAGGACCAATGAAGGTGACATCCGCAGCGGCTTTTATGCCGCCTACGATGAAGCCGGATGCGAGCACATCCGCCTGAACGATCCGGAGATCGACCGCCGGTTGAAGAACGGCCCTGACCTGGTCTCGGCGAACTTCGTCATTCCCTATCCCCCCGGCTTCCCGATCATGGTGCCCGGACAGGTCATCACCCAGGAAACCATCGACTTCATGCGGAAGCTCGATGTGAAGGAGGTCCATGGCTACGACGCCGTGCAGGGTCTGAAGCTTGTGCGCCCGGAGGCGTTGGCGAAACTCGGTGATCGCCATTCGCGGCCGCATGGGATCAAAGCCGCTGCGGAATAATGGGACCGTGATAGGGAGGGTGACATCATGATTGATTGGTTCGTGCAGACGCTTCGCAGCTATCCGGAGATAGCCATCTTCCTGTCCCTGGCCCTCGGGTATTACTTCGGCTCGTTCACCTATAAAGGCCTTGGTCTGGGAGCGGTGACCGCGACCCTGATTGCGGCGGTGATCATCGGACAGCTTGAGATCAAGATAGGTAGTCCCCTCAAGCCGACCTTTTTCCTGATGTTCCTGTTCGCCATCGGGTACGGCGTCGGACCGCAATTCGTGCGCGGCATCGCGCAGGACGGAATTCCGCAAGCACTGTTTGCCGTCGTGGTGTGCTTCTTTTGTCTGGGAGCGGCCTATTTGGGTGCGAAGCTGGCGGGTTATAGCGTCGGCTCGGCCGCGGGNCTCTATGCCGGATCGCAGACGATCTCCGCGTCGATGGGCCTGGCGACCGATGCGATCGGCCGTCTTGGTCTGTCGTCCGAGGAAGCCAAGAAAACATTGGATGCGATGCCGGTGGCCTACGCCGTCACGTACATTTTCGGAACCATCGGATCCGCAATCGTCCTGGCGCTGATAGGTCCGGCGCTCCTTGGCATCGACCTTGAAGCAGCGTGCAAGCGGTACGAGGAAAAGCACGGGGGCAAGAAGGAAGCCGGCGGCCCCGGCACGGCCTGGCACCAGTTCGAGTTGCGCGCGTTTCGCGTGAATGAACGTGGGCCTGTAGTCGGCAAGACGCCACAAGAAGCCGAGGCGCTGATTCCAGACCAGCGTGTGTTTGTGCAAAGTCTTCGGCGCGACGGGAAGATCCTGGATGCTACGGCAGACACTGTGATCCACGCCGGAGACATCCTGGCGGTGGCCGGCCGCCGCGAAGTGTTGGTAAATCTCCTTGGTGCTGGTGCCGATGAAGTTAATGATCGGGAACTGCTGGCGGTGCCGATCGAAGGTGTCGACGTTTATGTGACCAACAAAGACGTCGATGGAAAAACGTTGACCCAATTGGCAAACCTGCCGGGAGCGCGCGGCGTGTTCCTGCGAAGGATCGTCCGTGGTGCGACCGCAACCAACATTCCGATTTTTGCGGACACGCAGTTGCAGCGGGGCGATATCGTCACCCTCGTCGGGCGCACCCCGGACGTAGCGGCTGGGACCAAGATGTTGGGTTATCCAGACCGCGCGACCGACGTGGCGGACGTCGCGTTTATTGGAGCTGCAATCACGATCGGAGCGCTGCTCGGAGCGATGGTGTACAAGGTCGGCAGTGTGCCGCTTACGCTTTCCACCTCGGGCGGTGTCTTGATTGCCGGCCTTTTCTTCGGCTGGCTGCGTTCGGTGCGCCCGACCTTTGGTCGGATTCCTTCATCGACTGTCTGGTTCATGAACTCGGTCGGCCTGAACGTGTTCATCGCGGTGGTCGGCATCTCGTCCGGCCCAGGTTTTGTCGCTGGGCTGCAACAGCTCGGATTCAGCCTGTTTCTATGGGGCGTCGCTGTCACCACGGTGCCGCTGATTCTGGCGATGTACGTGGGCAAGTACCTATTCCGGTTCGACGATGCCATTGTGCTGGGTGCTTGCTCCGGTGCACGCACCACAACAGCGTCGCTCGGCATGATCAATGACCGTGCCAAGAGTCAGATTCCTGGTCTCGGTTACACGGTGACCTATGCGGTCGGCAACACGCTGCTGACAGTCTGGGGAATGGTGCTGGTAATCCTGCTGACCTAGCGGCGAATAAATCCCGGTGAGCACGTGCCCGCGTGCCGTGCTCATCAACTTCCCCTTTATGACGACCCCGTCGACGGAATCTCGCAAAAAAGAGGAGCAAGTCATGGCCGACATTCTGACGCTGAAGAAGTTTGAGGCTCTGAGTCCCTTCGAGATCAAGGACGAACTAATTAATCTCGCAAAAGCAACTTCCAGGACGACCCAATCCGCTTTCCTCAATGCCGGCCGCGGCAATCCCAATTGGATTGCTACCACGCCTCGCGAGGGGTTTTTCCTGCTTGGCCAGTTTGCAGTGACCGAGAGCAAGCGCGTGTTGGAGCATCCCGCCGGGATCGGTGGAATGCCGCAGGCTAGTGGCGTTGCCGCACGATTCGAGGCCTGGCTCGAGAAGCACTCGGATATGCCAGGCGCCGGTTTCCTTTCCGCGATGACGCAGTTTGCAGTCAAGAAGTTCAGCTTTGACGGAGACGCTTTCGTCCACGAACTCGTCGATTCGATCATCGGTGACAATTATCCGGTCCCGGATCGCATGCTGGTCCACAACGAACGGATTGTGCATGAGTATCTGATGTGGGCGATGTGCGGCGAGCCTCGGCCGCCGGGCAAGTTCGATCTTTACGCGGTCGAAGGGGGCACGGCCGCGATGTGCTATATCTTCAAATCGCTGAAGGCCAATCGGCTATTGCACCCCGGCGACACCATTGCGCTCGGCACGCCGATCTTCACGCCGTATCTCGAGATGACGCACCTTGAGGACTACGACCTCAAGGTCGTGCACGTCAAAGCGCCNCAGGAGAACCGCTTCCAGTACACCGATGACGAAATCAAGAAGCTGGAGGATCCGAAGATCAAGGCATTTTTCATCGTCAATCCCGGCAATCCCACCGGNATGGCGATGGACAAGGAGACTATCGGCAAGATCACAAAGCTGGTGAAAACCAAGCGTCCGGACCTGATGTTGCTGACGGACGATGTCTATGGAACCTTCGTCGACGATTTCCGCTCGCTGCTTGGAGAACTGCCGCAAAACACGATCGGCGTCTATTCCTACTCGAAGTACTTCGGCTGCACCGGCTGGCGGCTCGGCGTTATCGCGGTTCACGAGGACAATATCTTCGACAAGATGATCGTTAAGCTGCCGGACGCCGATACTAAAGCACTCGACAAACGCTATGGCGCACTCACCCTGGAACCGCGCAAGGTCAAGTTCATCGATCGCATTGTCGCCGATAGCCGCGACGTGGCGCTCAACCACACGGCCGGACTATCGCTTCCGCAGCAGGTCATGATGAGTCTGTTCTCGCTCAGCGAGATGATGGATTCGGATAAGCGCTACCAGGCGGCCTGTAAAGAGATCGTCAATCGACGCATCTGGGCATTGATTGATAGCATCGGCCTTCAACTCACGCCCAATCCGAATTATGATGCCTACTACGGTTTGATCGATTTTGAGTTCTGGGCGCGAAAGAATATCGGCGACGAAGCGGTCGACTACCTGAAGAAGAACGTCCATCCGCTCGATCTCGCTTTCCGCCTGGCCGAGGCATACGGGATCGTACTGCTGAACGGAGGCGGCTTCGAAGCACCAAATTGGTCGCTTCGCGTGTCCCTGGCCAATCTGCCCGACGAAGCATACGAGGAAATCGGGCGAGGCGTGCGGCTGATCGCCCGCGGCTACCGAGACATGCATGAGGCATCACGCCTCGTTCCCGCGAAATGAACGAAGGATGGTCGGGAAGCGAATCCCGGAACGTGCGCTCGGATTCCCGGTCGGCTACGTCGTGCCGGCCATCCTGCTCAGCTTTCTTCGGCTACTTCGCAATAATCCTTGCACAGTAAGGCCGCGCGCATGAGGAAGCATCGATCGAACTGGATCGCCGTGATGGCACTCGCCCTAGCGGTTGGCGTCGCAGCGCCATCGCACGCGATCACCGGCACCGTTCGTGTCACGGTCGCCAAGGCGGGATTTATCGTGGGAGCCGGCGGAGGCCGGGGGACTCTGACTTTTCGCCACCGCAACTACCCGTTCACGGTCCAGGGTTTGAGTCTCGGCCTCACGGCCGGCGCATCGATCAACAAGCTGGTCGGGCGAGCCGACTACATCAACGAGCTCAGCGACTTTGCCGGCACTTACAGCGTGGTCGGCGCGGGCGGCGCGCTGATCGGCGGCGTCGGCGGTGCACAGCTCAAAAACGACAAAGGCGTTGTCATTACCTTGCAGGGCCCCAAAGGCGGACTTGAAGTGTCCGCCAACGTCACGAAGGTGGTGATCACCCTGGATCAAACTGGTTCGAGCCCAAATTGACGCTTCAGCTGTGGAGAGAACACCAATGAGCAAATATCGAATTCGATTCCTTGGAGTTGCGCTGGTCCTGCTGTCCGCATTCGGTCTGGCTTCATCGTCGCGCGCCGATACCGGAACGGTGCGCGTGGTCTTCACCAAGGGAGGATTCATCGTGGGCGTCGGCGGCGGCCACGGCGTCTTGAACTTCCACGGCCATAACTACCGGTTCACGGTGTCGGGGATGAGCGTGGGCTTCACGATTGGCGCCTCGACCACCCAACTGGTTGGGCAGGCCCTGAACCTGCAAAGTCCAGCCGATATCCAGGGAACCTACAGCGTGATCGGCGCCGGCGGCGCCTTGGCCGCTGGGGCTGGCGGAGTGCAGCTTCAGAATCAGAGAGGCGTGGTCCTGCAGCTGGCCGGCGGCAAAGTNGGCGTNGAACTGTCGGCGGCGGTGGGTGGAGTTACGCTCGCGCTGGAATGAGGGGCGCGATCCGAGGGGCCTCAACCTTCAATATCGNTCCGNCACGAATGATATCCCGCGCAGCGAGGCCTGGTCGTTATAGCGGCCCTTGTCGGATCGTTTCGGCAACCGCACCCGGTCGCCCGAAACCTTCTTGAAGGAAATCGTGTTCAGTAAATGCGCTATGCAGTTCAGCCGAGCTCGTCGCTTGTCGTCCGAGCGGATGACGTGCCAGGGCGCGTGCTTTGAATTCGTCGCCTTGAGCATGAGGTCCCGCGCCCGCGAATAATCATACCAGCGCCGGTAGGATTCAGTGTCCATCGGGCTCAGCTTCCATTGCCGCAGCGGATCGTCGATCCTTGCCTTGAAGCGCCGCTCCTGTTCTTCCATCCCCACTTCAAGCCAGAGCTTGATCAGGATGATGCCGGCGTCGACGATATATTTCTCGATTTGCGGGCACAGCGACAGGAAACGCCGGTGCTCGTCAGGCGAACAAAAGCCCATGACGTATTCGACGCCGGCGCGATTGTACCAGCTGCGGTCGAAGATGACGATCTCGCCACCGGCCGGAAAATGCTGCATGTAGCGCTGCACGAACATTTGCGATTTCTCGCGATCAGACGGCGCGGGGAGCGCTACGACGCGGAATACACGTGGACTGACCTTCTCGGTGATCGCCTTGATCGTGCCTCCCTTGCCCGCGGCGTCCCTACCTTCAAACACGACGATGACCCTGAGCTTATTTTCCCTCACCCATTCCTGGAGATGGCACAGCTGAATCTGGAGCTTGCGCAGTTCTTTCTCATAAGTCTTCCGCTTCATTTTGGACGAAGCGTGCCCGTCTTTGGCCATTTGCCGCTCTTCAGCCCTCAGTGCAAAGGAAGGGCGACTAATCGCCCCAGGCTATGACAATGCCGATATCTCCCGGCATGCCTCCGGGAAAATCCATGATCTGATATCGGATGCGGTAGCCGCGCGGTTTCAGATAGTCGAACCAGAGCTGAAAGATCTCCTGTGCTATTCCCGTAAGGGTCTTCTCCCACCCCGGCTCCTGCTGATTGATGGCCCGGCCGTTGTCAGTGCACAGGGAATGGGGAAATCGGTAGACCTGAACCTCGGTCAGGCCGTTCCGCACCGCCCGCTGGATGACTGTAGAAGCAAGCTCAACCTTCTCATTTTCCGAAAGGCCCGAGGGCTTGCTCAGCTTTTCGATGAGAGCGCGCTTTTCCGCCTCGGCCACAGCCAGGCTCCGCACATACTGATCGGCCTTTTCCGCCTCCTTGAGCGCGGCCTGCTTCTGGATTTCCTTTGCCGAGGGGATCAGATCGTCAATTTTTTGGGGCATGGCCGATCCTTCCGCAATGATCGTTCGCCGTCTTGCCTATTAGCTAGGTCGCCTGCCGGATGGCCCCTTTGATCCAGATCAAGCGTTCTGGCCGGATTGCTCTTCTGATTGCAGCAGCGCGGGCTGTGAGGACTCAACTGCAAGCAGGGCATGGAGAGATGGCATGGATGGATCACTCAAGTTCGCAATGGCTGCCATGTTGACGAGCTTGCTTCTTCTTGAAGAGGCGCATGCCATCGATCTGTCGGGGGCATGGGCCACGAATGCGGATCAATGCAGCCACGTGTTCACAAGGAAAGGGCGGGCAAACCTGATAGGGTTTACCGCACTTTCCCAGCAACATGGCGGCGGCTTTATCGTCGAGGCCGACCGCCTCAGGGGCAAATTTGCCAGCTGCAAGATCAAGACCAGGAAAGAGGACGGCCAGACCGTGAATATCATCGCCGGGTGTGCGACCGACATCATGCTTTCGAACGTCCAATTTAGTCTGAAGGTACTCGAGCCGGACAAAATATCGCGGACGTTTCCCGGCATGCAGGACATGGAAATCAGCTATTACCGCTGTCCGATCTGATCAACGTTAGTCCGTAGCCGAGGTTGGGGCACGAAAGAGGGATTGATTCATATCAAGGGTCCGCGACGGCGCTGCCTATCAGACTGTTCGACATTGCCGAGTTCAAACGGGTTCGCTGCCGAGACTAAGCATCGTCTGGCGGGCGCATTGCTACCGAGACGTGGAGGATCACGTGAGCGATCAGCTTCATCCATTAGCTCCCCACCATCTGCCAGCCTTCATCACGGCGCCCGGTGAAACGGATGTTCTGATGGTGGCGATGGGAATTTTCCTGATCGTAGCCGTCCTGGTCGTTGGCAACTTCTATCTGCAATTGCACACACTGCCGGAGCGAATGGCTCATAAATCGCAGAAACTGCAATTCGAAATCGTCGCCGTCTTGGGGCTCCTTGCGCTCTTTACCCATGTCCATCTGTTCTGGATCGCCGGGCTATTCCTCGCGCTGATCGACCTCCCAGACTTTGGCACGCCATTGCGCAGCATCGCGAGCTCGGTCGAGAAGATTGCCGGTACCGCGCCAAACGTTAATGCCGATGAAAGGTCCGACGAGGCGGAAGACGCTCCGGTCGCACTGGCATCGGAAAAGCCGGAATCGCGCGCTTCGAAAGCAAAGGTGCACGGCCATGCTTGAGCTCCTGCTCTGCTCCATGCTCACCATATTGCCGGACTACCTGTATCGCCGCCTGGTGCAGGGCAAACGTCTGGGCAAGGAGATCACCTTCTTTTCGGTCTGGTTCGAACTGCGGTGGGGTATCGTCAGTTGTCTGATGCTCACGGTATCGCTCATCACCCTGATCTTCTATTTCCACCCCTCGACCAACTCGGCGACCCTGCTCTTCAGGACGGTCCCGATCCTTCCCGAAACCTCGGGGCGCGTCGCGGAGGTGCGCAGCGATTTCAGCGCGCCGGTTGCCAAGGACGCCGTCATATTCAAGCTGGACAGCTCAAAGCAGGAGGCTGCTCTCGAGACGGCGCGGCGAAAGATCGCAGAAGTCGACGCGGCGTTGGTCGCGGCGCAAACGGACGTGCTCAAGGCAGAAGGTCAGATACAGGAAGCGAAAAGCGCACATCAGCAGGCTCTGGATGAGCTGCAAGTGAAGAGCGAGTTGCAACGGCGCAACCCGGGGATCGTCCCTCAGCGGGACATCGAAAAGCTGCAGGTCCTCGTGGACGGGCGGCAAGGCGCCCTCGATAGCGCCAATGCTGCAAAAGAATCCGCTGTGTTGCGGGTTTCGACGCTTCTGCCTGCCGAAAAGGCGAGCGCGCAAGCAGTGCTGGAGCAGGCGCAAGTCGACTATGACAAGACCTTTATCCGTGCCGGAGTTGCCGGGCGCGTGGAGCAGTTCTTCCTTCGTGTCGGTGACGTGGTCAATCCGCTGATGCGGCCCGCCGGAATCCTGATACCCGAGGGAGCAGGGGCACGTGGGCTGCAGGCCGGCTTCGGACAGATCGAGGCTCAGGTCTTGAGGCCGGGCATGGTGGCGGAGGCCGCGTGCATCTCCCGGCCATGGACCATCATCCCGATGGTCGTGACGGGCGTTCAGGACTATATCGCGGCCGGTCAGTTCCGCGGCGGAGACCAGCTCATCGATGTGGAGAGCACTGCAAAGCCGGGTACAATCCTTGTTTTCCTCGAGCCCCTCTATCAGGGCGGTCTCGAGGGAGTAACCGCTGGGAGCAGTTGCATCGTCAACGCTTATACCAGCAACCATGAACTGATTTCTTCCGGCAAGCTCGGCGCGGCCCAGAGCTTTGGGCTGCACGCCATTGATGCAGTTGGACTCGTGCATGCCATGCTGTTGCGGATTCAGGCGCTGTTACTGCCAATCAAGACGCTCGTGATGAGCGGCCACTAGTACTGCCAAGTCTCGAGCGTGTCGAAAAACGCGGTCGTTTCCGGTGAAGCGGACCTCGAATTTACCATCTGAAAGTCACGCTGGTTCAAACCCCGGCGAGGACCGGTCGTGCGATGATCACAATCCCGGAGTTGGTGGCCCAGGCGTTGGGCTCGTTCCTCAATACGGAATCGCGAGGCCGGTTTGGCGCTTCGCAAGCGTGGGTCGCCGAATATCTCCCCTACGCGGCAAAGCTAACCCTGGAATGTATTGGCAACAGCGATGCGCTCTATCACAACATAGAGCATTCGATGCTCGTCACCCTGGTCGGTCATGACATATTGATCGGCCGGGCGCTGCAGCGTCCAACGACGGCCGGCGACTACGCCAATTTCATTTTGGCGTGCCTTACTCACGATATCGGTTACGTCCGGGGAGTCGTTCACGGCGACGAAGAAGCGTCCTTCGTTGCGGATGTCACCGGCCGCACCGTCCGTTTGCCGACGGGCTCCTCCGACGCAGCGCTCGCTCCCTACCACGTAGACCGTTCTAAATTGTTCGTCGTCGAACGTCTTGATGGGGTCGAGGGGCTGGACGCAGCCCGGATTGCCAGGGCCATTGAATATACGCGCTTTCCCTACGTACCTTCGCAAAATGAGGCTTTGGACGACTTGCGCGAGGAGGAGGGATTGCTGCTGCGGGCAGCGGATCTCATCGGCCAACTCGGCGATCCGAATTACATGAGAAAGGCAAATGCTCTTTTCTACGAATTTGAAGAGATAGGCCTGAACAAAACGCTCGGCTACAACACGCCCGCAGACATTGTTTACAAATATCCACAATTCTACTGGACCCATGTCGCGCCGCAGATACAGACGGCAATCCGCTATCTGAACGTGACATCCAGCGGGCGGCAATGGATTGCGAATCTTTACAGCAACGTGTTTAGGGCGGAGCGCGAGGTGAGTCTGTCAGGCCCTCAAATGTCAGCACCCCCGTGAGGACCGAATGGATTCAATCGGAATGCCGTCATGGCTTCGGATTGTCCTTGTCGCCGGCCTCGTCGTTCTGGTCACAGGGACGGGTCTTTTCGCATATCGCTGGTATTATCGCCCCACGACCTTGACCATCGCTGTCGGTTCGCTGGACGGGGAGGCGGCGCGGATCGTATCAGCCATTGCGGGTCGGCTTGCAGCGACGACTGCAGGCGTGCGGCTGAATGTGATCGAGACATCGAGCGCACTTGAGGCCGCGAATGCGTTTTCGTCGGGCAAGACCGACCTTGCCGTGGTGCGAGGCGATGTCGGCGACTTGTCACAGGCGCACGCAGTCATCGTCGTGGCTCACGCGGTAGCGCTCTTGATCACGCAGCCGGGATCCTCGATCGACCTGGCGGATCTGAAACGCGCCACTGTGGGTGTCGTCGGAGGCGAGACCAATCGGAAGATCGTGAGCGTCCTGACGGATGAATACGATCTGGGCCGCGCCAATGTAAGGTTCAGGGATCTGGCACCGCCGGAAGTACGACGGGCGCTCGAGTCCAAGGAAGTGCGCGCGATCCTGGTCGTCTTTCCCTTGACCGAGAAATATCTTTCGCTGGTGCGCGGTCTCTTTCCGAAGGCCGGTCCGGTACTTGTTCCGATCGAATCTGCCGGCGCCATCGCCGAGAAAGAGCGCGCCTACGAAAGCTTCGATGTACCAAAAGGCACGTTGCGCGGCTCCCCGCCGCTCCCGAATGACGACCTGACGACACTCAGGGTCACGTTCTATCTGGTCGCGAAGAAGCGACTCGACGCCGATTTGATCACCGAGCTCACCCAGGCGCTTATGAACGTGCGCAGGGATCTTCTTGGCGAGTTGCCGATCCTCGCACAGGTCGCGGCGCCCGATACCGATCCCGATGCGTTTCTTCCAGTGCACCCGGGAGCCGCAGCTTTTTACAACGGCACGCAGCAAAGCTTCCTGGACAAATGGGGAAACGCGATCTTTCTGGCGCCGATGATACTTGGCGGCCTCGTCTCTGTGCTGGCGGCAGCCTGGAAATTCCTGCGTGCGGGCGAATCCAGGAAAAGTGAGCAAGCGCTGGATTCACTTTATGCCGTCGGTCGCCGCATACGAACAGCGGAGGGGGAACCGGACCTGTCTGAAATTGAGCGTGAGATAGACAGGGTCCTTCAGGCCCAGCGTGCCAAGGCCACGGCAGGAGATGAAAACTCGCTCGATGTCGCGACCCTCAATGTGGCTGCGCACCGCCTTCAGAGCCTGATCCATGATCGCCGCAGCCTGCTTGCCGTCCAGCGGGCCGGTAAGATCCAAGCCTGAGCGGCGAAGCCTTCGAGCAGCTTGCACAATTAGGCTCGAAACCTGGACCTTTGATCCTGATCAAAGCTGCGACGCCGCCTCAGCCGTTCATTTCATCCGTTCGGCCATGGAAAAGGGCGTGTTGCGTTGCAGGAAGCCTTTGCTGGCGTTGGCCATCATGATCGCAACTTCGGTTGTTGCGACGGCGCAGGCGAGGGATAGCAAGCCGCCGCATCCTGAACAGGACCAGACCTGCAAGAAGGTCAACGCACCCAGTCCTTGACGATTGGAGGAGGGCTGCTCTGATGGGCAAGTATTCAGCAGGACTTGCTAGGCTGGTGGTCCTGATTATCTGCGCTGTGTTCGTGACGCCATCGCACGCACAAGCTCCGGGTTACCTTCGGGTCGTATTCGCGAAGGCAGGCTTGATCGTAGGTGCAGGTGGAGGACGCGGGGTCTTGACGTACCGCGGTCGAGACTATCCGTTCAGGGTTTCCGGCTTGAGCCTTGGTGTCACGATCGGAGCCTCCGCCATGCGACTCACAGGGCGCGTTTCAGGGCTGCGAGAAGTGAAGGATTTTGCGGGTACCTATGATGCGGTGGGCGGCGGCGGCGCCTATGTAGGTGGCGTCGGCGGAGTGCAGTTGACGAACAAGAAGGGCGTGATCATTACGCTCCAGGGAATCGAGGCCGGCATGGAATTTGCGGCCGCCGAAACTTTTCTGCCCTGAGATGGCGACCGATGCAGCCTCCCTCAATGTCATGGGTCGACTCATCGCAGTTTCCTTGCCCGG
>JGI12053J15887_10000230_pt1 | contig 20749 bp, 12 predicted proteins | sample MedBloCAOM1_O3_FD_15887 | JGI IMG/M metagenome (IMG submission 15887)
CTGTCGCCGACCAGGGTATCGTTGCCGGATCCACCGACGACATTCTCGATGCCCGCGATCGAAGTGAAGCCGGATGCGGAATTGGTTGCCAGGTTGACCGTCACGCTGGCGGTCGTCCCGGCGTAGGTCAGCGTATCGGTACCACCGAGCAGGTCTGCAGTGATCTGCTCGACGTTCACGACCGTCCCGCCCTCGAACTGCGTGATCGCCGTTCCGTTGTAGATGACGTCAAGAACGTTGGCAGCCGCGGTACCGGTGATGTTCAGCGTATCGACGTTGGCTCCGCCGTCGATCGTATCGGCCCCGTCGCCAAAGCCGTAGAAGAAGGTATCGTTGCCCGCGTTGCCGGTGAGAATGTCATTGCCGGTACCGCCGGTCAGGATGTCGTTTCCCGCACCGCCAATGATCACGTTGCTCAACGTGTTGCCCGTGCCGGCGAAGCTCCCAAGGCCGGTGAAAGTCAGGTTCTCCACATTGGTGGCGAGCGTGAATGCTGCACTGTCGGTCAGCACGGTGTCGGTGCCGGCACCGGCCGCCTCCGTGATGATATCACCGTTGTTGGCGATATACGTATCATCGCCAAGACCGCCGACCAGGGTGTCGTTGCCGAGACCGCCGTCGAGGATGTCGTTGCCGGCACCACCGTTGAGGTTGTTCACCAGACTGTCGCCGACCAGGGTATCGTTGCCGGATCCACCGACGACATTCTCGATGCCCGCGATCGAAGTGAAGCCGGATGCGGAATTGGTCGCCAGATTGACCGTCACGCTGGCGGTCGTCCCGGCGTAGGTCAGCGTATCGGTACCACCGAGCAGGTCTGCAGTGACCTGCTCGACATTCACGACCGTGCCGCCTTCGAACTGCGTGATCGCCGTTCCGTTGTAGATGACGTCAAGAACATTGGCAGCCGCGGTCCCGACGATGGTCAGCCTATCAGTATCAGCTCCGCCGTCGATCGTATCGACGCCGTCGCCAAAGTTGTAGACGAAGGTGTCGTTGCCCGCGTTGCCGGTGAGAATGTCATTGCCGGTACCGCCGGTCAGGATGTCGTTTCCCGCACCGCCAATGATCACGTTGCTCAACGTGTTGCCCGTGCCGGCGAAGCTCCCAAGGCCGGTGAAGGTCAGGTTCTCCACATTGGCGGCGAGCGTAAATGCTGCACTGGAGGTCAGCACGGTGTCGGTGCCCGCACCAGCAGCCTCGGTGATGATATCTCCATTGTTGGCGATGAAGGTGTCGTTGCCGGCGCCACCGACGAGCGTATCATTGCCAAGACCGCCATCCAGGATGTCGTCGCCGACGCCACCGGTGATCGTATTGGCCAACTCGTTGCCTGTACCGGCGAAGTTACCCCCGCCGGTGAAGGTTAAATTCTCAACGTTGGGAGTCAGCGAATACGCATTGAGCGTGGTCTGCACCACGTCCGTGCCCTCGCCCACATTCTCGATCACGATATCGCCCGCACTATCGACAATGAAGGTGTCATTTCCGGCACCGCCGATCATCGTGTCGTTGCCGAGGCCGCCGTTGAGCGTGTCGTTGCCGGCGCCGCCGTCGAGCCAGTCGTTTCCAGCGAGTCCCAGGAGCGTGTCGTTGCCGCCGAGCCCAACAATGAAGTCGCTGTTTGCCGTCCCCGTCAGCGTATTTGCAACATTCGTCCCTGTGATCGTTAATCCGACGGCATCTGTTGCCAGGCTCGTCGCCACATCGGGAAAACCCTGGCCGTCGGTGTAGGCGGCGCTGACCGAGATATTGTGCCCGACATCGGCCGCCGTCAGAGCCAGCGTGGCCGCGGTTGCGCCGGCGATCACCGCGCCATCACGCAGCCACTGGAATGTCGGTGGCGTGCCCGGGCCGTCCGGGTCCGCCCCCAATAGTGCGGTCAGGGTCTGACCTGACGCCGGGAATCCGGAGATCGTCAGGGGCGCGGGGCCGTCGTCGACCGGTGTGACGTTGATTGTCACCGTCGTATCGGGGCTGGACTTTTGTCCGTCGCTCGCCCGATAGGTGAACGCATCCGTGCCGGCGAAGTTGGCGGCCGGCGTGTAGGTGAACGTCCCATTCGCGTTCAGGACCACAGTTCCGTTGGCCGGCCCCGTCACCAGGACGGCCGTCAACGGATTGAGCTCGGGATCGGTGTCGTTGGCGAGCACGCCACTCGCAGCTGTAACCACCGACAGCACCGTGTCCTCGGCCGTGGTGTATGTGTCCGGGTTCGCCACCGGGGGCCGGTTCACATGCAAGACAGTGACGGTGAACGTGTCTGTGACCGCAAGCGGCGTTCCGGGGCCGCGATCCGTTGCGGTGACACGCACATCGATCGGGCCGCTGAAGCCCGCCGGCAGCGTGCCGGCGACGAGGCCGCTCGTGACTGCTCCGGCCGCATCAAAATTGACAGTGAACGTCAATCCGAATGCAGCGGCGCTGCCGTCGAGTGCTTGGCCATTCGCCAGGGTCGCCGTGTAGAGCAGCTGGTTGGCCGGGGTCTGCTGGTCAGAAAAGGCTGTGGTCAGGGGAAGGAAGTAGGAGAAGGCCGTGCCCTGCTTTGCCTGCGTGTCGGGAATGCCGACCAGCGCCTGCTGCGTCACGACAACGGGTGCCGTGTTGACGCCGGCCGGCAGCCCGACCACGTTCGTCGGTGCCGAATTCACGAACTCCGTGAATCCCGTGGCGTCTACGAAGCTCGCCTGCACCCGAAGCGGGAAGGTATTGAAGAAGTTGGTCGGCGTGAAGTTCGCGTTGGTCGCGCCGGCAATATTGACCCATTGGGGTCCGCCGCCGCCTGGCGCGACGACTTGGTATTGCCACTGGAAATGGATCGGATTCGTGATGACGCCATTGAGGAAATCGAAGTCCAGGAGGTTTGCTGCATCCGCGGTGAGCAGGCTTCCGACGACAGTGTCCACGCCGGCGACGGCCGCATTGGTATCGCCCTGGATCAGCACCGGGCCGAACGGGACCTGATTGGCGCCGGGCGCGAAGGGGTCGACGGCGATCGTCTGATCGAGGAACTGGAGTCGTTCGATATTGCGCACCTTGTCGATGCCGTCGATACCGACGCCGGCCACGCCCCCGCCGCCGCCGCCAGCACCGCCACCGACCGCAAGATGGGTGATGGTGATGAAGCCCTGCGCATCCGGGGTAAAGTCGATGAAATAGTTGGACATCACGTCCCTGTAGACGGCGGTGTCCACGTTGTTGCTAGGCGTTTGGTCCCACAGGATCTCCCGCACGATCTGGCTGCCGGGGAAGATGCGGCCTTGCGCGTCGCGCGTCAGTTCGACGTGGAGCCAGGCGTCGCCGTCGATGATGTCGTTGCCGCCCCGTCCCTCAATGATGTCGCTGCCATCGCCGCCGAGTAAGATATTGCCGCCCGAGAACGCGACCGGGCCGGCGGGGAAGAAGGTATCCAGGCCGAAGATGAGGTTGACGTTGTCGAGCTCATTGAAGGGATCGACCTTGGAGGCCTCCGTGCCCTGTATGAAGTCGTTGAAGGCCGTGCCGCTGCCCGCTTCGGTCTCGATGAAAAAGTCGCGAATGGCGTCGCCGCCCAGGGCCACAGGATTGTCGACGAATTCGCGTCTTGCCATATCGACGCTGACGCCATGCGTTTCCTGCTCCCAGTCCGCCCAGTCAAAGCCGAGCCGGCCCTCGAACTTGTCGAAGCCGCCGAGGCCCAGCATGATGTCGTCACCCGAGAAGCCCTGCATGCGGTCGCCGTTGGGGCCGCCGTCGAGCACGTCATTGCCGGAGATAAGTGGAACCTGGCCGGTGGGCGCGCCCTGGTCGCCGACCAGGAGGTCGCCGCCATCGCCCCCCGAAATCCAGTCGTCACCTTCATTACCTTGGAGTTCGTCGTTGCCATCGCCGCCGATGATGATGTCATTGCCGAGGCCTCCGAGCGCGCTATCGACCCCCAACGGGCCCGAATTCCCGGTGTAGATAAGGTCGTTACCGTCGCCGCCGAATATGACATCGTCGCCGATACCGCCATTGATGTAGTCGTTGCCGGCATCGCCGTGGATGACGTCGTCGCCGGCATTGTCGATAATGGTATCGTTGCCGTCGCCGCCGAACAGGACGTCATTGCCGTTGCCGCCGTCGATGTAATCGTCGCCGCCGTGGCCATAGACGGTGTCGTCATCGGCGTGGCCCGAGATCAAGACGTCGCGGCCCTCGGTACCGCTAAGCACGATCGTGTTACCCAGGAAGTTATCGTCGCCGATAAAGTGGACCTGGGTATCGAAACCGTGGTTGACGCCATCGTCGAATTTGAGGCTCGGGAGATTGTCGACCAGCATGTGCACAGACTGGTCCGACAGGCTCTCGACCAGCAGGTTGTGGGCGACAGGATTGTGCAGCCATGTCGAGGGATCAGTCTTGCTGACGCTTCCAGCCTCGACGACATATTCCGGCGTCATGAAAATATTGGCCGGCAGATCCCTGGTGCCGGTGTTGTTCATGATCAATTCGGCGAACGTATTCGCTTCGATCTCGCTGCCGAAGTGGGTTCCTTCGATGCGCGGCAGGTAATAGAGCCTGTCGCCATCCTGCAGGTGCTCCAGCTGGGTTTCGAAGATGAAGTTGAACGTCGAGCCGAGCAGGCCACCGAACAAGTTCTGTTTCTCGGCCAAACCGCCGATCCACAGGTCGACGTTATCGACGCCGGTGATCGATCCCGTGCTCCAGGTTCCGTGCACGGAGAACGGACTAAGCAGGTCGTTCGCATACGCCCCTTGGCTGTGCATGAATTCGAAGGCGCGCTGGTCGAAGGTGGCGCTGCCGATTTGGCTATTCTCGACCAGGGCCAGCGCGGCCGCGCGCTTCTCGACTAGCGTGGTTGCACCCAATATCGAGGCATCGGTGCCGTACGCGGCCACGAAATTGATGAGCGAGGCCGGGTGTTTGAGGAATTGGCCGAATTCGTACCAGCTGTCGTAGGGCTTCAGCGTCGCGTCGTGCGTTTGGCTGAAGAGTTCGTTGCGCAGCAGATTGATCGGCGGCACGCCGGTGTCGCGGCCGCGCGCGATGTTGAGCGCGGCAAGGTCGAGCGGAAGCCCGAGCAAGTTGTTGCGCAGCGCGCCGGTGACGAACTCGTCGATCTCGTTGCCGATCTGGTGCGTCGTACCCTGCACGATCTCGCCGGCGGCGTTCACGCCCTGCTGCAGGTATTCGAGCGGATTTGTGAACGCTTGGATGAGTCCCATCTGAGTCCCATCCACCGGAACGTTGGACATGGTGCCGTCGGGATTCAGTTGGAATCGCGGTAATGTCTCGTCGAGCATCGAGTGCCCGAAGCGATAAACGGCGTGCGCGAACTCGGCGGTGATGGCCGGATCGAGATGAATATCGGTGTTGCCAAACACATGGATCGTCGGAGCAATCTTGCGCGCGAATTCCTCGAATACGAGGTGCTGATACTGGGTCTCGGTGCCGAACTTGGCGACCTGGAACAGGCGCTCGCCGTTCCATTCGTTGTCTTGAATGCCGTCGGCCAAATTGGCGCCCGGCAGCACCCAGTTTGTGGCGAAAGAGGTGTCACCGTTGGCGAGTTCACCCCTAATCAAATCCTTGACCTGCTCGATGAGACGGTTGTGTTCGTTATGGAATACCTCATGGACAGCGGTCAGGCCGATGTTTTCGTTCACACGGCCATCGCCCGCGATGTAGTGCGCATTGAGCAATTCGTTGTCGTATTCAAGATTTTGGCCTGTATGAGGATCGACCGCGACTTGATTGCCGGCAACGGTGTCGCTGTCGGGAACGAGATTGCCGTTGGCATCGAACACCGGACCGGCGTTGCGGGCCATATCGTTGATGAACGCGTGGCCAACGCGGACAACCGTTGCATTCGGGTCGTTCGGGTCCGGATGCCTTAGATCGAGACCCGTCGCCGTTCCCTCAACCAGAGTTGTCGAGCCGTCAGCGTGTTTCACAACGACTTGTGCGAAGCCGTGGGCGCCCGCGATGAAGTTGCCGTAGGCGTCGGTCGCGAGCAGCGGCACGTCTCCGACATCCTTATCGGTGAGCAGGATGCCGAGCTGGAGCGCATTGACCTTGACGTCGGCCCAGGTCGCCATTCCGCCCTGCGTCCCGTCGAGACGATGACCCTCGAGCAGCTGGCCGGTGGAATGCAGGTGGCCGTCGACGCCGATCTGGTAGGCGCGCAGGAACACCTGGTGCGAGGGATCGGACGCATATGTCTGATTCTGGTCAACAAACGGCGTCGTCGTGTTGGTGGCCTCGTGGATGTCGTCCGCCGTCCCGAGAATTCCATCTGCGCCGGGGAGATTGGTGGCCCGCGTCAGCACCATGAAGTTCGGACCGTCGTCCGCCGTCCCAGCGATGAGGTCGGCCCCCTTGTTGAATAAGGGATCGTCCGCCTTCAGCGGAATGAAGACCGTGCCGCTGCCGCCTTTGGTCACCAGATCGAGGCCATGGTCGAAGAACTGGCCGAATAGCGTCATCCAGGTATTGAACGGCGCGGAGAGGCCCGTATCCGGCGTGATGTTGCCAATGAAGAGATTGTTGGGATCGGCAGGCGGGTTGGTTGGAAGGACCGAGTATCCATCCCCGAGTTGGCCAGCAAAGTTAGCGGCAGCCGCGACGGCGGCCGGATTGTTCACGCTCTGATCAGAGATCAGATTGCTGATCGTGCGCGGCGCGGAGTCGACGACGAGACCATTCGTGCTCGTGTACGAGCTCGTCATCACATCTCCGGGGACGCCGGGGTGCGGATCGAAGATTGAGTCGTCGATATTGACTGTGACCGTCTGAAATACGGCGCTTCCCACGCGAGGGAAGACCTGGTCTGCCGATCCTAGGGCGCCTTGTCCGGGAACCGCGTTGTTATTCGTGCCGGCGACTTCGCGCAGGCCAAACGCCAAATGAGGATTGACGGGTGGCTGACCGGCCTCGGCCATCTGGATCTGCGCCAGGACGAATTCGAGGTCGGTTCGGTTGAAGGCCACCATTGTCGGGACTCCTCAAGTTGACAGAATGGACTCGTTCGCTGGATCGGAACGACGGCAATCAAGTTACAGTCTGTGAACGCGACGTGAACGGACCATGGAACGATGCCAAAGGGGGTGAACTATCGGACCAAAGTCCGTGGTCGCGTCGGACAGAGGTCCGATTGCAAGCCCAGAATGGCGAATGGCGAATCGATTTTGAACTGGGCGACACCTGCACATGGCCCGACAATGGCGAACGCAAGCGTGCGAAGGGCGACCCTGACGGTGCTCTTGCGATTGATCGGATAGGGGAAAACGCGCAGGCGCGAGAGCAGTTTCTACGAAGCAGACAACCATGCCACCGCCCGGCGCTCGTACACCTGGCTTACTTTTCGGTCGCGCGCCATGACAAATTGCGGGCAAGCACGACCGCAGCCATCCCGTTCAGGCGCCTGTTGAGGCCGCGCGTGTGGCACGATCCGGGAGACGATAACTAGGCATCGCGGATCTTAGCGCGATGCATATAGCTCGAAGGCAATTCGGTGCGTGCCGCGGGCAAGGGCCACGCGGTTTCCATCGATTGACGAGACGGTCCATCCCTGGGCCGTCACGTCGCCTTCGATGAGCCATTGCCCGCCACTCAGTTCGGGCGTACGCAGCAGCACTTTACGCGATCGCGCTGTGATCATGATGCCTCCTACCCGATAGGCGGGAGGCGTCACGTCTTCGGCCTGGACCGGCAATAGGGGACGAGCCTGCGGCGGCATCTCGCCGTTGGACGGAAGGCGGGTGGCAACAAACAACGGTTTGGTCAGGAGAGCGTTTGGCTTGCGAGTGGGAACACCGACCAGGTCTTTCGCAAGGGCTTTGCGATCTTTCAAATCCGCGATGTTTTCCCGACGCTCCAAATCAACATCGAAAGTCCCGAACATTGCGGTGCCCGCAAACGTTGCGGGAATCATGATCGCCGCGGCCAATGCGGACCATCCCAGCGCCTTAAACAGCCTGAGACCGTCCATCAATTTTCCCGCCATCGCGTCGCTCCATAGATTTCGAGGGCGACCGCCACCATTTCTTCGCCGCCGTCCGGTTTCGGCGAAGCGGCAAGTCTCGCGGAGTGCAGGAAGAGAAATGGAAGACCGGCCTCAATCTCGGTCAACAGCTCGGTTGTTTGCCGCGACGATGCGACGAACTCGACCCGGGCACCGACCAGAACATGGCCTAGCCATTTTCGAGGAGGCTGGCTCGCCACTGAATTGAACGACACATGATGGCGTTCTGCGGATTGCCGCAGCTTCGCGAGCAGATCGGCATTCAGCATGCTTGGCGTTTCACCGTGCAGGAACGGTTGCGTCGATACACTTGCCGGCTCGTCAATCCCCGATGAAATCAACTGCTGCCGTTCGAGGAGCGACGCCATTCGCACAAATGCCTGGGCCTTTCGGTCGATTTCAAGTTGGCGCTCCTGCATGAATGTCATGACAGGATCCACCGCAACGAAGTACACGATCAACAACACCGACAAATTTACGCCCAGGAAGATCGCGGGCCGTCGCAACCTGCCCATACGATCCGTGCTCATTCGCTGTTATCCGAAAAAAGCCGAGGCTTGCGCATCTTCGCTCTCAGGGAGAACTGCTCTTTGCCCGTCGCCCGGTCCATGGTCGCGGGACCGGACAATTCAACTGCAGAAAACATCGGAGACCGCTCTAGGACGGGAATGAGATCCGTGGCCGCGGCAGAAACGCCGTTCAATTGCAGCTCCTGCCCTCGAATTTCAACCGCCGTCAGATAGGTTGTCTGCGGCACTAGCTGGGCCAATTCCTCCCAGATATCCACAATCCTGGGCGTGCTGCGAACTGCAATGAATTCGGTGACTCGCGAATTGACTTCGTGAATTTCCTTGAGACGATCGGTGACGATTTGCGCGGGTCCGGCGATCATATCGGTGCGCCGCTCGACATCTCGCAATAGAAGTTCCTGGCGCCAAACCATTGCGCCTACGCCGAGGACGACGGAACCGATGCTGACGATTGCAAGCGCCGATGCAAGCCGCTTGGACAACCGTATCTCGCGCTCTTTGCTGGGAAGCAGACGAATGCGGAGCGTGGGATGGAGGTCATCGTCCGGGCCGGCAATCGCTGCAACTGCGTTGTCGAGCAGACCCAGACGACTGCGAACATGCTCAAGCCGCTGCTTGGGCACTAACATGTAATCGACCCGGACTCTCTTGCCATCGATCGGTGTGGCGACGTATCCTGAAAGCACGCGATCTGGGCTGAGCGGCGTCCTGCGAGCAATCTGTTCTCGCAAAATCTCCTCGATCTTCGCTTCGGCCTGGATTGGTAGGGTGAGACTATTCCTTATCGCATCTGCGGTTGACAGCCGGAGGATCAGTTCGTGGGACGGATCGTGCGAGACGGCCCTTTCCCTCCATCTGCGAAGAACGTCCGGGGAATATTCAGAACCGGAAAATGATTCGACAAAGACTACGCGGCCATGTCGATCCCGAAAGGTCGCGGTGACGTTGGCATCCGAGGGCTGAATGATCAAAAGCGAAAATCTGCCCGTCTCGAACCACCTCAACAGCGCTTTTGGCAAACATGTTCGCATTTCTCTCAACCACCACCGACCGATCGGCACCACCGCATTGCGAATCCGGTCGGGGACTATCATGGACATTCAACTCCAGGACCTATCCACTACTTGGCAATCAGAGCTTTCGCGCCTGCGCACGATCACGCGCCTGTTTCGTTCGTTCGGAAGATTCACGCCCGTCCGGCGCCGTGAACGCGACGCTGAAGCTGCGCCCCCGGTCTGGAGTGACGTATCGATAGGGCTTTGCCCAAGGATCGAGCGGGACCGTCGTTCCTTTTATGTAGGGTCCACTCCATGTCGCGAGGCTATTTGGCGGTTGGACGAGCGCCTGCAGGCCCTCGGATTCCAGCGGATAGCGTCCGTTGTCGATGAAGAACAACTCCACTGCATTGGACAAACTCTCCAATTGAATTTGAGCGGTCTTATATTTTGATTCCGTGAGGTAGCTGAGCACACGGGGGCCAATAAGGCTCATGATTAGCCCCATGATGGCAAGAACGACCAGAACCTCCACAAGCGTGAATCCAGCTTGCTGCTGGAGTTTGCGAAGTTCTTGCGGTGATCTCGGCGCGGGCGTTTTCGCACCACGCGACTTCGACAAGGGTATGGAGAACATCTGAACGCCCGCACAAAGCCGAAGGTTGAACGACATCCGACTTATTTGCAGGAAGGGGTCAGTCTGGCAATCAACGTAATACCCCGTCCTAAGACCCCAGCCTGTTCAGACCATGGTCGGATATCGTGAGGACCTTCGTCCACTTCCCCGCCTACATACGGTCCGCAATAGTTCGAGTTCCTGGTGCAGACCGCGACGTTCGCGGCGCCGGCTAGGTCAGATTTGGAAGGAAAGCAGCGCCGGAGTGGCTTGCGACGACTCCGGACGCGGCTCGAAGTAGCCTTGGAGCCATTTGCAAAGTGCAGCGGGTCATGAGCGGTTGTGCTCACAAGTCGGTCTATTTGCGCAATCGCATTCACTCTCCTGCCAGAGGTTTGGTGTGGCGCGTTCATGTCGTTGCGGTCGTCCTACCGCTCGTGCTGTTGTCTCTGCCTGGATGTCAACCGGTTGGAACCTACGTTGTCGCGCAGACGCGTGCGGGGGACGTCTTCCTGGATGGCGGCAAGTCGAGACCGTTCGGTCCCGATGCACAGTTTTCCGATCTCAGCGGTCCGCCCCCGCCGGAAAACGCATTGGTTTTGCCCGGCACCGGGCAGTTCCTGGGACGCACAAGGGAAGCCAAACTTGCCAATCCCGAAAGCGGCGACAAGACCTATACGCTGAATCTCGTAGGCTCTCCGGTACCCGAAGCGGCTAAAGCAGTGCTTGGTGACATCTTCGGTGTCAACTACACGATCGACCCGAAGATCGATGCTCAGATCACAGTGCAGACCTCGCGACCGCTCAATCAGGCGGGCATTGCCGAACTGTTCCAGTCGGCCTTAAGGACCAGCGGCATCGCCATCGTCAAATCCGGAAATGTCTACCGCATTGTCACCGCCGACCAGGCCGCGGCGGGAGCTCAGCTCACATCGAGACCCGGAAGCAGCGGCTCCCTGATTGGAAGTTCGACCAGGCTGGCTTCGTTGCAGTACATCTCTCCCACCGAAATGAAGCGAATTCTGGAGCCGCTATCGGCATTTGGAGGCGTGGTGCGGATCGACGAGGCACGCAACGCAGTTGTCCTTTCGGGTACCGAGCAGGAAATAGCGTCCATGGAGGAAGTCATATCGGTCTTCGATGTCGACGTGATGAAGGGGATGTCGTTTGCACTCGTCCCGGTCGGCGCNGTGGAGCCCGATGCGATCGTAGACGATCTCAATAAGATATTTGCATCGGGGCGTGAAGGACCGATGACTGGCATGGTTCAATTCATCGCCAACAAGCGCCTCAAGTCAATCCTGGTGATTTCAAAGCAGCCGCGATATCTCGCGCAGGCCCAGCAATGGGTTCGCCGGCTTGATTCGCGCGCCGTGGGCACTCAGAAGCAACTCTATACTTATATGCTTCGGAACCGTCAGGTGAAGGAAGTTATCGAAGTTCTGAATTCGGTGTTCTCGGCCGAAACGGCCGTTGGCGATCATGCCCCGCGCGGCGATGTCGCACCGCAATTTCGTCGGGCAACGATCGACTCGGCGGGCTCACCTCCCCCGGCGCAACCGCAAATTACCACGTCGTCGGGTCAAGGCGGCAGCCAGAGCCTGATCCAGCAGTCTTTCAGTGCCTTTGGCGTGAGCCCCCGCTCCGGGCAAGGCCAATCCCCTAGCATCGCTGGAACTGGCGATCAAAGTGAGCCACTTCCGGCCACGACCATTCCGGGTACGGGTGCCGAGCCCCGCATCAAGATAATGTCGGATGCGTCGAACAACTCGTTGATCATTCGGGCGACGCAGGCTGATTTCAGGCGGGTCGAGCGTTTCATCGCATCGCTCGACGTCGTCCCGAACCAGGTCCTGATCGAAGCGACAATTTGCGAAGTCACGTTGACTGACAACCTGAGATTCGGTGTCCGGTGGTTCTTCACGAACAAGCACGGCTCAACCGCCTTCTCGAGCGCGCTAGATGGCGCCGTTAGCTCGGTCTTCCCGGGATTTTCGTGGGTCTATAAGGCCGCGTCGACGCAAGTGACCCTCAATGCGTTGAACGACGTCGCCGACGTCAATGTCTTGGCCTCGCCATCCCTGATGGTTCTGGACAGCCGCACCGCACATCTTCAGATCGGCGATCAGGTTCCTATTACGACGCAGACGGCGACCAGCGTTTTAACTCCCGGCGCCCCAGTCGTGAATTCCGTGACCTACAAGGATACGGGCATCATTCTTGCGGTGACGCCCCGCATCAACGAAGCCGGCCGCGTGTTGCTCGAGATCGAGCAAGAAGTGTCAACCGTGTCGCAAACAACGTCGTCGAATATCGACTCCCCAACTTTTGGGCGACGACGTGTCAAGACGACCGTGCTGGTGAACAATGGAGAAGCGATCACGCTGGGAGGTCTGATTCAAGATAAAAAATCCACGACTGCAACCCAGATTCCGGTCCTAGGCAGCATCCCAATCTTCGGGAACGCGTTCAAGGACAAGATCGATACGATTGAAAAAACCGAACTCATTATCTTGCTGACTCCGAGAGTCGTGCGCGATTTGAACGAGGCGCAACAGATCACCGAGGAGTATCGGCGCAAGGTGCAGGCCTATGCGCCGCGGAGGCATCATCCGGCTCAACTTGGCAACGACGTCATCCGAATACTCCAATGAATGCCGCGGCGGCCCCGAATGATTGTCAGAATTGAATTGCAGATTTCTCCATGACGGCACGCATTATGACACAACCAGTCGGTGCAAGCATCAATCCAACGAACCCGTGGGTCTCCGGGTTCGCCGACGCATACGGAGCCGAGCTTTTGCAGGCCGGCATTCTCGATGCCGGGTCCATCGATCGCGCCCGACGCGCGGCTATAGCGACGGGCGATCGGTTCGATCTCGTTCTTACAAAGCTTGGTCTCGTATCGGAAGCCGATCTAGCCGCCAGCCTCGCCGGGTTCCTGGGTGTCGCCCTTTACTCCCCGAACGATGAAGGGCTTGAGCCTTTGATGGACGATATCCTGGCGCCATCCTTCATTCGGCAAAACCGGATGTTGCCGATCCGGATGGACGACCGCCGCATTACCATCGCGGTGGTCGATCCGTTCGACACCTTGCCGCTCGAAGCAACTCGGCTCGTCGTGGACAGGCCGATCGAATACGAGATCGTGACGCAATCTAACTTCGACCGGCTGATCCAATCGATCTACCCCAATGATGACCCGGGTTCCCAATCCGCGATCCAGGTGCAATCGAACGACGACGCCAGCGAATTCGACTTGCAACGACTTCAGGAGAGTGCAAGCGAGGCTCCCGTCGTCCGTCTCGTTAGCAAGATCATTTCCGACGCAGTTGATTTGCGTGCTTCGGACATTCACTTCGAACCAACAACGAATTCGCTGAACGTTCGATACCGGATCGATGGCATGCTGCGGACCGTCGAGACCATCCCGGAAAGTCTCAGAGCCGCCGTTGTCTCCCGCGTCAAAATACTCGCCAAGAAAGACATTGCGGAGCGACGCTTGCCGCAGGACGGGCGGATCAAGCTTGCAGTACGCGGGGACGAGATTGATTTTCGAATTGCGACCATACCGACCGTCAATGGCGAATCGATCGTCATGCGGGTACTGGATCGCAACCGCGTCCAACTCGATTTCGAACATCTGGGGTTCGATGACGCGCACGTCGCATTGCTCCAACGGCTCATGGCCTATCCAAACGGGATCGTACTCGTGACCGGCCCCACGGGAAGCGGCAAGACCACGACGCTCTACACTATCCTCAAACGGCTCAATCAGCCTTTCAGCAAGATCTTCACCGTGGAAGATCCGATCGAGTATCTCCTGGCTGGAATCAGCCAGGTTCAAGTTCAGCAGGCGATAGGGCTCGATTTTCCGGCATGCTTGCGCGCGATTCTGCGCCAGGACCCTGATATGATCATGATTGGCGAAATACGCGACAGGGAGACCGCGCATATCGCCGTTCAGGCATCCCTCACGGGCCATCTCGTGTTTTCGACGTTGCATACCAACAGCGCCGCGGAGACCGTGACGCGCCTCATGGACATGGGCGTGGAACATTTTCTGCTTGGCTCTACCATAAGGGGAATCGTGGGCCAGCGTCTCGTCCGAAGCCTTTGTCCGGCCTGCACGCGACCGCACGAGAAGTCGTCGTACTGGGTTGACTGCCTGGGCGATCGCATGCCGTCGCAGCTAAAGAGGCCCCCCCCAAACCTGTGCCAACCCGTTGGATGCCCGAAGTGTCATTCCACCGGATTTCGCGGTCGGTTGGCGATTTCCGAAGTGCTGCTGATCGACGAGTCTATTCAACAAGCTATTTTGCGGCGGTTGCCGGCATCCGAAATCGCAAGCATCGCACGACAGGGCGGCATGACTACCATCTACGAAGACGGTGTGGCGAAGGCGTGGGACGGATCGACGACGATCGAGGAAGTTCTGCGGGTAACCAGCATCGTATAGGCATTGCGATATGGCGAAATTCCTGTTTCAGGCGTTCGACCGCACCGGATCTCTCCTTCTGGGAGAGGTCGAGTCCGAATCGATTGATGCCGCGCGCAACCAGATATATGCCCAGGGAGCCACGCCACTTTCCGTTCAACCGTCACTGCCTACCGGCTTCACTTTTCAGAATGGAGACTTACGAGGCTATCGCAGACAGGTAACCGATCTGGGAGTCGCCACAATTGCGAGAGACCTATCGGTTCTCCTGCACGCCGGTGTTGGGCTGGAGGGAGCATTGCGCATCATTGCGCGTACGAGCGCCGATCGGCGGACGCAACGGCTCGCCGATCGTTTGCTCGAGGGGGTTCTGGCGGGATCGATGCTCGCCGATGTGATTTCTTCCACAAAGGAGCTGAACCAACAGGAATACGTCAAAATGATCCAAGCTGGCGAAATGAGCGGCGATCTCGGAGGCGCACTACGAGAGCTCGCTGACCTCGTTGAGCGTCGCATCGAGATTCGCGGGCGCATTTCCGCGGCGCTGACTTATCCGGCAATACTCATTGGCCTTGCGGTGGTCTCGGTATCTGTCGTCCTTGGTTTCCTGCTTCCCGCGATCACACCGATTTTTCTCGACAACGGACAGCCGCTTCCACCGGTCATTGCTGCCTTAGAGGCGGTAAGGGCTAACTGGAGTTCGATTGTTGCGATCGGCGGTGCCAGCGCTCTTTCGCTTGTGACGGTGGTTCTGCTGCTACTTCGAAACCCCACTTACCGGGCAACACTCGATCGACTTTACCTTCGTATTCCAACCATCGGTCCGATATCGGAACTGCGGGACGCGGCCCGATTCGTGCGCACCCTTGCGACATTGCTCAAGGCCGGCGTGCCGTTACTCCAGGCGCTTGCCGCTTGCTGTCCGCTGGTTAAGAACCAATTTGTCCGAAACGCGCTTGATCGTGTGACGACCGATGTCAGCGAGGGAGCAAGTCTTGCCCGATCGATAACCAGTGCCTCGGCGCTGCCTCCGATTGCAATTCAATTGATCGCCGTGGGTGAAGAGAGCGGGCGGCTGCCAGATATGCTGTTGCGGATCGCCACCATCATGGAACGGCAGGAACAGGATCGAACGGCACGTGTGCTCTCCGTACTCAGCCCGGTCATCACCATTGGCGTCGCGGGCCTCATGGCAGTGATCATCCTTTCCGTTGTCGGAGGCATTCTCGCAATCAATGACCTGGTGTTGAAATGACTAGCTTCATCTGGATTCCCGTTGAAGCCGTCGCGCAGCCGGCCTCCGGCTGGGTGATTGATCGGAACACACAGTGGAAATATCGCCTGAACCGTGGCGCACATTATGGTTTTGATCGCGCCGGATTTACTCTGATCGAAACGATGATAGCGCTTCTTGTCGTTGGCTTTATCGCGGCGCTCGCGTCGCCCTACGCACGCAGGATTTCGCCTAGCGCTCGTTTGGAGGGGCAAGCAGCGAAGGTCCTGTCGGTGTTCCGCGCGACCCGCGCCTCTGCGATCAGATCGAATTCGGAACAGGGTGTAATCATCGACACGAAGCGGTACATCGTCAGTTCCCCGGCGACGACGATCGCACGGCTCGATCCGGATATCGACATCCGCGTCGTGTTCGCCGATCTTGAACGAAGGTCTTCATCCGAAGGTGGCGTTCGATTCTTTCCGAATGGCCAGTCTACTGGCGCCAAGCTTCTGTTGAGTCTGGGGCATCTAACGACCACCGTACGAGTCAACTGGGCCACCGGCTATGCGGGAATCGAGAAATAGAGCGAGGCGGCAAAAAATGGCCGATGCCGGACAGGCTGGCTTTACCTTGCTTGAGTTCTTGGTCGCATTTGCGATTCTTGCCGCGTTCGTGTCTTCCATGTTGATGGGCGTGGCGGTCGCGCTTCGCGGCGACGAACAGGCTGCCTTCCTTCTTCTCGCATCGGCCCAGGCGAAATCGAAGCTGTCGGCGACCGTCGCAGAGCCGTCGCTTCGGCCGGGCGTCACGACCGGTCGTTTTGCCAACCAGCTCGCGTGGCGTGCGACCGTTCGTCCACATGGGCTCGTCGAATTGACGCCAAATCGGGCCTTGAAGGGCTATTGGGTTGAGATTTCGGTTTCGGATCCGGCGCGCCATGACCGGCGGTCCGTCGCCATAACCGGCTTTGAGATCCGCGACGAGGTACGACCTTGAGACGGGACACACAAGCTGATTGCAACTCACGAGCGGGCTTCACTCTGGTGGAAGCGCTTGCTGCTTTGACCCTTCTGTCCTTTTCGCTGGCGCTGTTCGGCGCTGCGCTTCGGCTCGAGCAACGCGTCGTAGATGCAGGCCGCGCTCGCGAACGAATCCTTGCTTTTGGCGCGGGGGTCGATGCGATCTCAGACCTGCTCACGCGAGCAATGCCCATCGTCGACATGAACGACCAGGAGCAACGCAAGATTCTGTTCAATGGGCAGCCAACCCACGTCACCTTCGTAACGGTCAGTCAAGGCGCCACCCATGTCGGCGGTCTTCTCGCAGCGTCGATCAGCTTGAACCAAGGCGGCTCCGGAATGGATGGCGGGGATATTCGCCTTGGCGCCGAAACAATGCGCTTGGGCGATCGCCAGCAATTCAACCGCAAGCGTTCCGGCGCCACGAGGCTGGTGGCGAATGTGGATGCGGCCAGGTTTCGCTACTTCGGCTCAAAATTAACCGAACCGGCCAAATGGTACGATACATGGTCCGAAGAGGTTGCCCTCCCGCAGCTGATCATGATGAGTGTCAGTGTACGCCTCTGGCGAAATCCGCAGGCCTTGGAATTCGTTTATCGCTTACGTGACAGCTAAGGGGCACCCTGTGACCGGCGGAAAGCAGAGCAAAAAACGTCCTTGGTCCATGCGATGTGCCATCTTTGGCAGGCGATCAGTGACCGCGCTGAGGCACCACGTCGGGGTCGCCTCCCAGGCCGTGAGTTCCTATTGGCGTGCGCTGACCNTGGCACAGCAGTTCCTTGCCATAGCCATAGTACCGATCAGCTTTAATACAATCATTCTGGGTGCCTGGATCAGTTACCAAGTATCGGTGAGGTACATAAATGCCAACGCCGCAGCTACGGCCATTTATATAGAATCCTTCATTGCCCCCCTTCTGGAGGAACTCAGCCACGACGACGAACTTACACCGGCTTCGATCGCGGCACTCGGTATGTTGGGACAAACCCCACCGTTCAGCGAGCACATCGCCTGGTTCAAGATCTGGAATCCCCAAGGCAAAATTCTTTACAGCAACAACCCAGCGATCCGCGGCAAGGTCTTTGCTTTGACGAATTCGCTCACGCGTGCATTGGCAGGCGACGTCGTCCCTAAGTACGACGACTTCGATCATGAGGGCGATAACACCAACAGATCGACTGGAAACGTCTTTCTTGAAATTTATGTACCCGTCCGGCTGGAAGGTAGTGATCGGATCGTTGCCGTCGCGGAAATTTACGAAGTCGCCGACAAACTCAAGAAGGACCTGGTTTATATCCGTCTGGAGACGTGGCTCATCGTTAGCGGATTGTCGCTATGGATGACGGCGGTTTTGTTCGTCATCGTACGCCGCGGCAGCGACACGATACTGCGCCAACGCCACAGATTAACCACCCAAGTCGGTCGATTATCCGCTGCACTGGACAAGGTGCGAACCTTGAACACGTTGGTTGATGAGGCCCACAACCGTGCGATCACGAGTACGGAGCGCTATATTCGTCGCATCGGCTCCGATCTACACGATGGCCCCGCCCAGCGAATTGGCCTTGCCTTGCTGCTCGTCGAAAAACTCAGCACCGGCGGAACTTCGACCGCGAGAACAAATGCTTCGAAAATCAATGGGCTTTTGTCGGGCGCCTTGCAAGAGATACGGAGTATCGCTGCCGGCTTGGCGCCACCGGAATTAGATAGCTTGTCGGTCGAAGAGGCCCTGTTACTTGTTGCCAAAAATCATGAATGGAATACGGGAACCGCCGTTACCACTTCTATTCTGAGCGTTCCCGAGGATGTCCAACCCCTAATGAAGATCAGCCTGTTTCGGTTCGCACAGGAAGGACTGAGCAATGCATTCAAGCATGCCGGCGGCGAAGACCAAACTCTCCGCGCAAAATTCGGTGGAGGCCTGTTTATTGTCGAGGTCACAGACAGTGGGGCGGGACTTCCACCGAATTCCGGGCCGGCGACTCGGCCGAAACTCGGACTTGCAATCATGCGAGATCGCATAGAATCTTTAAATGGGATCTTCGAAATTGAATCCAAGGTCGGCGGCGGGACCCTGGTCAGGGCCTCTTTCAGAATTCCAGAATTCCTACCAATGCATAGTGATGATAGCGATTGATCGGGCACCGCGCGGACACGAGCAATCAAATAGCTGAGCCGTCCAGCCGGAAAAAATTTAATTTAATAACATCGCAATTCGAAGCGTGACCCGAGCGTGCGAATCCTTATCGCTCAAGACCGGTCCAGGCGCGCCGGTTGCTGACAACGCTGTGACTTGCCGGAACGGATTTCGATTAGTGTCGAGCTCCGTTCGTTGGATTTCGCGAAGCGCGAACGAGAGTTGCTGCCTCAACGCGGTTCCGGACCCGCAGCTTCAGCATTATATTGGTCATATAGTGCTTTACAGTCTTTTCGGTGAGGGCGAGCGCGATGGCAACCTCCTTGTTCGTCAGACCTCTGGCGACGCAATCGAGTATCTGATCCTCACGCGGGGTTAAATCGTGATGATCCGCCGCTGTTGTCGTAATGGACGGCCGCCGGTGCATGGAAGTCAAGAGCCGACCCGCTAGGCTGGGGGTGATGATCACTTCTCCCTGGCATACCGCCTTGGCCATGTTGACGAGATCTGACCCACTCGTCCCTTTGAGAACATAGCCAAGCCCACCTGCGTGAAGACATGAAAATACGTCGGACTCCGCATCGGACACTGTTAGAAACAAGATCTTCATGGCCGGAAATGCCCTTCCAATCTCAAGGGCCGCTTCAATTCCACCTCCTGGAATACTCACGTCGAGAATCATTAAATCCGGCAAATGTTGTTCTGCAATCGAGATTGCCTCATCTTTTGACCCACCCTCTGCAACCACTTTAAAGCTGTTGGTTTCTCTAAGTGCTTGAGCAACTCCTCCGCGATACAGAGGATGGTCATCGACGACTGCAACAGTCTTGATATTGGCCACCGGAAGCTGCCTTGAACCATCCGATTGTACTTCGGGCTTTACGCGCTTTGAAGTGCTTGTTGCGTGCAGTCTAGATTTGGCTGCCCCGTTCAAACTCCCTGCTGAATTATCCGCCGGCAGCCTGGAATTATCCGTCTGATGCCGTGATACCGATGCCATGCTCGCATTCCGAGCGGCGCGAGTGAGTATCGCCGTATTCGCTTTTAGCCTCATAGCCAATAGTGATTGCTCGAGCGCCTTCTCGTTCTTCGCAGGCAGCAACACGCGCATTCTGACCCCCTAATAAATAAAGGTGATGTCGACCAACAAAACCGAATGGAAGTCTCTTTTTTTAACATCACGGCGACACTCTTCGTCGTCGCGTTTTAAAAGCAATCATTTGCGCGGAAGTTGAGCGCGACGTCTTCCAAGCGAACTTCCGGGCTTACAAATTACCGTCCCCGAAAAATAGCCTCTCTCATCAGCATCTCGGGCGAGACGTCTCGTGTCGGCTCTGCGACATTGGCAAGTTTTGAAATTTCGGAGTTAATCCGCGAATGGCAATCGTGCGCGTGACGCACTATCTCAAAAAATTTAAAACAATATTTCAACAAAATAAAACCATTAAATTCAAGAGTTGTCCAACAAAAAATGCGAGATATTCTTGGGCGACGGAATTACGAAGCGGCAGAACGATAGGTGAAATACTCAGAAAGCGCCCTCAATGGCGTCCGAAACGAGGCTCAACTCGGCCAACGCACAACCTTGGACCTGTTGAATGCTGCAAGTGCTGCTAAACGCTCGCGTCAACCTCATAAGCGCACAGCACGATCGGGTGCTCGCTTCCTATAACGTCTCATCCGCGGTCGGCCGCTTGTCACCCACTGTTCTTGGCTTGCCGGCGCAAATCTATGATCCGGGTGTCCACTATCAGCAGGTCCGCGACAGCTGGTTCGGCGTGCGGACCCCTGAC
>JGI12053J15887_10000232_pt1 | contig 20717 bp, 18 predicted proteins | sample MedBloCAOM1_O3_FD_15887 | JGI IMG/M metagenome (IMG submission 15887)
GCCCTGCCATCACTCATCCACTGCTGACAGCCGTCGGTTAGTGAGAGGATGGTCTGCCTCCCGTCGCCCGAGTCGGGTTTGCCGCTGACAAGACCAGCCGCCTCGAGCGCCGCGACCGTGGCGCCCATGGACTGAGGGCGCACACCTTCGGCCCGCGAGAGCGCCGAGACCGTAGCAGGACCATCCCGCTCCAGCCGAAGGAGCACCTGAGATGGCGTCAGTCTCCTAGATTAGCTTGCTCGCGCAGTCGTCGCTTTAGCTTGCCGATCAAGGCCCGAAGTTCCGCTGCTAGACTAGACGCTCGCGCAGTTTCGGAATCGTCGGATTGTTCTCTTATGGGCATCGGAGCACGCAAGTTGGTTCACCTCGTTTTGGTGCTCCGACTTATTATATGAAGTCTATCTGTAAAGTTTACCTACATATATCTTCCGTGCGGCCCGCTCGCCGTTCAGAGCGAGATGCCGTTGCGAACACAGAGTCACCAGCGCGGTAAGCACTGAATTCCCGGTATGCTCGACCCCGGGCATGAAGTCTACGGACAACAATCGCCGGCATGGCAAATGTTCCCATTGACGCCAAAGAGACTTGGCCGTTCCTTTTGGGAGTCGCTCCGAGGCATCGACTAAGGTATTACTTCTGACCCCTCGCGACGCGAGGTTGCTGGAGCCTGAAGAAATCCCGAAGCAGGTCGTAGGCGACGATCATTTTCAAACCCGAGGAGCAAACAATGAAAAATACGCTTACTAGGCGCCAGACAGGGTTGGTGATCGGCTTTGCCTAGCCGGCATTTGCAAGACACACTAGATCCGAAATTAAGCCAACGGCTGGTCGCGCTGATTAAGGCAAATACCGATGCACTCGACAAGAACGATGCAGCCGCCGATGGCGGCGTACTAACCGATAGTTTCCGATATGCCTGACCACAAAGCATCCTCAACTGTACCGCTTCGGAGTGATAAGTTTCGGGGAGGTAAAATGACCTACGACAGCTATTCCGAATGGAAGTCTTGGACGGAGGGGGATTTTGGAAAACCTACCCAAGGCGAGATAGCTTTCTACCAGCAAGAATTAGGAACTCTCCTTGATAAAAAAGGGGCGTCAAGGAAGAATGTTTTGGAGATCGGGTTTGGTAACGGGCCATTTCTGGGTTGGGCGCTATCGAAGAACTATCAAGTCTACGGGTCCGAAGTTCAAGACACCCTTAAGACAAAGGCCCAGGAGGCTGGCGTCGGCATAGTCGATGGTCCGAGCGATCTGGCGCCCGGCTCTTTGGATGCCGTCGCCGCGTTCGACGTCTTCGAGCATATCGAATACCAGTCTCTGTTGGCCCTTTGCCGTGATATCTTTGTCGACCTGCGGCCCGGCGGCATCTTGGTCGCGCGTTTTCCCAACGGCGACAGCCCGTTCGGAATGATTTACCAGAACGGGGATCCGACCCATCTGACTGCACTTGGTCAGGGGAGGGTTTCAGGTCTTATGAAGCTTTCTGGTTTCTCGAAGTACGAACTGAGAGCACCTTCCGAAATACCGTTCAGCATCAAGGGCCGAATCAAACTTCAAACAAAGAGCCTTTTTCGCGCGGCCTACCGCTCATTTGTGAGATTGGCATTCCTGGGTAGCGACACCCCCTCGACGTTCACGGCAAACTACCTATTGGTCGCACAAAAGACTTGAGGGCTACGTAAGATCCGGGCGCGCTCATGGACTATGTACCGTTGTGGTGCTTCACTATCGATCATACGGTCTTTATCCGCCTCCAGTAGCTTACGATCGCTGCTTTTTAGGGTCTCGCTATAGTGAAATGATAAAGGACGTTATCACTCACTATGCTAAGATCTTCCAATCGACTGCTATGTGACCGGCAAGAATGAACAGTTGCACAGCATGAATTCTGCTGGCGGAGGATTTTGTTGTGATTATCGACACAGCTCTCGCGGCCCGTTTGATCGTGACGCAATTTCCCCAGCTGGCAGACCTTCCCATCAAACAAGTTGAGTTCGGTGGGTGGGACAATAGGACCTTTCATCTCGGCGAACACATGCCACTGCCGAGCGCGGGAGCGTACGCCACGCAAGTGGAAAAGGAACATGGCTGGTTGCCGAGATTAGCGCAGCCCATTGAGTCTCAATTTCTGTCCCGCCACGCCGGTGTTCTCACGGACCGTCTAATGCGACTCGTTGTCTCTGAAGAAGCCGGCTTCTGCCTTTCCGATAGCGGTTGCCATTATGCCTAAAACCTCCTCGTGCATTTCGGAGTCGTGCGAATTCGTATCGTAGAGCTTTTGGTATGTCTTACACAGCTCGGAGATGAATTCAGTCCAGAGCGGGTTATCGGTGGGGTTGCAATAGCCGTTTAGTTCAGACGTCAGAACCTGCGGCGCCTTATTGGTTACCGACCCTTGCCTGACATAAACGAGCATCTTGCTGATCGCCCGTTCAAAAGCGGGCATATCCTGATTGTCTTCCTTGAGCACCTTAAACGTGCTAAGCACGTTTTCTTCAACTGCCTCCTCAATTTGGCCAGCCAAATCGCTGGGGACCCGTCGCGGCGACTCAGCGAAGGTAATCACGGCCAAGACCGTGAACGAAACTATAGGAACGCTTTTCACGAGCGCAGCGGCACCGCTTTGCTGGAAAGACGGCGAGTCGTCAACTTACCTCCGACAGACACACATTACATCCAAGGACTACGAACTTAGGGTGAAAGAAACCGGCTACCTCAGGTTTCCTTTTTGAAGCAGCCGGCTCTTGCTGTGGCATTGTGGCTTTTCCGCTTTGAATTTTGCAAGGCTCTACAGCTGCTACTACCCCTCTTTAACGAACGGCTCATTGGTCATTTCAGTGGCAGGTAGTGGATCCAGGCGGCAGTTCCCGCATTAGTAGGTACCCCCAAAACGGCGGGTCTAAGAGACTTTGTGATGTCGGGCAGCGGTTCGGTCCGTGAACGCGCCTATAAACAAAAATTACGGGACAAATTCCACTCGCGGTGAGCGGAAAAACAGATCCAAAGGAAAATAGAAGCCGGCCACCAAGACGACCCAGTTTGACGACCTGTTTTCTGGTGACCGGCTCTTGCTTTGGTTGCGATAACAATCAGCAGCTTAATTTCGCCGCCCTGCAATTGATGACGACGCTTTTTTGCCGAACGGCTTCTTCGCGAGTTTAGCGGCCGTATCGAGCCATTCCGAAAAACAAGAAACCCGGCCGCCATTGCTGATGGCGGGNTCTTTTTGCCGAGAGCATTGTGGGTCATCTCCACCGCCATGATGGCCGCGAAGCAAATGCTTACTACGAAAGCGCCACCGGTCACGCGGAGGAGAGAGCGGTGAGCCGGTCTGCCAAGATTTCCTCGGTGGGCCATTGCGGCATGGAGCGGGTATTGGGATAGGGAGATTCCGCTGGCGGAAGGGTAACGAATCATACGGCACACGCGCTGAGCTCGCTAGAATGCTCGGCGTATCTCGTCAGCTTGTTTCTGATTGGTTTGCCGGCAGGAAGAAGCCTACGTTGGATTCAGGGCTTAAGATTCAAGTGCAATTCGAAAAGGCTGGCTTAGACGGCTCGGCCCGTTATATGAGACGGGAGTAAGGCTTGCTAGAAAACTCGTACGTCCGATATTAGCCGCACTCTCTTCCGGCAGTTCCGACTTTTGACGTTCCCCCTTATGAATATTCAACCGATCATGGATTGGGCCTTCTGCAGCGAATGGGCGATTCTTCGCTACTCACCAGAGCCAAAATCTGGGAAGATCAGTATGCCAAGGAAACGGCACGGCCAGGGCGTTCCTCTTGGACGCGCGCCGGTGACCGGACGTCACCGTTCGTCCTTCCTGCAGGTCGCCACAGCCGTTGCGCTCGCAGCCATTTTCGCGACTCCACCCGGCCGCGCCCAGCAGGCCAATGCCGGCGACTGGATCGAGACCTGGACTGCAAGCCCACAGCCTATCTGGGATCCAGAATTCTTTGCGCCCATCAACATCCCGCGAGCCTTGAGGAACCAGACGGTGCGGCAGATCGCGGCCGTCAGCATTGGCGGCAACCGTGTGCGCGTGGTGCTGTCCAACGAATACGGGTCGAGACCGCTTGTGATTGGCGCAGCGCATGTTGCCCTCGCCGGTTCCGGCGCCGCCACTGTTGCCGGCTCGGACCATGCACTCAGCTTCGACGGCCATCCCTCGGTCACGATCCCACCGGGTGCACCGGTGATCAGCGACCCGGTGGACCTCACCGTAGCGCCACTTAGCAAGGTTGCGGTGAGCCTATTCTTGCCGGAACAGACACCGCTGACTACATTCCACTGGGAGGGAGTGCAGACCGCCTACATCTCGCCCGAGGGGAATTTCGCCAGCGACGCGGACATGAAGGCGGACTCCACGATACAATCCCGGTTGTTTCTAAGCGGTATCATGGTAGACGCGCCTCCCAACGCCCGGGCGCTGGTGACGTTTGGTGACTCCATCACAGACGGGGCGACCTCCACTCCCGACGCTAACCATCGCTGGCCGGACGAGCTAGCCCGGCGGCTCGTCCAGGCGGGCGGCGCCCCGATCGCGGTACTAAACGAGGGAATCTCCGGCGCCCGTGTACTCAGCGATCGCATGGGTGTCAATGCGCTAGCCCGCTTCGACCGCGATGTGTTGAGCCACTTGCACGCTGACACTGTAATTTTGATGATGGGAATTAACGACATCGGCTGGCCTAACACTATTCTGGCTCCGCATGAGGTAGCGCCGTCGGTAGACGACATCATTGACGGCTACAAGCAACTGATAGCGCGTGCTCACCTCCACGGGATGCGCATCATCGGCGCCACGTTGACACCATTCGAGGACACCTTCAAGGGCAAGCCGCTCGAGGGGTATTATAACACGGACAAGGAGCAGAAACGCCAGGCGGTCAACCGGTGGATTCGCAGCAGTGGCGCGTTCGATGGCGTGATCGATTTCGACGCAGTGACACGCGACCCGAACCGTCCCGCGCACATCTTGGCGGCGTTCGATTCCGGCGATCATCTTCACCCTCAGGATGATGGATATAAGGCGATGGCAGATTCGATCGATCTCAAAATGCTGACGACGCGACCCTGAAAGCCTCAAAGGCATCTCGGGAGTCCTTGTTGGCAGCAGGATAATATTGCCGGGCCTCAGAATGGCGACCAGTTTGTCAATGGTTGGATTGATGGCAGCGGGATCGTTCAGTAGGCCTTCGGTGCGACCGACCAGGATAACGCCCTCGCCTGATCGGTCGATTGCCGCACGTGCGGAACGGATCCGCTCCACGGCGAAGGCCGTGTCTTAGAGCGCGAACGGAGATTCAATTTCGCGATGCTCAATGGAGAGGCCGGCCACCCCGGTCTGTATGGCGAGGTCGACATTGGCCGCCACGCCTTCAGGGTCAGTGGCAAAGCCGGACTCGAAGTCGGCATTCGCCGGTAAATCGACAGCCTTATTGATTCCTGGCGCTGCCGACGCTATAGATAAACCAATCGCCGTGGACGTTCACGGTGATTAAGGGATTTCGCTCCCTCTGGGAATACTAACCAGAAGGGCTTGCTGCTTTTGGCAGCCGACAAGGATGTCTCGGCTTGTTCTGCTCGAACATCTCTCCGGCTGTTCACTGCCGGCGAGTCTGGTATCACCCCCTCGAACCCAATGTCTTTCCGATATTTGTTTTCCTTGGCCGCAATTGCGGTCTGTGCGCTCTCCGAAGCGTTTGCCTGGACGCCGGTGCCCGGTCATATCATGACGAAATACGCCGCGACTGTTGATCCAAACTCCGCATGGCCAGAATATCCTCGGCCGCAATTAGTCAGGTCGCAGTGGATGAACTTAAACGGGCTCTGGAACTACACGATTGAGAACGACCAAACTACCCAGCCGACCCACTGGAATGGCCAAATCCTGGTGCCGTTCCCGCTGGAATCTTCTTTGAGCGGCATCGCCCAAGCCCTCCAACCTACGCAGGCTCTGTGGTACGAACGCCAGTTCACCCTTTCGCCCCCAGGCAACGGAGCGCATGTGTTGTTGCATTTCGAAGCAGTTGATTACATCGCGGTTATAATCGTGAATGGCAAAGTCGTTGGTGAGCACCAAGGCGGCTACGATCCATTCACCTTTGACATAACCGCTGCTTTGTCCGGATCCGGTACCCAGGACCTGACCATCAAAGTGATCGATACGACCGGCCAGGGAAACTATCCATATCAGCCCCGTGGAAAACAAAGTTTAACGCCGGGCGGCATCTTTTATACCAGTTCGACCGGGATCTGGCAGACCGTCTGGCTGGAGACAGTTCCGACGAATTACATTGCTGATTCACTGATTGTTCCGGACGTCGATCATCAGGCGGTTAACGTTACCGTACAATCGGGAGGACCTGCCCCAACCCATCCGCCAGCTAATCAAGTGAGAGTAGAGGTGTTGGACAACGCGCGGAAGACGGTAACGGCCCGTACCGGAACGATCAATACACCGGTCACTTTGCCCGTGCGGAATGCTCACCTTTGGTCTCCGGATGACCCATACCTGTACGGGCTGCGGATAACATACAATTCCGATTCGGTGACGAGCTACTTCGGTATGCGCAAAGTGGAAATCCGAAAGGATGCCAACGGATATCAAAGAATCTTTCTCAACAATAAGCCGCTTTTTCTGTTTGGTCCGCTCGATCAAGGTTTTTGGCCCGACGGAATCTACCTCGCTCCCACCGACGCAGCTCTCCGGTCCGATCTAGACTACGAGAAGATGATCGGCTGTAACATGGTCCGGAAACACGTGAAGGTCGAGCCGCAGCGATGGTATTACTGGGCAGACAAGCTTGGCCTTCTGGTCTGGCAAGATTTTCCATCGCCGCAGGATATCTTTGAGCGCCCTGGATCCGCCGATAACACGCGGCCATCTGATCAAGCAACTCAGATCGAGAAGGAAATGAAAGCGATGGTCGATACCCATCATAACCATCCTTGTATCATGATGTGGGTCCCTTTCAATGAGGGCTGGGGCCAATATGATACGGTTCGAGTCGCCAATCTGTTTAAATCTTGGGATCCCACGCGCCTGGTTGACGACGCGAGTGGATGGAACGATTTCGGTGCGGGAAGTGTCCTTGATTCCCATATCTATCCTGGGCCAGGTCCCGTTCCGGTGCAGATAAATCGAGCGAGTGTAATCGGAGAATTCGGTGGCGCCGGTTTCCCCATACCGGGGCATCTGTGGGATCCGAGCGGCCCGTTCTCCTACGAGCAAGCTCTGCCGAATGCGGCTACTCAGCAGCCTTGGATCGTCGACCGCCTCGGAGCACTGAGAAAACTAGCTGCTGACGGTATCTCGGCAGCTGTCTATACTCAGCTGAGCGATGTTGAAAACGAGGTGAACGGGTTTTTGACCTACGACCGAACGACTGATCAAAAGGCGGATCCGGCAGCCATTAAGCAAGCTGCCAGCAGGTTATACCCGTTGCCCGATTATGCCATCGCCGTTCCAGACGCTCAAGATCAGGCAGAGCAATGGAGATATACGTTCCAGCAACCGCCTCCAGAATGGACTTTGCCGACCTATAATGACTCGGGCTGGCTGGTTGGAAATGCGGCGTTCGGAACACCGGGTACTCCGAACTTGCCGGTTGGTACTCTCTGGAATACATCCGACATCTGGATTCGTCGCACTTTCAACTACACTGGCGAGGCTCTAAGCGCTCCGGCTCTGAGCGTGTACCACGATGAAGATGCCGAGGCTTATTTGGATGGAAACTTGGTGGGTCAACTGCCGTTATACTTAGGGGTCTACGGCTCAACTCCGATCCCTTCGTTCGCTCCGGGAACTCACACTCTTGCCCTCCATTGCCATCAGACGGTCGGCGGCCAGGGAATCGATTGTGGCGTGTTGAATTTCTTGCCATAGGCCCCCCATGAAAGGACAAAGTCTTGTTACCTCGATTTTCAGACGGATTCCCCCTGGAATCCGATTCGTCTGTCCAGTCGCAGCCATGTGCTCGGCTGCCCTATTTTGCAATCGCAGTGCAGCTCAAGACTCGGCCAGCGAACCGGTTTATCCTGAAATCGGTCCAACCACGCATTTCCTTGATCATGACGCGTTGATCGCCGGTTTTGCTGAATCCGGATGGTATAAAGCAAACATTCCTTTTATCGATATCCCGGATAAGGAGATTCAGGAGGTTTACTATTACCGGTGGAGAACCGCCCATGAAGCGCAAAAATATACCGGCGCAAAAAACGGCTGGATCACCACGGAGTTTCTGGGCCCGATCTCGTATGCAGCGCCCTACGGTGGCATCTCTGCGGCAGCCGGACATCATATTGCAGAGGCCCGCTGGATCCGGGATACGCGGTACCTCGATGATTATATCAACTATTGGTTAGTCGGGGACGGCTCAGGGCCAAAGCCGGCCGAGGATAGTGTAAACAAAAACACCACTGATTGGGCTCATGAATACTCGTTCTGGGCGGCTACAGCGGTCCTGGACCGAGCCAAAGTGACTGGCGATTTTTCGTTCGCGACAAAGCTTTTACCGCAGCTGATCAAATTCTATGATACGTGGTCGCCGCAGTATAATCCGCAGCTCGGGCTCTATTGGCAGACTCCGGTCTGGGACGCGATGGAATTATCCGCGAGCTCCTATCAGAGTCCTGATCCATATCATGGCGGCGACGGTTATCGTCCCACGATCAATGCCTATCAGTTCGGTGATGCTCACGCTATCAGTACGCTGGCCGGTTTGAGTGGGAATCGGTCTATCAGTCTACAGTTCACCATTCGAGCGGAGCGATTGAACCAGGCTCAGGATCGTTATCTCTGGGATCCCAATACTAACTTTTACAAGCACGTGATGCGAGATAACAATGCCGGCCTGATTCGCATCGTCGATCGAGAAGAGATTGGGTTTGTTCCCTGGATGTTTCATATGCCAGATCCGAGTCGCTCATCGGCTTGGTCCCAGTTGCTCGATCCTCAGGGATTCTACGGTGAATTTGGTCCGACGACGGTGGAACGCCGCAGTGCGTGGTTCATGTTCGATGCGGCGACCGGCTGCTGTCATTGGGATGGACCGATGTGGCCGTACGCAGCGAGTCAAACGCTGAGCGGGATGGCTAACTTACTTATCGATTATCCGCCGCAACCGTACGTAACCAAAAACGACTTTTATAACGTACTTTCCGCGTATGCATTTGCTCAGCAGAAGAACGGCCAACCTTACGTGGCCGAGGCGCATGATCCGGATAACCCAGTNTGGATCTATGATTCGTTCAACCACAGCGAAGACTACAATCACTCAACGTTCAATGATCTAGTGCTGTCCGGACTGTTAGGAATCAGGCCGCAACTGACAGATACAGTTATTGTTCATCCGCTAGTGCCGGATTCATGGGACTATTTCGCGATCGAGAATTTGCCGTATCACGGCCGAAACCTGACCGTGCTCTGGGATAAAGATGGATCACATTACCACCAGGGCACCGGCCTGAAGATTTATATCGATGGACAATTAACCTCGGTGCGAGACAGGTTACAGCCGGTGCAAGCTCAGGTTTTGCCTAATCATGGCGCGCATCCTCTTCCCCGACTCGTGAACGATGCGGTGAACGCATTTGGCGGGCCGACTCAACCGGCGGAGTTTCCCCGCGCCAGCGCATCATACACCAGTCCATATGATGATGCCCAACGAGTGATCGATGGCGAAAATTTTTATCTCGACATTCCGAACACGCGCTGGACCAGCTACCTTTCACCGAATCCGACGGATTGGTGGTCGGTCGACTTTGGACAGTTGCGACCAGTGAGCGATGTTCGGATCTATTTTTACAATGACAACGGTGGCGTAAAACCACCGGTTAGCTATCAACTTCAGTATCTGACGGCAACCGGAGAATGGCTCGATATCCCGAACCAGGTACGTGACCCAGTTGCGCCGGCTGGCAACGATCTGAATCGGATCACATTCGATCCAATCCAGACTCGGGCGTTACGGGTTGTGGTAACTCCTCGGCCCGGCTCAGGGGCTGGTATCACGGAGTTTCAATCCTGGCGTTTTCAATGAACCGCGAATAGACGCCGAGAACCGCCGGCGGCCGAAGCTCTTGAGGTAATGCCATCTGGCCCAGAGAACCGTTTTCGGTTGATTCGGTTGTCGTATTGACAACGTTGTCAATTGCCATAAAATACCTGCCTATGTCGCTCCCCCCTTATTCTCAAATGCATTCCGATCTGCCCTTTAGATTCCCCTACATGCTTTGCCGACTGCTGGGCTTTTTTGGTCTCGTTTTGTTAATGGCGCACGGAAGACTGTCGACCGCTTCCGCGGAAGATGCGCCTCCCGCTGACACCAAGGGCGAGTTAGTGCTCTTCGATTTTGGTGACGCCAACGACAAGCAGATTCGTGACGCCGCAATCGCGAGATTCAATCAGCGCTATCCGAACGTCAAAGTGACAGATCAATTCACGCCGATCACATCTTGGCCGGATTACATTGACAAGTTAGTCACCCAAGTAGCGTCCGGAAAAGCGCCTGACCTCATTCATATTGCAACTGAAGGCGCTCTACTCACCATCAGTAAGACGCTCGTGATTCCACTCGATGAGTTTATCAATTCGGATACCGGTAAAGAGCTTTTGACCGAGATCGATCCCGCCCTGCTTAAGGGCTTCACCNTTGATAGCAAGCTGTACCTGTTGCCGGAAGCATGGAACAACATGATGATCTACTACAACACCAAGGTCTTTAAAGAAGCGGGCGTTTCGCGGCCAGCTGACGATTGGACTTGGGACGACTTTCTCGCGCTGGCCAAGCGCCTGACCTCGGGCGAGGGTCCAACGAAGCGTTTTGGTTTCGGCATCCCATACTTCAATTTTGGATTGACGCCATTTTGGTATTCGAACGGCACTTCCGTGCTCAAGGATAACCTGAAGGAATCCAACCTCAGTGATCCGAAATTTCTGGAAGCCGTGAAGTTCATTCATGGACTAATCCAGGAGAACGGCGTGTCCCCTGATCCTGCCAATACTGATCCCAACGCGGTGTTTCAACTTTTTGCTAGCGGCAAGATAGCGATGACTGGTGGCGGTCATTGGCCAATGCAATTTTTCAAGGCAAACCAGTTTAGCGACTACGACGTGGTGCCATGGCCGAAGAAGGCGGTACAAAGGACAGTTTTTGGTGCGGCTGGATATGGAATCTCGTCAAGAACGAAACAAAAAGCACTCGCTTGGGAGTTGATCAAAGAGTTGGCCAGCATCGAAAGCGAACGTCGGGCAGCTGGATTGGGCGTAGCCATTCCGGCCAGACGTGCTGTAGCTGAGTCGCCCGAATTTCTTGCTCAACCGGAGCATGCAGCGCTTTTTTACAAGAGCCTGAGCTACGCAGCACCCGTACAAGCACCCGCCAACTACGGAGAGGTAGAGCGCATTCTCATGCGCCATCTCGGACAAGTAATGGCGGATGAAGTGAAACCAGAAGACGCCCTAAAGGCGGCCGACCAGGAGCTGACTTCCGCAATGAAGCAACAGGAGGCTGAAGCTCAGTGAAAGTGGCCGTAAGAATGGCCGTCACCAGAATGGCAGATTGTGTTGTTGAGTGAGAAGATGACTGCCCGGATAAAATGGCAGCTATCGTGAAAAAGGCTTCTACGGACAGCCTCGCCGGCTACTTTTTTGTTGGTCCGAGTTTGCTAGGCTATCTCGTCTTTGTTCTCGGCCCTTTAATTGCGGCGGTCGTGCTTAGTTTTACCCATTACGATGTTTTGAGCGCACCCCGCCCAATCGGACTGAGCAACTACGCTCGGCTGTTCGCGGATCCTCGGTTAGCCACGGTTTACAGGAATACGGCATTTTTCGCCGCCGCTTCGGTTGCTCTCTCTGTCTCTCTCGGACTCATCTTGGCGGTAGCGGTGAATCAACGTCTACCCGTAACCATCAAGTATGCGCTCCGAACCGCTTACTTTTTTCCTGTCCTGGTCGGGATGATCTATGCCGCCATGGTTTGGAAGTTTCTATTCAATCGGGACCTCGGGGTGGTGAACTACTATCTGCATTTCTTTCATGTGGCACCGATCGGTTGGTTGACCACCAGCAATTGGGCCCTTTGGTCGGTGATTCTGGTCTACGTCTGGAAAAACGTCGGATTCACGATGCTCACAACTCTCGCCGGGCTGCAGAACATTCCAGAAGAATTGTATGAAGCAGCCAGGATTGATGGCGCCAAAGCCATTACCGCATTCTTTCGCCTCACCATTCCGCTGCTCACTCCAGTCCTGCTTTTCAATGTGACAATCACCATGATTAACACGCTGCAGGAATTCGACTCCATTGTAGCCCTCACAAACGGCGGACCAGGCGACGCCAGCCGGAGTGTCGTGATGTACATCTACGACCAAGCGTTCCGCTCTTTCAATATGGGCTATGCGTCCGCAATCGCGGTGACATTGTTCGTATTAATCGGTCTGCTCACTCTTCTCCAGTTATGGGGCAGCCGTCGCTGGGTGTATTACACATGACTACCCCGACCTTAGCCAACCGGAAGAGAGCGCGCTTAGGATGGGGAGCGATCGGGACCACGCTGGTCATTGCAGCTAGCTTTCCGATGGTCGCTCCATTCGCCTGGATGGTTACCACATCTTTGAAGACCGGCGCACATGCCTTTGAACTCCCTCCCGCCTGGCTGCCGACAGAATGGCACTTTCAGAACTTCCTCACCCTATTTCAGTCAAACGTTCCATTCGCAACCTTTCTTTGGAATAGTTTGGAAATCGCCGTCCTGGTGACAGCAGCGCAATTGCTCACCTGCTCGATGGCAGGCTACGCTTTCGCCCACCTGCGGTTCCGCGGCGGAAAGGGGCTATTCCTTTTGTTACTCACTTCCCTAATGATGCCTATCCAAGTGACTATCGTACCAATGTTTCTAATGATGTCGGCCGTAAATCTGGTCGATACGCAGTGGGCGGTGATTCTACCTCTCGCAACCAATGCTTTTGGCGTCTTTCTTATGCGCCAATTCTTCCTAACCATCCCTCGTGAGTTGATCGAGGCAGCGCGAATTGATGGCGCAAACCAGTTCACTATTTTTTGGAGGGTTGCGCTCCCTTTAGCTAAGCCCGCCTTGGCGGCACTGGCTATAATTACATTCACTAACACCTGGAACAGCTATTTTCTTCCTCTGGTCTTTTTGAATAGCTGGGAAAGGATGACTCTGCCTCTGGGGATGTTTGCCCTGAGCAACGTGTACGGCGCCGGCAACGTTTCAGTGATCATGGCCGCAGTCGGCTTAGCAATTTGTCCAGTCTTGATTCTGTTTCTAGCAGCGCAACGTCACATCATTTCCGGGATGGTCGGCAGCGCCCTCAAGGGATGAGAGACCCTCAAGAGTCTTTCGAAAAATATGACTAGCGAATACCTGAGCGGGTTTTTACAGAACATAACCAAGCTTCGCCGTGCGCGTGCCGGACGGGCCTCGAGCTGGGATCAAAGTGGCAAAAATCAGGATTACTGGATTATACCGCCCGGTGAAGAGGTGGTATTAGCGGAGTTGATCGGGCCGGGCTGTGTCACCCATTTTTGGATGACCCAATTCTGCCGCCGATTGATTGGCCCGGGGCTGATTGATCCCGTCCTCAGTCGTTATGTTGCGCCTGTCTTTGAAATCCACAACGCGCTTGGGGTAAACTGGGAAGAACCGGATCCATTTTATTATCGCAAGGTCCTCCTGAAAATCTTCTGGGACGACCAAGAACAACCGAGCGTTCTCACGCCGCTGGGTGATTTCTTTTGTATCGGCCACTCGATTCCCGGTAACTTTTCGTCGTTCCCGATCACGGTTTCCTGCAAGCCAGAGGAACGCCATCGCTACGGCGGTAGTGCTGCACTGAATTGCTATTTCCCGATGCCGTTCCAGAAAAAGGCAAAGATCGTGATCGAAAACCAGAACGACATCCCATATGGACAGTATTTCTATATCGACTACGAACTCTATCCGAAGCCCATTCCGGAGCCAGTAGCCTATTTCCACTCCCATTGGCGGCGAGAAAATCCCTGTCAGGGTTGGGCACCAGAACTCCAGGTGAACAGCCCAGAGGTGAACGTACCTCACCTAGATGCAAAAGGTAACTACGTCGTCCTTGAGACCGAAGGGACGGGACATTACGTGGGGTGCAATTTATCTGTCGCGCACTTCCAAGGCAGCTGGTGGGGAGAAGGCGACGAGATGATTTTTATCGACGATGACACGTGGCCGCCGAGCCTCCATGGGACCGGAAGTGAAGACTATTTCAACCATGCTTGGGGCATGCAGGACAACGCCTTTTTGATGAACGGTTCGGCTCTGCACGAAAGCATCATTCCTGGTTACCAAGTGAGTTACCGATTTCACCTGGTAGACCCAATCCATTTTAGCAAGCGCATAGCCGTAACGTTAGAGCACGGTCATGCCAATCATTTAGCGGATGACTGGAGTTCAACCGCGTACTGGTACCAAACGTTGCCTTCACCGCTAAAGTCGATTTTGCCGGTTGCTGACCGGCTTCCAACCGCGCCGGCGAAGTCCTCGGGACAGGTCCAAAGCCCGACTTCCTCCCATTCCGCCTATTCAGATGATCAGAGGGCGGCATTGCAAGCTGCTCGCGAGCGCTTCTTCAAGTACCAAGCACTGCGCCGGGAACACCTTGAACGAAAGATCGAGCGAACCCGCGAATATTCCCGCCTCAATATCGAACAGGCGCGAGCGCTTCGGCATCGTTACGACCATCAGATGGGGCAATGAGCGACTTACCTGCTCAAACCACTGGCGTAAGCGAGCCGACCAGCTTCCGTGATTTACGTGCTGCGCTCGCGGACGACCGGCACCGGCCTCTTTATCATTTTATTGCTCCAGGTAATTGGATGAATGATCCCAACGGCGCTTTCTTTTGGCGCGGCAAATATCATTTGTTCTACCAATATAATCCCAATGGGCCATTCTGGGGCACGATCCATTGGGGACACGCCGCGAGTTCGGACCTGGTACACTGGGAGGATTTTCCGATCGCGCTCTCCCCATCGAAAAACGGTCCCGACCAGAATGGCTGCTGGTCGGGATGCGTAGTAAATGATAACGGCGTTCCCACCGTTTTCTACACCGGACTCGAACCGCAAACCGTCTGCATCGCGACTGGTGACGATGAGCTTAGAAGCTGGAAGCAGCACGAACCTCCGGTCATTAGTCGGCCTCCGCCGGATTTGAACTTGACTGGTTTTCCTTCAATTACCGGACATCCTTCGGCCGATTTTCGTGATCCGTTTGTCTGGCGGGAAAGCGGACGCTGGTTCATGCTAATAGGAGCTGGACTGCGTGAGAAAGGTGGAACGGCGCTGCTCTATGATTCCGAAGATATGCGGCGCTGGCGATATTTGGGCCCTATTTTGAGCGGCGTGATCGGAGCCGATTGCAATATGTGGGAATGTCCTGTTTTGCTCCAATCCGGTGAACGCCGCGTCCTATTGATCTGCCCTCATCCCGAAGCAAAGTACGTCTATTGGATTGCGGGCGAATGGCGAGAGGGTACTCTCCAGGAACATCGGAAGGGCAAGCTTGACTTGGGCGCGTACGCCTATGCGGCCCAGTGCTTGCACGATTCAGCACGTGATCGTTATTTGCTCTGGACCTGGATCAAAGAAGGACGCTCCATCGACGCTCAACGTTCTGCCGGATGGTCCGGCCTCTTGAGCCTTCCGAAGGAGTGCGGCTTGGACTTGAACGATAACCTGGTCGTCAAACCTGCCGTAGAACTTGCTTCGCTTAGGAGAGAGTGCCGCAACGCGGATGACAAAAGGTTTACCCGCTCTACGGAAAATCCGTTGGCGGGGTTTGAGGGCGATTGCTTAGAGATCGACGCCGAGTTGTCATTTGATGAGCCGTCAATTTGTGATCTCTGGATTCGAGTTAGTTCAGATCAAATGGAGCATACTACAATCAGCTATAACAGCGTGGAGGAAACGCTGACCGTCGATTGTACTCGGTCCAGCCTGGATCTAAATGTAGATCATAACATTGTTTCCGGACCTCTAGGTCCGAATCCACGAGGTAAAGTTTGTTTTCGGGTATTCCTAGATCGCTCTGTGCTGGAAGTATTCTTAGCAGATCTGACATGCATCACCCAGCGTCTGTATCCCACTCTGGACGACAGCTTGGGTTTGAGCTTTAGGATAAGGAAGGGTTCGGCGATTGTTCATCGACTCTCGGTATGGAAGCTAGCCTCAGTCTGGCCGGATAGAGCTAGCAAAGGCGAAGTGGCCGAATAGTGAACCCGGTGAAATACTGGCTGGCAATGGCAACGATCAAAGATGTCGCGGAGCTGGCTGGAGTCTCTTTTAAAACCGTCGCGCGCGTCATCAATCGAAGCCCACACGTAAGGGATGAGGTTCGCCAGAGGGTGCTGCGCGCGGCGGATGCTCTTGAGTATCGTCCGCATCTTCATGCTCGGCATATGCGAACGCAGCGGTCGAAAGTCTTCGGCTTTATCAGTGACGACATCGCCACGACGCCATTTGCTGGCCAGATTATTCAGGGGGCTCAAGTGGCCGCTTTGCGTCATGACATGCTGCTGTTGATGTTCCATACCGGGGGCGATCCGTCCGTAGAAGAAGCTGGCGTCGAATCGGCCTTGGAACGCGGAGTCGAAGGAATCATTTTCGCGACGATGTACCATCGCGCCGTCCAGCTTCCCAAGAATGCCCTCCGTCTCCCGCTTGTGCTGGTAGATTGCTTCGCCAGGAACGGCAAGGTTTGCAGCGTTGTGCCGGATGAAGTTAACGGCGGATTTTCAGCTACAAAATTGCTTCTCGAAAAGGGCCATCGGCGGATTGCTATGATCAATGCCGATCAGAAGTATCCTGCGGCGGCCGGTCGGCTCGCAGGCTACAGAAAAGCTCTTAAGCAATTTCGGGTACCGGTGGTGCCGAAACTCATCCGCACAGGTGGTTGGTGGCAGGATGATGGTTACGAACAGGCCTTGGCGCTGCTTCAACTGAAACAAATTCCCACCGCGATCTTCTGTGCTAGCGACCGTATCGCCGTGGGTGTGTACGATGCCTTAAAGGAAAAGGGCCTCAGAATACCGGAAGACATTTCGGTAGTAGGATTTGACAATCAGGAATTGCTAGCGGCGCACACTAGACCACCACTAACGACAGTCCGAATTCCCTATTTCGAGATGGGTTCGTGGGCGATCGATCGATTGATTGATGCGCAAGGAGATGGAAAGTCGTTAATCGGCCGACCGATCACGTTGGATTGTCCGTTAGTGTTACGTGCTTCCGTGGATAAGCCGGCCGCCCAAAAGCGCCAACCTCGGTTCCGATGAAGCGATGAAGCGCGCTTTTGCGGGGAGGCACAGGAGAGACTGTAATTTCATCCACCCGGTGTTCGAGTAGGAGCTTTACGTAGCGCGATTCTTAACTGAATCCACCGCAGTGGATTTGCTGGAACGAGCTCTTCGACTAATCCCGAAGAAAGTAAACCCTTCACAGGCGACCTGATCTCCGTCATGAATCAATTCGGCAACCGCCTCCGATAGCGAAAGGATGCTTGTCATGGTCGATTTATCCTTAGGACGCCACGAATCCGGCTTAGGCGCGGCCAGCCGAAAAGTTCACTTGGTTACTGGTCTCTCCAGGTACTAAGACAAAGTCATAGTCGACCGTGTAAAAAGGGGTCGAACGACCGTACTTCTTTGCATCTGCTCGCGATTCATGAATCACAAATTCGACCGTAAGCGAATCCTTCACTCCGAATACGGCGTCGCTGTCAATGTAAGGGTCACCCGCTACGAATAATTCACTGATCACCTTTTCATAACCGGGGGCTTCCACAATCACGTGGATGTGGGCGGCGCGCATATTATGGCGCTGTGCGCCATTTAAGATCAGACCAGCTGGCCCATCCTTTGGAATTGGATACGGGACTGGCTTGACCGTCCAAAATCGAAAGCTGCCGTCCTCCGCTGCCCGCAATCGTCCGCGACAGTTGAACTCTACCTGTGAGGGATCCGTGTTCTCGTACATTCCATTGGCCGTGACTTGCCAGATATCCAACACCGCGTCGCGGACCCGGCTGCCATCAGTAGACAACACCCGTCCCGATACGAGCGCGGGCGTACCTACATCCTTTTGCCGGCAGATGTCGCCGCCGATATCAATCCAGGGAGCGTCCGCCCGATAAAACGGTCCAAGCACGCTGCTTTCGAACGCTCCTTCTGGTTTCTGATTGGTGTTATAATCAACAACCATAGTCAGGCCCATTACATCGCTCATCAGGAGAAATTCGTGGCGACTAGCATCGGAGATCTTGCCAGCTTGGGTGAAAATCTCGGCCAGGTTAATGAGTTCGTTGGTGGTGAGATCTACCTCCCGGGCGAACGCATGGAGATGTTTCACCGCCGCCTGCAACAGCTGCTTAGTACGTGGGTCGGGTGTATTATCGAACGAGCGAAGGGCAGCCTCGGTAATGGTGGCGGCGTTAGTTTTGGGCGCGACAGATTGCATGAATTAAGATGGAGTAGGGTGGGTTCGCACAGGACTTACATTTTGGCGGCCGTCGCAGTCACGCCCAGGGATTCTTCTATGAGGTCGGCGGCGACAGAAAGTCCGTTGGCTTCAGCGATGGCCTTCTTCAACTTACCTGCATTATCCCGATAGGTGGAGTTCTTTAGCACCTCATTTAGCAGTGTTGAGAGGTGTTCAGTCGTCAACTTATCTAACGAGGTGACTACCCCGGTTTTTTTGTCGGCTATTCTTGCCGCCACGCCGGGTTGATCAAGGCCCGCCGGAATGGCTACTTGCGGAACACCTTGAGTGAGAGACTCCAAAACCGTGTTCAATCCCGCATGGGTGATACAGACCGAGGTCTGCTTCAGCAACTCCAATTGTGGCGCCCGCTTTACTATGATGGCGTTTTTGGGAACCGGTCCAATCTCCTCCGGATCGACCTGATCGCCCACGGAAAGCACTAGTTGCAAATCTTTATGCTTCGTCAGGGCAGCTACAATAGTGCGAAACACGTCCGCCCGGCCATTCATTATCGTCCCCATTGAAGCGTAGATAAGCGGTTCGCCGGTTAATCGCTCCCAGGGGAAATCCACTTTCTCTCGGCCCTTACCATCATGGAATGGACCGGTATGGTGGAACTGCGAAGGCCAATGAGAACTTTCAAAGTCGAAGGCTCTGGGAACCTGGGTGATCGATGCTAACGGGGAAAGAGTGGAACCGAGGTCTTCCCAGTCGATTTTTAGTCCGACGCTCTCCGCATATGCCCTGATGCCCGCGTTGCCGCTCTCCAGCAGTTTAGCAAACTTTGCAACACCTTCCCGATTTCTGGTCAGAGCTGCAGGGGTAGTCTGGTGAGGCCAACTATAATGGGAAAGAGGAGTATAACCAGAGTAGTCATGGTACATGGCGGCTGACACGTGTATGTACGGCATGCCCAACTGCAGTGCGCCCAATTCTGCATAGAATTGAACGGTGTCGATTACCAGCGCATCGACCCGGTTTGCTTGTACAATTGCCGGCAATGATTTCAATATCGTTTCCGCCTGGGTCATTAGCCAAAAGATGCCGAATTTAAAAGCTTCCTCTCCCTGCAACTTGCTCACTTCTGCTATGGTTTCGTGAATGTCATCCTTATCGGGACCAGGAACAAACGGTAGGCCGGCAGCACCTGACGAATAAAGGAAGACGACGTCATGGTTGCGTGCCTGAAGTTGACGCGCCAGTGCAGTTATTGGGTTGAGGTGGCCTGCTGCGTTAGGACAGATAAATCCTAGTTTCATAGTACTCCCGTTGTAATTCTGGCAGCGTTGACCGGATGGCCCGGCTGCATGGGAGCTACTAGAACTCAGTACTTTTAATATCCGCCGTTTTTGTTCCAGCTGCCGTAATTGTTGACGCAGCGGATTATTTGTACACGGTACGATTGGCAGCATCAGGCTTGACTTCGGCAGGGACTGCGTTTGCTGATTTATCGTCAGCGTATGCTGACGTAGCTGCTAATTCTAGCAGTGCGGATAGGATTAATGCTTTGATCATAGGTTGCGAAAAGGAGGTAAATTCTCGGTCCGCGTACCAGATCTTTGCAATTCCCAAAACGAAGCCTCTAGATTGCTTTCCTATCTTTTGGAAGTTGAGCGCTTGCCTGAACTATTGTACACGGGGCCGCCACGATAACGCGGAGTAAACTGCCCTCAAGGAAGTAGAAGCCACGAGTTCCCAGCTTTCCCGATCTGGCATGAGAATCGATCCTGCGAACACGACACTAGTCATCACTGGCTGGTCAAGGCATATTGCATACTCACACCAACCGAGGAGACCGGCGTGATCGCCGGACTTTGCTGGATGCAGACTATACCGAAGACCATGCGCGCGGCGGCGATCGATCGCTTCGGCGGACCCGAAGTGTTGTCGATCCATTCGCTGCCGGTGCCCGTCCCCGACGCGGGCGAGGTGTTGATCGCGGTGGACACGGCGGGAGTCGGAGGCTGGGATGCTGGCATGCGAGAAGGCTGGTCCCCAAGCGGTCACACGCGCTTTCCGCTCGTGCTCGGTACGGATGGCTCCGGCACTGTCGCAGCCGCGGGATCGCGCATCCGCCGACTCAAAGTCGGCGACCGAGTCTACGCATACAGCTTCGACAATCCGAAGGGCGGCTTCTACGCCGAGTATGTCGCAGTCTTGGCAGACAGGATCGC
>JGI12053J15887_10000233_pt1 | contig 20674 bp, 18 predicted proteins | sample MedBloCAOM1_O3_FD_15887 | JGI IMG/M metagenome (IMG submission 15887)
TCGCCCCGATCGTGTTCGTCGGCGGCTCGCTCGCGAGCCACGGCGGCCAAAATCCGATCGAGCCGATCAAGCTGGGCGCGGCCATTCTGCACGGCCCCAACGTCTGGAATTTCGCTGAAATCTATGCCGCGCTGGGCAAGTCGCACGGCGCCCAAGAGGTCACCGACGCGGATACGCTTGCAGAGCGCGTCGGCGCCTGGCTCACGGACGCAAACGAGCGCAGGACGGTGGCTAAAGCCGCGCGTGAGACGGTGGCCGCGCTCGGGGGCGGGCTCGGGCGCACGCTGGCTGCACTCGAACCCTATCTCATGCAGATTCGGCTGGAACGCCGCGCGGGCGATGCGTGAGCCCTCATTCTGGTGGAACGAAGCGGGCCTTGCTTCTTCTGTGCTGGCACCGGTGGCGATGGCCTATGGCGCGGTTGCCGGACTGCGTCTCGGGGTGCGCGGCCGGTGTGCCGGTGTGCCGGTGGTCTGCGCGGGGAATTTGACGGTTGGCGGCGGCGGCAAGACGCCAACCGCATTGGCGGTGGCGCGGATGCTCGCGCATGCGGGCGAACGGCCGATATTCTTGAGCCGCGGATATGGCGGGCGGCTTTCGGGTCCGGTGCGCGTCGATCCAGGGCGGCATCGCGCGCTCGACGTGGGCGACGAGCCGCTGTTGCTCGCGCGCGTGGCGCCGACTGTCGTCGCGCGGGATCGCGTCGAGGGAGCGCGGCTGGCGGTCGCGAGCGGGGCGAGCGTCATCGTCATGGACGACGGCTTTCAGAATCCTTCCCTTGCCAAAGACCTTTCGCTGCTCGTCGTCGATGCCCGACGCGGCATCGGCAATGGCCGGACCATCCCTGCAGGTCCGCTGCGGGCGCCGCTCCAGGGACAGCTTGCGCGTGCCCATGCGTTGGTGGTGGTCGGAACGTCGACGGGGGCCGCGGGCGTGATCGCGGATGCGCGCGCTTGCGACCTGCCGGTCATGCACGCCCGCCTGCGTCCGGATGCCGGCTTGAGCGCGACGCTCGCGGGCGGGCGCGTGCTGGCCTTCGCCGGCATCGCGGATCCGCAAAAATTCTTCGCGACCCTTGCCGACGCTGGGATCGTGGTGGCTACAACGCGGAGCTTTCCCGACCATCACCGCTATACGCCGGGCGAGGCGCGAGCGCTATGCGACGAGGCCGACCGCAAGGGTCTTGCCCTGGTGACGACGGAAAAGGATCTCGTTCGACTGACCGGCGATGACCGGTTGGCGCAACTCGCAGCTCACGCCCATGCGCTGGCGGTGACGCTCGTCTTCGAAAACGAGCAAGAGTTCAAATCGTTGGTGCTGGAGCGGATCGCGGCAGCGCGGGCCAAGAACGACGAGAGCGGGAGGGCACGCAGCGGAGGGGAATGAGCTTCTGGCGCATGATGCCGAAAGTTGCAAACGTTTCGAATCGGATCATGCGACCGAACAAATCCATAGAGCGAAATCGCGATTCGATCTGAGCGGATTTCGCGCTACGTCTTTCGTCCTCTGGCGTCCGGGAAGTGCCGCTGCAGGACGGCTTCCGGATTGGCATAAGGCTCCTGCAGGTCCACGCTCCAATATTTCAGCTCCTCGAGCGGGATCGGCACGCCGGTCACCGCGCAGCGCACGAATGCTCCCGGCCGTACGATGCGGAAATCGCCGTCGAGATATTTGACCTCGGCCTCACCCGCCATGGGCGAGGCGCGATCGGATCGGTTCAGCACATCCTGTCTCCACACAGCCGGTCCGCGCGGACTGCGTCCATCGCTGATCCGCGACGGCACACAACATAGTGGCTCCGCCCGGCGCATGTAACCCACCGGATTGTGATTGTTGGGCTTGACTGCTAGATCGGGCCCATGGGTACCCATCCTCCGTTCCGCGCCGAACATATAGGCAGCCTGCTGCGTCCGGCCGGACTGTTGGCGCTGCGCCAAAAATTTAACCGCGGCGAGATCGATCAGCACGAGCTCGCCGCAGCCGAGAACCGCGCGATCGAAGAGGCCGTCACGCTGCAGGAGCGCCTCGGGTTCAAGCTCGCAACCGACGGCGAGTTCAGGCGGCGCTCCTATCACAGCTATTTCTACGCTCAGCTTGGCGACGTGGCGCCGGACGCAGTGATGAGCGATGTCGGCGACGGGTCGGGCGGCCGGGTGTCCCAGCCCGGCGCCCTCATCAGGAGCAAGCTGCGATGGACGCACCCGATCCACGTCGATGATTTCAAACTGCTCAAATCGCTGACCAGTGCGGTGCCCAAGATTACCATTCCCGGTCCCTGCGCGCTGCATTTTCGCGGCGGCGACAAGGCCGTAACCGCCCATGCCTACCGCGATGTTGATGAATTCTGGAACGACACGGTCAAAGCCTATCACGATGAGCTTGCTGCGCTCGCCGCTGCCGGCTGCACCTATGTGCAGATCGATGAAACCGCGTTTGCCAAGTTCGGCGATCCGGCGGTGCAGGCGACGCTTACCGCGCGCGGCGATGACTGGCGCGCCCTGATCGACAGCTATATCGACGTCACCAACCGCGTTCTGCGCGGCGCCGATGGAATCCGCGTCGGGATGCACCTCTGCCGCGGCAATCGCGGCGGGCATTGGCATGCCGAGGGCAGCTACGACTTGATTGCGGACAAGCTGTTCAACGCCCTCGATATCGATTTCTTTTTCCTGGAATACGACTCGCCGCGGGCCGGCGATTTTTCGCCGCTGCGCCTCGTGCCCGAGGGAAAAATAATCGCCCTCGGACTGGTGTCGACCAAGGCGGCGACGGTGGAGGACAAGGCCGTGCTCAAGCGGCGCATCGAGGAGGCCAGCCGCCATGTCGATCTTGATCGGCTGGCACTGAGCCCGCAATGTGGATTTGCCAGCTCGGAGGAGGGCAACCCGATCCCGTCCGCGGCGCAGGAGGCGAAACTTCAACTGGTGGTCGAGGTCGCGCGCGAGATCTGGGGCGAAAGCTGAGCGTCGCTGCAGGGCAGGGGGCGCATTCGCGCTACGCGTCGAAGAGGCTGCCCTGACCCGAACCACCGCTGCCGCGCCGACTGCGCGGCTTGGTTGCCGGCAGGGGTTCCGATTTGCCCGCGGGAGCGGCGGTCGATCCTTCCGCCAATGCGCGCACGTGACCGTCGGAAAATTCGACGTCGAGCCGCATGCCCGCGTCCACCTGGGCCGCTTGCCGCAGCGGACGGCCTTCGAGATCGCGCACCAGCGCAAAACCCCGCGCAAGCACGCCGCGATGGGAGAGCGCGGTCAGCAATTGCCCGCAGCGCTCGAGCGACGTCACGCGGTGTCGAAGCAAGAGCCGCGCCGCACGCTCGCTGCGTTCGGCAAGCGCGGCGACGCGCTCGCGCTGCCGGTCGATGCGATTGCGATGGACGTCGGCGTTCGCCCGCAAGCCCGCCGCCAAGCGCACGGTCGCGGTCGCCAGCCGTTCGCGCCGCCGCAGCCGCGCGACGTTCTCCGCCCGCTCCGCCCGCTGCACCAGCGCCGTGACCAGCTCGCAGCAACGGGCCATGCGCGCGCGCAGAATCTGCGGGCCAAGCCGGACGGCCACCCGTGAGAATTGCCGGTGATGAATTTGCGCATTGGCGATGAGAGCACGCGGCAGGCGCGCGCTGGCCTGATCGAGCCGTTGGCGCGGCAGTGCGAGCAGCGCCTCGGCCGTGGGTAGGGCACGGATCGCCGCGCGCAACTCCGTGCGCCGGGCTTCCTGGCAACGATACCAACGGGCGAGCGACCGCTGCCCCAGGCCGTCGACGCGCACCAGCAACTCCGCGCGCACCGGTACCGCCCGTTCGGCGGCCGCGGTCGGCGTCGGCGCGCGCACGTCGGCGGCAAAGTCGATCAGCGTTACGTCGGTTTCATGGCCGACCGCGGCGATCAGCGGGATCGTGCTCGCGGCGGCGGCGCGCACGACGATCTCATCGTTGAACGACCACAAATCCTCGAGCGAGCCGCCGCCGCGCGCAACGATGAGCAAGTCGGGTCTGCGGATCGGTCCGTCCACGAGAAGCGCGTTGAAGCCCTTGATGGCGGCGGCGATCTCTTCGGCGGAGCCTTCGCCCTGCACGCGCACTGGCCACACCAGCACGTGGCGGGGGAACCGATCGGCGAGCCGATGCAAAATGTCGCGGATGACGGCGCCGGTCGGCGAGGTAATGACGCCGATCGTTTCCGGCAGGAAGGGCAACAGCTGCTTTCGCGCTGCGTCGAACAGGCCCTCGGCAGCGAGCCTTTTCTTGCGCTCCTCGACCAGCGCCATCAAAGCGCCGAGCCCCGCCGGTTCCAGCGTCTCGATCACGATCTGGTATTTCGACTGACCGGGATAGGTCGTCAGGCGTCCGGTGACGAAAACTTCGAGCCCTTCCTCCGGCTTGAGGCGCATGCGGCCGAACGCAGTCTTCCAGATCACCGCCTCGATCTTGGCGCCTGAATCCTTCAGCGCGAAATAGCAGTGGCCGGAGGAGTGCGGTCCGCGGTATCCGGAGATTTCGCCGCGCACGCGCACATAGCCGAAGGCGTCCTCAACGGTCTTCTTGAGCGCCGCCGAGAGCTCGGAGACGGTCCATTCCGGGACGTTAAGGCGCGCTTGCTCGTTCATTGCGATCCGGTGAATCACCATCCATGCGCTGCGTCAACCCAAGGTCGGGTGTCCGCGCGCAGACGGCATGAACGGGGCTGCTTGCGAGAGCTAGGCTCCGACTTTGGCGTTGTATTGCTCGTCAGTAACGTGCTCCAGCCACGTGACATGCGTGCCATCCAGATGCTCTTGCAGGGCAATGTGCACCATGTTGGTGTCGGGGCCGGCGCCATGCCAATGCTTTTCCCCGGGCGCGATCCATACTGTGTCGCCAGCGCGGATTTCGCGCACCGGTCCACCCCACAGCTGAACCCGTCCCACGCCCGAGACAACGTGCAGCGTCTGCCCGAGCGGGTGGGTGTGCCATGCCGTGCGTGCCTTCGGCTCGAATCGCACCCACGCGCCCCTGATGCGTGCCGGCGCCGGTGCCTCGATGATGGGCTCCTGCCAGACCGTCCCGGTGAAGGAGTCGGCGCCCATGCGGCGCGAAGGCGTAGCGCCCAACGGTTTGATGTCCATAATCTGCGTTTTCCTCCAGCGGCGTTGCGGAAACTCCTAGCATGGATCGATGGCGGCTCGAAGCCCACGCCCATGGTGCGCGCGGCCCGCGCCGGATCGAGTTGGGCAAAGGAAACCGGCTTCTCGCCCGCTGGGGGCACTTTCGCGCGAAGGGACAAGCCCGCTAAAAGCCTGCCGTCACCGAACCGTGCTGCCACTAATCGAGCTTGATGCCGATTTCCTTGATCAATTTGCCGTACTTTTCGTAGTCGCTGCGAATGAGTTGCGCGAACTCCGCAGGCGGCAAGATCAAGGGCTCGAGGCTGCCCGACACATTGAGCTTCTCGGCAAAGTCTGCGCGGGCCAGGATCTTCTGGATCTCGGTGCGCAGCGTGGTCACGATCGGCTCCGGCGTGCCCGCCGGAGCGAACAAGCCGAGCCAGATGTCGATCGCATATCCGGGATAGAACTCGCCTATGGTCGGCAGCTCGGGGAAGCGCTTGGAGCGACTCTTCCCGCTGGTCGCGAGCGCGCGCAATTGCCCGCCTTGGATCAGCGAAGCACTCGCCGATCCCGAGAACAGCACCTTCGTATCGCCTGCGACCGTAGCCGTGGTCGCGGGCGCGGCGCCTCTGAAAGGGACATGCAGGAGGTCGACCCCCGCCCGCTGCTTGAGCAGCTCCATGCAGAGCTGGTGCTGGCTGCCGTTCCCGCCGGAGGCATAGGGCAGCGGCGGTTTGGTGTTGCGCGCGTATTCGATGAATTCCTGGAATGTCTTGACTGGGAGCTCCGGGTTGATCGACAGCATGAACTGGTTGGTTGCGACGCTCGTGACCGGCAAGAGGTCATTGAGGGGGTCGAAGGTCAGTTTGGAATAGACATGCGGATTGATCGTGATCCCGCTGTCGGCATGCAGGAGAAGCGTATATCCGTCGGGGGCGGACTTTGCGACCGCGTCGGAGGCAATGTTACCGTTCGCCCCGGGGCGGTTCTCGATCACGACCGACCACCCCAGCGTCTCCTGCATGTAATGGGCAAGCAGCCGCGCGGATATGTCGGGGGCGCCGCCCGGCGGGATCGTCACCAGGATCCTGATCGGCCGTGATGGAAAGGGCAGTTGCGCCTGCGCCACTGCACCGAACAGCGCCGCGAACAGCAGGACTGCGACGCGTATCAGATTGGTCGTCACCGCTTCCTCCGCGTCACGCGCTGGAGCGTGATTCCGTTTGGTACCTGCTCCCTTGCAGGAGCTTCCCGCCATGCTACACCACCCGCCGCTAGTCTTGCCTGCGGTCCGGTAGCGCATTGATGAACATTCTCCTCCTCGGCTCGGGCGGGCGCGAGCATGCGCTGGCGTGGAAAATGACGTCGAGCCCGCTGGTGCGACGACTCTTCTGCGCGCCGGGCAATGCCGGCATCGCACGCGAATGCGAGGTGGTGGCGCTCGATGTCGCCGACCACGGCGCGGTGATCGCGTTCTGCCAGGCGCAAAAAATCGACCTCGTCGTGGTCGGACCCGAGGCACCGCTCTGCGCCGGCATTGTGGACGATCTTACCGCGGCCGGGGTCAAGGCATTCGGGCCGAGCCGGGCGGCGGCGCAACTCGAAGGCTCCAAGGGTTTCACCAAGGATATTTGCAAGGCGAACAACATTCCAACCGCGGCCTATGAACGCTTCACCGCAGCCGAGCCGGCCAAGCGGTATGTGCGCGCGCGAGGTGCGCCGATCGTGGTCAAGGCCGACGGGCTTGCCGCCGGCAAGGGCGTGGTGGTCGCAACCAGCCTCGCGGAGGCGGAAGCCGCGATCGACATGATGTTTGGCGGCGCCTTGGGCGAGGCCGGCGCTGACGTGGTCGTGGAAGAATTCCTGCAAGGCGAGGAAGCCTCCTTCTTCGCGCTCTGCGACGGCGAAACCGCAATTCCGTTCGCCTCGGCCCAGGATCATAAGCGCGTGTTCGACGGCGATGAGGGCCCGAACACGGGCGGCATGGGCGCTTATTCGCCGGCGCCGGTGATGACGCCCGAGATGTCGCGTCGCGCCATGGACGAGATCGTGCTTCCTACCGTGCGTGCCATGAAGGCGATGGGCGCGCCCTACAAGGGCGTGCTCTTTGCCGGGCTGATGATCACCGCCGACGGGCCGAAGCTGATCGAATACAACGTGCGTTTCGGCGATCCGGAATGTCAGGTGCTGATGCTGCGCCTGATGTCGGACTTGGTGCCGGCGCTGCTCGCCTGTTGCGACGGCATGCTGAAGAATTTCGATCTGCGCTGGTACCCCGAAGCCACGTTGACGGTGGTGATGGCGGCGAAAGGGTATCCCGGTCCCACGGCCAAAGGCTCCGTCATCGAGGGGCTCGAGGCCGCCGCCGAGGTCGAAGGTGTCGAGATCTTTCACGCCGGCACCAAAGCCGACGGCGGCCGCATCCTCGCGAACGGCGGACGCGTGCTCAACGTCTCCGCGCTCGGCAAGACGGTCGCGCAGGCACAGGCGCGGGCGTACCAGGCGGTCGATCGCATCCGCTGGGCCGACGGGTTCTGCCGCCGCGATATCGGGTTCCGGGCGGTGGAGCGGGAGCGTAAAGCCTAGGCCATGCCCGATCTTGCCGACCTCTTTCCCGGCTTCGCATCCAGGTGGATCGACACTGCCGCCGGCCGCATCTTTGCGCGCACCGGCGGGGAGGGGCCCGCGCTCCTTCTGCTCCACGGCTATCCGCAGACCAACGTCATGTGGCACCGGGTTGCTCCGGCTCTGGCGCGGCATTTCAGCCTGATCATGCCGGACTTGCCCGGCTACGGCTGGTCCGCCGCGCCCGCATCCGACGCGGCGCACGCGCCCTACACCAAGCGCGCCATGGCGAACGCCATGATCGAGCTCATGGAGGCGCTAGGCCACGTGCACTTTCGTCTCGCCGGGCACGATCGTGGCGGCCGCGTTGCCTATCGGCTCGCGCTCGATCATCCCGGACGGCTCGCCAAGCTCGCCACGCTCGACATCGTGCCGACCTGGGCGATGTGGCATCGCATGGACGCCCGGCTCGCCAACCGCGCCTGGCATTGGATGTTCCTCGCGCTGCCGGCTCCGTTCCCCGAGACCATGATCGGCAAGGACCCGCTGTTCTTTTTCGATTCCCGGGCGGCGGCCGGAACCAAGATTAAGAGCCTGTCGGCGTTCGATCCGCGCGCCCTTGCGCATTACCATGCATTCTTCAACGACCCCGCCCGCATCCACGCCACCTGCGAGGACTACCGCGCCGGCCGCACCACCGATCTCGCCCACGACGAGGAGTCGCGCGCCGCGGCAAAGAAAATCACCTGTCCCATGCTGGCGATCTGGGGCAGCGCCGGAGGCATCCCGGCCGAGACCGACGATCCGCTCGCGACCTGGCGCGAATGGGCCGTCGATGTGGGGGGCTTCGCGGTGGACAGCGGGCATTATCTCGCCGAAGAGGCGCCGCAGGCGACGGCCGAGGCGCTGATCGCGTTTTTCACTGGGTCCTGAGGCAGGGCACGCGCAACCTCCTCGGTTGTCATCGCCCGCGAAGGCGGGCGATCCAGTACCCTTCCACTCGGCGTGTGGCATAGTCGTGCCTCACACCCAACGCAGTGGATACGGGTTCGCCGCTTGCGCGGGACGACAGCGGTACATGGATCACGAGTGATGCCTGCGATTGATCGCCAGTCCACGTTTTCCGGAACCAAGGACGTTGCCGGCGTGCTGGCTATCGACGCCGCGCGGCTCGAAACGTTTCTGGCTTCACTGCTGCCGGATTTCAGTGGTCCCCTGCGGGTGCAGCAGTTCAAGGGCGGGCAATCGAATCCTACCTATCTGTTGGAGACGCCCGCGCGCCGCTTCGTGCTGCGGCGCAAGCCGCCGGGCAATCTGCTGCCGTCCGCGCATGCGGTCGACCGCGAATTCCGGGTCATCAGCGCGCTCCATGGGCAAGGCTTTCCGGTCGCCGCGCCGGTGCTCTACTGCGATGACGCCGGCATCGTCGGCACGCCGTTTTATGTGATGAACCATGTCGACGGTCGCGTGATATGGGAGCCGCACATGCCCGATGCGGACGCCGCCGAGCGCGCGGCGGTCTATGATGCGATGAATGCTACGCTCGCGCGCCTCCATTCATTCGATCCGGCTGCGCTCGGTCTCGCGGACTTTGGCCGCGGCGAGAACTATGTCGGCCGTCAGGTCGATCGCTGGTCGAAGCAGTACCGCGCCTCCGAGACCGACAAGATCGACGAGATGGAACGGCTGACCGCCTGGCTTCCCAAACATCTTCCGCCGCCGGCTCCGGTGCGGCTCGTTCACGGCGACTACCGGCTCGACAACATCATCCTGTCGTCGAGCGGGCCGAACATCCTCGCGGTGCTCGACTGGGAGCTATCCACGTTGGGCGATCCGCTCGCCGACCTCGCCTATCACCTGATGCAGTGGCACATGCCGCCGTCCGAAACCGGCGCCGGCGTAGGCACGCTGCTCGGGCATGATCTCGGGCGCCTCGGGATTCCCGCGCGGGCAGACTATGTCGACGCCTATGTGACGCGTACCGGCCTCGATCCGCGGCCGTATCTGGCCGTCTATCTCGCCTATAATTTCTTCCGCTTGGCGGCGATTCTGCAAGGTATCGTCGGCCGCGTGCGCGACGGCACCGCCACGAGCGAGACCGCCGCCGCCATGGCGCCGCTGGTGCGCCCGCTCGCCGCCACGGCCTGGGATTTTGCGCGCGAGGCGGGCGCGCGATGACGAAAAGCCTCGCCCGCGAGAAGACCTTTGCGCTCGCGCTTGGTGGCGGCGGGGCGCGCGGGCTCGCGCATATCGCCGTGCTCGAGGCGCTCGACGACATGGGCAGGAAGCCCGTCGCCATCGCCGGCACGTCGATCGGCTCGTTGATTGGCGCCGCCTATGCCGCCGGCATGTCGGGCAAGCAGATCCGGCGCTTCGTCATCAGGCTCGCCCATAACCGCGCGGAGGTGTTCCGCCGGCTGATCGCGACGCGTGCAGGAACATTTGCAAACCTGTTCAGCATGGGTTTCGGCAGCGCCACCCTGGTCGATGCGGAAAAGTTCTGCCGGTATTTCCTGCCCGACGACGTACCGGAAGATTTCGACGAGCTCGAAATTCCCCTGACCATCATCGCCACCGATCTCTATATGGGGCAGCAGGCGGTGTTCTCATCGGGCGCGCTGAGACCGGCGCTTGCCGCCTCGATCGCGTTGCCGACGGTGATGCGGCCGGTCTTCGTGGATGACCGGATTCTGATCGACGGCGCTGCGACCAATCCGCTCCCGTTCGACCTTTTGAGCGACTGCGCCGACGTCGTCGTTGCGGTGGATATTTCCGGCGAGCTGGCCGAGCGGCGCGATATCCCCAATCCGTGGGAGTGTCTGCTCACGACGGTCCTCGTCATGGGCAATGCCATCACCGCCGAGAAGGTCAAGCACGGCGCACCCGACCTGATCGTGCGGCCCAAGGTGGGGTCGTTCCGCGCGCTCGATTTCTTGCAGGCGAGCGCAATCCTGCGGGCAGCGGAGCCGGTCAAGGACGAGGTGAAGGAGAAGTTGACCGCGCTGTTGGAAGGCTAACCTTATCGTGCCGCCGGTTTGGATGGTCATTGCCCGTGGGTGACGCCTACGGAGCGCAGTGCAGAATCAAACGACCGGAATACGTCAGCGCACATCGCAACGCTTCGAATCCTCGAGCGCGGCGGGGCTGAGATTGATCCAATTGGCGGCGGCGAAATAGCAGACCGCGACCGACTTGTCCTTCTGCAACGTCACCACGAAGATTTCCCGGTTCTCGGTTGATTCCCCGCGCGCGAAGGTCACGTTCTTGATCTCGTAGCCTTTTCCCACGATGGTCTTGAACGATTGCTGCTCCTGTGCGAACCCGTCCGAGGCTCCGGCAATGGCGAGGCAAGCAAGGGCGAAGCAAGCAGCGGCGAGCGCGCACAGTTTCGTCACGAGTTCCTCCTCGATTCGGGCGTTCGGCGGATACTATTAAGGGGCGCGCGCAACGTCACCTGGTTTCAATGCGTCGATGTGAACCAAGCGAGCGAGCGCGCCCGTACGATGCAAGAGCCCGGTGTCTCAAGTCCCTGCATGCCGCGTTCAGCGGCGCGCGGCGAAAAATTTGCGCAGCAACAAGGCGGCCTCGGTCTCGCCGATGCCGCCATAAACCTCCGGCCGGTGCAGGCAGGTGGGGGAAGAGAAATAGCGCACGCCGCTTTCGACTGCGCCCCCTTTGGGGTCGGCGGCGCCGTAGTAGAGCCGCCTGATGCGGGCGAACGAGATCGCCGCCGCGCACATCGTGCAGGGCTCGAGCGTCACGTAGAGATCGCAGTCGACGAGCCGCTCGCTGCCGAGCGCCTCCGCCGCCCGCCGGATCGCCACGACCTCCGCATGGGCGGTGGGATCGCGGTCTGCCAGCGTGCGGTTGCCGGCCTGCGCAATCAAATCGCCGTCGCATACGATCACACAGCCGATCGGCACCTCGCCGGCGGCGGCCGCCGCGTGCGCCTCGTCGAGCGCAAGTTCCATGAAAGTATGCGTCGGCATAGCCCCGGTCAGGTCGTGGTCTACGCGTGGACGGCAGTGAAGCGCCGCTTTCGGGACACGCGTCCATAACTTTGCTATCACGCGGCGTCTTGAGCAGCGAGCCTAACGATAAGGCACATGGACAGGCAAAACGAGCATCCGCCAGCCGGCGAGCGTATCGCCAAGGTGATTGCGCGGGCGGGCCTCGCGTCGCGCCGCGAGGCCGAGGCCTGGATCGCGGCTGGGCGCGTTGCGGTCAATGGCAAGCTGGTCGCGTCGCCCGCCCTCAACGTCGAGGCCCGCGACCGCATCGAGGTCGATGGCCAGCCGTTGCCCATGCGCGAGCGCACACGGCTCTTTCTCTATCACAAGCAACGCGGCCTGTTGACGACGCACGCCGATCCCGCCGGGCGCCCGACCATCTTCAGCGTTCTGCCGAAGGACCTGCCGCGTCTCATCAGCGTGGGACGCCTCGATCTCAATACCGAGGGGCTTTTGTTGCTCACGAACGACGGCGGCCTCGCCCGCGCGCTCGAATTGCCGGCGACCGGATGGCTGCGGCGTTATCGCGTGCGCGCCCACGGCAGCGTAGCGCAGGCGCAGCTCGACGCGTTGCGCCGCGGCATCACCATCGACAGCGTGCGCTATGGTGAAATCGAGGCCACGGTCGATCGCCCGCAGGGCAGCAATGTCTGGCTCACATTCGCGATCCGGGAGGGCAAGAACCGCGAGGTGAAGAATGTGCTCGGTCATCTCGGGCTGGCGGTCAACCGCCTGATCCGGGTTTCGTTCGGTCCGTTCCGGCTCGGCGATCTCCCTGAGGGCGCGATCGAAGAGGTGAAAACGCGGACCTTGCGTGATCAGCTCGGCGACCGGATTGCGGCTTTGGCCGGTGCGGATTTCTCCGGACCCAAGATCGAGCGCGAAGCGGCCGTGGTCTCTGCCCCGCACCGTCACCCTGCGGTGGGCACGCAGGGCGATTCCCGACGGCGGGCGGGGCGGCCCGCGCCAGCCTCCCCCGAAGCTCGGGTTCGCTCGACGTCTCAGGACGAGGGACAGCGCAAGCGTCCGCCGCGTACGCGCAAGAACCGCAACCGCGATGCCGAGCGCTTCGGCCAGCCGGAACTCGCGCGGCGGGAAAAAAAGGCGCGCGGCCGTCGGTCCCCGCCGGGCAAGAGGGGCTGATGCGCATCGTGGGCGGGCGTTTGCGCGGCCGTCCGCTCGCGGCCCCGACGTCGCAGGCGATCAGGCCGACCGCCGACCGGCTGCGCGAATCGCTGTTTAACATTCTTGTCCATGCCTATGGCGATCCGATCGCTGACGCGCGCGTGCTCGATCTCTTTGCCGGCACCGGCGCGCTCGGGCTCGAGGCGTTGTCCCGGGGCGCCGCCTTTGCGCTGTTCATCGACGAGGGAGCGGAGGCGCGCGCGCTGCTGCGGGAGAACGTGGCGACGCTGGGGTTAGGCGGCAGGACCCGCATCTTTCGGCGCGATGCCACCAAGCTCGGGGCGGCGCATCCGATCGAGGGATTCTCTCTGGCCTTCCTCGATCCGCCTTACGGCCGCGGCCTTGCCGAACAGGCGCTCGCCTCGGCACGCGTGGGTGGATGGCTGGCGTCTGGCGCGCTGGCGGTCGTGGAAGAGGCCGCGAAGCCCGGTTTCACCGCGCCCGAAGGATTCGATGAGCTCGAGCGGCGCAATTACGACGACAGCGCGCTCATCGTGCTGCGGCACCGCGCCTGACGCGCTGTCACTCAGTCCGCGCTGAAGCCACTTGCCTTGATTGGCGGCGCCCATTTCTCGATCTCCATCCGCACCAGGTCGCCGAGGTGCTCCGGCGTGCGCCGTTCGGCCGGTGGCACGGTCAGCCCCAACTCTTCCATGCGAACGCTGAGCGCCGGGTTGTTCAGCGCCTTGCTGGTGGCGGCATTGAGCCTGCGGATGATCGGTTCGGGCGTTCCCTTCGGGAAGAAGAAGGCGTTCCAGCCGTCGGCATCGACGTCGGCGAGGCCCTGCTCGAGCGCGGTGGGCAGCTGCGGCAGCACCGAAGCGCGGCGCGTGGAGAGGAGGGCAATGGGTTTCACCAGCTTGCTCTGGATCGGCGGCAACCCGGTCGAGATCACCTCGCACATGAAATCGATCCGGCCCGCGATCAGATCCTGCAGCGCCGGCCCGGCGCCCCGGTAGGGAACGTGGGTGACGTCCGTGCCCATGCGGTAATTGAGCAAGAGGCAAGCGATATGCGTGGCGGAGCCGGCGCCTGCCGAGCCGTATTGCAGCTTGGCTTGGTTCGCTTTCACGTAGGCGACAAACTCGGGCAGGGAGTTGGCGGGAAAGTCATTGCGTACGATGAGCACTTTGGTGTTTTCCACCACGACCCCGACGGGCGAGAAGTCGCTCTCGGAATTGTAGAGCGGTCTCTTGTAGAGCGACTGGTTGTAGGCATGGGTGCCGCCATTGCCGAGCACGAGCAGATAGCCATCCGGCGAGGCCTTGGCCACGCGATTTGAGCCGGTCATGCCGCCGGCACCGCCCATGTTTTCGACGACGATCTGCTGGCCAAGGCTCTCGCTGACGCGCGGCGCAATGAGCCGTGCCGCGACATCGACTGGTCCGCCGGCGGTAAAGGGAACCACCATGGTCACCGGCCGCGTCGGCCACTCCTGCGCGGCCGCGGCCGCCGCGAGCGTCATCACCGTCGCGAGCGCCAATGCCGTCGCCTTTGCCATCGTCGGTTGCGCCTCATCGAAGACGTGAGCCGGCGGTCGAGCGCGTGCGCGGATGCCAGCATCAATCGGCGCCCGCGGCTCCGCTTGCCTTGACTGCGTCCGCCCATTTTACGAGTTCGCTCGGGACGAGCTTGGCGAGATATGCCGGGGTCCGGCGTTCCGGCGGCGTGACATTGAGGCCCAGGCCCTCCAGGCGCTCGCGCACCCAGGGAAGGTCGAGCGCGTCGCTTGTCGCCTTGGCGAGGCGGCGCACGATCGGCTCGGGCGTACCGCGGGGCAGGAAGAAAGCGTTCCAGCCATCGGTGTCGAAACCCGCGAGACCCTGCTCCTGCGCGGTTGCGAGCTCCGGCAGGACGCTGCTGCGCTGTGGCGAGAGCAGCGCAATCGCCTTCACCGCCTTGCTGCGTATGAGCGGGAGCGCGGTCGAGATCACGTCACAGATATAGTCGATCCGCCCGCCCATGAGATCCTGCATCGCCGGCCCGGTGCCGCGATACGGGACATGGGTGACATCGACGCCGATCGCGACATTGAGCAGAACGCAGCTCACATGCGTGGCCGAGCCCCCGCCGGCCGATCCGTATTGCATACCTGCTTGGTTGGCTTTGGCGTAGGCGATGAACTCGGACAGCGTGTCGGCCGGCAAATCCTTGCGCGTCACCAGTACCTTCGAGTTCTCGACGAACACGGCGACCGGGGCGAAGTCGTTGACGGCGTCATACGGCGGCTTCTTGGTGAGCAACTGACTGTAGGCGTGGGTCCCGCTGTTGCCGTAGAGGAAAACGTAGCCGTCGGGCGCCGCCTTGGCGACGCGGCTCGAGCCGGTCGAACCGCCGGCGCCACCGATATTTTCGATGATGATCTGCTGGCCGAGCAGGTCGCCCATGGGCTGCGCCAAAATCCTCGCAACCACATCGAGCGGGCCGCCGGCAGGAAAGGGCACGATCATGGTGACGGTGCGGGCGGGCCAGTCCTGAGCATTGAGCGGATAAAGCGGCGCCGACGCGACGACAGCGAGGGCGGCGGCGATGAGCCTGGTCAGCATGTCCTCACTCCCCGGTTCGAACGCTTTGCACGTTTCTTGCGGCTTGGGCGGTTGTTCCGCCGTGCGCTTCGCGATATGGCATCCGTGACCGTGACTGTCAGCGCTGTAATCCCGGTCCGGGCTGCTGCCCCGGGACGGCGGAACGCAAGCTGTCAATCTGCACTCGCTCCGCTTGCCTTGATCGGGCCGGCCCATCGCTCGATCTCGGTCGGAACGAACTTGGCCAGATATTCCGGCGTTCTGCGCTCCGCCGGCGGGATGGTCACGCCGATGCTCTTGAACCGTTCGCGGACACCCGGCGTTTCCACCGCTTCGTTGGAAGCCTTGGCGAGGCGCCGCACGATTTCGTCCGGCGTACCTTTGGGAAAAGACAGCGAGCCCCAGCTCCCGCAGTCGAGGCCGGAGAGGCCCATCTCCTGCGCGGTCGGAAGGTCTTCAATGCCGGGCGCGCGGTCGAGCCCGAGCGTGGCGATTGCCTTCACCGCGTTGCCTTGAATCTGGGGCAGCGCCGTTGAAATCTGTTCGGCAATGAAATCGATGCGGCCCCCCATCAAATCCTGCATCGCCGGCCCGGCGCCGCGATAGGGCACATGAGTAATCTTGGTGCCCATGGCGACGTCGAGCAGGACGGCGCACACATGCATTCCCGAGCCGCCCCCGGCAGAACCATATTGCATCTTCCCCTGGTTGGCTTTGGCATAGGCGACGAATTCAGGCAGCGTATTCGCCGGAAGGTCCTTGCGCGTAATCAGCACCCGCGCGGAATCGGAAAACAGCGCGACATGCTCGAAGTCGGTGACGGCGTTGTAGAGCGGCTTCTTGTAGAGTGTCTGGTTGATGGCGAGAACGGCGCTGCCCGAGAGCAGCACGGTGTAGCCGTCGGACGCTGCCTTGGCGACGCGACTGGCGCCCGTCATCCCACCCGCGCCGCCGGCGTTTTCGATCACGACCTGCTGGCCGAGGATTTCGCTCAACCGCGCGGCGAGAATCCGTCCGATGGTGTCGACCGGGCCGCCGGCCGCGTAGGGCACCACCATGGTCAGGGCCCGCGTCGGCCAGTCCTCCGCTTTTCCTAAGCCGGCGGACGTAAGGAAAAAGGCGATAGCCGCCGCGACGATGGTCCTCACAAGCTTTCCTCCCGCGGGTTCGGGACGCTTTGTGCGTCTCTTAACGGATGCCGATTGTCCTTCTCCTGTCGTTCGGGCGCAAGCGCCAACGCATGTCTTGCCGACGTCGCAGCATGTTTCGGCGCGGCGTTGTCGCTATGCGCCGGAGCGGATGAACAGGTTCGTCAGTCCGCGCTGATGCCGCCCGCCTGGATCGGCTTTGCCCAGCGCTCGATTTCCTGCGGCAGATACTTGGCGAGATATTCCGGCGAGCGATGCTCGGCCGGCACGATTTCGAGGCCAAGCTCTTCCAGCCGCTTGCGGACAGCGGGATCGTCGAGGGTGTCGCTCATGGCTTTGTTGAGCTTGCGCACGATCGGTTCGGGCGTGCCCTTCGGGAAAAAGAAAGCATTCCAGACGCTGGCCTCGACGCCGGGGAGGCCTTGCTCGCCGGTGGTGGCGAGATCCGGGATGATGGGTACACGCTTCTCCGACATCACGGCGATGCCTTTGACGGCGCCCTCCTTGGCCTGCGCCGCACCGCTCTGGATGGTGGCGCACATGTAATCGATGCGGCCGCCGATCAGATCCTGCATCACCGGGCCTTCGCCGCGATAGGGCACGTGCGTGACGTTGGCGCCGATCGCCTGGTTGAACAGAACGCAAGGCAGATGCGTCCCGGAGCCGACGCCCGCCGAGCCGAATTGCATTTTGCTCTCGTTCGCTTTGATATAGGCGATGAACTCCTTGAGATTGTTCACCGGCAGATCCTTGCGGGCAATCAGGATGCGCGGCGATTCCGACACCAGCCCGACCGGCTGAAAATCGGTCGCGGCATTATAGAGCGGCTTCTTGTAGAGGCTCTGGTTGAAGGCGTGGGTGCCGGTGTTGCCGATCAGGAACGTGTAGCCGTCGGGTGCCGCCTTGGCCACGCGCTGGCCACCGGCCATGCCGGCGGCCGCGCCGACGTTCTCCACGATGATGGTCTGGCCGAGCAGTTCACCCATGCGCTGCGCCTGGATGCGTGCGCTCACGTCGACGCCGCCGCCGGCCGAAAATGGGACCACCAGGGTCATCGGCCGGGTGGGCCAATCCTGCGCGTCGGCATTCGCGGCGAGCGCAACCAATACTGCCGAAGCGGCGATCATCGTCCTGGGCATCTCGTTCTCCTTGTTCGCCGGACACTCGCGCTCATCACAGGCGGGATCAAGGCCTTCTTTGTCGCGGCGGTGCCCGCCGATCCTGTCCTGCTCGTAACGTATGGCGCGAGCGCAGAGTGACGCCGCGCGTCCGTCCGCGCCTGCCGTAGCGCACGGGCACATGCGTCAGAAGTTGGCGATCAACGCTCCAGCCGCCGCGCTGAGGATGACCACGAGCCAAGGCGGCGCCTGCCACATGAACAGCAGCAGAAATGCCGCGATCGCCAGCGCAAAATCCTCGGGACTGGTGATGCCCACGGTCCATACCGGCTGATAGAGGGCCGCCAGCAGCAGCCCAACCACCGCGGCGTTGACGCCGGTCAAGGCCGATTGCGCCCACCGGCGCTTGCGCAGCGCATCCCAGAATGGAAGCGCGCCGATGACGAGCAGGAACGACGGCAGGAAGATGGCGACGAGACAGAGCAGGGCGCCGGCCCAGCCGTTGGGCTGCGTGCTCATGACCGCGCCGAGATAAGCGGCAAACGTGAACAATGGCCCGGGCACGGCCTGGGCAGCGCCATAGCCGGCGAGGAACGCGTCATTGGTGACCCACCCCGGGGGAACGACCGCGGCCTGCAACAGCGGCAGCACCACGTGGCCGCCGCCGAAGACCAGCGAGCCGGCGCGGTAGAATGCCTCGAAGACCGTCAGGCCCTGGCTCGGGACCGCGGCCGCCAGCAACGGCAGGCCAAGCAGGAGCGCAAAGAACAGCACGAGCGCGACAACCCCGGCGTTGCGGCTGACGGGATGCGGAAGCGTGCCATGCTCGACCGGCGGCGCGCCGCGCAGGACGACAAGGCCAACGGCGGCGCCGAGCACGATGGCGCCGATCTGTCCCCATGCCGAGGGAATCGTCAGGACGAGCACGGCGGCGACGACGGCAAGCGTGGCGCGCTCGCGGTCGGGCGCGAGCGTGCGCATCATCGAGAGCACGGCCTGCGCCACGACGGCGACGGCAACGACCTTGAGCCCGTGCAGCCAGCCGCCGCCGAGCGCGCCACCGAAAGCCTCGACGCCATAGGCGAACAGCACGAGCGCAACGGCTGACGGCAAGGTGAAGCCGAGCCAGGCCGCGAGCGACCCGAGGTATCCTGCGCGCGACAGGCCGATTGCGATACCGACCTGGCTGCTCGCCGGACCGGGCAGAAACTGACAGAGCGCCACCAGATCGGCGTAGGTCTTTTCGTCGAGCCATCGCCGCCGCACGACGAATTCGTCGTGAAAATAGCCGAGATGCGCGATCGGTCCGCCGAACGAGGTGAGGCCGAGCCGCAGGAATACCGCGAGCACCTCGCGCGCGTTGCCTCTTGGCATGTCGATCGGGCCCGGAGCATCGTCCTCTTTCCCTATCGGCATGTCCCGGTGTCCGGCTTATCAGCGTACAAAGACTGAGGTCGTACCGTTTGCGGTTTGCAAGCGCATGACCGCAACGCATTTCGTGTCAGCTTTTAGCCCGGCCTGGAGTGAAGCGGAATGCGGGGCGATCTTGCCGCACGGCATGCATCCCGGATTTCGCTGCGCTCCATTTCGGCTACGGTTGTCGCGTTCCGCTCCGTCCCGAGAAGAGCGGCCGCTCGACCGCAGCAGTTCCCTTGTGCTATCAACCCGTCGTCGTCGCCCGCAGGCTGGGAAGCTGCCAACGATGATCGCGTCAAGCCGGAGCAAGGTCGCCGCGCGCGCCGGTTCGGCCGCAATCCTGATGGCCGCCGTCCTTTGCGTGCAGCCGCCGGATGTCGCGCGGGCGCAGAGCCAGTCCAAATCCGCTGCGCCGATGGAAGCGCGCATATCCGCGCTGATCCCCGATCTTGAAGCCTACATCCAGCGCGGCATGAAGGCCTACGACGTGCCCGGCGTCGCTATCGGCATCGTGACCGGCGACCGTCTCGTCTATGCCAAGGGCTTCGGCGTGCGCAGCAAATCCGGCGGCGCGCCCGTCGACCCGCGCACCGTCTTTCAGATCGGCTCGCTCACCAAGGCATTCCTCGCCGCCACCATGGCCATCATGGTCGATCGCGGCAAGCTCAATTGGGATGACCGCGTGGTCGATCTTCATCCCGGCTTCCAGCTCAAGGACGCCTGGGCGACGCGCGAGTTTCGCGCCTTCGATCTCGTCGCGCAGCGCTCCGGGCTGCCGCCTCAGGTCAACCACCTGCTCGGACTCTCCGGCTACCCGGAGTCGGCGCTGATCCGCTCCTTGCGCCATGTCGAGCCGGTGTCGAGCTTCCGCACCACCTTCGCCTATACCAACATGACCCACCTGCTGGCGGGACGGATCGTGAGCGATCTCTCCGGTGCGCCTGATTGGAACGCGGTTGCCCGGCGCGAGCTGCTCGATCCGCTGCGGATGACGGAGACGAGCTTCACCGCCGAGGCGATCACGGCCGCGGCCAATCACGCTGAGGGCTACCGCTGGACGCCGGACGCAACCATCGAGGTGCCGTTCGAGCCGCTGTTTCCGTATGGTTTCGGCGCCGCCGGCAACCTCAATTCCACCGTCGAGGACTTGGCCCGGTGGGTTCGCCTGCAGCTTGGGCACGGCAGCTTCGAGGGACGGCGCATCGTGTCGGCGGAAAGCCTCGCCTATTTGCGCCGGCCCAAGGTCGCGGTCGATGACGATACCGCCTACGCGATGGGCTGGTATCTGACGAGGACGCCGAACGGCACCATCATCTGGCATTACGGGGCAACGAACGGCTTCGGCGCTTTCTCCGGCCTCCTCCCCGAGCGCGATGTCGGGGTGATCGTGCTCAGCAACGCGGCGAACATGGGCCTGCCGGATGCGCTCGGGACATGGGCGCTCGACCGGCTGCTGGACAATCCCCCAGTCGACTACGTCGCGGACGCGCTCAAGGGGGCGAAGGATCACTTCGCGACCCTCGACAAGCTGTTCGCCAGGCCGGCGAGCCCGCGGCCGTTCCCGGCGCTAGCGCCGCTCGCCGGCGGCTTCGCCAGTCCCGCCTTTGGCAAGGCCGTGCTGCGGC
>JGI12053J15887_10000234_pt1 | contig 20633 bp, 16 predicted proteins | sample MedBloCAOM1_O3_FD_15887 | JGI IMG/M metagenome (IMG submission 15887)
GAGATCGCTTACAGAGATTCTGGTGGTCGCCTTAGTGGTCAGGTCAGTACGCTTAGTCTTCATGGCTGTTACGTAGAAGTGCCGAATACTCTTCCTATTGGCAGCGAAGTGGCGATTAAAATTGTTGCTGAATCAGAGTGCTTCGCCACTACCGGTAAAGTCGTTTATGAGTTGCCAAGCTAGGCGATGGGACTGGCGTTCGAGGAAGTGCCGTTAAAAAGCGCGACGAGACGACTACGTTAGAACGCCGAAACACTGCCTGTAAGTTATAGAAAATAAGCGGACGGGCCTATAAGCCGGATTCTGTGCGGCATTGCATCGCGCATAGTGCGCTGCAAACCGCGGCAATCATTCCTCTAGGTCCCGGTTCGCACTGGGACTCCAGCAGCCTACCCGAGGGTTTTCGATTTACGCGGCTTGCGCCGCGCAAAATGGAGTGCGCTCCTTTGCAGGATCGCCGCTCAATGAGCCGGGCCAGCTCTCCCCTCCTATTTGGCCTTGCACCACGCGGGGTTTTCCGTGCCCTCGCTATCGCTAGCGAGGCGGTGGGCTCTTACCCCACCTTTTCACCCTTACCAACAGTGCGAGCATTGCGAGACGTCTCGCAGGTTTTGCCTGCGCGATGCCACCGTGCTGCGCTTCCGCCGGCGGTTTATTTTCTGTGGCACTATCCGTAGCTTCGCCTTGTAGCGAAGCCCCCTGGCGTTACCAGGCGCGTTGCCCTGTCAAGAGTTCTGGCCAACCAATCGTTGGCCATGCCTCAGGACGGTGTCCGGACTTTCCTCCCGCTACTGCGCCTTGCGGCTCAGCAGCCAGCGATTACCCGGCCCGCCCGCTGTCTTAAGTATACCCTGCAAGTCCACGTCTGCTGCGCATGTACAATATGCGGCGGTTATGCTGCTGGACTATGCTGCTGAACAACCGGTGACCATCCCAATGACAAAAATAGAAAGCTGGCCCAGTATCGCCGTCGTCGGAGCGGGCGCCGTCGGAGGGTACTTTGGCGGCCTGCTCGCGCGGGCTGGGGCGCCCGTGACTATGATCGGGCGCCCCGCCTTTGTTGCCGCCGTAAATAAAAACGGCCTTCTTCTGGACACTCTGCAATTTCAAGAAAACGTCCGCGTGCAGGCATCCACGGAACTATCCACGGCTGCCGGCGCAGAAATTATTCTGTTCTGCGTGAAGACTCCCGACAACGCCGCCACTGCCCGGCAGCTGGCGCCGGTGCTTGCGCCCGGTGCTTTGGTCGTCAGTCTGCAAAACGGCGTCGATAATGTCGAACAGATTCGTGCTGCGACCAATCTCGAAGTCTTGCCCGCGGTTGTATACGTCGCAGCCTCCGTACCCGAGCCAGGCAAAATCAAGCATGTGGGCCGCGGAGATCTCGCGCTTGGACCGAGAAGTGAAAAAACCGAGCGGCTCGCTCAGATCTTCACGCGTGCCGGCATCCCTTGCCGCATCTCCGACAATATTGCGGGCGAATTATGGACGAAGCTACTTTGGAATTGCGCCCTGAACGCTATTTCCGCATTGGGACGCGTGAAATATGGGCAAATCGCCGCCAGCGGCGACGCGCGGCGAGTTGTTCAATCGCTGGTAGAAGAAGTNTTCGCGGTGGCCACCGCCGCCGGCATCCATCTCGCGGGTGTAGAAGATACAAGCGCNGCATTCGCCGGCGCATGCAAGATTGCTNCACAAATGTCCGGGGCCTTATCGTCGACCGCGCAGGACATGCTGCGCGGCAAGCGAACTGAAATTGATTCGCTGAACGGCTACATTTCTCGGCGCGGTGAGGAGCTCTGCGTACCCACGCCGGTAAATCACGCGCTATACACGATGATTAAGTTAGCCGAAGCCCGCAGTTAAGGGTGCGGTTAGAAATAATTGCCTTTATCCAGCTCCGAAAATACGCTCACCTTTGCCGATTGCATTCGTCCATCACGGGCGGTGGTGTGCGGTCGGGAGGAAAACCTGTGTCTCATGTTTTCGTCAGGACATTATTCGCGTTAGTTGTTATCCACATCGCATGCCCGGCAACTATGTGGTGCCAGTCGCCTCCAGCGAATTCTTCACACAAACGAGAGCAATTCAGGAACGCCGACATTACCTATGATTGGGTAACTAATTCACAGGGCCAGAAAATCCGCACGTTCGTGACCAAGCCAAAGTCCGCCAGCGGCAAAGTACCGGCAATTTTTTTCGTTGGTTGGCTGAGCTGCGACTCCGTGGAATATCCCGATGGGGAAACGGACGGATTCGGAACGATTTTCTGGCGGCTGATCGAGCAATCCGGTTTTGCCACGATGCGCATGGACAAGCCCGGGGTCGGCGAGAGCCAAGGCAATTGCGCGAAGACTGACTTTCCAACAGAATTGGATAGTTACCGCGCGGCTTTTGATTCCATCTCCAAATATCCTTTTGTCGACCANAGTGCGGTCTTCGTTGTCGGTCTCAGCAACGGCGGCGGNACCGCCCCTNTGAGTGCGGGGCAGCATCCGGTGCGCGGCTATATTGCGGCTTCTTCCTGGGGCCGCACGTGGTATGAACATATGCTCGAGAATGAACGCGTCAGNGTTACGATGGACAAGAAATTGTCCGCCGCGGAGATCAACGATTCCATGCGGGCGTTCACCGATTTTTACTCGCTATATCTCATCCATCGAATGACTCCCGGTGAAATCATCGCCAAGCATCCCGAATGGAAGGGACTGTGGTACGACGCCCCTGACGGGCAGTATGGGCGCCCCGCGGCTTTTTATCAGCAGCTACAGAATTTGAATCTTGGAAAAGTGTGGCAGGAGGTGAATGCTCCCGTGCTGGTGCTACACGGCACCGCCGATACGATCATGAGTCCATCTGACAGCCGCGCGATTTCAGATATTGTGAACCGCGCTCACCCTGGGCACGCTACCTACGCGGATATTCAGGATGCTGACCATTTGCTCGCCGTTCACGACAAGCTCGAAGAGCACGTCGTTCCTGCGATGATCGATTGGATGAGGAAGCAGCTCGGGCCGCGGTGAAGACTTCGATTGGTGTGAGGAGCCCAGCATTTGTCAGCTGCCCAAAAGCTTTTCGAATTCCTTTTCCGTCAGAATCGTTACACCTAGCGCTTTGGCTTTATCGTGTTTCGATCCTGGGTCTGTGCCTACGACTACGTAATTTGTCTTTTTGCTTACCGAGCCTGAAATAGTTCCGCCGTGCTGTTTTACGATTTCGGCAGCTTCTTCGCGGCTGCGATTGGCGAGACCGCCGGTAAAAACGAATGATTTGCCCGCAAATTTGTCGCTTTTTATTTCGCGCTTTTCCATGGTGGGATGCACGCCGGCTTTGTGCAGTTTTTTGATGAGTTGGCGATTTGCCGGCTCAGAAAAAAATTCGGTGATCGCGGCGGCCACCTTCGGCCCCACCTCGGCTACTTCTTCGAGTTGTTCCTGGCTAGCGGCTGCAAGATCCTCTACAGAAGAAAAATGGCCCGCCAGCAATTCTCCGGTGCGCTCGCCCACAAAACTGATACCCAGCGCATAGATCAACCGCGCCAGGCTGTTCTTTTTGCTGGCTTCGATTTCGTCCAATAAATTTTGCGCTGATTTTTCCGCGAAGCGTTCCAGCACGACCAGCTTATCCAGCTTCAGCAAGTACAAATCAGCAACGTCGCGCACTAAGCCGTGCTCAATTAGTTGATCGACGATCTTTTCTCCCAGGCCGTCGATGTTCATGGCGTGGCGCCCGGCAAAGTGCAGCAGTGATTCCCTTCTCTTCGCTGGGCATGCCGCATTCACGCAACGATAAGCCACCGTGTCTGGAGCTTTGTGAATGGTGCTGCCACATTCGGGGCACTTCTCCGGCATGCGGAAAGGCCTGCGATCCGCTCCTTCTTTCACCACTTTCAGTACGTGCGGAATTACTTCTCCAGCGCGTTCCACCAGTACGGTGTCGCCAATCTGCACACCTAGCCGCTCGATTTCNTCCATGTTGTGTAGCGTGGAACGGCTCACGGTAACGCCTCCAACTTGCACCGGCTCCAGAAACGCCACCGGAGTGAGCGTGCCGGTGCGCCCGACGTTTACCTGAATATCTTTGACCACCGTAGTTTCCTGGCGCGCAGGATATTTATAGGCGATGGCCCAACGCGGCGCTTTCGCCGTGTATCCCAATTCGTTTTGTATAGGGATGGAATTCACTTTTACCACCACGCCGTCGATTTCGTATGGAAGCTTCTCGCGCTTGTCTTCCCAGTGATCGCAATACTTGAGTACTGCTTCGATTCCGTCGCACAACTTCCAGTCCGCCGAAGCGCGGAATCGCAATTCCTTCAACGCCTGTAAGGACTCGGAAAGCTTCGAGAACGGCGACCGTCCATCGACCAGTAGGTAATAAGAGAAAAATTCCAGCCGTCGCGACGCGGTTATGGAAGCATCCAGCACGCGCACTCCACCGGCGGCGGCGTTTCGCGGATTCGCAAAAATCTTGCCGCCAGAAAGTTCCTGCTGGCGATTCAATTCGGCGAAAGCCTTTTTGGGCATGACAATTTCGCCCCGAACTTCGAAATTCAACGGCAACTTTGCTTTTTTGAGCGCAGCCGAATCGACACGCAGCGGTATCGATCGGATCGTTTTTACATTAGGCGTGACATCTTCGCCGGTGCGCCCGTCACCNCGCGTCACGCCGCGAGCGAGCGCTCCGCCCTGGTATTGCAGCGAAATGCTCAGGCCATCAAATTTGTGCTCCGCGATGTATTCGATTTTGTCGCNGCCGCTGCTTTCCCGCACGCGGCGGTCGAATTCACGCAGCGCGTCATAGGAAAACGCGTTATCCAGACTCAGCATAGGCCGTGCATGCTGGTAAGTTTGAAAGCCCGCTCGCGGCGCGCCGCCAACGCGCACGGTGGGCGAATCCGCGGTGATTAGTTCCGGGTGCGCGGCTTCCAGCTCCTTAAGCTTGCCCATGAGCCGGTCGTAGGCAGCGTCGGAAATCTCCGGGTCGTCCGCCACGTAATACCGATATTCGTGGTGGCGCAGCTTTTCGCGCAGACCTTCGACTTCGTTTTTTACGGCAGCGCCGGCCCTGGCCATGAATCCTCGCCCAGAAATCTCTGCAGAAGAGATGCTGTGATTGCTCTCACATTATATAGAATGAATAGACGGAAGACGGACACGGACCTCACCAATCGAATGACTAACGGGCTGCAGAATGCTCTTCTGATTCATAACCCCAATGCCGGGCACGGAGGCGCGAAACGGCGCCGCTCGTTGGACGAAGCGCGCAGGATTTTTGCCGCCGTTGGAATTGAAGTCGACCTCGCCGAAACAAAAGGCCCGGGCGAAGCCACCGAGATCGCACAGCGCGCCACCATCGAGCGCCGGGATTTGGTGGTCGCATGCGGAGGCGACGGCACGTTAAATGAAGTAGTCAACGGTCTCGCCGGCCCATCGAACGGCCATCGCGTTTCGCTCGCGCTTTTGCCGGCCGGCACCGCCAATATTTTCGCGAAAGAGTTGAGCCTTCCGTGGGACATTCCGCACGCAGCCCGCAAACTTGTTCGCGGGAGCGTCGTCGATATTGCCCTGGGCCTGGCCACGCCGCTACGCGAACCTGAGAAACGAAAATATTTTCTCAGCGTCGCAGGCGCTGGGCCAGACGGCAGGATCGTTTACTCCATTGATTTGGACTTGAAGGCGCGCTTGGGGATTCTGGCCTACTGGTGGCAGGGCGCTCGTGAAATTTTTCGCTACGACTACCCGCATTTTCGCGTGGTGATTAACGGCCAGTCCTCCGACGCATCACTGGCCATCGTGGGCCGCACCAAACACTATGGTGGACCATTCAAGATTACGACGCTGGCCGATTTGTATGAAAATCAATTCGAAGTGATGACCTTGAGTACGCGGAGCGGTCTCCGTTATTTAAGTTATTTGCCGACTCTTTGGTTGGGCAAATTACGCGGAACAAGGGGCGTATTTTTCTCGAAGACTGCTTCTCTGGTGTGCGAGCCGTTGCATGGAAAGCCAGTGCATGCGCAAGTCGATGGCGAACCGCTCGGCCGCCTACCGGTGGAATTCAAAATTGTGCCCGGCGCATTAAAATTGCTGGTGCCTGAAGTCGCGGGCATGAATGGGCGAAGTACTGCCACATCGAATTAGTGTTGCGACGCGCCTTGTGCCTGGCTGACATTTTATGGACATTGGCACGCATGCACTGGCTTCGCTTGCGCTGTCTCGCGCCATTTTCCCTCGTGCGCCGAGGCTACTTTGGGCCTTCACCATTCCAGCTGGCGTGATCGCTGATCTCGATGCATTCAGCGCGCTCATAAGTCCGTCCGCATATCTCAATTGGTACCGCACCTATACGCATTCCCTACTGGCGTCACTAATTATCGCGTGTATTTTGGGCACGGGATATCGCGTGTGGGCATCACGCGAGATCATTTCACGCTTGTCCGCAGGAGCCGTTTTTGTTGCGGTACTATTGGCTCAATGGCTGCATCTCGCGATGGATGCAGCGCAATGGCAGGGAGTGGAATTGTTCTGGCCCATCAACTCCGCACGGATTGCGTCGGTTTGGCTACCTGCGATCGATCCCTGGATCGTGATCATCCTGGTTACGGCCATTGTATTGCCTGAATTTTTCCATCTGATCGGTTCCGAAATTGGCGCGAAGGATAAAAGGCCGCGCGGCTTCGTGGGCGCCATCGTAGGATTGGTCATGGTGCTGGCTTACGTTGGCCTGCGCGCCGAACTGCACGCTACTGCTGTAGCACAGTTGCAAAATCGCAGCTACGCCGGTGAGCTGCCAAGACAAGTCGCGGCGTTTTCCGAATTTGTGTCGCTGGTCACCTGGCACGGCGTCGCGGACACGGAAAGCGCACTTCATCTGGTCACGGTGCACATAAACGCTCCACGCCGTTCCTCGCTCGACCCGGGCATAAATCTGTTCAAGCCTGAAGCGAATCCACTTTTGCAAGCTGCGCAAGGCACGGAAGCAGCAAACCGCTTTTTGCGTGTGGCGCACTTTCCAAAAGCGACTGTTCAGAAAATGGATACAGGCTCGGAAGTGCAAATCCGCGATTTACGCTATGCGGCTGCAGGGGAAATGAAACGCGAACCGATGGTAACTGTTGATTTGGATCCGTCAGGAAAAATACTTTCCGAAGAGATTACGTGGGCCAGCCGCGAAACGCCTCGCTAGACTGGCTTAGTCAACGGGCTTTTTGTGTGCCGCGTCTCCGTAGGGATGTTTGGCGCGCAAAATTAATTGTGAAAGTCCGTAGCTGATGGCCACCAGGACCATGGCCGCGAGGGCCACGTTTAATTTGTGCTGCTGTAAAAACGGGAGCGCGCCGTCGCCGTATCGAACTGCCAGGTAGCCTACGCCAAAATATCGAAACAACCGCGCCATGGCAATCGCGGAGACAAAACTGGCCAGCGGCATCTCGAATACTCCCGCTGCAAACACAAAAAACTTGAAGGGCGTAGGCGGAGGCAGCAACGCGGCCGCCAGCATTCCGCCAAAGCCATTTCTCTCTATCCAGTGGCGCACCGCGCCGCCGTGTTTCCCTGCTTTGCTGTGAAAGAAAGCTTCGCCGCCTTTGCGGGCGATGAAATACAGCAGAATGCATCCCAGTGTGGATCCCGTGGCCGCCATCAATGCGTAAAGCGGCATGCGCGAAGGATGCTGCCTCGATAATCCGATCAGCAAAAGATCGTTTATTACGGGAAAAGTTAAAACTGAAGAGTCCAGAAAGGAAATAAGAAAAAGTCCCGGGGCACCCAAGGTTCCGGCGAAGGCAACGATCTTTTGTTTCCAGGTATGGAACGAAATCACCAAGCACAGCACCTCGCGTAAATCAAACTAGCACTCTTGGTGGCGATCTCTGGGCTCGCAATCCTTAACGCGCGGAGAAAAAACACTGATCGATTACTAAGGTCGACCGCCGCTTTCGTCACAGAAGGGCCTCGATGCCTTGCAAAATTACGTCATAAACAAAATGTAGTTCTTCGTGCGTGATTACATACGGCGGGAGCACATAGACTACGTTTCCGAGCGGCCGCAATAACACGCCGTGGTCGATGAAAAATTGATAAAGCTTGGCGCGCATGGCCGATAAATAGCCGGCATCTTCGGCGCGAAGTTCAATCGCTCCCATGGTTCCGATCTGCCGCACATCCGCAACCTGCGGCAATTTGCGGAATTGCGCCAATCGCTCGGTGTTGACCGCAGAAATCATCGCGATGCGGNCAAACACCGGCTCGTCGTCAAAAATCTGCAGGCTGGCGTTGGCCGCTGCGCANGCCAAAGCGTTCCCGGTGTAAGAATGTCCGTGATAAAAAGTGTGTAAGCGATCTTTGCTGCGAAACGGCGNCTCCACGCGATCGCTGCACACCGTCGCGCCCATGGGCAAAAAACCACCGGTGATTCCTTTTGATAGACACATCAGATCTGGAATTATCTCGGCAAGTTCGCAGGCAAACATTTTCCCAGTGCGGCCGAAGCCGGTCAGCACCTCATCGGCAATCAGCAAAACATCGTAACGGGTGCATAGCGCGCGCACTTTTTGCAAGAATTCCACGGGGTGAACGATCATGCCGCCAGCGCCTTGCAGCAACGGCTCCACAATAACGGCGGCGATGTGCTCGTGATTTTGCTCCAGCAATGTCGCGAGTTGCTGCACGCATTCGATGTGGCAGGTGGCGCGCTTGAGGCCCACCGGGCAGCGATGGCAGTACGCAGAATGCACGCGGTGCACCGCGTAACGCATGGATTGAAATGGTTTGTTGAACAGTGAATCGTCGCTCGCGGACATGGCTCCGGCGGTATCTCCGTGATAGCCATGCACGAGTGCCACGATCTCCGATTTTTGCGCGCGGCCGCTGTTGCCGAAATGCTGCACCGCGAGTTTCAATGCGACTTCCACGGCGGTTGAGCCGTCATCGGAAAAAAACAGGTGCGTCATTTGCGCCGGCAATCGCTTGCGCAAACGCGATGCCAGTTCCTCGGCGGCGTCGTGCGTGAAGCCCGCCATGATGACGTGCTCCATCTTACGGGCCTGTTGCGCGATGGCTTCGGCAATGCGTGGATTGGCGTGTCCGTGCAGATTCACCCACCAGGAGGAAACCGCGTCCAGAATGCGCCGCCCGTCTCTGGTGTAGAGATAAACGCGTTCAGCGCGCACCACATGCAGTGGAGGCGCATCCATGGCTGCGTTCGTGAAGGGATGCCAGATGCGCAGCGGCGAACTCATTTTGTTTTATTGGGAAAACGCGGCGCGGTCAAAATTATTCATGAACACTTGCATCAGCGAAGTACGGTGCAAATTGGGCAAGCGTGGAATTTCTCCAATGACGCGCACGTGCCCGAAGCGCTCGATCGTTTCGCGATTCTCGCGATTCTGGTCGCCAATCAAAACCACGCCGTGCACTGGCAGCTCCGCCGCGTGTAACGCTGCCAGCGTCAGCAAGGTATGGTTGATGGTGCCTACGTTGCTTCGCGCGGCGAGAATTACCGGTAGCTTGAATTTTGCCATCATGTCCAGCATGAATTGTTTCGAGTTGATGGGCACCAGCACGCCGCCGGCGCCTTCGACAATAAGCCAGTCGTTGACCAGGGTGGTCGGCAAATTAATGCGCGCCAAATCAATTTCCACGCCTGCCCAGCGCGCGGCCAAGTCCGGCGAAACCGGGGGCACAAATTTGTAAACCTCTTCTAGCGTTCGATCGGTGCCCAGGCCGGCGAGGCGCATCACCGTCACGCGGTCTGTGCCTTCGAGCGTGCCGGTTTGAATTGGCTTCCAGTACACCGCGTCGAGCGCGGCACAAAGTAAGGCCGCGAGCGTGGTCTTGCCCACACCGGTGTCCGTTCCCGTTATAAAAAAGTGGTGCCTCACGCGGAGCTCGCCAATGCCACAGGAGCGGAATGGTGCGATTGCGCGCGCCACGTGGATAAAGCCGCGGTGAGTCTCCCAAGTTCAGCGGCGCTGATTTTGTGCGTCACCGAAAGGCGTAGCCTGGCGGTGCCGGGCGGCACTGTGGGCGGCCGGATGGCCCTGACAGCAAATCCGGCGCGTTGCAAAAATTCGGCGGCAGCAACAGCGGCGTCGTTTGCGCCAACTATGGCGGGAACGATTTGCGTGGTCGTGGCAAGCGTTTCCCAACCGTCGTGCTGCAAGGATTTCGCGAGGTCTTGCGATCTCGAAAGTAATTCCGCCCGCTCTTTGTCCATTCCAGCGGCCAGGCGTAGCGCCGCTCGAATTTGTTCAGCCATGTAGGGGGGCATGGCGGTGCTGAAAATAAAAGTGCGCGCGTGATTGAGCAAATGCTCACGGAGCACAGCCGCTCCACAGACGAATGCGCCGGCGCTTGCCAAGGCTTTGCCGCAAGTGTGCATGGCAGAGAGCACGCGCCCGTCGGCCAGGAGTTGCGCGGAAATTCCGCGTCCACCCGGTCCGTGCACGGCGGTGGCGTGCGCTTCGTCGACAACTATACTGGCGCCATACTTTTCCGCCAGCGCGACGATGGCATCAAGAGGGGCCACATCGCCGTCCATGCTGAAGACCGTTTCGGTCACGATGAGCTTGTGTCCGCGCGTCCACTGGTTTTCCTTCAGCGACGATTCCAACGCATTTAAATTACTATGGGGATAAATTACTTTTCGAGCGCCCGACAATCGAATTCCATCGATGATGCTGGCGTGATTCAGGGCGTCGGAAAAAATGACATCGTCTTTATTTGCCAGAGAAGTGAGCAAGCCAATGTTGGCGGCGTAACCGCTGTTAAAATACAAAGCCGCTTCGCTGCCAGCGAACGCGGCGAACTCTTCTTCCAGCTCATTCCACACTGCGGCGTGCCCGGATAGAAGACGCGAGCCGGTGCCCCCGATTCGCGGAGCCTTGACCATGGCCTCGATTGCGGTTTGTTTGAGCTCAGGATTGTCAGCCAGCCCAAGATAATCATTCGAGCAAAGATTCACTCCAGTGATTTGCACGAGCGTCCGACGCTGACTCCGCGATTCAAGTTCGCGCAGCCCCGCTTGCAATTCCGCTAGCAGTGAGTTGTTAAATTCAGACGGCATGTGATTCGAGTGGTTTCAATCCCAAGGTCTGCAGTAATTGTTCGTCCTCGTCCGCACCGGGGTTGGGTGTGGTGAGCAATTTTTCCCCCACAAAAATCGAATTTGCGCCCGCGAGAAAACATAGCGTCACCGCTTCGGGCGACAATTGTTTTCTTCCCGCCGCCAGCCGCACGCGCGAAGCCGGCATCAGCACGCGCGCCGTGGCTATGGCGCGCACCATTTCGAGCGGATCGAGCGCTGGTTTATCCGCCAGTGGCGTACCCGCGACACGCACGAGCATGTTGATGGGCACACTTTCCGGATGCGGCTCGAGTGTGGAGAGCTGGTGCAACAAACCGATGCGGTCTCTTTCGCTTTCGCCCATGCCCAAAATTCCGCCGCAACACACGGTGATGCCGGCCTTGCGTACTGCTGCGAGCGTTCGCAAGCGGTCCTCGTAAACTCGTGTGGTGATGATCGAGCCGTAAAACTCCGGCGAGGTATCTAAATTGTGGTTATAGGCCGAGAGGCCTGCTTGTTTAAGTCTCACGGCCTGGCTGTCCGTCAACATACCCAAAGTGCAGCAGACTTCCATGCCCAGAGCAGAAACGCCACGCACCATTTCGAGTACGTTATCGAAATCTTTGCCTTCGGGCGCCTGCCGCCACGCGGCACCCATGCAGAAGCGCGTCACCCCGCGTCCGGCCGCGTCGCGGGCCACGGAGATGACATGTTGCGGGTCGAGCAACCCCTGACGTTCCACTTCCGCATCGTAGTGCGCGCTTTGCGGACAATATGCGCAGTCTTCCGGGCATCCGCCAGTTTTAATGGAAATTAGTTGGCAGGTCTGCACGCGGTCCGGAGCGTGAAATTTCCGGTGTATCGTTTGCGCGCAAAAAATTAATTCAGGCAGCGGGGTGCGATAGATTGCGGCAACCTCTTCACGGCTCCAGTTGCTGCGAACCTCCGACGTTGCGGGGTGATCGCTTCCGAAAGATACAGCGGCGGAGGCCGGTGTAGATACCGATGGGTTTGTGCTCATAGTCCCCGTGACACGTCAATTGTATGACTGACCCGCGCCTGTGGGCCGAATTTTAGAATGGCATGTTACCATCGCTAGGCGGCAGCGTCTCGCCAATCCGGTGGTTCATTCCTCTGGGCCAAGTTTGCCGCTTTGCTAGAGGCGCGATCCGAGGTTAAGGTGGCGGCGCGTTGAGTTCTGACCATCCGTCGCTGGTTTGACCGCTATCGTTGCTAAATGTTATAAATCAACGCTTTGTTGCCAGCCCGCGCAAAGCCTTTTCGCTATCCCTGGGAGGGGTTCCGGGGACGGTCAGGCTAAGATAAACAGTCCAGGTTAGGCCCGTGCCACATTTTAGCGCCGGGCCCTGTTTCAAATTGGCGGGGTGCGCCGCCGGTGCGGTTGTACGCATGCGGGAAAGTGTCCGCCGAATCGTAGTACAGGGCTCCGCGCTCTGAAATCATTTGTAATTTATGGAGGAATTGTTGATGCGCACCTGGTTCGAAAATTTGTGTTCGCTCGCTCGCGGGCCCCTGAAAATAAGCGCCGGCATGGCGTTTCTCTCGATGCTTACCTGCTTATCCGCGCGCGCTCAGGAAGTTCAGGAGGCGGGGGGCGAGGCCAATCTTAAGCTTCCAGATTTATCGCAGGTCTCCTTTCTCGGTATTAACGGGCACAAAATTCTTCTGTTCGGGCTGATTTTCTGCGTGTTCGGTTTGATTTTTGGATTGGCTATTTATAGCCGCCTCAAGAATCTGCCGGTGCACAAATCGATGCGGGATATCTCCGAGCTGATTTATGAGACCTGCAAAACCTATTTGATCACGCAAGGCAAATTCATTTTGCTGCTCGAAATTTTTATCGCCATCGTTATCGTTCTTTATTTTGGTGTGCTCCTGAAATTTGAAGCGATGCGGGTGGGAATTATTTTGCTCTTCAGTCTGGTGGGCATCGCGGGCAGCTATGGTGTGGCATGGTTTGGAATCCGCGTAAACACTTTCGCGAATTCCCGCACTGCGTTTGCCAGTCTTCGTGGCAAGCCGTATCCCATTTATCACACGCCGCTTCAGGCGGGCATGAGCATCGGCATGATGCTGATCAGCGTGGAGCTGCTGATCATGCTGTTTATTTTGCTGTTTATTCCGGGCGACTACGCGGGACCGTGTTTTATTGGGTTTGCCATTGGCGAATCGCTGGGCGCTGCCGCGTTGCGTATCGCCGGCGGAATTTTTACCAAGATTGCCGATATCGGTTCGGATTTGATGAAGATTGTCTTCAAGATTAAAGAAGACGATGCGCGCAATCCGGGCGTCATTGCGGACTGCACCGGCGACAATGCCGGCGACTCCGTGGGACCCAGCGCTGACGGGTTTGAAACGTACGGCGTAACAGGCGTCGCGCTAATTACTTTTATTTTGCTCGGAGTGTCCAGCCCCACAGTACAAGTGCAATTGCTGGTGTGGATTTTCATCATGCGCATTGTGATGCTGATTGCCAGCGCTGCCGCTTACTTCATCAACGCGGCCATCTCCAAGGCCAGATACGGCAATGTGAACGAGATGAATTACGAAGCGCCGCTTACTTCTCTGGTGTGGATTACTTCCGTGGTTTCGATCGGGTTCACCTATCTGGTTTCCTACTTGATCATTCCGGCGCTGGGACAGGACACCACACAATGGTGGAAGCTGGCCACGATTATTTCGTGCGGGACTTTGGCTGGTGCGATTATTCCGGAGCTGGTGAAGGTGTTTACTTCAACGGAGTCGCGGCACGTGCGAGAAGTGGTCAGCTCCGCGCAGGAAGGCGGCGCTTCGCTGGGGATCCTTTCCGGATTTGTGGCTGGAAATTTTTCGGCGTATTACATCGGGCTCGCCATGGTAGTGCTGATGTCGCTCGGCTATTTGATCAGCGAAATGGGACTCGCGACATTTATGATCGCTGCGCCCGTGTTTGCGTTTGGATTAGTGGCTTTCGGCTTTTTGGGCATGGGACCGGTCACCATCGCGGTGGATTCTTACGGGCCGGTGACGGACAACGCGCAATCGGTTTATGAGTTGTCCTTGATCGAGCAAATTCCTGGGATTCAGCAGGAGCTCAAGCGCGATTACAACATCGATGTAAATTTTGAACGCGCCAAGGAAATGCTGGAAGCCAACGATGGCGCAGGCAACACCTTTAAAGCTACCGCCAAGCCGGTGCTGATCGGCACCGCGGTAGTGGGCGCCACGACCATGATTTTCTCCATTATCATGGCGCTTACGCACGGGTTGACCATGAACGTCAACAAGCTTTCCCTCTTACATGCTCCGTTCGTTCTTGGGCTCATTACCGGCGGCGCGATGATTTACTGGTTTACGGGAGCGTCAACACAGGCGGTTACTACCGGCGCTTACCGCGCCGTTGAATTCATCAAGGCCAACATCCATCTGGAAGAAGCCAAAGCCGCGAGTATTGCCGACAGTAAAAAAGTCGTTGAAATCTGTACCAAGTATGCGCAGAGAGGCATGCTGAATATTTTTATCGCCGTTTTCTTTGCGACCTTGTCCTTCGCCTTTGTTGAGCCGTTTTTCTTCATCGGCTATCTCTTCAGCATCGCCATCTTCGGCTTGTATCAAGCTATTTTCATGGCCAACGCCGGCGGGGCTTGGGATAACGCGAAGAAAATCGTAGAGGTCGAGTTGAAGCAAAAAGGCACGCCACTGCATGACGCCACGGTGGTCGGCGACACGGTAGGCGATCCTTTCAAGGACACTTCTTCCGTGGCGTTGAATCCGGTGATCAAATTCACCACGCTCTTCGGACTGCTTGCGGTGGAGCTGGCCGTTCAGCTCACCGCCACGCAAGGATCAAACGTGACACACGCGCTGGCCGCGGCTTTCTTCGCGGTTTCGTTTTTCTTCGTGTACCGCTCATTCTACGGGATGCGCATCCGGCAGGAAGCGCACTAGACCACTTTTCTGGACGGAAACGAAAAAAGGGCCATCCGGAAAATCGGACGGCCTTTTTTTTATGTCCGCTTTTATGTCGGCGCGGCGATGTTTAATCATCGTCGCGGTCACGGCGATAATGCCGACGGCCATACTGATCCTCGTACCAGCTATTACGATCACGATCAGCGTAATAGCCGTTGCGGTCATCTCGGCGGTCGCGCCACTCCCGATTCCACTGGTCATTGCGATATTTCCGGCGCAAGCGTTCCTGGCGTTCGTATTCTTCATGAAGTTCGTGCCGCCAGTGCCTTGCCTGCCTACTGTCGTAGCCGTGATCCTCTATGGCTTCATGCAATTGCCAGTTGGCGTAGGCAATCCGGCGATTACAGTCATCCCAGGCATCGGCTTTTGCATGGGGCGCGCCAGCAAAAAGCGCCAACGCTATCAACATCACTCCTGGAAGTAGTCGTGCGAACCACGTTTTCTCAGCCATTCTTTGTAATGGCATAACGGTCTCCACAGGCGGCCCCGGCCAGGCGCTTGGGGTTTGCGTCCTGACAGTGGAAACCCCATACCGGGGATATTGTCGCGGTTCTCGGAAGAACAAATCTGATCAGGTTCTGATGAGTCCGGGGAAGCGGTGCGGGTTGTTGTCGAATCCGGGAAATACTGTGGCTAGATCTTTTACGCCGATGTGTTTGGTCAACGTTTCTCCCAGGACGTAGCGAAAATCGGTGGTCAGCGCGAGATCGCGGCTCTCGTTTAACTGGTGATCTTCGAGGCCGGGCCATTTACCGTAGACTTTGCCGCCTTTTACTTCGCCGCCCATGACGAACATGCAGTTGGCGTGGCCGTGGTCGGTGCCGCGATTGCCGTTTTCTTTGGCAGTGCGGCCGAATTCGCTCATGGTAACGACCACAATGTCCCGCATGCGGTCGCCCATGTCTTGATGAAACGCGGCGAGGGATTGGCCGAGGTCTTTCAGCAGGTTGGAGAGCTGGCCTTGCACTCCGCCTTCGTTGACGTGGTTGTCCCAGCCGCCGCAATCGACGAACAAAACTTCCACGCCCACTTTGGCTTTCAGCAGCTGGCCGATTTGCTGCATGTTTTGTCCCAAGCGGCTGATGGGATATTGTGCGCCATTTTCCGGCGGCAATTTGCNGGTGTCGATTTTGCTGAGCATGTCGATGGCTTCGAAGGTTTCCGTGCCGGTTCCGTGCAGCGCGTGGTCCACGCTTTGCGAATACATGGCTTCGAAGCCGCCCTGCACTACGTTGTTCATGGCCGGCGATTGCGGCATCACTTTGAAATTTTTTAAATCCGGCAACGCGATGGCCCCCGCGCTTCCCCGCAACATGCGCGGAAGATTCGGGCCCATGGCCACGGCGCGAAATGGCGAAGCATTTTCTTCGGGTATGGTTTGCAGCACGCGGTCGAGCCAGCCGTCATCGGTGGCCTTCACGCCGGGCGTGCCGGACTCCATGAAGTCCTGTGCGTCGAAGTGGGAACGCGTGGGATCGGGCGAACCTGCTGCATGCACGATAGCCAATTGATTTTTGTGAAATAGCGGCTCGAGTGGCGCGAGACTGGGATGCAATCCAAAATATCCATCCAGATCGATAGCTGCTTCTCCCACCACGCCGCGGCGGGGCTCGGGAATCGCAATGGTGGGACGCAAGCGGTAGTAATTCGGCTCCGCAAAAGGCACCACAATATTTAATCCGTCTGCCGCGCCTCGTTGAAACAGCACTACGAGCTGTTTCTTGTTGGGCATCGGTGTGGCCGCCACGGCGCGTTGCAAAAACGCGGGCATGGCGCTCAGGCCCACCATGGCCACGCCGCCCTGCTTCAAAAAATATCGCCGGGAAAATCTCATGTGCGACTCCTTCTTGATGACAACAGCAACTCAGCATCGGCTCAGAAATCAAAACCGGGGTTGGCTAGCGTCTCTGAAATTCTGGAGCGCCCAGCACCAGTCCGGTCACTACTCCAAGGTCCACCTTTTTTACCGGATCATCGAGCTTGGCCTGCAAGACCTGCGGACTGTCCAATTGCTTTTGCAGCGTCTCTAAAGTGGTGGGGCTCGCTTGGCCACCTAGAAAAATCTGCAACGCGCGTTCCAGCGCAACCTTGGGCTCCGTAGCATCGACGCCCAGCAATGAACCAACATCCGACCGCGCCCCGCGAACTTTGTTTCCTGCCAAGGTCAGGGAAAAATTGAGGCGATTCAGGAGTGCGCCGGTGTTCACCCACGCGTCCGCGTTATCCGCGTAACCGGTGGGAGGCTGGCATTGATATAGCGGCTCACCGATGCGCCCGACCCATTGCACCAAGGGCATGGCGCTATCCACATCAGTGCTCAGCGCGCGCACTGCGGAAATCACGAGTTCGAACGGCGTTTTGATTTTTGCGCGGTATGCTTCGCGAGACCAAAACTCCGGCGAATAAATCATGGTGTGCATGACCGTGCGGATATCGCCGTCGCTGGATTCAAATGTTTTGGCCATGCGTGCAACTAGCGAAGCCGGCGGAGTATCGGACACAAATCGCCGCGCCAGTTTGGTGGAGATAAACTTGCCGGTGCTGCGATGCCGCGCAAGCAATTCGATGGCTTGCTCGCCGTCTTTCATTCCACCGGCATGAATTTTCTTATTCAAAACAATTTTCTGGCCGGAATCGTGCAACTTTTCGTCAAATTTAAATTCCGGATTCAGCCGGGGTTTGTCGATGGTCCAGCCAGTGAAGCAGCGCGCCAGTTCGGACACGTCTTTTTGCGTGTAGCCGCCTTCCACACCCAAAGTGTGCAGTTCCATTAATTCGCGACCGTAATTTTCATTGAGGCCGCGTGTATTTTTCTTCGCTGGAGGGCCTTGCGGAGGTTGCGGCCGAGGCCGCCCGAATCGGCCGCGATTTTGCCGCACGGCACGCAACGCTGCTTGGCGCTGCGCGGCGTTGGGATCGGCGCTTAGAAAATTGTCCAGATAAAACAGCATCGCGGGGCTTTCGGCGGTGGCGGTGACTAAATCCTTGAACTTCCCCAAGGTATGCGGCTGGATTACATCGCGTTCGTAAGAAGTGAGGTACCACTTGTCTTGGCCTTTGGCCGCGTACACGTTGAAATGGTTGAACCAGAAATCATCCATGACTTGCTGCAATTGGCGCTCGCTGTAAATCGCGCGCGTCACTTTGGCCATGGCCAATTCTTCAACTACGCGCTGCGGCTTTTTGCTGTCGTCGGCAATTACGCGTGGCACCGCATTGGGATCGGGCCCGCCCAACACATTTCGTTTCCCGACGCCGGGGGTGGTCAAGTTGCTGGCAAGGTCGCGGTTCAACGGCGACGGTTTCGTCTTCATGGAGACCGGAACGCTGGTCTTGTCCGCGATATTTATTTCGGGAGAATTATTCGGCGCCGATTGACTTACCGCCGCGGAGGAACTTGGCGGCGCGGACGCAACGGTCGTCTCGCTTGCGTCTGAGGTGTTTTGCATATCCTTGCCACCGCCGGTTGCGCCGTTGTGGGCCGGCCGTTGATTGGGGTTCGCGGCCGCGTCTGCGCGCTTGGCAGCCTGAATGGCGGCTTGTTTCGGCTGCGGATATTCCTCGAGCAGGTGCGCCGAGGACATGGACAGCGTGGGGAGATTCTCGAGTCGCGCGTTCACGGCTTTATCGTCAATGGAGTTTGGCGCGAGTTGCTGTTCGATCCACTTGGCCAATCCCATTTGGCGCACGCGCTCGACATCACCCGGCCGTGGTCCATAGGCAAGGCGATTCATGGCGTGGAGAATGGCTTCATCAACGGTGAGTTCGGTGACGGGCAAGCCCTTCAACACGGGATCCTGTTTCGGTTTTTTGTCTTTGGCGCCGGCAGGAATGACGGCAATGGCGGGTACGTCGACTCCCAAAGACAATACGCAAGCGATCGACAAAAACGCAGCGAGCAAGGCCTTGGGTCGCAGAGAGACCGTCGCCATTGGGGTGTGGCTGGAATCTATTGGCAGCACCAGTTTTGCGTAGCTGGGCTTCATCCGTGCTCCTACAAGATTAACCCTAGGCACGCCGGGAAGTTGCAGAGAGCGGATTGGCCTGTGTCGAATACGACCGTCCGGAAGGGACTTAAAAAATGGCGTTGAACAGGGTTGTCCCGATGGAACGAACGCAGCGCGGAGTATCCGATTGGCAGAAAACGATTACATCACCTCGAAGTCGACAAAGCGATTGGGGGCTTTGTTGCCGGCTCCGTCGACAGCCTGCATCACCAGGCGGTAGCCGCCGGGATTCAAGTCCTTAACATTAACCTTCATGCCCACGGGCACCACCGGGTTCCCTTTCTGAATAAATGTATCGACAGCCACGACTCCGGTGAACACGACTTCTTTATTGCTAGCGCGATCCATAATGCGGTATCCCATACCGATCTTCGGCGGGCTATCGGAAGTCAGCAATGGCTCGTAAATCTCCGAATACACAATCACGTTTTCATCGCGTTTGAAGCGATTCGTACCGGATGGCAGAATCTGCAATCCCTGTACCACAAGGGGAGTGCGGTCTTCGAGTAAGGCGGAATCAAGGCTGGTGGGTATGTCCCCGAGTCTCTGAGCGCTATCGGTCAGGGCCACGCCGCCGAGGCTAAAGTGTTTTCCATCGTAAGCATCAATTTGCAGCGGCATCTCGAATTTTCCAAAAGCGTCTCCGCCCGCACTGAGCACCACGGTTAACTTGTACGTTCCGGGAGAGGCGTCAAACTGGTTTTGATAGCGATACGGATTCTGGGTGAACTGCTTCCATTCGTCCTTTTCCAAATTGAGATTGACGGTGTCACTGAAGCGCGCCCCCACCGATCCATCGGCGCGATAGGTGATGCCCAACACATTCAGATTCGCGTTGTATTTTCCTTTTTCTTTATTGAAATGCACGGCGTCGGCGGGAATTTCCATCGCCAGATTCACGCGCGCGACATTTGCAGCAGTGTAAAAATACGGAGCCTGCATGCCCCCGCGTATCGAACCGCCTTGCGCACCGGTGGCGCGCGACTCGAGTTGTTTTTCAAGCGGCTTTCCTTCGAGGATGTTGCCGGTTTTCACATTACAATATCCGCTGCGCGAGCGCACGTTCGTTCCACCGTGGTTTAGCTTCACCTTCAGCGTGTGGCATGCGCCTTCCGGCGTGTCGGTCGGCACATATCCCAGAATATAAAACTCACTTTGCTCTCGACCGATGCGCTGCAAACCACCCAGAAGATCGTTGGTGTTGAAGATCGTGAATCCGCCAGTACCTTCCGCTAACATCGCCAGGATTTGCTGGTTCGTGGACGCCGATTGCGGAAACGGCGGAACGATAGTGCGGGGCTGGTTGTACGGCGAATTGAAATTGTAGGCGCCCGGGTTGGCAACTCCTCCTGTGCCACCTGCCGGGCGTCCCGCACCCGTGCCTGTGCCGCCGGTGGTTCCCTTCCCGCCGGTTCCTCCGGTTGTTCCCGTTCCTCCAGGTGCTCCCGTGCCTCCCCTTCCACCAGTTCCTCCAGGCGCTCCCGTGCCTCCCCTTCCGCCTGCTCCACCAGGCGCTCCCCCGGTTCCGCCAGGCGCTCCGCCTGTCCCGCGTCCACCGCCCGCGCCGCCAGTTCCGCCTGCTCCACC
>JGI12053J15887_10000235_pt1 | contig 20626 bp, 20 predicted proteins | sample MedBloCAOM1_O3_FD_15887 | JGI IMG/M metagenome (IMG submission 15887)
CGCCGCCATGAGCGCACTCACCGCTATCATGGCGGGTGGTCCGCGGAGCGAATGACCTTTTTATCTGTTCGGGGCGGCCGGTCGGGGGAAGTCACTGCCGCGCGTCACCCGACGCGCGGCGGTGATGTTTTGGGGCGCCGTCATTCCAGCTTGATGTTTGCAGCCTTGATGATCGGCCACCACTTGTCGATCTCGGCCTTGTGGTAGGCGGCCAGCGCCGCCGGCGACTGCTGCTCGCGCGGCGCGATCTCGTGACCGAGCTCGTTGAACCGTTGCCGCACGCCCGGATCCGCCAAGGTTTCCACCACCGCGGCATTGAGCCTGGCGATCACGTCCTTCGGCGTACCCTTAGGGGCCCAGACGGCATGCCAGAATGGAAAGTGCAGTCCTGGCACGCCCGCCTCATCGATGGTCGGCACATCGGGCTCCGCGAACCAGCGTTTCTCCGTCAGGACCGCATAGGCTTTGATATGGCCGGCGCGGTATTGCGGCAGCGTCTGCCCCGCCTCCGGACATGACAGATCGATCTGCCCGGCCAACATATCCTGCATCAGCGGCGCGGCGCCGCGATAAGGCGCGAGCGGAAACTTGGTGCNGGTCATGTTCTGGAAATAGACCAGGCACATATGGATGCCGCTCCCGAGCCCGGTGGTGGCGGCCGATGCCTTGTCGGGATTGGCCTTGAGCCAGGCGATCAGCTCCCGCAGGTCCTTCGCCGGCAGACTGCTGCGCCCGACGATCCACAGCGGAGCGAGCGACAGCATCGACACCGGCTCGAAGTCATTCAGATAGTCGAAGGCCACCGGATACATTGCCCCCGCGCCGACGTGGGAGGTCCATTGCCCGACGACGAGGGTGTAACCGTCGGGCGCCGCGCGAAACAGGCGGGTCACGCCGATGGTGCCGCCGGCGCCGCTCACGTTCTCGATGATCACGGATTGGCCGAGCGCCGTCTTCATGCGCTCGCTGACGATGCGCGCCACGATGTCGGTCACGCCCCCGGCCGCGAACGGCACGATCACCGTGACCGGCCGCGACGGATAGGTCTGCGCGTGCGCGCCGGCGACCGCAGCCCACATGGCAAACGCCAACGCAACCGACAGCTTGGTCATCATGTTTCGTCCCACGGCGTCTCACCCCATTCACTGCCGACTAAAAGCATCGGACTCATTCCGGCGGCTTGATGTTAGCCGCCTTGATGATCGGCCACCACTTCTCGATCTCGGCCCTGTGAAATGCGCCCAGCGCCTCCGGGGTCTGCTCCTCGCGTGTCGCGATGACATGGCCCAATTCCGTGAGCCGCTGCCGCACGGTGGGATCGGCCAACGTGTCCACGACCGCTGCGTTGAGTCGGGCGATGATCTCCTTGGGCGTGCCCTTCGGAGCCCACAAGCCATTCCAGAACGAAATGTACATTCCGGGCACTCCGACCTCGTCCATGGTCGGGACCTCGGGCGCCGCCGGCCAGCGCTCCTTGGACATGACCGCAAACGCCTTGATCGCGCCGCTGCGCAGAAACGACAGTGTCTGCGAGGCCTCGGCGCAGAACATGTCGATCTGCCCCGCGATCAGGTCCTGCATGACCGGCGCACCGCCGCGATAGGGAACAAGTTGGAAGCTCGTGCCGGTCTTCTGCTGGAAGTAGAGCAAGCAGACATGCGCCCCGCTGCCGGCGCCGACGGTGGCCGCTGATGCCTTGCCCTGCTGCGCTTTGAGCCAAGCGATCAGCTCGCCCGCGTTCCGCGGCGGCAGCGCATTCTTGCCGACGATCATGAGCGGTGTGGCGCTGATGCGCGACACCGGCTGCAAGTCCGGCAACGCGTCGTGAGCGGCTGGATACATTGCGCCCGATCCCACGTGGCTCGTCCAGTTGCCGATGCTGAGCGTGTAACCGTCCGGCGCTGATTGCGCGGCGCGAACGACGCCGATGCTCGCTCCAGCACCGGTGACGGTCTCGACGATCACGGGCTGGCCGAGCGATGTTCGCATCCGCTCACCCAGGATGCGCGCCAGGGTGTCCGACGGTCCGCCCGCCGGAAACGGCACGATGATGGTGACGGGATGCGACGGATAGGCTTGTGCATGCGCGTGGGTGACGCAGCCCGACGCAACGGCCAGCGCCGTGAAAACGGATGTCAGTTTCATGGTTTTCCTCGTCTGTTCCCTGCCTTGGTTTTTGCGATGACGATGGCACGGCGCGCGTCGGCGCGAAAGTCAGCATTGCGTCACTACGATGTGAACTCCGCGCGCTTGCTGGAACACCGACGGCGCCGCATCGTTGGCGCGGCGGGCGCAGGAGGCATTGGCATGAGATCGTCGACAATCGCGTGCGCGGCTGCGCTTTTGGCGCTTGGCGGCGTTCCCGTTCATGCGCAAGCTATTCCTTCCACTGCAGGGACCATCGCGGTGGAGACCGTCGCCAAGGGCCTCGATCATCCCTGGGCGCTGGCGTTCCTGCCCGACGGCCGCATGCTGGTCACCGAGCGGCCGGGCCGCCTGCGGATCGTCGCCAAGGACGGCAAGCTTTCGCCCGCACTGGCGGGCGTGCCGAAGGTCTTCGCGTCCAGTCAAGGCGGCTTGCACGACGTGGTCATCGACCGCGGCTACGGGCAGAACCAGACGATCTATTTCTGCTATGCCGAGCCGGTGAGCGGAGGCGCGCGCACGGCGCTCGCGCGCGCACGGCTGGTGGATGAAGGCACGCCGCGGCTGGAAGACGTCACGGTGATTTTCCGTCAGGAAGGACCTCTGTCCAGCGGCAATCACTTCGGCTGCCGGATCGTGCAGACGCCGGACGACAATCTCTTTCTGACCACCGGCGACCATTTCACGGCGCGCGACCAGGCGCAGAATCTCGGCAATCACATCGGCAAGATCATCCGTATCCAGCCGGACGGGTCAGCGCCGCCGGACAATCCGTTTGTCGGCAGAGCGGGCGCCAAGCCCGAGATCTGGAGCTACGGGCACCGCAACGCACAGGGCCTCGCGCTCCATCCCGCCACCGGCAAGCTGTGGGAGCACGAGCACGGGCCGCGTGGCGGCGATGAGATCAACATCATCGAGAAGGGAAAGAACTACGGCTGGCCGGTCATCGGCTTCGGCATCGACTACAGCGGCGCCAAGATCCACGAGAGCACGCACAAGGACGGCATGGAGCAGCCGCTCCGCTACTGGGTGCCCTCGATTGCGCCGTCGGGCATGGCCTTCTACACCGGCGACCTGTTCCCGGCATGGCGCGGCAACCTGTTCGTCGGGGCGCTGGCCGCCCAGCTCCTGGTGCGGCTCGAACTCGACGGCGACAAGGTGACCAGGGAAGAACGCCTGCTGCGGGATCTGCGCGAGCGTATTCGGGACGTCCGCCAGGGACCGGAAGGCGCGTTATGGCTCGTGGCCGACAGCGCCTCGGGCCGGATCCTCCGCGTTGCGCCGGCGAAGTGACGCTGCTTCCGCTCATCGTGTCGCGCGACTGAGCCGATATCCCTATGTCACCGGCTGAACTCGGCTCCAAAGAGATACTGTGGCTCAAACGCAACAATGGCAAAACATGCCTTCAATGCTCCCGGGCGTCATAGTGCCGACACGAAGCTTCTCTACCCGCCGCATCCGATCCGATAACCAGGAATTGAGGGGTCGCACCGTTTAACGGCGCCACGCACGGCGTCGTAAGCGGTCGCGCTCCGTTACGAGCCCGTGCCATGTTTTCGCTGTTCGAACGGCTGCTGAAGCCGACCGACTTGCCGGAAGAGGCGGAACCGCCGCCCGGCTTCATCGCCTTCTTCTGGCATTTCGCCCGCCAGGCGAAAGGCCTGTTCGTCGCGTTGTTCGCGGCAGGCTTCGTCGTCGCGCTGCTCGATTCGACCATCCCGGTCTTCATGGGGCGCATCATCACTTTGATCACGGCGACCCCGCCGGACCAATTGTTCGCGACATTCTGGCCGCACCTCGTCGGCATGGCGGTGGTGCTGCTGGTCGCACGCCCGATTGCGCAGGCCTCGCAGAACCTGATCGCCAACCAGGCGATCGCCGCCAACGTATCGAACCGCATCCGGTGGCAGAACCACTGGTACGTGGTGCGCCAGTCCTGGGCGTTCTTCCAGAACGATTTCGCCGGCCGGATCGCCAACCGCGTGATGCAGACCGGGCCGGCGATCCGTGAGACGCTGGTCGCGCTGATCACCAGCGTCTGGTACATCCTGGTCTACGGCACGAGCGCGCTCATTCTGCTCAGCTCCGCTGATCCGGTGTTGGCGCTGCCGGTCGTGCTCTGGTTCCTCGGCTATCTCGTGATGCTGCGCGTGCTGGTGCCGCGCATGCGCGACCGTTCCAAGGCCGTCTCGGAAGGGCGCTCGATGCTCACCGGGCGCATCGTCGACAGCTACACAAACATTCTGACGGTGAAGCTGTTCGCCCGTGCGCGCGAGGAGGACGCCTATGTGCGCGACGCCATCGATCAGCACACCGAGCTGTTCTATCGCTCACTGCGTCTTAACACGCTGTTCAGCTTCTGCCTGTCCACGCTCAACGCCATGATGGTGACCGGCACGGGCGGACTTGCACTCCTGCTGTGGACGCAAGGGAAAGTCGAGGTCGGGACGGTGGCGATGGCGCTGCCGCTCGCCTGGCAGATCGTGAACGTTGCCGGTTGGGTCGCCCTGCAGGTCACGTCGATCTTCGAGAATATCGGCGTGATCCAGGAGGGCATGATGACCATCGCCCGGCCGATCATGCTCATCGACCGTCCCGATGCGCCGGCACTCAACGTGACGCGCGGCGAGATCGTTTTCGAGGACGTGCGCTTCGGCTACGGCCGCGAAACCGGAGTGATCGACGGCCTGACCCTTACCGTGAAGCCGGGCGAAAAGATCGGGCTGATCGGCCGCTCCGGCGCCGGCAAGTCGACCGTGGTCAACCTGCTGCTGCGCTTCTTCGATCTCGAGGGCGGCCGCATCCTGATCGACGGCCAGGACATCGCTGCGATCACGCAGGAGAGCCTGCGCGCGCAGATCTCCATGGTCACGCAGGACACCTCTCTGCTGCACCGCTCGATTGGCGACAATATCCGCTATGGCCGCCCGCAGGCGACCGACGCGGAGGTCGTCGCGGCGGCGAAGCTCGCCCATGCCCACGAGTTCATCCTGGAGCTCGAGGACTGGAAGCAGCGGCGCGGCTATCCGGCGCAGGTGGGCGAACGCGGCGTGAAGCTTTCGGGCGGACAGCGCCAGCGCATCGCCATCGCGCGCGTGATCCTCAAGAACGCGCCGATCCTGGTGCTCGACGAGGCCACCTCCGCGCTCGACAGTGAAGTGGAGGCCGCGATCCAATCGAGCCTGGATACCCTCATGGCGGGCAAGACGGTGATCGCGATCGCGCACCGGCTCTCGACCATCGCCCGCATGGACCGGCTGATCGTGCTCGATCGCGGACGCATCGTGGAGCAGGGCACGCATAACGAGCTGTTGCAGCATGGCGGCCATTACGCCGCGTTGTGGCGGCGCCAGTCCGGCGGCTTCATCGATGCCGGCGACATGCAGGCTGCGGAGTAGATCACCGCAGCCTGCGACTGTTGTTTTCTTTAAAGGGTCGGAGCTTTCGCTGGACATCCGACGATAGATGGGAACTTGTTCGAAGCACGGGAATAAATGCATCGGGTGACCGATCTTCACCACATGACCGCAGCGGTGCGCACCGAGGATGGGGAGCCTGAGCAGCGAGGACGATCAGGCACGCTTTCGCAGCGTGGTGCTGCCGCATCTCGCGCAGGCCTATGCGCTTGCGCGCTGGCTGACCGGCGATCGTGCCGACGCCGAGGACGTGGTGCAGGAGGCTTGCCTGCGCGCCTTTCGCGGTATCGGCGGCTTTTCCGGCGTCAATGCCCGGGCCTGGCTGCTCACGATCGTGCGCCATGCCGCCTATACTTGGCTGGGCAAGAACCGTTCGGGGTCGCTGCTCATGGTCGACGATCTCGAGACGGTCGAGCGCCAGCAGGCGAGCGCCGGCGCCTCACCCGAGCAGGGGCCCGAAACTCCGGAGGCGGCGCTGATTGCGAAGGCCGACGCTGCGCGCCTCGAAGCCGCAATCGCGGATCTGCCGGTGCCATTCCGGGAGACGCTGGTGTTGCGTGACGTGCAGGGCCTCGACTATCGCGAGATCGCGGAGGTGACCAACGTCCCGATCGGCACGGTGATGTCGCGGCTGGCACGCGCCCGCCGGCGGCTGATCGCGCGCCTCGGTACGGAAGAGCCGGGGGACGCGTCATGACCGTTTCGACGACGGATCCACGCTTGCTCGTTCACGCCTATGTCGACGGCGAACTCGACCCTGCCCATGTGCTCGAAATGGAGCGGCAATTTGCCAGCGATCCCGCGCTGGCGGCCGAGCTGGCGCGCGTGGAGGCGCTGCGGCGCGCCATTCAGGAGCAGCTGCCCAGTGAGACGGCGCCGGCGGGCCTGGCGCGCCGGATCGAGAGCTCGCTCGGCCTGCGGCGTGAAGATCCGCGTGCGTTGTCGCATCCGTCGTGGCGCGCGCTCGCGGCCTCGGTCGTGCTCGCCGTATTCCTGGCGAGCGGCGCGACCTGGTTTGCGTTGCGTCCCGACCCGGCCGACACCACCGCGGACATGATCGTCGCCAGCCATATGCGCGCGCTGATGGCTCCGCAGCCCATCGATGTCGCTTCGTCCGACCGCCACACCGTCAAGCCGTGGTTCAACGGGCGCATCACGGAGGCTCCGCGCGTGGTCGATCTCGCCGATGAGGGTTTTCCCCTGATCGGCGGCCGTATCGATGTGATCGGCCGCGCGCCCGTGCCGACCCTCGTCTATCGCCATCGCCAGCATCTGATCAGCCTCAGCGCGGTTCCGGCAGGCCGACCGACGGCTGCCGCAGCGAGGGAGATCGCCGGCTACAACATCCTGTCCTGGAGCGAAAACGGTACCGTCTACAGCGCGGTCTCCGACCTCGCGATGCCCGATCTCGAGACCTTCGCCAAGGCGTTCCGCGCCGCCAGTGCAGAGCGGTAGCTACACCCGCTGGAGCAATCCCGCCATCGGCTTCACCGCGGCGCTGTCCGGAAAGACCTTGCTCGCGAGCACGGTGTCGTCGACGCGCAGGTGATCCTTGAGCAAGCCCTTGAGCACGGCACGCAGATCGGTCGTCGCCTTGAGGTCGCGGCCCTCATGCAGCTTGGCAGGCTTGAGCCCCGGCCAATCCGCGACCACGCGGCCACCCTTGAGCGCGCCGCCGGCGAGCAATGCCACAGTCGCGGTGCCGTGGTCGGTCCCATCGGTGCCGTTGATGCGGGCCGTGCGGCCGAATTCGGTCACGACCGCGACGACGGTCTCGCCCCAGGCGTCCTTCATTTCCGTCTCAATCGCCGCGATGGCGCCATCGAGCGCGCCGAGCAACATGGCGAGCCGGCCGTTCGTGGCGCCTTCAGCGGCGTGGGTGTCCCAGCCGTCGAAGGCGAGCGCGCCGATGCGCGGCCCGTCCGCGCGCGCCAGGAACCGCGCAGCGGTGCCCGCGGATTCCGCGAAATAAGCGCGCACCTGTCCGGCGCCCGCCGCCCGCGGCTGCTCCGCGTCCATGCCGCCGGCGCGGGCGATGGTCGCGAGCCCCATGCGCTCTTCGAGCACACGCGCGAGGGCGGGATCGGTGTGCTGATAGAGGTCCAAGAGCCGCGTCAGCGTGTCATCGCTAGCCGGCGGCAGCCGTCGCGGGGTCCACGACAGGACCGGTGCGGGTCCACGCACGACCAGCGGCGCAATGGGCCCGACCGCGAAGGCCTCGCGTCCGCCACCGGCGCGGCCGGCCGGCTGCAGCGAAGCGAGCGCGCGATTGAGCCAGCCGGTGTCGCTCGCGCCGGGCTTGCCGAGGCCGCTTTCCAGCACGTCCTGGCCGTCGAAGTGGGAGCGCTCGCGATACGACGTCGCCGTCGCATGCACGATGGTGGCCGCGCCGGCCTTGTAGAGACGATGCAGGTTCGGCATCGCCGGATTGAGCGCAAAGAAAGAATCGAGCGGCAGCGCCGGCGGCTTGCCGTCGAGCGTGAGCGCCTTGTCGCCGCGCAGGGCGACCCAATCCGGATCGCCGACCGGCGCCACCGCGGCCAGTCCATCGAGCGCGCCGCGCAGCACGATCACCAGCAGGCGCGGATCGCGGCCCTCTGCGCGCGCGACTTTCGGCAGATAGGCCCAAGCGAACAGCGTGCCCGACGCGAGCAGCAGGTGCCGGCGGGTCGGCGCGTGGAGGTCGGATGTCATCGGCTCACCTCTGTCGAGTGGTCGCGGCTCGCGCGTGTTCAGTGGCGTCACAGCGCGTCATCGGCGTTGGAATTCGGGTGCCATGAATAAGAGCGCCAGCGCCTGCGGGCGGCTTTCGGCACGCGTGATGGCTTGGCGCGTCTCGGCCGAGGCAATCGGCGCCAGCGCTTCCTCGAACACCTCTCTCGGATCGGCCGCTCCGCCCACGCGCCGGGCCAGCTGGTTGGCAATGTCGAGACGCTGCGCGAGGCCGTCGAGCCACGGCGCGCTCTCGTCCGTGAACCCTTTGGGGGCCGATGGCCGCCACAGCGGTTCGCCCAGCAGATTGTGCGCCTGCATCATCAGTCCGATATCGGGCGGCGTGTAACCCACGGCGCGCAGCGCTCCGATGATCCATTCGCCGGGACGCTTGAGCTTGGCGCGCGGCGCCTCCCATGCTTCCGGCGAGGTCACCAGCGTCTTCGCCACCTCTTTCAGATCGCCTTGCGTCGCGAGAAAGCGTTTGGCCAGCCGCTCCACCAATGCGGGCGGCGGCTCATCGGCGATGAAATGGCGCGCGAGCTTGGTGGCCACGTGCTTCGCGGTCGCGGGATGACGTGCGAGCGCGGCGAGCACGGCACGGCCCTGCTCCGCCCCGGTGTCGGGATAGCTTTTGCCGATCACCATCTGCGCACCCGGCTGGTGCGTACGCGCATTGAACTCGAACTCGCCGCCGCGCGCCGGGTCCTCGCGCATCCCCACCAAGGTCCAGCCCGTGATCACATTGGCGAACCGTGTGACGTCCTCCTGGGTGTAGACGCTGCGCACGCCGAGCGTATGCAGCTCGAGGATCTCGCGCGCGAGATTTTCGTTGAGGCCGCGCTTCTGCCGCAGGCCCGCGAGCGAGTCGGGACCGATCGAGCGGGCATTGTCGAGATAGATCAGCATCGCCGGATGGGATTCGACCGCCAGCAGCATGTCGCCGAAGCGGCCGAGCACATGGGCGCGGATGGCTTCGCGCTCGTAGGCACCGCAGATTTGGCGCACATTGCCCTTGTCCGCCGACACGCAAAAATGGTTGGACCAGAACCAGACCAGCCGCTCCACGAAGCCGATCTCGGCGCCGAGCGCGGCATTGAAGCGCGCCTTGGCTTCATCGAGGTAAAGCTGCTGCGGCACGCCGGGACCAGGACTGAGTCTGGGCGCCGCCGGCGTGGCCGGCTGATCCGCCGGTTTCATGTCCGGTGGCTTCGTGTCCGTCGCTGCGCCGCCGGCGCCCTGCGCGTTGGCCTGCTGCATGGCGCGTTCGGCGCGCCGGGCCATGCGTTGCGACTCCTGGTAGGCGAATGCAGCGCGCCAGGCGGGACCGCTCGGCAGCAGGTCCGTATCAGGGATGCGGCCGGCGCCCGCGCGGTCCAAATCCGCGAGCAGCGCGCCGCGCGGGTCCGAGGCAATGGCCGCAATCGATCCGGGGCGCGGACTGACGCCGAACCGGTGCAAGGCGAGCGCAGCTTCGGCCTTTGGATCAAGGGCCATGCGTCAATGTCCTTTCGACCGGACGCGACGCCACCCCCCGTTAGGGCAGATGGTCCGCGACAGCGATGTCAAGATTGCGGCAGGGAACCTTTCACGATCATGGCCACCAGATGAAAAATCGGAAGGATCGACCACGCCGCTGCGTCGTCCGCACCCTGCCGCCGCGCCAACTGGAACCAGGTCAGAGCGGGCCGCGAAAGATGAAAAACGCTCCCGCCGCAACCAGCATGAAGCCGATGGCATAATTCCAGGTCATGGGCTCCTTGAGATAAAGCACCGAGAAGGCGGCAAAGACCAGAAGCGTGATCACCTCCTGGATGGTCTTGAGTTGCGCGGTGGTATAGACCGCGCTGCCCCAGCGGTTTGCCGGCACCGCCAGGCAATATTCGACGAACGCGATCATCCAGCTCGCCACGATCACGCCGGCGAGCGGCACCTCTTTGTAACGCAGGTGTCCATACCACGCGAAGGTCATGAACACGTTGGATCCGATCAGCATGAGGATCGTCAGTACATAAGGGGAGGCGAGCATTGCGGGCATGGACACACCGGATTGGTAAGGAAACGAGAGCGTGGTGATGAGGACGTTTTCTACGACCAATGCGCTTCGCCGAAAACCCGCTGTGAGGCACCGGGCAGGTTCGAGCGCGGCGTAAACCGGCGTTGTGTCCACAGCCGGCCTAATACCGTCACGCCGCTGTTACAGGCGCGCGCTAAGTGTTCCGATGTAAGGAATGCCCTTCTAACTTTGCTGTAACTGTAGCGTCCATGTTCGTCATACTGCCGGTTCCAGCCCGCTTTTGCCCCGGGCTGGAACCTCTTTTCTACCCGGTTTCAGGCCTGCGTCTCGCGCCGCTCGCATTGTGGGCAGGCGACGCTTACAATCACGGCATCGACTTGCGCCACCGAACAGTTGCTCGCGTGCGGCGACGCCGGCATGCTGAGCCTCGGCCGTCCGATTCGACGAACTGGCCGACCTGCGCTAACCCAATGCGCGCTGGGCCTTTTTGGTTGCCGTAGAGCGGACGTAATCCGGCACTATTCATGATCGGCTTAAATTTTGGGAGAAATCGGGATGCGGCATTCGCGCTTGGCCTCAACTCATATCATCGCGGCTACATTCGTGATCGCGGGCGTGTTCGCGCCCGTGTCGGTCCTCGCCCAGGGACAGCCGCCGGCGCACCCGCCGGGCCAGGCCGCGCCGGTACCGCCCGGTCCCTACAAGCCGGTCGCCATCAAGATGCCCGCCGCCTTGAACGACCCGAGCTTCGAGGCTTTCCGCAAGCAGCTTGCCCAGGTCGCGGAAAAGAAGGACCGCGCCGCGCTCGCCAGGCTGGTGGCGACGCATTTCTTCTGGGTCCCTGAAGAGAAGGACCTCGCCGACAAGAGCAAGTCCCCGATCGAGAACCTGGCCAAAGCGCTCAGCCTCAACGGAGCCGACGCGTTCGGCTGGGAGCAGCTGGCGGCCTACGCCGCCGACGGAACCACGATGCCCGACCCGCAGCGCCAGGGCGTGGTCTGCGCGCCCGCCGAGCCCGAGTTCGACGAAAAGGCAGCCGACGAGCTTGCCAACACGACCCATACCGACGCCGCCGACTGGGCCTTCCCGGTCCGGGACGGCATCGAAGTCCGCTCGGGAGCAAAACAGGACGCGCCGGTCGTCGACAAGCTCGGCCTCTATCTGGTGCGCGTTCTCGCCGACGAGTCGCCGGCCAATGCGGTGATGGCCGCTTTCCTCAAGGTCGTAACGCCATCCGGAAAGGTCGGCTACGTGCCGGGCGAAGCGGTGCAGCCGATCGGTGGCGAGCAGTTGTGCTACGTCAAGGAGGGCGGCGGCTGGAAGATCGCGGGCTTCCTCGGTGGCGAGCCGAACAAATAGTGCAACAGGGCCAGGTGGTCGATTGCAGCCACGCGAGTCCCTCACGTCACGCCGGCTGAGCTGCGCGCGCTGTGGCGCCGCTTTCGCGTGCGACCTCGACGGCGATTGCTGGTGCCACGCGCAGTCTTTTCGCCTTCCCATGCCGGAGCCCGCATCGGGACAGGACTGCCTTTGTCCCACATGCCCTGCGGGCAGCAGCGGGAATCGCCCGCGCCCCCTGATCTTGAGTCACCCCGTACGCGCTCATCAGGTGCCGGTCCGATCGAGCGCGGGCAAGCTCGGCGGGGACGCAACCCGCCCCCGCATTTGCTATAAGTCGCCGTGTCGAGGTCTACTGAATCATCCGCTCATCGCTGCGCGAGAGACATCGGCGGATGGCGCTGACGGCCGAGCGAACGGCGCACTGGAGCTCAACCCATGATCATTGAAAATCAACAAGACGTCACGACCGCGGTACTGTCCGAGCTGCAGCGCGCGCCCGATGCCCGGTTCAAGGAGATCATGTCCGCCTTCGTTCGCCACCTGCACGACTTCGTGCGGGAGGTGAGGCTGACCGAGGAGGAATTTCACGCCGCCATCGCCCATGTCATCGCGCTCGGCAAGCACAGCAACGAGTCCCACAACGAGGCGGTGCTGATGTCAGGCTCGCTCGGCCTGTCGGCGCTGATCTGCCTGCTCAACAACGGCGACCGTGGAACGACGGAAACCGACCAAAACATGCTCGGGCCGTTCTGGCGGATGCATTCGCCGGTCACGCCCAATGGCGGTTCGATCGTGCGTTCGCCCACGCCCGGGCCGGTGATGTTCGTCGACGTCTGGTTTCGCGACTCCAAAGGCAATCCGATCGTCGGCGCGGAGGTCGACATCTGGCACTCCTCGCCGGAAGGCTTCTATGAGAACCAGGATCCGGTCCAGGCGGACATGAACCTGCGCGGCAAGTTCTTCACCGACGCTGAGGGCCATATCAGCTTTCGCAGCGTGAAGCCGGCGGGCTATCCGATCCCGATCGATGGGCCGACCGGCGATCTCCTGCGCGCGCAGGGACGCCACAACATGCGGCCGGCACATCTGCATTTCCTCGCCAGCAAGAACGGCTTCAAGACCCTGGTCTCGCAGCTCTATGTCCCGGACGACAAATTCATCGAGACCGACGTGCAGTTCGGCGTCACCCGCCATCTCATCGGCAATTACATCCGCCACGAGAACGAGAAGGCGCCTGCGCCCGACGTCGAGGGGGTGTGGTATTCGCTCGAGCACAGCTTCGTCATGGAAGCCGGCCGCACCAAGCTGCCGCGGCCGCCGATCACCGGCAAGGCCAGCGGCGAGCGGCCGAAGATTCCGCATCTGGCGTGACGCACGCAACCACTCGCGTGTCCCGGCCAAGGGAGCGCCCACCTTTCTCGGTCAGGCGCAATATTCCGCGCGAGCGCGAGCCGGGACCTACGGCCAAAGCCCGAAACTCTGGTCTGCCGTTTTAGCCCTGGGTCCCGGGTCTCGCTACGCTCGCCCGGGACACGAGATTCGCGTGCCGCTACCGCGCGCCGGCTGCCGCGCGCTCGACCGACGCCGCGGTCTGCCCGAACAGGATAGCGCGCTCTTCCGGGGTGCGGATGCCGCCCGCATTGGGATTGACCACCTTCGCCTTCTCGTAGGCGCGTTCGACCGCCGGCCGCGCGCGGATCGCTTCGAACCAGCGCTTGAGATGCGGGAAGTCCTCAAGCTTCTGGCCCTGGCGTTCGTACGGCACGATCCAGGGATAGATCGCCATGTCCGCGATCGAATAGTCGCCGGCGACAAAGGCACGATCGGCCAAGCGTCGGTTCAGCACGCCATAGAGCCGGTTGACCTCGTTGCGGTAGCGGTCCATCGCGTATTGCAGCTTCTCTACCGCGTAATTGTTGAAGTGATTGTTCTGCCCGGCCATCGGGCCGAGATTGCCCATCTGCCAGAACAGCCACTGGGTAGCTTCGGTGCGCGCGCGCAGGTCGCGCGAGAGGAACTGGCCAGTCTTCTCCGCAAGGTAGAGCAGCATGGCGCCGGACTCGAACACGGCAATCGGCTTGCCGCCGTCGGCCGGCGCTTGATCGACCAGGGCCGGAATGCGGTTGTTCGGGGACACTGCGAGGAAGTCGGCTTTGAACTGCTCGCCCTTGCCGATATTCACCGGCTTGATGTTGTAGGGAAGCCCGGCCTCCTCAAGAAAGATCGTGATCTTATGGCCGTTGGGCGTGGTCCAATAGTAGAGGTCGATCATGGGCATGGTCCTTGCGCTGCGATCAATCGAATGCTGCTGTAGGATAGCGTCGGATGGGGGAGGAACCTACGGACCACCATAGCAAATCTTTGCCCGGCATACCCCCCTTGCCGCGCGGGCATGCCGGGAAACCGGAGCCCGCGCGCACGTCAGGGGCGCTTGCATTCCAGCGCGATTGACTGCAGGTTCCCCCGCCGATCATGCCCATTCGTCTCCTCCTCACATTGCTCGCAACCTGCCTGGCCTCGACAGCCGGGCGGGCGCAACATGGCGCGCCATTCGAGTTGCGCAACATGACCCCGACGATCGAGGATGCCGCGCCCGGCCGCGAGCCGGGGCCGGAAGACAACATCGTGCCCGAGGCCTACCGCCGCCAGTCGGTGTTCTATCGGACCACCGAGGCGCCGGGGACGATCATCATCGATACATCCGAGCGCTTCCTCTACCTGATCCAGTCCAACAACACCGCTCTGCGCTACGGCATCGGCGTCGGACGCGACGGTTTCCAATGGAACGGGCTGCTCAAGGTCACGCGCAAGGCGGAATGGCCGGACTGGACGCCGCCGTCGGAAATGATCGAGCGGCAACCCTATCTGCCGCGCTTCATGGCCGGCGGCCCGGGCAATCCCATGGGGGCTCGCGCGCTCTATCTCGGCAGCACGGTCTATCGCATCCACGGCACCAACGCGCCCGAGACCATCGGCCACGCGGTATCGTCCGGCTGCTTCCGGCTGGTCAACGAGCAGATCACGGATCTCTATGACCGCGTGCAGGTCGGGGCCAAGGTGATCGTACAGCAGTGAGCCTGCACGACCTCGCGTTGCCGGACCGCGGCCTTTCACCGCTCGCTCAGCTGGTCGCACCCACCGCGCCGTGACGACGCAGCGTCGTTGCCTCCAACGCCTGGATGGCGACGAACAGCAGGGACGAGATGACGGCAAGGACGACGATCGCGGTCATCACCAGGTTCATTTGAAAAATCTGGCTGCCGTAAACGATGAGGAACCCAAGCCCGGCCTTGGCGGCCTGGAACTCGCCGACCACAACGCCGACCAAAGCGAGGCCGACATTGACCTTCAGCGTGGAGATCATGGTGGGCACGCTGCCGGGCAGCACGATCTTGGTCAGCACCTTCCAGCGCGAGGCTCCGAACAAGCGCACCAGCTTGATCTTGTCGGGATCGATGGCCTGAAATCCCGTGTACAGCATCAGGATCGTGATGAACACGCTGACTGCGATCGCCATCGCGTAGATCGATGCGACGTCGCCGAGCCAGATGTAGAAGATCGGCACTAGCGCGATTTTCGGCATCGCGTTGAGCACCACGATGAAGGGATCGAGCACCCGATAGAGGAAGGTCGACCACCACAGCAGCACCGCACATACGGTGCCGAGCACCATGCCTCCGGCGAAGCCGACCACCGTCTCACTGAAGGTGACCCAGGTATGCTTCGCGAGGCTGCCATCCTCGAGCATCACCATGAAGGTTCGCGCCACCGCCGAGGGATAGCTGGTGAGCATTGGGTTGATCCAATTGGCGCGCGGGGCGACCTCCCACAGGATCAGGAACACCACGACCACACCGAGCTGCCACGCCTGGATCGACCGGGTGCGACGGCGCAACGCCCCTAGGTAGCGCTCGTAGGCCGGGCTGCGCGTCGGCAGCGCCGCAGCCGATGCCGACTTGGCGCGATCGAGGGGAGTAACGGCTGCCTCACTGCTCATGACACCCGTCCTGCTATTGCGCCTGATGGAGGTCGAGCTCGTCCCAGATGGTCTGGAAGTAGCCCGCGAATTCGAGGCATTTGCGCGCCTCGAGCGGACCGGGCCGCGACGATCCGAAGCTCGGGAAGCTGATGCGGTGCTCCGACTTGATGCGGCCGGGACGCCGGCTCATGACCACCACGCGGTCGGCCATGCTGATCGCCTCGCCGATATCGTGGGTCACGAGGATGACGGTCTTGTGCTCGGCCGCGAGGATGCCGGCGATCTCGTCGGAGAGTGCGAGCCGCGTCTGGTAGTCGAGCGCTGAGAACGGCTCGTCGAGCAGCAGCAGGTCGGGCTCGGGGCACAAGGTGCGCGCCAGCGCCGCGCGCTGCCGCATACCGCCGGAAAGCTGGTGCGGCAAGCTGTGCATGAACTCGCCGAGACCGTAACGCCGCAGCAGCTCCTGCGCGCGGCGGCGTGCCACGCCCATGTCGAGATCGAGCAGCTCGGCGCCGATCAGGACGTTGTCCAGCACGGTGCGCCATTCGAGCAGCGTGTCCTTTTGGAACATGTAGCCGACCTGCGGCGACGGCGCGGTGATCTTGCGGCCTTCGATGAAGATGTCGCCGCCGGACGGCGCAAGCAGCCCGGATACGATCGACAGCAGCGTGCTCTTGCCGCAACCGGACGAGCCCACCACCGCGATGAACTCGCCGCGCTCGACCTCGAGCGAAACGTTGGCGAGCGCCAGCGTCTCACGCTCGGGCGTGAAGTAATGCAGCGTCACATCCCGGATCGCCACCGCCGGCGGCGCGCTCCCTGACGGCGCGAGCATCAGCGCCTCCTCATTTGCTCGCGAACTTCTGCTGCGCCTTCTCGGCGTAGACGTTGGTGACGATCTTGTCGTAATCGACCTTCTTGTCGGCCGGCAGCACCCCGCCGACCACCATGATCTCCTGCGCCTTGGCGAGGCCGGCCGGATCAACCACCGTGCTGGTGGCCCAGATCGGCACGCCCACGGTGCGGTAGCGGCTCACGACGGCGATGTTGTCCTCGATGCTGAGGCCGGGAAAGAACGGCGCGATGGCCTCGGCCACGTCTTTTTCGCTCGCGGTCTTCATCCAGGCCTGGCCGCGCGCGATCGCGTTGGTCCATTTCTGCGCTAGCTCGGGATTCTTTTCGATCCAGCTCTTCTTGGCGAAGAACAGCGTGTAGTCGGCGCGGCCGACCTCCTTGCCGATCGAGGCGACCATCTGCGCCTGTCCGGCCTTCTCCATCTTCGACATGTTCGGCTCGTTGAAGATGGCAAAATCGAACCCGCCGGCCATGAAGGCCCCGTCACGCGCGGGCATGCCGACATTGGTAATAATGTTCTTGATGGTGTCGGCCGCGACCCCGCGCTGCTTCATCACGTATTCGAGATAGAGCTGGGGCGTGCTGCCCGGACGCCAGCCCATGATCTTCTTGCCGTTGAGCATCGACCAGTCGAACTTGTCGAGCTTCTGCCGCGACGCCAGGAACAGGCCGTCGGTCGCGGTCAGCGCGCAGAAGATCACCGGCTTGTCCGGGGACTCGCCGTTGTAGATGTAGACCGGCACCTCGGGACCGGCGAGCGCGAATTCGGTCTGGCCGGAGAGGAGCAACGCGCCGGCGCGGTCGCCGCCATTGGCGGTGATCATCTCGACCTCGAGCCCTTCGTCGGCAACGAAGCCTTTCGACATCGCGACATACATCGGAATATAGAATTGCGAGCGCACGACCTCGGCCATCTTGAGCTTGACCTTGTCGGCGGCGGCGGCGGACGACAGCGCCACACCCGCCGATACCGCTGTCCACAGCAGCAGGCCCAAAGCCTTCCTGATCATTGCGGCGCCCTTTCCTCGCTTTGCCGCCCCGACCCGTGCAACCCGCATGCCATGCGGTCGGCACCGAAAGCCGAAGGTTTTCCGATGCTTCGATGACGACGGGTTCCCCCGCGTGCCGCCCGCCGCGGGCCCTGGCGAGGAAGCATGCAGGCGCGCCTAATAAATGGTCAGCGCCGCCGAGGTGGGAACCGCAGCGGCGCACAAAGTGGGGCTTGCATCGGCGGCATAAAAATTGCTGCATTGCTTGCGAACCCCGCAGGAGAAAGCCATGCACGAATTGTCGATCCCCGCCGACCTCGTGGACCGCGTCACCACGCGCACCGGGCGGCCGCACCCCTTCGACGTGATCGAGCCGGCCAAGACCGCGTTCGTGGTGGTCGACATGCAGAACTACTTCATGAAGCCGGGTTTCCAGGGCGAGGTGCCGAAGGCGCGCGCCATCGTGCCCGCGGTCAACCGGCTTGCCACCGCCGTGCGCGAGCTTGGCGGACACGTGGTGTGGATCAAGAACGCCACCAACGACACGCGTGAGAGCTGGAGCGTGTTTCACGACTGGCTGCACACGCCGCAGCGCCGCGACCGCCGCTACGCCACCATGGATCTCGAGCACGAAGGACATGCGCTCTGGGCCGAGCTCGATGCGCGACCCGAGGATGCGCAGATCGTGAAGAAGCGCTTCAGCGCGTTCCTGCCGGGATCATCTGATATCGTCGCCTATCTGCGCGGGCGCGGGATCGACACCGTGCTGATCGGCGGCACGGCCAGCAATGTCTGCTGCGAAAGCTCGGCGCGCGATGCCATGATGCTGAACTTCAAGGTGGTCATGGTGCATGACGTGCTCGCGACCTACACCGACGAGGAGCACAACGCGACCTTGCGGAACTTCTATTCCATCTTCGGCGACGTCCAGACGCTCGACGAGGTGATCGCGTCGCTCAAGCGCGGGCTCGAGAAGGCGGCGGCGTAGGATCTTCCGGCGATACAATCACTGACCGAACAGGCGCGCGGGCGTATCGACCAGGATGCGCTGGCGGTGGTGCGCATCGGGTGTCCAGGCATCGAACAGATCCACGAGATGGCCGTCGTCCGGCATGACCTCGGCCGCGATCTGCGGGTGCGGCCAATCGGTGCCCCAGATCAGGCGTTCGGGATTGGCGCGCACGAGCGCGTCGTGGAAGTCACGCGCATCGGGATAGTCGGGAAACCGCTCGGACAGGCGATACGGTGCCGACAGTTTGGCGTGTACGTGACCCTCGCCGACGAGGCGAAGGAGCGCCTGGAACGCGGGGTCGCCGGTGCCGCGCGCCGCCGGGATGTTGAGCATGTGATCGATCACGACGGGCAGCTCGGCCGCGATCTCGCGCAGCTTGCCGTCGAGATCAGGCAGCACGCGCCAATCGCACCACACCTGCATGACCCAGCCGAGCTCGCGCATTACCGACCGGAACGTCTCGAACACGTCGAGGCCGACCCCGCGCACGTAGCCCGGCCGACCGGCGGCCGAGAAGAAATGAAAGCGCAGCCCGCGCATGCCGCGCCGATGCCAATCCCGCAACGTCGCCGGTGCTACGCGCGTGTCGGTGATGGCGACGCCGCGTACGCGCGGCCCATGGCGGTCGAGCGCATCGAGCACGACGCTGTTGTCGTAGCCGTGGGCATTGCCTTGCACGATCACGCCGCGCCCAAAGCCGATGCGATCCAGCAGCGCGGTATATTTTTCGGCTGGCGCCGGCGGCGGCGTGTAGCCCCGGCCCGGCGCGAACGGAAATTTTTCGGCCGGACCGAAGACATGGGCATGGGTGTCCCAGGCGCCCGACGGGGGCGGCAGCGCGGGGCGGCGCGGATTTGGAACGGGTCCCGCGATCAGCGGCGGGTCGTTATGATCAGGATGCCGGGACACGGGGAGTGGCTCATCCCAGCTTGATATTCGCCTCGCGCACCACTTTGCCCCACTTGTCCATCTCGGAGGCCACAAAGGCGCGGAATTCCTCCGGCGTGTTCTCGCGCGCTTCGACGTTGAGCTGGGCGAGGCGCGCGACGATGTCGGGTTGCCGCAGCACCGTGTTCAAGCCGGCGTTGAGCTTGGCGACGATCTCCGGCGCGGTCCCGGCCGGCGCGAACACGCCGTGCCACTCGTAGGCTTCGAAGCCCGGCAACGTCTCCGCCACCGCCGGCACATCGGGCAGGGTCGCGAGCCGTCCCCGGCCGGTATGCGCAAGACACTTGAGGATTCCCGACTGCACGTGCCCGATCGAGGCGGCGGCATTCGAGAAGTAGAACTTCACCTGTCCGCCGATCAGGTCGTTGAGCACGGGACCGCCACCGCGGTAAGGAATGTGATTGAGCTTGATGCCGGCCTGATGCTTGAACATTTCGAGCGCGAGATGCTGCACGGTGCCGTTGCCCGACGACGCCCAGTCGAGGCCGCCCGGCGTCGCCTTGGCGAGCGCGATCACGTCGGCAACGGTCTTCGCCTCGACCGACTTGTTGACCACCAGCAGATTGGTGACGAGCGCGGCCAGGAAGACCGGCTGGAAGTCCCTGACGGTGTCGTAAGGCAGATTGGAATAGAGCGACGGATTCACTGAGTGAGCGGTCGCGTCGTACATGATGGTGTAGCCGTCGCGATCGGCCTTGGCGACCGCGGCGGCGGCGATGGTGCCGCCGGCGCCGCCGCGATTGTCGATTACGAATTGCGCTCCCCACATGTCGCCGAGCTTCTGGAACAGGATGCGGCCCACCGTGTCGGCGCCGCCCGCCGGCGGATAGGGGATCACCACCTTGACCGGCCGTGCCGCATAGGCGGCCTGCGCCGNGGCGACGGAGCCGGCGCCGATGAGCAACGGCACGGCGCCCGCGGAAATCCGCAAGAGTTGCCGCCGCGTCAGCCCGCGTTTTTGGCGCACGGTTCCCTCCCGATTCTCCCGCGGTCATTGCCGGGCTTGACGAATTGTGCCGATCCGCCCTTTTCCCATCATAGCCGAGGCGCCATATTTCCGCGATGGCGAAACCTCCCAGCAAGCGCGATCCGGCCAAGCATTCGCAGAAGGACCCCGCGCGCCCGACGCGGTCCAAGGCGTCGCGGCCGGAGCTGGCGCCGATCGAGCCGGCGCTCGAGAAGCTGCTCAATCCCGGCATCGGCCAGGGAACC
>JGI12053J15887_10000236_pt1 | contig 20623 bp, 13 predicted proteins | sample MedBloCAOM1_O3_FD_15887 | JGI IMG/M metagenome (IMG submission 15887)
TGGTCGTAGGGAATGTCGTCATTGATCGCTTTGATGACCCAGTCACGATAGACATAGGCGCCATCGAGAGGCATGTAGCCACGCCCGCGGGGATCGAGCCCGCGGATGTCGTCGTCGGCGTATCGGGCCACGTCCAACCAATGTCGGCCCCAGCGTTCGCCGTAGCGTGGCGATGCAAGCAAGCGGTCGACGACCTTGGCAAAGGCATCCGATGATTTGTCCTGTTCAAAGGCTTCAATCTCTTCAGGAGTCGGCGGCAGTCCGATCAGATCGAGCGTTGCGCGACGGATCAAAGTCCTGCGATCGGCCTGCGGCGAGGGCTTCAGGCCCTTCTCCTCCAGCTTCGCAAGGACGAGGCGATCAATATCCGTCTTGGCCCAGGTGGTGTCCTTGGTCTGCGAAATCGCGGGCATTTTAAGAGGTTGGAAGGACCAGAACTTCCGCATCTCCGCGGTGATCTGCTTGCCCTGGATGCGAACNGGCGCAGTGCTCTTCGGCCAGGGAGCTCCCATCTTGACCCATTCTGTCAAAGTAGCGACCTCTTCCGGCGAAAGCTTTCCGCCCTTCGGCATCTTCAGCGTGCCGGTCTGATGGACTGCCTGGATCAAAAGGCTCTTCTCCGGATCGCCTGGAACGATTGCCGGACCGGAGCCGCCCCCCTTCAGCAGAGACTCTTGCGAGGAGATCTGCAGTCCTCCAGCAGATCGATCCTGGTGGCAGGTTCCGCATTGCGTTGCGAAGATTGGACGCACCTTGTTCTCAAAGAACTCGTCGCCAGGTGAGCCCTTGGCCTGGGCAGCCGTCAAGGTTACGACAACGGGCTTTGCGCTTTCGCTTCCGTCCCAGACACCGCCACGCTTTACCCATTCGACGAGATCGGAGATCTCGCTCTCGCGCAGCTTGGTCCCCTCGGGCGGCATCTTGAGGTCGCCCGTTTGACGCACGGCCTGGATCAGCCGACTGTGTTCAGGATCCTTGGGGACGATCGCGGGACCGGAATCGCCGCCCTTCAACACGCCCTGCTGCGAGTCGAGACGGAGTCCGCCCATGGCCTCGGTGGTATGGCATTTGTAACAGTTCTGAGCCAACACCGGACGAACCTTCTCGTTGAAGAAGCGGATATTGTCGGCGCTATTCGCAGCGGCGTTATCGTCCTTCTCCGCTCCGTGCACACTGACGATGCTGCCGCCAACAAAAACCAAGCCCAGGACCACACAGCTACTCAAGCTCCACAAGTGCTTCATATCGTCTCTCCAAGATTGGAGATGGTTTCATGCGATACACCGCAGGAGAAGCTCTCCACGTGTTCGACAAGATCCATAAATTCTTTTCCGTTGCGATGAAGACTCATTCCGGACTCAGGAAGCTTCATATCGAGAGCGACACGTGATCCACATGCGTCGCTGTGGCCTGTTCGGGCGAGGACGATCAGTCGGGTGCCTAGATAGAGCGCCTCTGCCGTGTTGTGAGTCACGAAGACTACGGTTGGCTTGAGTTCGCTCCACACGGAGCGCAGAAGCCGCTGCAGGCTGCGGCGTGTGCCTGGATCCAGAGCGCTGAAGGCCTCGTCCATCAACAGGACGCGCGACTTCATCATGAGGGCTTGCGCGATCGCCACGCGCTGCTGCATGCCGCCTGAGAGTTGGTGAGGATACTTGCCAGCGTCCGACGCTTGCAGCCCCATGTGCTGCAACTGCTTCAAGGCTTCTTCACGCACCTGCCTGCGGAACGCCCGGAAGCCGGGCTTCAGCCTGCCGAGAATGTGGTAGCGCGAGGTCTCCGGGCCCATGATGAGATTGTCGAGCACAGTGCGATCAGGGAAGAGAGAATACTTTTGCGGAACGTACCCGGAGCGCGCATCCACCCGTTCGACGGGGCTTCCGGCAACGGAGATGCTTCCACTGGTCGGAAGTTCCTGCCCCAGAATTATCCGTAGCAATGTGCTCTTGCCGCAACCGGTTTCGCCGAGCAGGACGACAAACTCACCCTCTTCAATCTCAAGGCTCAGATCGTCCAAGATTGTTTTGCGATGCTTTTTACCCACAGGATAGGAGACAGAGACGCCTGCAATCCTGATAGCCGTGGACTGCTGATCCTTCTGCAAATTACTGAATACCTCAGGAGGATTGTTCAGGACTGAAACCATGGATGCATCCTCCTGTTCAACACGCGCAGTGAAAGATCGATGAGATAAAGCAGGAAAGCGACCCACAAGACGTAAGGCAGGATCACATCCATGCCCATGTGTCGGCGCATGATTGCGATCCGGTAAGCCAGACCATCGGAGGCGGCGATCATCTCGCCAGCGAAGAGAAAGAGCATCATCGGCTTCAGGTTCAGGCGCAGGCTGTTAATGATCTGAGGCAGGACCTGGCGGAAGACGACCCGGTAGGCAACATCGAAGTTATTCGCATCCAGCGTGAAGGCTTTGACGATCTGTTCGCGGGGAACTGCCTTCACCATCTGGGTAACGTCGAGAATCATCGTCGGCGCCACGCCGATGACGATCAGCGCGATCTTTGACGCCTCGTCGATTCCGAAGAGGATAAACAGGATGGGAAGCAGGGAGAGCGCTACGATTTTGTCGAAGAACAGGACGAAGCGAAGAAAGCCTGCTCCGAAGTATGGAAACAGGCCGATGTGCAGCGCCAGAATCACTGCCGGAACAAGAAGCAGCAGACTGATGAAGAAGCGATTGCCGCTCGCAACGGTGTCCTTCCAGATCATGGAGTGACGGAAGAGCTCCCACTTTGAGGCATTGTCCGGAGCCAGATAATCGTCTTCCTCCGCGGGCTCAAGAACCGAAGCATGAATGCCACCCATTAGTTGGTGGACGTTGGGGACGACGCGGTCCTCGCTGTTCTCGTGATGCCGCTTCGCCGAGGTTTGGAGATAGAGGCCAACACACAGCACAAACAATAAACAGGAGAGTGCCTGAGCAAAGAGACGGTTGGGCCGTGCCTGAATATCAAATGGAGAGTGGAACGGCATAGGATCCTACAGTTTCCCCTCTTGTGCAGCCTGCATGAAGGCTGGGTTGAAGCGAAGCCGCACGTGATCCTTGCGGCCTTGTATGGAGCCATCCGGATACGAAATACCGACATCGTCGACCGACTTGATGTTCTTGCCCAATAACCCATGCTTGAAGCAGAACTGACGCACCAGTTCCATCTTCTGTTTCAACACACTGCCCGTTGTGAACTCCGCCGCAGCTTTGGGATCGGCGAAGAGATACGTGGTCTTCAACTGTTCTTTGTAGGAGTCGATCGAGTCACCGGAGGCTGCGGCACTCATCTTGAGCGCCTGCATCTGCGCCGGTCCGCTTCCGGTCAACTTCTGCATGGTCTCGTACCAGGCTCCGTTGACGGCCTTGGCAAACTTCACGCCAGATCCATCCTGGCGGTTCAGTACTTCAGTGCGCACGACCAGTAGATCGAGGATCTCTCCCGGGATCCTGGAGGAGTCGAAGATCGAGTGGACGCCTTTGTCCGCAAGAATCTGCGACACCAGAGGCTTCCAGGTGACGACTGCCTTGTTGGAGGCGTTGTTCATGAAAGCAGGAACTATGTCGGAGTCGGAGGTGTTAATCAGACGCAATTTGGGAAGCTGAGCCTGCTGGCCGTTGAGGACCATTGCCCGCTCGAGGAGGTACTCGGACACGGTCTTCTGTACCAGCATGACCGGCTGTCCGGGCAGCTTGTCGAGGGTCAAACCGTTGCGCACCATAACAGCGTCATTGCCGTTGGAGTAGTCCCCCACGATGATGACCGTTGAGTCCACTCCGGCTGCGGCCGGCATATCCAACGCTTCCATGTTGGTCATGGTGCAGCCGTCGATGTTCTTTGCTACAAATGAATCCAGAGAGGCAGCGTAGTCAAACCGCTGAACCTTAATTGCAATGCCATACCTATCAGCCCACTTTTTCAGAATGCCGGACTTCTGCATGTAGAAGTAAGGGTTCCACCCGGCATATACCGACCATCCAACGGTGAACACAGGTACCTCGGCGACTGCCGATGCCGGGGGACAGAGGCCAAGGCTCAGCAGCACAAAACAGATGAGAACCAGAGACGTTTTTTTGTTATAACGTGCCATTTATTCCTGTGCGCCGTCTTCTGCAAGTGCAGTGCATCGACTAGCTTTGGACATTGAGTGATCTAGTCCAGAGTCTAAGACGCATAACCTGGAAAACGATGCGATATGGCATAAGCCAATTTCGCGTATAGACAATCGCTATGTACGAGTTTTTGTCTATATCTTCAATAGAAGATTCCAATACCGGCGCGCTCGCAGGTGTTTTTTGTTCTAGTAGGAGTACCAACATACTTCGCGGAATATCCTTCCAAACAGTGATTCCCATGCAGGAGCTTTGAAGAGATGTCTTGCTACAATCGAATATTGTCCCTCAGTGGTCGCGCCCTGGTGCTGGCAGGACTGTCATTGGCCGCGTCTGGACTCAGCCAGGAACCTCAGGCGGCTCCGCCTGTGGGACAGGGCCTTGGAACTGCTCATACCCATCCCCCTCGTATCGTTCGCCCCGGTGTGGCCACTCCGGGCGTGTCACGTCTTCTGACGGATATCAAAACAGAGGGTGTTTTTCCGGTTGAGGGCACTCCGGACTGGTCCGTCGCGACCAAGGACTCAGTCTGGGTTTCAAGTGCACGAGCGAATCATGTGGTTCAGCTCATCCCGGCCACGAACAAGGCCGGACTGATTGTCGACATACAACGCCCCTGCTCAGGGTTGGCAGATGGATTCGGATCGATCTGGGTGCCAAGCTGCGGGACTCACTCGCTGACGCGTATCGATCCTGCTACCGGTAAGACGATTGCAGACATTACAGCCGACCCGGCAAACTCGGAGGGTGGAATCACGGTGGGTGCGGGCTCGATTTGGATCGTAACCAAACCATCGACTCTCGTTCGCATTGATCCCAAGACGAATGCGGTATCAGCTTCCATTCAACTCCCCTCAGGCTCGGATAACCCGACCTTCAGCGACGGTTTTATCTGGCTCTCTTCGTTCGAACACGATCAACTGTTGAAGGTCGATCCCTCTTCGAACACAATCGTCGCCACAATACCGATAGGTCCAAAGCCAAGATTCCTCACCGTTGGCGCCGGCTCGGTTTGGACGCTCAACCAGGGGGATGGCACAATCTCGCGGATAGACGTCAAGACTGGCAAAGTTCTGGCGACGATCTCGTGTGGCATCCCCGGCAGCGGTGGAGAGATCACATTCGGCGCGGGGTCTGTATGGGCTACCGTGTTCGACTTTCCACTGACACGGGTGGACCCAAAGACCAATAAGGTTGTGAAGCAGTGGGCAGGCGAGGGAGGCGATGGCATACGATTCGGCTTCGGATCAGTATGGCTCTCCAATCTACGTCAGGGAAATGTCTGGCGGCTCTCTCCTGATCAGAGATAATCATTTGCGCTTTATCAGTTCTAATTTTTTACTGAAGAGCATCAGAAGCGATGCACAGGGCGTGCATCTTTGTTCCATTGAAGTGCTGGAAGGGGACGGCTATCTTGAATTCATTCATCCTTTGGGAGGAAATTCTTCCCGGATCTTCCACCTGGTCGCATATATTGAAGCGCGGAACTGCGCTTCGTATCGAAGCGATCGAAAACAGTACTAATGTTGGCGCAATCTTTCTTAACGCCGACAATCTCTCCGAACGCCTCAACTTGCCCGACACCTTGAAGGCGCAGCATATCGCTCGATTGACAACAGGGTCGGTCCTTTACTCCGATATGGGGCGGATTCTCTGCTCGATTACGGACGATACGCTTGGCTGGCACGATCCTCTGGGTGGCTGCTCCGACGCTACTCTTGTTGCGAAGAAGTACGGCAGGAGTACGTATCAGGCAGCAAAAAATAGTTGGCATCAGAATGCGCTGGACGGTTTTCTGATTGAACTGGCGAAGTATGGGTTGAACAGTCGCGACCTGATGATGAACGTTAACTTCTTCAGTAAGGTCGAGGTGAGCAAAGACGGCAACATGCGTTTTATTGAGAACCATTCCACCGCTGGCACTGCAGTGGAGTTGCGCGCAGAGATGAATACGCTTGTCATCCTCAACACATGCCAGCATCCTATGGACCCGGAAAAGTCCTACGCGCAGCGGCCGGTCAAGCTGACAATCAAGAAGGTCGAGGCCCCAGGACCTAACGATTTCTGCCGCAACTTCCGTCCAGAAAACGGCCGCGGGTTCACACTTACCGAGCGATATTTCCTCTAGTACCAAGGAGTTTTCTAGATGCAAGAGACAATGATCCAATCCAGTCCACGTCTGCCTGAGGACGCCATCTTCAGTGCGACCGTCGAGGCCGGTGACTCCTTTGTCCACGAGATTCTTCAGGGGCAGTTCATCTGCATCATCGATCTCGAAGGCAATCAGGCGGTCGATACCCTCTTCTACAACGCGCATAACTACGCCGATCGTTACAGCGCGCAGGACACCATCCGCGAACAGAACAACATCTACCTCACCACAGGGACGAAACTCATCTCGACCGAGCGCAATGTCCTGCTTACGATTGTGGCAGACACCTGCGGACGGCACGATACGCTTGGAGGCGCCTGTGCTACCGAGAGCAATATGGTTCGGTACGCAATCGAGAAGCGCTCCATGCACGCATGCCGTCAAAGTTTTCTGAAAGGAGCGCTCGACTGGTCGAAGCACACCGGCCGTGAACTGGACAAGCGCGATCTGACCGCGAACATCAACTTCTTTATGAACGTTCCGGTGACACCCGCAGGGGAGCTCAGCTTTGAAGACGGTGTGTCCAATGCGGGAAAGTATGTGGAACTGCGGGCAGAGATGGATACGCTGATTGTTATTTCCAACTGTCCTCAGTTGAATAACCCGTGTAATGCCTATAACCCGACGCCCGTGCGGGTCCTTATCTGGGACGCGAAATAGGAGTTCTATGTTTAAGAAGGTCCTGATTGCCAATCGTGGGGCAATTGCTTGCAGAATTGAGCGCACATTACGCCGTATGGGAGTGGGCTCTGTAGCTGTGTATTCCACTGCAGACAAGAATTCGCTACATGTTCTGCAGGCCGATGAAGCGGTCCTGATTGGTGAAGCACCGGCAGCATCAAGCTATCTCTCATTTGACGCCATCTTCGCAGCCGCTGAACAAATGGGCGCGGAGGCGATTCACCCCGGCTATGGCTTCCTGAGCGAAAACATCCAGTTCGTGCGCGAGTGCGCTGCGCGAGGTATCAGCTTTATTGGGCCTGCCCCGGAGCATATCGAGGCATTTGCGCTGAAACACACAGCCCGCGCAACGGCGCAATCCTGCGGCATTCCGTTGTTACCTGGCACGGATCTGCTCTCCAATCTCGAAGATGCACTGGCGCAGGCAGAGCGACTCCAGTATCCCGTGATGCTGAAGAGCTCTGGCGGCGGTGGTGGAATTGGCATGCGCGTGTGTCACTCCGCGCAGCAGCTTAGCGAGGTCTATGAGTCCGTGCTCCGCCTGAGCCGCGCAAACTTTGGCGATAGCGGCGTATACCTCGAAAAATATGTGTCGCGCGCGCGACACATCGAGGTACAGATATTTGGCGACGGACAAGGTGACGTATTGGCTTTAGGCGAACGTGACTGTTCTGCCCAACGTCGCCATCAAAAGGTCCTGGAGGAGACNCCGGCACCCGGTCTAACCGATGCGACACGCGAACATCTATACTCCGCGGCAATTCTACTGGCGAAGGCCGTGAACTATGCCTCCGCCGGTACGGTCGAGTTCATCTACGACGACGACACCAACGAGTTCTATTTCCTCGAGGTGAATACACGCCTGCAGGTGGAACATGGCGTGACGGAAGAGGTCACCGGAATAGATCTGGTGGAGTGGATGATCCGTCACGCTGCAGGCGATCTGCAATCTCTTCAGTCTTTCAAAATCAAGCGTGTCGGAGCGTCAATCGAAGCCCGGGTATACGCTGAGGACCCTGCCCAGAACTTTCAGCCGACTCCCGGCAAACTGACGCTGGTCAATTTCCCGGGAGCCGAGTTCGCCCGCGTTGAAACATGGATTGAGTCGGGGACAACCATCACCCCCTTCTATGATCCGATGATCGCAAAGATCATCGTGCATGGAAAAGACCGGCAGGAGGCGCTCCAGAAGCTCGATGCGGCGCTCGCAGCCACTGCCATCGACGGTACCGAGACAAACCTGCGCTATCTCCGTGAAGTAGCCAAGACTCCGGAGTTTGTGTCTGGCAAGATTACGACCTCGTTCCTCGGGACCTTTGCGTTCGCTCGACGCGTCGTCGAGATTCTTGAAGGCGGGACGCAGACCACGATTCAAGACTATCCAGGCCGCATCGGATATTGGAACGTCGGCGTGCCACCGTCCGGGCCGATGGATCATCTGTCCTTCCGTATTGCGAATCGACTGGTTGGCAATCCGGAGAACGCTGCTGCCATTGAATTCGCCACGATGGGTGGCCGGCTCAAGTTTCACACGGATGCACGCATCGCCCTGACAGGCGCCGACATGGGCGCAAAGCTCAATGGAACGGCGATACCTCGATGGAAGGCGATTGACGTTGAGGCTGGTAGCCTACTCTCCCTGGGCGCAGCTTCAAAGGAGGGCGTTCGCGCCTACCTTGCGGTTCAGGGAAGCTTCGATACGCAGCCTTATCTTGGAAGCCGCAGCACCTTCATGCTGGGCGGCTTTGGAGGCCATGCGGGAAGAGGGCTGCGCGCAGGTGATGTCCTTCACATCGGACAGCAGGATCTAACGCTCGAAACCGCCGCCATTCTGCCGTCCGATTACGTGCCGATATTGACACGCAATTGGACCATCGGTGTGCTCTTCGGTCCTCACGCAGCGCCGGACTTCTTTACCGAAGAAGACATTGAGATGCTCTTCGCTACGCGGTGGAAGGTTCACTACCAGAGTGATCGCACAGGGGTGCGACTGGTAGGGCCGAAGCCAACTTGGGCGCGGCCAGATGGCGGAGAAGCCGGGCTGCATCCGTCGAATATTCACGACAATGCTTACGCCATCGGCACGATCGATTTCACAGGCGACATGCCGATCCTGCTCGGCCCGGATGGTCCCAGCCTCGGAGGATTTGTCTGCCCGGCAACGATTGTGCAGGCCGAGCTATGGAAGCTCGGCCAACTCAAGGCCGGCGATCTCGTCCAATTTCGGCGCATCACGCTCGCTCAAGCTGAAGCGATGGAAAAAGAGCAGGATAAGTTTCTCCAAAACCTAAACACTGCGCTGCCGGTACTTCCCGAAATATCTACCCCTGAACCGGCAGTGCTTAAGCAGGTCACCGATCGCCCTGAGTCTATGACTTTTCGTGCCGACGGAGACAAGTACCTCCTGGTGGAATACGGGAAATTGCAGCTTGATCTGAATCTGCGGTTCCGCGTACACGTTCTCGAGCAGAATCTCCGTGCTGCAAATCTTCCGGGCATCATCGACATCACGCCGGGAGTCCGTTCGCTGCACATCCACTATGAAAGCCGAAAGATCACCCGTCTCAAGCTGATCGAAGCCTTGGATGAGATCGACCGGACCATGCCGGAACTGACGGACATTACTGTTCCATCGCGCATCGTGCATCTGCCTCTATCCTGGGATGACCCACAGGCCAAACTCGCCCAGCAGAAATATATGCAAGCCGTCCGGCCAGACGCTCCATGGTGTCCATCAAATATCGAATTCATCCGGCGGATCAACGGATTGGATTCCATCGACGATGTATACCGTATAGTGCATGAAGCCAGATACCTGGTGCTTGGACTCGGAGACGTCTACCTCGGAGCGCCGGTCGCGACTCCGATCGACCCTCGCCACCGCCTCGTCACCACGAAATACAACCCCGCTCGCACCTGGACTCCGGAGAATGCGGTTGGAATTGGCGGCGCCTACATGTGTGTCTATGGAATGGAAGGGCCCGGCGGGTATCAGCTCGTCGGCCGCACCATTCAGGTATGGAACACATGGAAGGCAACCCCCGCCTTTGCCGAGGGCATCCCCTGGTCTCTACGCTTCTTCGATCAAATACGTTTCTACCCGGTCTCGGCTGAAGAGTTGCTCGACGCACGGGAAGGCTTCCCACATGGCCGTTACGAACTGAAGGTTGAGGAGACGACCTTCAATTTAGCTGAATATCAATGCTTCCTCGATTCCATCAGTGTCGAAGCCGCCGCGTTCAAGCGCCATCAAAAGAAGTCGTTCGACGCGGAACGGGACCGGTGGCGCGCCGCCGGTCTGCTGGCTGCCATCGAACCTCCCGACATGCCCGACGAAACGGAGAGCGCCACCGTACCGGATGGCTGCGAGGGCGTTTCATCGCCGGTTAGTGCAAGCATCTTTCAGATCGCGGTTAAGAAGGGGAAGGCCGTCGCTGAGGGCGAGAAATTGATCGTTCTCGATGCTATGAAGACCGAGATCGTCGTCGCATCGCACATCGCTGGCGTAGTGCAGGACATCCATTGCGATCACGGCGCTTTGGTCAATGGCGGGCAGTTGTTAATCTCCATCCGTCCCTCATAGAGGGATCCGCGAACGATCCAAACGATTGTGTGAAAGGTAGCAGAGAAAAACTATGGATATTGCCTCGCTCCACGAAATATATGATTCGAGTAAGCGGACCCCTGAAGCAGTTGTCAACGAAATATTCGACCGAATCGACGCAGAAGGTTTGCACCCGGTATGGATCTCGTTGGTCTCTCGGGAACAAGCCCTGAAGCGCGCTAAAGAGCTTCAATCGGTTGATCGCAAGAGCCTGCCGCTTTATGGAGTACCGTTTGCGGTTAAGGACAACATAGATGTTGCGGGCATGCTCACTACGGCTGCCTGTCCGGACTACGCATACACGCCGGCCCAGAGTGCTACTGTCGTCACTCGACTGGAAAAGGCTGGCGCCATTCTTATTGGCAAGACCAATATGGATCAGTTCGCAACAGGGTTGGTCGGTACGAGAACGCCGTACGGCATATGTTCTAGCGTGTTTGACAAGAGGTACATCTCTGGAGGTTCAAGTGCCGGCTCGGCGGTAGCAGTTGCGAGCGGCCTGATAAGTTTTTCGTTAGGCACAGATACTGCTGGCTCTGGCCGTGTTCCGGCGATGTTCAACAATCTGATCGGGCTGAAGCCGACCCGTGGCGTGCTGAGCACCCAAGGCGTCGTTCCTGCCTGCCGCACTCTTGATTGCGTCTCCGTATTCTCGGAGACCGCTCTCGATGCCTCTCTGGTCTTGAGTGCCGCCCGAGGCGTGGATGAGCAGGACCCCTACTCCCGTGTTCCTCAGACCGGTGCCGGAGCTGCTCCCTGGAGCGCGGCGGCGACCTTTCGCTTTGGTGTCCCAGTGTCTGGCGTACTGGAGTTTTACGGCGACTCACACAATCCTGCTCTCTATCAGGCCGCAGTAGCAAAGCTTATCGCGCTGGGCGGCCAGCCCGTCGAGTTCGACCTGGGTCCTTTCCTCGCCGCCGCGCAGTTGCTTTACAAGGGGCCGTGGGTCGCGGAGCGTTATGCCGCCATTGCATCGTTTATCGAGAAGCATGTGGATCGGATGGATCCGACGGTCGCCAAGATTATTTCGGGAGCAGCAAATTACTCTGCCGTCGATACCTTCAATGCGGCCTATCGACTCGAAACTCTTCGCGGCCAGACCAAAGGCATTTGGAACTCTATTGATGTAATGGTTCTTCCAACGGCGCCAAGAGCTTACACCATCAAAGAGATCGAGGAGGCTCCGATTGAGCGGAATAGTCACCTCGGCTACTACACGAACTTCGTCAATCTGCTGGATCTTTCAGCGGTCGCTGTTCCGGCTGGGATTCGTCCAGATGGCCTTCCGTTCGGCGTCAGTCTCATAGGGCAGGCCTTTCAGGAAGACTCCTTGCTGACGTTGGCGGATCGTCTGCATCGTGGTCTTGCGTACACTCTGGGTGGGTCTGACAGAAAGCTCGCTGAAACACCCGTCCTATCCATCACAACGCCGTCTCCGGGCTGCTTATTGATTGCCGTCGTCGGCGCGCATCTCACCGGACAGCCGCTCAACTGGCAACTCACCGAACGCGGGGGACGTCTCGTAAGGACCTGCCGAACACATCCTGACTACAAATTTTACGCACTTAATGGAACTATCCCCCGGAAACCAGGGCTGGTACGCGTTCCGGGCTTCGAAGGTCCAGGCATCGAGGTGGAGATCTGGGCTGTACCGGCCGACACAGTCGGAACCTTTGTTGACGGAGTTCCGCAGCCTCTCTCGATTGGGACACTTCGCCTCGAAGATGGAACCGTGGTCAAAGGGTTTCTCGTAGAGCCGGCCGCAACCGAGGACGCTGTTGAGATTACCCATCTTGGGGGGTGGCGTCGATACCTTGAGCTTTCCAAATCCAAATAAGGAAGGCTCCTTTGCTATGAGCTAAATCTGAGCGCCATCATTAGGAGATTCAACCGGCTCTTCTTTCGGCTTCGTCTTATATGTTCCCGAGAAGATCTGCTCTAGTGTGGAAAGCATCTCCGGCGAGTCAGGAGCGACATCCGCCTCCAGGCGGGCGATAACTTTCCCGTTCTTATCGATAAGGAATTTCGTGTAGTTCCAATGAACGTTTCCTCCCGGAGGAGCTCCCCTGCCCTTGGTAAGATATCCGTAAAATGGAATCGCTTCGTCGCCAGTCAGAAGAGAACGGGCCATAACAGCGAAGGGAATCTTGTCATCTGTCTTATATACCTTTTGAATCTCGGCATCGGTCCCGGGCTCGGCCGCGCCAAAGTCATTCGATGGCACCCCGATCACAACCAGACCTTTGTCCTGATACTTTTCGCTCAATTTCGTCAGTGCCGGAAGCTGATCGTTGTAACTGGAGTTTCGCGCCAGATTCACAACCAGGACAACCTTGCCCTTATAGCTTGCGAGCGGCACACCCTTTCCATCGGCGCCCGGCAACTCATAATCGTAGGCGGTCTTCTCAGGTTTATCAGGTTTCTCCGCTCGTCCGGCACCCCGGCCTCCGCCACTCTCGGGAGACGCCTCAGCACTCTTCGGCTTCTCCGGAGCTTTCTTCTGAGCGACCGCAATCTGCAGTCCTACCAGCCCAAGCGCGCAACCAAGCCAAATATTTCTCATACTCATGTCTCGCTTCTTCACCGAGGCATACAACCGTGAATGACATCTCTCTTAAACAGACTGCGGACACTCGAGGTGTTCTTCGTGTGTCCGCAGCCTTAGCTCATCCCTAGAAGACGTACTTTCCAGAGAACTGCATCTGACGCGGTTGTACGAGAAGGGTCGTGTACTGGCCAAACTTCGTGCTGGCACCGTTGATGAAGGTCGAGGTCGAAGTTGGAGTTGCGGTAAGCGCCGAGCTTGCGGTAGCGTTCAACGAACTGAATCGGACATCGTTCAACACGTTGAAGACCTCAACCGATATCTTGAACTGCTGCTCTCTGAAGGTTCGGAAGGATTTAGAGAGGCCGTCATCCATGGAAAAGTAGCCGTCGGCCCTGAATGCATTCCGCTGCCCTGTCTCTCCAGGATAGGCGTAGCGGAGATTGGCAGAGGCTTGTGGCGATGTCAGGGTCGGGAAGGCAGTTACGTAAGGAGAGCTACCGTTATTCACATAGCGATGTCCCCCCGACGGGATCGGCCCTGTCTTGACCATGAAGCTCGGAGTATCGAAGTTGGTACCGTAGTTCCCCGAAGCCAGCGCGCTGAACGGAAATGCGCTGCTGTAGTGCACTACGCCGTTCAGCGACCAGCCTGAGATCAGCCGATCAAGAAAACTATTGGACTGGCTGAAGAAGGGGGTACCGCGACCGAACGGAAACGGCAGGCTATAGTTGGCGGTGATGTTGTGGCGAGCGTCGTAGTCCGAGACTGCGTAGTTCCCAGCAGCGTTGAAGGTGTTGATGAGCAGATTGCTCGCGGAGCGCTCAGGCGACGATCCCAAGTCCATCGACTTCCCGTAGGTGTAGTTGACATCGTACTCGAGACCATACCGAAGCGCGTGCCGGACTGAGAGTTGGAGAGCGTTGTAGTTGCTCGTTCCCACAGATGACTGCACGAATATGGAGGAGTACTGCGGGTAGAAGAAGCGGAACGACTGCCCGCTTGCGGATGCGCTTGGATCGGTGTCGAAGTTGAAGAGCGGGTCCGTTTCGTTGCCGCGACCTCCGTCCGCAAGATAAGCGTAGTAGGCCTGGGCTCCCGTGTACGTCTTGTACTTCGCCTTCGGGAAGAAGTTTTGAAAATAACCGCTGTTAGGGACGTATCCGGGTCCTACGCCCGCGTCCACCATCTTGGCATACGCTGTTGCCGCCTGGAAGTAGTTTTGGCCGCTGGCGGGATCGTACGTATTGCTTGGTTGNGCGACATCAAGATTAGAGAGGATGTGGCGTCCAAGCCTTCCTACGTAGGACGCAGTGACCGTTAGACCGCGAGCAAACTCGTGCTGCACCGTGAGGTTGAAGGTCTCAGCATACGGAGTCTTGATGTTGCTGTTGATGCTGCGTACGAAGGAGAAGTTCTGGTCAGCCGGCGTGATGGGGAACGTCTTGGTCCCTGCGGAGACGGCTCCAATCGGAACATTGCGGTATCCGGTGAAACGAGGAGCTGTGTCCACACTGGTATATGCGAAGGGATTTTGGGTTGAAAGGGCAAACGCACCGTTAGCGTCATAGTAGTTCACGACACCTTCGCCGAAGTGGTCGAAAGCCAATGCGAAGCCGCCACGGATCGAGGTGCGGTTGTCGGCCGTCGAATAGGCGAAGGCGACGCGTGGAGCAAAGTTCGCCTTCTGAGGCGTCCAGAGGTTTGGTTGCCCATTCGCCTGGCCGGCAGGTGCAACCGTGATTCGCGTGTTGTAAGCTGTGCCGGACGAAGCTGCGGCTACGCGGTTCTGCAGGAAGGTGCTGAGATTGGTGGTAGGCGCAACCTGCTGGCCATGGATCTCATACGGAACACCGAGATAGGTATATCGCAGACCGGCCGTCAGGCTGAGATGTGAGGTCGCCCTCCACTGATCCTGAACGTAGTACTCCTGCTCGAAGGAGCGGTAGTTATGCGAGGGAACTGTTCCCGACGGAGCCGGCACCAGCGAATTCCCCTGGATGGAGTAGTTCGTAAATGACTGGGCGAAGGTGATGACTCCAGTGTTGGCGAGAATCGCGTTGTTGTAGAAAGTACGCGCGGTAGAGGCAACGGCCGGATAGCCGAACGCAGCCGGATCGAGACTTGTTCCCTTCCCCGCAACTGCTGCCGTGGCAAGCAGGGTGGCAGAGATGTTTCCCGTAGGATACAAGGTACTATCCGTGTACCGGTTGTTATTGAGCAGGCGGTCGTTGAGGCCGAACTGGATCGTGTGCCTGCCCTTGATGAAGGTCACATCGTCCGCGAAGTTATGGGTCGGCACGATGTAGATGCTCGACGTCGTGGTTGAGGTGAGCGAACTGATGCCGGAGACGCTGATGTTCGGTTGGCTCCCGGCGCCGCGAGTTGCGACACCCTGGCGTATATAGCCGTAACGGAAGTTATTGATGAGCGCGCTGCTGATGTCCCAGACATGACCCGCGGCTATTCCCTTGTTGTTTCCGTAGATGCTCGAGTTCGCCGTCTGACCTGGAAACTGAAGCGCCGAGGCCTGATTATCGCTCTGCAGGTTGCCCCGGACGAAGATCGACTGCCTGGAGTTCAGNTTGTAGTCCACGCGAGAGATGCTGGTGATCTGATGGATCGGTGCTGGGGAAGCGAAGGTATAGCCGCCGGTGTTGTAGGAATCTCCCGATGTATTCGAGTTCGCGAGCGGAAACTGCTTGTAATAGGCAATGGCAGCAGCATCGGGGCCGGGACCGTTCGGGCAGCTACCGGCAGCCGTACACTTCGGGTCCATTTTGGCGATGTCCGAAGGCTGTAGCTTGGTGACCCCGCCAGAGCTATTGAGATAACTGACCGTGCCGGTAATCAGACCGCCTCCACTCAGGAGAGAGGGTACCGTCTGGGTGACGACGGTATTAGTGGCCTGTTTGAATCCTTCATAGGCACCGAAGAAGAAGAGCTTATCTTTGATGATGGGCGCTCCGAACGAAGCCCCATAGGTGTGCTGCAGGACCTTGGCCGCGATGTTTGGTTTGCCGCTGGCGAGTTGCGATTGCTTGAGAAACCAGTTGTTGGCCGACACTCCCGGATCGCGGTAGTACCAGTATGCGCTGCCGTGGTATGCGTTCGTACCGCTCTTCGTGACGAGCGAGACCTGCGCGCCGGAGGAGCGTCCTGAGTCCGCATTTCCGCCCGTCGTTACCACGCGAAACTCCTGGACCGATTCGCGGGTGGAACGCAGGACGCCATTGAACGCGAATCCGTTGTTCTGGTCATTGTTGTCCACACCGTCCAAGGTCGCATTGGTCTGGTCCTGACGAGCCCCGTTGATCGTACCGGTACGAGGATCTTGATTGAGACCACCCGTCGTAGCACCCGGATCCAGTGCGAGAACTCCAGGCTGGAGTGAGAGAAGGTAGGTCACGTTGTTCGCAAGATAAGGAAGACTCGATACCTGGGAGCTATTGAAAGCTTTGCCCAAAGTTCCATCGTCCGAGTTGATGGCGGCTATACTCGTCTCAACAGAGACGACTTCGCTGGTTCCGGCCGACAGTTTGAAGGTGATTCTGGCTGGGGTAGCCACCAGAAGCTCAATCTTCTGCACCTGCTGCGAGAATCCCGGGGAGCTTACCTTGACCGTGTACTTTCCGGGAGGAATCTGATTGAAGCTATATTGGCCGGCGCCGCCGGACTGCACCGTCTGGATCAGGCCCGTCTCAGGATTGGTCAGGGTTACCGTGCTACCCGCGATTGCGGCACCGGTTGCATCCTGAACATCGCCGCTCAGCGACGTGGTATTCGTTTGTGCCAACGCGGTCAGGAAAGACCCAATAAGTAGCAGAACCGCGGCCGCCGATTTAGTCTTACAGAATTGCATGCACTTCCTCCGGGAGAGTATGGACGAACAACTCGAAGAGAATTCCGCGTCTATTCAGTCAGAGCTTGCAGCTCCGGCCGCAGGTATTGCTCTTGTGAGAAGTAGTGAACTGAACATTAGGCTGAAAGCGGAGAAACACCAAGGAACATGGAATTTGGCTATCGCTCGTATAAANAATCGCGCAGTATTTACTTTNTNTATAGGGNGCATTGATTTTTGTTCTTCTCTGCCTGGGAGTTTGGCGATTTCCCACTCTGGTCGTAGTCTGTGATTACACCTAAGTCTCTAAAACTTGCCCGCGTCTACGAAACCCTTACAGACGCTCGACGTCTCTCGCCACCCTCAGGATGAGCCCAAAAATGGATTTTGATCAGTTGAGGACGTTTCTCGAAGTATCGCGGCAGAAGAGCTTTTCCCGTGCGGCAGAGAAGCTGCACGTCACACAGCCTTCCATCTCCGCACAGATAAGATCTCTCGAAACATATCTTCATCACCGGCTTCTGGACCGGGGTGGCGGCAAAGTCACACTCACCGCTGCAGGCAGGATCTTTGAACCCTTTGCGGAGGACTGTCTGTTGCGGCTGAAGCATGTCCGCCTCATGCTCGCCGACATGGAACGCCTGCCGCGCGGTTCGCTGACGGTCAGCGCAAATGATTCCACTGCACTATACGTCTTGCCCCTTTTAATCAGCAAATTCAAGAAGCAATACCCCCGTGTTGCTCTCAACATCGTCCGTGCCGAACGCGCCAAAACCCTGGAACTGGTCCTTGATCGCGAAGTGGAGTTCGGAATTGTCTCTTTGCCCGTGAAAGACCCGAGGCTTCACGTTGAGATTATTCACGAAGATAGGCTGGAGCTTGTAGTCCCAACAGGGCATCCGCTTACGTCCGTCAAATCCGCCACATTGTCGGATGCCGCGAAGTATGGATTTCTTGTGCCCAAAGAAGGCAGGCGGCGTGAGTTGATCGACCATCTATTTGTTCAGAACAAAACAGCCCGGCGCATCGCCATGGAAGTTGATTCAAGCGAGTTGCTGAAACGCCTGATTATTGCGGGTCTTGGGATCAGCTTCTTACCGCGCATCAACGTGATAGACGAACTCAATCATGGCCGCTTGCAAACAGTCGAAATAAAAGAGGTCGATATACCACGGAACCTCGGACTGATATCTCGTTATGACACGCCCCTGACGCGTGCCGGCAATACCTTCTTCAGGTTTGCCACGGGAAGCGTCCGCCCTTCTTCAAACTCGAAAACGGGCGATTGACGCAGGGGATTCAAACTGCTGCGAAAACGTTTCGTGAAGTCATAAGGAGATTGCTTGCAAAAGCTGCATTTAGCTTTGGGCGTTTTGACCGTTCTTTCTTCCGTAGTCGCCTCACAGGGACAGGCTGCACAACCTGACGGAGGCGGCATTCGCCAGGGGCGGCTTCCCCTGACGTGGAACACAGGGGGCCCGAAGTGCATGGAGATGCCGGAGTGGCAGGTTCATGAGTACAACCCTGATCTGTTTATTCTGAGGCAGTCCGGCTGTACTGATTATGAGAAGCCCTTTCTATATCTGCTCTTCGGAAAAGAACGAGCCCTGCTCCTGGATACAGGATCACGTCACGGCAACCCGGTACCGGCCCTGCAGCATACGTTGCACCAGTGGCTGTTGCGGAATCATCGCGAAAGCATCCCTCTGATCGTCGCGCACTCGCATTCGCATTCCGATCATGTGGCAGGAGACGCGGAATTACAGGCTGTCAAGGATCCTGCGATGCCGATCGTCTTCGTCCCTGCAACCGTTGAGGCGACCAAAAAGTTCTACGGCATGGAAAATTGGCCCGAGGCATCCGGAGCGGTAGACCTCGGTGATCGGATGATTGATGTATTGGCCATCCCGGGCCACGACGCAGTCAGCGTTGCGCTATATGATCGGCAGACCGGAATTCTTTTTACCGGTGATAGCCTCTATCCGGGTCGTATCTACATCCGTGATTTTCCTGCCTTCGCGGCGAGCAACAAACGCATGGTGAAATTCACCGAAGGCAAGTTGATTGCGCATATTCTAGGCTGCCACATTGAAGAGACTCGCACTCCCTACCTCGACTATCCGGTGGGAACTATCTATCAGCCCGACGAACACGAACTTTCGCTCTCCCGTGGCGCTCTACTGGAGATGCAGTCTGTCTTGGAGAAGTTCACCGGAACGCCTAAGCGAGTAGCGTTGAGAGACTTTTCGCTCTGGCCGACCGGTCCTGCATTTAGCGCAACTGACCAATCGCAATCAAAGTTCAAGGAAACCCAGGAACATCAACTCAACCACATGTGGAATCAGAGTCAACCCTGATGATCATTTCTGATCCAATTGGACCATTCGTCTTTCGGAAAAACGGAACCCTAAGCGGTTGGTGGAATTGCCATGAGGCTACAAATCTGCGGACACCGTGTCTGTCGAGAAGCTCGACATCGAACTCCATTTTTTGTAAGAGATGGCCAGATCGTATCGAACGCAGTCGCAGGTCCGCCGGTTGGCTCATGGCATAATCGAATTATGGGCGTACGGACTTTCTCAAACCCTGTGCTCGTACAGTGATGGAGATGTGGCGAGGATGCAGAGATATTGAACTATTCAGTTCGTTATCGGATAATGTGTCTATGGGGCGCCCGAAGAACTTTAGTCGAGAGGAAGTGCTGGGGAAGGCGATGCCTGTCTTCTGGAAGCATGGGTTCGCGGACACCAGTCTTCAGGAACTGGAACAAGCCACAGGCGTGAACAAGTCAGGGCTGTATACGGAGTTTCGAGACAAGGAAGATCTTTTTGTAGCTTGCCTTCGGCACTACCTTGAGAGCCAGGAGAAGAGAGGTCTTCTCACCAGGGAGCCTCTTGGCTGGAACAACATCGAGACATTTCTCAAGAATGGTCCTCTCAACAAGGGGGAACAGCAGGGGTGCTTTTCCGTCAACTCTATGCGGGAGTTCGCTATCCTTCCGGATGAGGCTTATGGGGTCGTGACAGAGAATCGGGCGCTATTGCAGCGCCTTCTCGCAATGAATATCGAGGCCGAGAAACCCAGGATGGCTCCTTCCGCAATTGCCGAGATGGTGCTGTCCTTCTTCTCCGGATTATGCATTGAGCGCAACCTTAAATCCGGCAAAGCCTCGTCGACCCGCAAGATCGAAAACTTTATGACAGCCCTTCGCAATCTCTAATCTGAGCCGACTCCGCTGCGCTTCGGACAGCTGCTAGCATCTCCTGCCTTATTAGGCCGCGTAGAACATCGCGATCTACGTCGAATGCAAACGGTGGCTCATACGTCGCAACATATGTCAAGCGAACCGATTACCAAGTCCGCTGCGCATTCCGCAATCTGGCGTAAATAAGGATAATCAACAGAAATAGGGTCGCCGCGAATTGGAGCCAATATATTGAAACGACAGTGGATGCGCGCTGTACCTAAACTCGTACCTTAGTGCAGGACCGACCCGAAAACGCCCAAAACACAGCGCACTAACGAGCGCGGCAAGCCTCTGATTCCACAGAGGATATCGGTATTTTCAGATGGTGCCGGGAGGGGGGGTCGAACCCCCACGAGGTTGCCCTCGGCGGATTTTGAGTCCTATTCTTTCATCTTTGCACCGAGATGCATGGAGATGAGCGTTGCTGCATATGATG